>Ga0265294_10000837_pt1 | contig 41533 bp, 43 predicted proteins | sample MunlanPumphouse3_FD_192504 | JGI IMG/M metagenome (GOLD analysis project Ga0265294, IMG submission 192504) | Groundwater microbial communities from a municipal landfill in Southern Ontario, Canada - Pumphouse #3 | ecosystem: Environmental > Aquatic > Deep subsurface > Groundwater | place... | reverse complement strand
ATGCCGGTTTAAGCAGCGACCTCTTGACCCCGGACCTGCGCCAGGCCCTGCATCACGTAGGGAGCATAGTGGGTGAAATCACTCCGGATGATATTCTGGGTGAGATATTCGGACGATTCTGCATCGGTAAGTAAATAGAAAGTAACAACTTCCACCAAATCTGTACTGAAAAGTACGAATTGTCTAATAATCAACTAAATACATAGACAAAAAATTCCGGATATTCCTTTTTGATATCCGGATTTTTTCATTATATTTGAACCACATTTGAACCACGCGTGGTTCAAGGGTTTCATAGTTGTACGCCAAAATGGAAAATTTTACACCATTTTACAGCATTTTACAAACTGTCCCCAATCAGTAGGCTTATTTGGCGTCGCGGAACTCTTATATTTCGTATTTTTGTAATTGATGTAAAAACTATGTACAAGACGACGAGGAAGTGCAAGTGCTGCGGCAAGCTTTTTACACCCGAGTTCGGGCGTCAGGTTTTCTGTACTCCGGCCTGCCGTGAACAGTACCATAAACGCACGAAACGCCTCCGGAAAAACTCGGTTACATCTGTAAAACAGATCGATCAGATCCAGTCCGTCCTTAATGACAAGGCGCTGCTCTCCATCTCCGAGGCTGCGGAATACCTTGGGGTCACCCGCCCCACCATTTATGCCCGGATCCGTGAGGGCGAACTTGTCCCGGTGCGTGTCTCCTTGCGGACGCAGCGCATTCCCATCGAGCAGCTCAGGAGTGATTCGTCCCGTCTCCCCCAACCCTACAAGGGCGACTACTCGATCCTCATATCTAAAGAAGAAGCCCTGGATCGCTATGATGTCGGCTTGAGTTGGATATACAAGAGGATGAAGGACGAAGGTATCCGTCCCAAGATCATCAAGGGAAAGAACTATTTCCCCCGGAAGGAGCTCGACAGGTTCCTCCCCCTCAGGAAGCACTACAATCCAGACGAGTGGTACGATGCGGCGGAACTGATGCAGAGGGACGGGCTGACGCGAAAGTACATTTCCTACTTCATCCGCCGGAAAGGCATCACCTGCCAGCGCCAGGGCTGGACACTGCTTATAAATAAGGAGGAGTGGGACAAGGCGAAGCTTTTCCGCGGAGACATTGAGAAGAACTATCTCACCGTCGATCAGGCCAGGAAACTTTACCGTATCGGCAACAAGGCCTTCTACGACGGGGTTCATGCTGCCGGTCTCGAAGGGATCCGCCAGCATAATTATATGTATTACCCCAAGTCGGAACTCGACCGCCTGTTCAAGGACAAGACGCCCAAGATCCCTCCTGAGATCCGCAGGTACTACATTCGCCGCAATGATGCCATCAAGCACTATCATATCGGTACCAAGCGGTTTACTGAAGAGACCGAGGCTGCGGGAGTCACCAAGGTCAAGACGGAAGGTCATTTCGTCTGGTACAAGAAATCAGAGTTGGACAAACTATTCAATAAGATAAGCGACCAATGAAAGCAACTAAAGTAACCCTCAGGCAGCGTCTTCTGAATAGCGGGAAGATAACGCTGTATCTGGATTTCTATCCACCGTTCAAGGATCCTGTGACGAAGAAGGACATCAGGCACGAGTACCTCGGCATCTATCTCGTCAAGAATCCCAAGTTCGCGATCGAGAAAGAGGCGAACAAAGAGAAGCTTCATCAGGCCGAGGCCATCCGCTCCCAGCGCGAGCTGTCGATCATCCGGGGACAGTACGAGTTCCTGGACAAACTCACGCCGAAGATGGATTTCCTCGCCTACTTCCGCAAGAAGCTTGAATCCAAGGACCAGAAATGGATCCGGGTGTATGACCATTTCAGCAACTACTGTGAAGGGTCGTGCCGCATTGGCGACCTGACCGTCCCTTTCTGTGAGGGATTCCGGGAGTATCTCCTGAACGCCAAGCAGCTGAGGGACGAGGAAAAGGACCTGTCGCAGAACTCCGCCGCCGGGTACTGGTCCACCTTCCGCGGTTGCCTCAAGATCGCGTACCATGAGAGGCTGCTCAAGGAGAACTTGAACGATTTCCTGGAGCCCATCGCTGCCGTGAGCGGCCGCAGGGAGTTCCTCACCATGGAGGAAGTCCGCATGCTGGCGGATACACCCTGCGACGTCCCCGACTTGAAGAACGCCTCTTTGTTCAGTTGCCTTACCGGATTGCGTATCAGCGATATACTTGCTCTTACTTGGAGCAATATAGTAAAAGCGCAGGACGGTGGCTGGTGCATCCGGATCAGGACGGAGAAGACCGACACCGAGGCCACGCTCCCCCTCACGGATGAGGCCTACCAGTTATGCGGGGAACCGTCCACCGGCCTGGTTTTCAAGAACCTCAGGCGCTATTATACGCACACACCGCTGAAGGAGTGGGTCAAGTCCGCGGGCATCACCAAGCACATCACCTTCCACTGCTTCCGCCATACCTTCGCCACCCTCCAGGTGAACGAGGGCACGGATATCTACACGGTCTCCCATCTGCTCACCCACGCCAATGTCGGCACGACCCAGATCTACGCCGACATCGTTGACAAGAGCAAGCGTGAGGCTGTCGAGCGCATCAAGATCAGGGAAGAACCCAAAACAGAGGACGAGGCCGGGGACAAGGAATAACACTTTCAGATATGAGGATCCGTAACTTCTACAGGTCGAGATCAGATCTCGACAAGATGCAAGGAGTTAGAAAATTCCTTGTACCGATTGTGACAAAATTGTATAACGGCGAGGTCGAAGGGGCCCAGAGGATCAAGGAATCCTCTCTGCCGCTTCTGACCCTGTTCAATTCCATGGAGACGATCCTGTCGGAATTGTGCGGCCGGGAGTATCCCGAGCTGGGGGTGGCTGAACTCTGGGACAGCCTTAGATACCGTTCCCGTAACCCCCGGAACGAGCACCGGCTGCTCCGTTTCCTTGATTTCAACTACTATGATTACCATGTAAACCGCCCTCAGGAGGCCACAGTCATCTTCGGGGCGGTCTATTTTGTTATGTCGTCCGAGCATCCCGAGTTGCGCTGCTGCCTGGAGGCGGTCAAGAGCAAGGCTGTCTATGGCGCCGAGGCCCTTCCCTATTTCAACCCGTTCGACAGGAAACCGTCCGGTGACGACGGCCCGGACCGTGGGAAGGACTCCGACTACGATCCGCGGCAGGATGTCATCCTTGAACTCAAGCTCCGGGCCGAGCAGGCGATGAATGAACTGTCTTCCAGCAAACCGCCGGAGGGATACGTGAGCATCGATGCCCTCCTGTATGCCACGGAGAACTATTTCTTTAAGGACGGCGAGGGCATCTTGAACGCGCTGGAGTACGTTGTCTCGCGCTCGAACGGGTCTGAGCTGGACAGGATCCGCTCCACCAGGCGGGCGCTTGAGCAGAGGAACGAGGAGCGCAGGGCCAAGTCAGGTGACAAGGACAAGGGCATGACGACTGGACAGCAGGTCATCTTCTTCTACTATCTCTTCGATTCCCTCGGCGTGAATTTCGGCAATTCGGACAAGGCGGCCTGGATCAGGCTCATACAGAGCGTCACCGGAAGAAGCCGTGACAATATCAAGGACCGGTTGTACTTCAAGTTCGAAGAGCTGCAGACCCAGAAGGACCTCCGCATCGTCTCCGGTTGCATGAGGGAGTTGTTCCCCTCAATCTCCGCCAAGATAGAACGGGACAGCAGATAACGGTACCGAAAACGGTAATTTGGGGATACTTTTGCGTTCCCCCAATCCTACCCCGGCCCCTCAAAGGGCCGGTATTTTTGTGCCGTGGTCCAGGTAGGGCCATGGTTTCCTGTTAGCGGCCGCGACTCCGGAACCTGTTATTCACAAAAAAACCATGAGAATGTCATGTCATCAGATGAATTGCACATCCCCTTCGATCATCTTCCCAGGATTCTGTCCTCCCTGTCGAAGGACGTCAAGGAGATCAAGAACTTCATTATCCGCAACCAAAAGGATGCGTACGAACCCGACGAATGGATGGACATCCGTGACCTGTGCGCCTATCACCCCAATCATCCTTCCAAAAAAACGGTCTATCACTGGGTGGCCATCCGCAGGATCCCATACCATAAGGAAGGCAAGCATATACGGTTCAGCCGTTCCGAGATAGACGCCTGGCTTCTAAAAGGTTATCACAGGACAAGTGATGAAGTGGTTGAAGAGTCGATAGGTTACGTTAACAATCACCGATAAATGCGCAGAAGATGGAAACACGACTTACGTTAGAAGAGTTCAGAAAGATATGGGAGTCCATACTTATAAAGGCATCGGACGAGTACGAAACGCCGCCGGAGGTAATCAGGATCGAAGGGACCACCATCAGCACGCTGGGCAACTTTAGTGCGTCCACCGGCAAGGGCAAGTCCAGGAAGTCCTTCAATGTCAGCGCGATCGTCGCCTCCGCCCTGACTGGAAGGAAAATCCTTAATTATGAAGCGAGGTTCCCCGAAGGGAAGGAGCGGATACTGTATTTTGACACGGAGCAGAGTCCAAACCACTGCCGGACCATCCTCAGGCGCATCAACAAGCTCTGCGGCTACCCGGAAAAGATGGATGATGACCGTATCAGCTTTGCCTTCCTGCGGGAGAGGTCTACCCTCGAGCGGCGTGAAATCATTGAGTTGGCCCTTAACACGGAGCCGGAGGTCGGTCTGGTCATCATTGACGGCCTGAGAGACCTTCTCTTTGATATCAATTCTTCAACTGAGGCTGCAGAAGTGATTGGCCTGCTGATGAGATGGAGCAGCCAGTACAATGTCCACATACATACCGTCCTCCATTTGAATAAGGGTGATGACAATCTGCGCGGCCACATCGGCACGGAGCTCAACCACAAGGCTGAGACCATCCTGCAGATCAAGGTAAGCGAGGAAGACGAGAACATCAGCGAGGTCAGCGCCTCGCTTGTTCGGGACCGCAAGTTCCCTCCCTTCGCTTTCAGCATCGATGAGGAAGGGGTGCCTGTACTTGAAGAGAATTATGACTTCGCTCCAAAGCCTAAAAGGGAGTCCTTCAATTATGAGGAGATGCCTGAAGAAGAACACCGCAAGGCCTTGGACAAAGCTTTTGAAGGAGCCTCCAAGGTGGGATATAGCGAACTGATCGACAGGCTGAAGGCGGGTTATGAAGTCCTCGGCTTCGGCCGGTCGTACTCGATCCTGACCAAACTGAAAACGTTCCTCGTCGAGAAGGGAATGATCATCAAGGAGAACAAGAAATACTTGTACAACCGGGAATTCGGCCATGTCCAGGATGAGTCCGACCAAAACGGTATAGTTAGTTAAAGGTGCCTATAGGGAAAAAGTAACTATACGGTTTGCTTTTCCCTGGCACTTTCGGTGGTTATCGATGTCCATCACCGGCATCAAATGTCACTTTAATTATCATGTCATAAAGTCTTATAATACAATGAAGATAGAAGAGTTGAAAAGGATCCCGATCTGGGAGCTCCTATCCCATTTGGGCATCGAGCCGGTCTCAAAGAGGGGCGGCGGTGCGCAGCTGATGTACCACTCCCCTCTCCGGCCTGACCGGAATGCCTCCTTCTCGGTCTCCACCCGTAAGAACCTCTGGATGGACTTCGGCACGTCGCGAGGAGGCAATGTCATTGACCTCGCCATCGCACTGAAGGGAAACTGCACGTTCAGCGAAGCGGCGGCGTGGCTGGAGGAGCAGGCGTCTTTCTTCCGGAGCGACATCCGTTACCGTGACGTCAGCCGGTATGATGATTCCCATATGTCCCGTCTCTCCGGCCATTCGGATATCAGCGGCATGCGGGTGGAGAACCTCACCAGTCCCAGGCTTCTGGATTACCTGGAGTCCAGGGGAATCCCTGCCTCGATTGGCCGTATATACTGCAAGGAAGCGCATTACACTGTCAGGGACCGCGAATACTACGGCGTCGCCTTCCTGAATATCCTCGGCGGGATGGAGATCCGCAGCCGTTCCTTCAAGGGCTGTCACGGCGTGAAGGCCCCGAGTGTCGTCAGCGTGGAGAAAACGAAGCGGACAAGTTGCTGCTGCGTCTTCGAGGGGTTCATGGATTTCCTGTCATACAAGGTCCTGGAGGAAAGAGGTGACAGGGAGATCGTGCAGCCGTTCCCCTTTGACTGCATCATCCTGAACTCCACGAGCATTATCCAGCGCGCGATTCCGTTCATCGGGGTCTATACAATCGCCTACTGCTACCTGGACAACGACTTCGCGGGGACGCAGGCGCTGGATACCCTTGACCTCCTCATGCCGGGAAGGATCTTTGAAATGTCCTCCAGGTTCAGTTCCTACAATGACTTGAATGATTATCTGATGCAGCAGCCCCAGATGTAGCGGCTAGGAAGAGCGCGCAGATTGATAACACCGGTGTCCAATTATCGCTATTTCTCCGGAGAAATAGTGTCGACATCTTTTGTATTTCCAAAAGAAAACTATTAAATTTGCAGAAGTTTGACAAATATTGGAGTTTATTTTATGATTATCCAGTTTTCAATAGAGAATTACCTCTCATTCAAGAGTCAGAACATCCTGTCCATGGTGTCCACTCCCCTGCGTGAGGACGCCACGTTGACGGAGAACGTCCAGATTCCCGTGGCCGATACAGATGTGACGCTGCTCAAGAGTGCGATCATTCTGGGTTCCAACGCTTCCGGCAAGTCGAATGTGATCAAGGCATTAGATTTCTTCAAGCGTTTCATCATCGGTTCCTTCAAGGATGTGCAGGCCGGGGAGGTGATTCCGGTAGAAAGCTTCCGTCTTGATGTGAAGTCCGCTTCCGAGCCCAGTTCGTTCGAGCTGATCTTCATCTCGTCCGGCAATCAGTTCCGCTACGGATTCACCGTATCCAGGGATGAGGTCAAAGGTGAATGGCTGTATCGGAAGCTTTGCCGCAAGCGGGCGAAGGAAGTGGAGCTTTTCTTCCGTGAAGACGGCCGGTTCCAGGTGCATCCTACGATGTCACTCATCCAGGACATCGTGAACAGGAAGATGGTCCGGCCCAATGCGCTGCTCCTCTCGGCTGCCGCACAGTTCAATGATCCCACGGCGGTTGAGATCATCGGATGGCTGGATGACACCGCTATTATCTCCTGTTCCGAGGACGAAGACAACTGGAAAGAGGCCCTGCGTCATTTCGATGACGAGAGGATGCGGAATCGCATCGTTCGGTTCTCCCAGTATGCCGACCTGGGCATCGAGGACATCGAGAAGACCGGCGACCGGGTAATCAGCCGTCACAACCAGTACGGAGAGAACGGCGAAGTGGTGAGAAGCGTCGCCTTCCCTTTCCTGGCAAACGAATCGGAAGGCACCGTCAAGTATTTCTCCCTCGCCTTCCCGATCATCGACGCGCTTGACCATGGGAAGAGGCTGATCGTGGACGAGTTTGACTCCAAGATGCATCCCAACCTCACCGAACGTGTGATTTCCCTTTTCAACTCCAGGGAGACCAATCCTCACGGGGCGCAGCTGGTCCTTACTGCCCATGACAGTAACCTCCTCTCCTCGGGCGAGTTCCGTCGAGACCAGGTCTGGTTCACCCAGAAGGACCGCCTGGGAGCGTCTGAGCTTTTCTCCCTGGCCGAGTACAAGGTCCGCGGGAATGCCGCTTTCGAGAAGAACTATCTCCAGGGGAAGTATGGGGCTACCCCTGTCCTGGGTGACATGCAGAACATCTTTCTAAAGGAGGAGTAATATGGCTGCGCACAAAACCAACATATCTGCGAGGAAGGAGCGCAAGATTGCCCGGAGCGTCGGTATCCGTCCCATCAAACAGTCGTTCCTGATCATCTGTGAGGGTGAGAATACCGAGCCGGAGTACTTCAACTCTTTCCGTTTGACATCCGCCAAGGTGAAGGCGGTCGGAAAGGGACTGGGCACGCTGGCGTTGCTTCGTGAGGCATTGTCCATCAGGAAGGAGGAGACCCGTAAAGGGCACGTCTTCGACCAATGCTGGCTCGTTTTTGACAAGGATGATTTCCCTGATGGCGATTTCAACGAAGCCATCCGCAAGGGAGAGGCTGAAGGATTTCGTGTAGCATGGTCCAATCAGTCTTTCGAGTTCTGGTTCATCCTTCATTTCATTCAGCATCACGGACCTATGCACAGGAGAGAGTATCCCGCTGTGCTGACGCGTCTCACCGGGAAGCCATACAGTAAATCCCAAGGATTCACGAAACTCATTTTCAATCAACTGTACCCGTTGACGGATGTCGCTGTTTCCAATGCACGAAACGTTCTTGAAGATATGGACCTTTCGTTTCCGGCAAAGGCGGAATCGGCCACAACGGTTTTCGCTTTGGTGGAGGAACTGAAAAAGTACATCTGAAACAGGATCACACCGCCTTCTTGGCACTTTCTGCAATCCTCGTCCTTTCCCGGGACGGGGATTTTTTATGCCTAGGCGGGAATCTGAGTATACGGGCGGAGTATCATCTCACGTTTTCTTCCCTCATTTCCGCTCCAAAAAGGTCCTTGCGGCCCCTCCGTCGTTCCTCTTCTTTCCTCCCTTTTCTAATTTGACCTCCGGGCAGGCGCCCCGGGAGCGCCCTCGTTGGCATTTTCCCGCAAGAACGGCCCTGCCCTGATAAGGAAATGAAGAGAACTAAAACAGGACCCGAACAATGAGTGCTTTCTGGATCTTCGCCATGGTCGTCACCGTGGTGTACATCATCTATTACGCGGCTATCATCGCCAAGGACCTCGCCAGGCCCGCCGAGCAGCGTTCATCCTCTGCGGAGACCTTCGTGCTGGAGGACACCGCCCCGGAACCGGGCAAGGTCGTCGAAGTCACGGACAAGGGCTTCAGCGTGGAAGACGGCTCGGGCAATGTCAGGGAGCAGGCGATCACCAATGTCCCTGCCCCGAAGCGTCCCGCAGCCGAGGACTCTGAACCCGGACCCAAGCTGGACGCCACAGGAGCTCCGCTCACGGAGGGTGGCAGGAAGATCCTCTCCGCCCAGGAGGACATGGACCTCATCGACCCGAAGGCGGCTGGTGAGCAGTCCCGGGACACCCTGACGCTACTCATGATGGACCAGCAGCCGGATGTCAACATCGACAGGACGGTTACGCCCGCACCGGAGAAGCCATCCGGTGACTCGGACGTGAAAAAGGAGGAGAAGGATCATGACGGCGGTCAGCATATCTAGGAGGCAGAGGCTTGCTCCCCTGCTCCTTAGCGTGCTGGGGCTGCTGGTCGCGCAGCTGGCGTCGGCCAAGAGCGGCGGCGTGGACTACTCCTGGGGCGCCGGGGCCCTCGCCAAGGCGCACGACTACACCGTCACGATGATGCTGTACGTTCTGTACGTCTGCTATGCCGTCGGCAGTGTCATGGCCATCATCTCCGCGCTTCTGATCTACTTCAAGATGCAGTACCACGAGGGCGAGGTCGTGAAGAACATACTGACCATTCTCGGCGCAATCCTCTTCATCATCGGAGCCTCGGTCGTCTTCCCGGCCTTCTTCGGCTACCGGATATAGGAAAAACAGAAACCATCCGCTTGGAATCAGGATGACAGGTGCACATGTCGGGACGGATGCCGGGCGATGAGAAGGCTCCACTGGTGGAGCGATAAACCCAAGTCAAACAAGAAAACACACCAACTTATGCGAAAGATTATCAACAGCGTGAAGAAGTTCCTCGCCTCCCCGAAGACGAGGGCTGTCGCCGTGATGCTTCTCGTTGGCGGCACTGCGGCTTTCGCCCAGAGCGCGGCCGGTGACTACACCGCCGGCACGAGCGCGCTCACCACCGTCGCCGAGGAGATCGCGAAGTACGTCCCGATCGTGGTGAAGCTCTGCTACGCCATCGCCGGTGTCGTGGCGATCATCGGTGCCATCAGCGTCTACATCGCCATGAACAACGACGAGCAGGACGTCAAGAAGAAGATCATGATGGTCGTCGGCGCCTGTATCTTCCTCGTGGCGGCCGCCCAGGCCCTGCCTCTGTTCTTCGGACTCTAACGGGAAAAAGGGACAGATGGATGGAAAGCGCAGGCAAAGACACCCGTTACCCCGACTACCCACTCTTCAGGGGGCTGCAGCGGCCTCTTGAATTTATGGGTCTTCAGGGGCGTTACATCTACTGGGCTGCGGGGGCGGTGGGCGGAGCCATCATCGGTTTCATCATCGCCTACATCATCGGCGGATTCGTCGCGGGGCTCGTCACCCTGGTGGCCTTCGTGGTCGCGGGGGCCGCCCTCGTTATGTTCAAGCAGCGGCGGGGGCTCCACAGCAAGAAGGTGGACCGCGGCGTCTTCGTCTATGCCAGCTCGAAACGATTATAAACAGGGAAAGGAATGGTTCTGTATGTGATTCTCATGTTCGTGGCGATTCTCGTCGGGATGGCGGTCTCGGTGTTCGCCTTCGGGACCGGCGGCAAGCGCAGCCGTGTCTTCCAGGACATCTACTTCACCGTGGAGGAGGTGGACGGGATCGGTATCCTCTATACGAAGAACGGCGATTACTCGGCCGTCCTCGAGATGGAGAACCCGGTGCTGAAGTACTCCGCGAACATCGACGCCTACTACGGCTTCACTTCCCTGCTGAACTCCCTTACCCAGACCCTGGGCGAGGGATACGCCCTGCACAAGCAGGACATCTTCTGCCGCAGGCGGTTCCACCATGACGGGAAGGGCAGCGGTGAGTTCCTCTCCGCGAGTTATTTCCGTTATTTCGAAGGAAGGGAGTACACCGACGCCCGGACTTACCTCGTGATCACGCAGGAGAGCCGGGGCAGCAAGCTCTTCTCCTACGACGCCCGCAAGTGGCGGGACTTCATGGTGAAGGCCGGGAAGGTGCGCGACCAGCTGCGTGACGCCGGCATCGCCTGCTCTTTCCTCGGGAAGAAGGAGGCCAGCGACTACGTGGACCGTTACTTCGCCCTGGACTTCACTTCACCGACCGTCTCGATGACGGGCCTGAAGGTGGACGAGGAGGAGATTCTGATGGGTGACAGGAAGTGCCGCTTCTATTCATTAGTCGACGTAGACAGCGTGGCGCTCCCCTCTCTCATCCGGCCGTTCACCAGCATCGAGGTCAACAACTCCTCGATGCCGGTGGACCTTGTCGCCGCCGTGGACAGCGTCCCGGACGCCCAGACAGTCATCTACAACCAGGTGATCTTCATGCCGGGCCAGAAGAAGGAGATGTCAGCGCTCGAGAAGAAGCGCAACCGCCACGGCAGCATCCCTTCCCCGGCGAACCAGATGGCCGTCGAGGACATCAAGGCCGTGCAGGAGGTCATCGCGCGGGAGGGCAAGCAGCTTGTCTACTGCCATTTCAGCATCGGCGTCGTGACCGGCCGGGACACCGATATCCACAAATGCACGAACTATCTGGAGAACGCCTTCGGGCGGCAGGGCATCCACCTGAGCAAGCGGGCCTACAACCAGCTGGAGCTCTTCGTGGGTTCCTTCCCGGGCAACTGCTACTCCCTGAGTCCCGACTACGACCGGTTCCTGACGCTCGGTGATGCGGCCGCCTGCCTGATGTACAAGGAGCGGACGGTCCGCAGCGAGGACACGCCCCTGAAGATCTGGTATACGGACCGCCAGGGCGTTCCGGTCGCGATCGACATCAGCGGCAAGGAGGGTCGGGAGAAGATCACGGACAACGCGAACTTCTTCTGTCTCGGTCCGTCGGGCAGCGGCAAGTCCTTCCACATGAACTCCGTCGTGCGGCAGATGTGGGAGCAGGACACGGACATCGTCATGGTCGACACGGGCAACTCCTACGAGGGCCTCTGCGAGTATGCGGGGGGCAAGTACATCAGCTACACCGAGGAGCACCCGATCACCATGAATCCGTTCCGCATCACGCGGGCCGAGTACAACATCGAGAAGGTGGGGTTCCTCAGGAACCTCGTCATGCTCATCTGGAAGGGCACGGCGGGAGAGGTCTCCAAGACGGAGGACAAGCTCATCGAGCAGGTGATTACGGAGTACTACGACAATCACTTCGCGGGGCGGATCGATACGCTCTGCTTCAACTCCTTCTACGAGTTCAGCGTGGAGAGGATCCCGCAGATCTGTGAGGAGAACCACCTTGCGGGGATCGACCTCGCCGCCTACAACTACCTGATGAAGGACTTCTACAAGGGCGGTAACCATGAGGTGACCCTGAACGAGGACCTGGACACGACGCTCTTCGACGAGACGTTCATCGTCTTCGAGATCGACTCGATCAAGGACGATCCCCTGCTCTTCCCGCTCGTGACCCTGATCATCATGGACCTCTTCATCCAGAAGATGCGCATCAAGAAGAACCGCAAGGTCCTCATCATCGAGGAGGCATGGAAGGCCATCGCCTCTCCGATGATGGCCGAGTACATCAAGTACATGTACAAGACCGCGAGGAAGTTCTGGGCCAGCGTGGGCGTGGTCACCCAGGAGATCCAGGACATCGTGGGTTCCCCGATCGTCAAGGAGGCGATCATCAACAACTCCGATGTCGTCATGCTCCTGGACCAGAGCAAGTTCAGGGAGCGTTTCGATGAGATCCAGACGATCCTCGGCCTCACCGAGGTGGACTGCAAGAAGATTTTCACCATCAACCGTCTGGAGAACAAGGACGGGCGGAGTTTCTTCCGGGAGGTCTTCATCCGCCGCGGCCAGAAGGGCGCCGTCTACGGTGTCGAGGAGCCCCGTGAGTGCTACATGACCTACACCACCGAGCGTTCCGAGAAGGAGGCCCTGAAGATCTACCGCACCGAGCTCGGCTGCGACCACCGGACGGCCGTCGAGGCCTACTGCCGGGACTGGGAGCGGAGCGGACTCGGCGCTCCCCTCGCCTTCGCCCAGCGGGTCAACGCAGCCGGGCATGTCCTGAACCTTCCGAAGCCATGATAAGGAGACTAACCATACGTTTTCTTTTCCCTTTGTTTGTGCTCCTGGGCGCCGCTACGACGTCCAGGGCACAGTATTACTCCATCAACATCGACCTGAAGACGGCGGCGGCCATGCAGGCTGCCTACAGCGCGGGCGCTGCCGGGGAGGCCCTGTACAACGAGCAGCTGAAGTCCATCCTCGAGCACTACCGCGGCGCGGAGACCGCGGCCGCCGGCATCTTCTCGTCGGAGTACCTCAGGCGCCGGGCCCTTACGGACCTCGGCATCTGGGAGAGCGCGACGGAGAACTGGTACTACCGCAGGATCTACAACATGGTCGCGGCCCGCATCATGCCGAAGGTCTGGACCGTTGCGGGGATGATGCTGAAAAGCCCCCACAACGCTCTCTACTGGGGCTCGTACCTCCTGAAGGTCTGTGACGAGACGAAGGCCCTGTGCATGCAGTTCGAGTCCGTGGTGACGAACAGCACGCTGTCGTTCGGCGACGTCGTGTTCCTCCAGATAAAGGAAGAGATCGCCGAGGTCTTCCGCCTCTCGGGACTGGGAGGCATCGACTTCAAGGCGGTTCTGGACGGCTTCGCGGACATCGGCGACAACCTCACGAAGGAAGACCTGAAGGAGGACCTGGACCGGCTCTACCGCAAGGGCACGGCCATCCTCAGCGCCGGTGCGGGAAACCTCGCGGAATCCATCCTCCAGACCAGCAATTTCAATGAACTTTTCGAAGGAAGGATCGGTGCAGCGATCGATATCATCGAGAACTACCAGGCCCTCTTCGAGAGTCTGAAGAACGACGCAGGAGGGACGCTCTACGCCCTCCTTGGCGGGGACGCCGCCGTGGCGGACCTCTTCGAAGTAAGCGGCTACAACATCACCGAGTGGGCGGATGACTACGCCCGGGAGCTCATGGGGCAGTACTACCGGCAGCGGTGGTACATCAAGGGCCCGTCAGGGACAGTCTATGAGGAGGTCTTCGATTCCTTCTCGATGGAGCTGAACACCTTCATGGCGAGGATGAACGCCAGGCTGCAGGCCTATAATGAGAACGAGGAGGGAAAGGCCTATACGCTGGAGAGTGACGCGAAGAACTACTACCAGACCACGGATGCGCAGCGTATCCACGGTGTCGAGGCGGCCGCCATCAGCGTCACCTGCTCGGGAGGCGCCACGCTCTCCGAGGGATCGACCCGGTACAAGTGCGGCACCTGCGGAGCGACGCTCTCGGCCCATACGAAGGAGTGCGCGATGCGCTCCTCCGTCACCGACGGCTCCGCCGACACCTCGGAGCTGGAGTCCATGAAGGCCGACGCCCAGGGCGAGATCGATGCGCTCAGCAGTCAGATCCTCTCCCTCCAGCAGCGCAACGCCGATCTACTTCGCCAGATCAGTGAGGCGAGCATCGAGGAGGCGGCAGTGCTCCGGCAGGAGTACAACGCCAACAAGGACAGGATCGAGGAACTGCAGGTCAAGCTGCGGGCTGCCCAGGAGAAGCTCAAGGACATCGAGACTGCCCTGAGCGATGCTTACAGCGGTGAGGAGGTCTCCACGGACGACTACCACCGCATCCCCGCGATCATGGCCGAACTGCAGGCCTCCTTCGGCCTTGTCTGGCAGGGCGAGGGCTCGTGGAACGGCTACACCTATACGAGGAAAGCCACGATGTCGAGCCTGCGGGGAAACGTCACCTTCAAGGCTCGGCTCTCGATCGCCCGCAAGCCCCGGTATTTCCTTGGGATCAAGATCCTGAGGGCCATCGTGCAGATCGACTGGTCCCTGGAGGCGGAGTTCTCCGACACGCATGTCGCCGCCGTCGTGAAGCTCGACCCGTCGGCAAGCGACTCCGAGAAGGCTGCGACGGTCAATGCGAAGGTCTCGGAGGTCGCCCGCCAGTACCCGGACTGCACGGTCAGCGTGGAGTACATGCGCAGCTCCCCCATCCAGGAGGATGCCACCGAGGACAAGTGGCACCTGCTGTGGTCCAGCGACCGCCTTGCGATTGCCCGTGAGGTGGATACGCGCCTGACGAAGATCTACGCCGACCTCGTGTCCCTGGAGAAGATGATGTCCTACCGTTACGGCATCATCGACGTTTTGAAGGACATCGCGCCTTATGTCAATGCCGACGAAGGACGGAAAATGACCATCGTCGAGCAGTGCCGCCAGCGCTGGATCCGCAATGCCTACCTGAGGGACGAAGACGAGGAGGAGAACGAACCATAATAAGATACTATGAGAAGGACGCTCTACATACTTGTGCTGTTTCTGCTGCTCCCCTGCACCATGCGGGCGCAGTGGAGTTTCGACGTGCCGTCCATCGAGGCGTACATCGCCGACCACAAGGACCAGAAGAGCCTCCTGCTGGCCCGTGCCACACTCGAGCAGGCGAACACCCTGCTTCACGGGTACAGCCGGGACGCGAACGTCACCTACAAGGAGATCAATGTGGAGCTGGACAAGTACACCCGGGCTTTCGACGTGATCGACATCATGTACCAGACGCTCCGTACCTCGCTCAACACCTATGACACCTACGAGACGTTCAAGGCACGGATCGGGGACTACAAGGCGATGCTTACGGCCTTCTGGGACAAATGCGTGAGCCAGGGGGACATCGTCAGCACGGACGCGCTCATCATCACGGTGAACCGGAGCCTGCTGGAGCGGCTCTCCGAGGACGGGGCGGCCATCTACCGGTCCTTCAGCGACCTGGTCCTTTACGCCACCGGAGCGGCGGCCTGCAGGGCCTCCGACCTGCTCGTGATCATCGAGTCCATCAACCGGTCGCTGGACAGCATGAGAAGGCACCTCAATTCGGCGTACTTCGAGACCTGGCGCTACATACAGGTCAGGATCGGGTACTGGAAGGCGCAGGTCTACCAGGCGAAGACGATCCCGGAGATCATTGAAGGAGCATACGGCCGCTGGCGTGTCGCCGGACGGCTGGATTACTGAAACAAACGGACATGACCATGAAAAGGAATACACTCATCATAGCGATGCTGCTGCTCCCCCTTCTGGGTGCAAGGGCGCAGTACGTGACCTACAACCATGACGAGACCAAGATGAACCAGGTCACGGTCATGGAGACCGGCGCGGGGGAACTCACCCCGGCGCTCTTCTACAGCGTCGTCCACAACAAGTACTACAGGACCGCCGCGGAGACGAACAAGCTCCGCTACCGCAGCGAGGCTGCCGCCCACGGAGCCGCCCAGGTGGGCATCTCCGAGACCATCGACACCTCGCTCACCAAACGGGCGGAGGTCGAGGCCTTGAACATGGCCGACCGTCAGGTGGACCTCGCCTGGCAGGCCGAGGGACCGAAGATTCAGTCCCGTCTGGAGGCCTTCAACCGCAATATCGCGAGACTCTCTGAGGCCGGCGGAAACGGCGGCGACCTCGCCCTCTGGCGGGAACGCTACCAGCTCTTCCAGACGGCCGTCAGCGCGATAAGGGACTCTTACATGCCCAATGCGGAGCGGAAGAAAGAGTACCTGGCCATCTACCGGGACATTACGGAACACAACAACACGCTCATCGCGTATATCGTCTCCGTGGACTCCCGTGAGCGGACGAAGGACCACCTGGAAGCCACGCTCGAGAGGCCGGACCGCAACGGCGAGATTGCCGCCGAGGCCCGTGGCCGTTGGAAGGAAACGTCTAACCGTACAAACCCTTAAGCCATGGCGGACATCGTATCAGACCTCGGTGTGAACCTGCTGGAGGAAGAGATCGACGAGGTCATCTTCCAAACGAACCAGTTCCTCACGGACGCGACCTTCACCGGGTCGCAGGGCCCGTTCTGGTGGATCCTCCAGATGTGCATGGCCCTCGCCGCGCTCTTCGCGATCATCATGGCGGCGGGTATGGCCTACAAGATGATGGTCAAACACGAGCCGCTCGACGTGATGAAGCTCTTCCGGCCGCTGGCCGTGAGCATCATCCTCTGCTGGTGGTATCCCCCTGCGGACACCGGTATCACGAGCAGCGGCAGTTCCTGGAGCGTGCTTGATTTCCTCGCGTATATACCTAATGCCATAGGATCGTACACCCACGACCTGTATGAGGCCGAGGCCTCGCAGATCAGTGACCGGTACGAGGAGGTGCAGGGACTCATCTACGTGAGGGACACCCTGTATCAGAACCTGCAGGCGCAGGCGGATGTGGCGAGGACCGGCACGTCCGACCCGAACCTAGTCGAGGCCACCATGGAGAACGCGGGCGTGGATGAGGTGACGGCCATGGAGAAGGACGCCTCGAAACTGTGGTTCACTTCGCTCACCGCCGGAGCCATCGTGGGTCTGGACAAGATCATCATGCTGATCGCCCTCATCGTCTTCAGGGTCGGCTGGTGGAGCACCATCTACTGCCAGCAGATCCTCCTGGGTATGCTTACGATCTTCGGGCCAATCCAGTGGGCGTTCTCCCTGCTCCCGAAATGGGAGGGCGCCTGGGCCAAGTGGCTTATCCGGTACCTGACGGTGCATTTCTACGGGGCGATGCTCTACTTCGTGGGCTTCTACGTCCTGCTGCTTTTCGACATCGTCCTGACAATCCAGGTGGAGAACCTCACGGCCATCACGGCCAGCGAGGCGACGATGGCTGCCTTCCTGCAGAACGCCTTCTTCTCCGCGGGTTACCTCATGGCGGCGAGCATCGTGGCGCTGAAGTGCCTGAACCTCGTCCCGGACCTCGCGGCCTGGATGATTCCGGAGGGCGATACGGCTTTCTCGACGAGAAACTTCGGCGAGGGCGTCGCCCAGCAGGCGAAGAGCACCGCCACCGGCATGCTCAGCGGACACATCATATGACAACACTAATGAAAGAGATATGGTAATCAAGAATCTGGAAAACAAGATCAAGCTGGTCGGGATCATCTGCGGACTGTTCCTGCTGGGCTGCATCATCATCAGCGTGGCGAGTATCCTCACGGCCCGCGGGATGGTCTCCGACGCGCACAAGAAAGTGTACGTCCTGGACGGCAACGTCCCGATCCTCGTGGAGAGAAGCTCCATGGACGAGACGCTGGAGGTCGAGGCGAAGAGCCACGTGGAGATGTTCCACCATTACTTCTTCACGCTCGCCCCAGATGACAAGTACATCAAGTACACGATGGAGAAGGCCATGTACCTCGTGGACGAGACAGGCCTCGCGCAGTACAACACCCTCAAGGAGAAAGGCTTCTATTCCAACATCATGGGAACGAGCGCCGTGTTCAGCATCTACTGCGACTCCATCCGGGTGGACACGAAGAACATGGAATTCACCTACTACGGCAGGCAGCGGATCGAGCGCAGGAGCAGCGTCCTGATGAGGGAGCTGGTGACGGCCGGTCAGCTCAGGCGTGTCCCCCGCACCGACAACAACCCCCACGGCCTACTGATCGTGAACTGGCGGACGCTCCTGAACAAGGACATCGAACAGAAGAACAAATACAGCTACTAGCATATGGGAAAGCTCAGAAACATGATCCTTGGGGAGAAGATGCCCGACAAGGATAACCCGAAATACAGGGAGAAGTATGAGAAGGACGTGGAAGCCGGACGCCGGTTCGCCCGTGCGACCCGCATCGACCGCCTCGCCGGACACGTGCAGCGGTTCGCTGAGAAACACCGGGGGCTCTTCCTCGGCATCGTTATGGCCATCGTCCTGGGATGCCTGGCCCTGAACGTCAGGAACTTCTCCCGGGCATACAGACTCAGGATGCAGCAGAAGGAAGCAGTCCAGTCGGGACCGGACATGGTCCTGAAGGGCATCCGGAACTCACACACCATGATACCAATCCAAGACAAAGAAGATGGAAAAGCTCAGCAAGATTAACTTCAATCAGCCGAAGTACAAACTACCGGCCATCCTGTACCCGTTGATCCTCCTCACCGGATACTTCATCATAGACCTCTTCCATACGGAGAAGGCCGATATCGGCGATTCCACGATGCAGACCACGGAGTACCTGAACCCCGAACTGCCGCAGCCGAAGGTCAGCGACGACCTGGGCGGCAAGTACGAGAACATGCTCAAGTCGTTCGGCAAGATCGACGATTTCACGGCCGTGGACAACATCGACCGTGAGGATGCCGATACCGACAAGGAGAAGTACGAGTCCCGCTATTCCGGTGACGAGCAGCAGGCCATCGGCGAGACTTCCGCGGCTGGAGCCCTGGAACGTGACCGCCAGATGGAGGAGCAGCTCCGCCGGAGCGCCGATCGTGCCGCAGCCCTCCAGCAGCAGGACGGGGACTACCCTTTCCCGCTGACCGAGAGCGAGCGGCTCATCCAGAGCCAGCAACGCGAGCAGGCCCTTCGTGAGGAACTCGACGCTGCCCTGCAGCAGCTCCGTGAGCAGAGTGCCGCCCAGGTGACTGGCTCCCCTGCTTCCGAGACGGCTGCCTCTGAACCGGCTAGGGTTGTCAGCGCTCCGTCCGAAGAGGAGGAGGCGCAGGTGGTGAGGCGGATCCGCCAGAGTTCGGATTACTTCCACACCGTGTCGGAGAACGACCCGCAGCCTGATCTCATCAAGGCGATCATCGACGAGGACATCAAGGCCGTGGACGGCAGCCGTGTGAGGCTCCGTCTGCTGGATGACGTGGAGATCGGCTCTCTCTACATGCCCAAGGGCAGTTATATATACGCCATCATGGGAAGTTTCTCCACGCAGCGGGTGAAGGGCTCGGTGAAGAGCATCCTTCTCTACGACGAGATCATCAAGGTGAACCTCTCGCTCTACGATACCGACGGCCTGGAGGGGCTGTATGTGCCGTCCAGTTCGTTCCGGGAGACGGCCAGGGATGTAGCCAGCGGAGCGGTTGGCAGCAGCATGTCAATCAATCAGGGCAGTTACGGAAACAGCCTCTCCCAGTGGGGCATGCAGGCCGTGCAGAACGCTTACCAACGCACCACCAGCGCTGTCGGAAAGGTCATCCGCAAGAACACCGCCCACCTCAAGTACGGCACGTTCGTCTACCTTGTGAACGGCAACCAGACAAGAACAGAATAATCCATACAGAAATGAAAATCAAGATTTTAATCGCATTCGTCTTATGCATCGCTTCCAGTTACCTGCTCGGAGCTCAGGAGACCGCTTCGGGACTGGAACTGCTCACCGTCAACGACCAGGTCACAACGGTCATCACGGCCACGGAGCCGATCCGCTTCGTCGATATATCCACGGACAAGGTGGCCGGTGACCAGCCCTTGTCGAACACCGTCCGCCTCAAGCCGAAGGAGGGTGCCGATGTCAATGCCGACGGGAATATCCTCGCCGTCGTGACCATCATCACCGAGCGGTACCGGGTCCAGTACGGGCTCATCTACACGACGCGACTGAGTGAGGCCGTAACCGAGAAGACCGTCCTGCACAGCGAGGTCATCCCGTACAACAACCCGGCGGTGTCCATGTCCACGGAAGAGATGTCCCGGTTCGCCTGGAAGGTCTGGAACTCCCCCACCCGGTACAGGAATGTCGGTGCCCGGAAGCATCACATGGGTATCCGGCTGAACAATATCTACACCGCCGGGGAGTACTTCTTCATCGACTTCAGCATGGAGAACCGCACGAACATCCGTTTCGACATCGACCAGATCCGCGTGAAGGTCGAGGACAAGCGCCAGACCAGGGCGGCGAACAGCCAGAGCATCGAGCTCACGCCGGCCTTCATGCTCCACAACCCGTCGGGGTTCCTGCACGGCTACAGGAACGTGCTGGTGCTCAGGAAGCTTACTTTCCCGAACGACAAGGTCCTCTCCATCGAGGTGTCGGAGAAACAGGTCAGCGGCCGCACCATCACCCTGTCCATCGACTATGAGGACGTGCTGTATGCCGATTCGTTCAGTAAGACGCTGCTTGTGGAGGACTAGCGTATGAGACGGATTCTGTTGATTGCGGCCGTGCTCAGCATGGGTGTCGCGGCCAGGGCTCAGGACAACTCCCACCGCATAGGACTCGGTGCCGGGGTGTCGTATCACCTTGCCGGGGATGCAGTCCTCTTCTGGGAGTACGAGACGCATTATCACAATGCTTGGGAGGTCTTCGCGGAAGGCCAGATGTCGCTTCCGCAGAATGGGCAACAGTTTGGCGATGTGGCCAGGCGTTGGGGCCTCGGTGCGGCATATAAACCTTGCATCTACAGGGCGAGGAACCGCTATGGCTCCGCCCGTTTCGGCGTTTCGTTCGGAGCCTCCCCTTCTGACTTCCAGGCTACCCTCCTTGCCGGATGGCAGCAGAGCTATGTCCTGAGGGGTGGATGGCAGTTCTACTGGCAGGCGGGCGTCAGCGTGACGCTACCGAAATGGAACGGTCTATTCCACGCGGGTGCCGAGATCGGGATCAAGATGCCCGTCCGGATCCGATGATTATTGCACTGATAACGACCCTTCTTCTGATCTTCAGGAAACGCCATGGAAGAAAGTAAGGACCTCATCGTAGGTTACAAGATCTTCAGGAGCCTCGTCTACGTCTCGCTTATCCTGGAGTTCTTCATCTATGCCGTCGACCCGGCCGTGTTGGATTTCTGGGGAGGCATCCTCATGGATATTCACGGAAGGATGCGGCGCTGGTTCATATATGCCGACGGGAACCTCATCTGGAGCAAGGTCGCTACCCTGCTCCTTATCTGCATCACCTGCATTGGCACCAGGAACAAGAAGCAGCTGGAGTTCGATGCCCGCAGGATGGTCCTTTACCCGCTGGTCGCGGGCCTTTTCATCGTGGTTCTGTCCGTCTGGCTCTTCTCTCACAGGATGTCCCCGAGGATCTACACCGTCTCCCTTAACCTGTGGCTCTATATGGCCGCGTCGGTGGTCGGTACGGTGCTTGTGCATATCGCCCTGGACAATATCTCCAAGTTCCTGAAGGAAGGCCTGCTGAAGGACCGGTTCAACTTCGAGAACGAGTCCTTCGTCCAGTGCGAAGAGAAGATCGAGAACCAGTACAGCGTCAACGTGCCGATGCGCTATTACTACAAGGGCAAATTCCGCCACGGTTGGGTGAATATCGTGAACCCGTTCCGCGGGACCTGGGTCGTCGGTACGCCGGGCTCCGGTAAGACCTTCTCGATCATCGAGCCGTTCATCCGGCAGCACAGCGCCAAGGGCTTCGCGATGGTGGTCTATGACTATAAGTTCCCCACCCTCGCCCGAAAACTCTATTACCATTACCGGCTCAACAAGCAGCGCGGGAAAATCCCGGCGGGCTGCCAGTTCAACGTCATCAATTTCGTGGATGTGGAGTACTCCAGGCGTGTGAACCCGATCCAGCTCAAGTACATCAACAACCTCGCGGCGGCCAGCGAGACGGCTGAGACCTTGTTGGACTCCCTGCAGAAAGGAAAGAAGGAAGGTGGTGGCGGATCGGACCAGTTCTTCCAGACCTCGGCCGTGAACTTCCTCGCGGCCTGCATCTTCTTTTTCTGCAACTGGAACAAGATGCCCTATGACAAGAATGGCCATCCCCTGATTCCGGAATACGATACGGACCGTCAGACCGGACAGAGACGCCTCACGGGAAGGGTAAAGGGAGCGGACGGGCTCTTCGTCGAACCCGCCTACTGGCTGGGTCAGTACTCCGACATGCCGCATATCCTGTCGTTCCTGAACCAGGACTACCAGACGATCTTCGACGTGCTCCAGACAGACCCGGAAGTGCTGCCGCTTCTCGGACCGTTCCAAACCGCCTTGAAGAACAAGGCCATGGAACAGTTGGAAGGTATGATCGGTACGCTCCGAGTCTACACCAGCCGACTTGCTACGAAGGAGTCCTACTGGATCTTCCACAAGGACGGGGACGACTTCGACCTGAAGGTAAGTGACCCGAAGAACCCGAGTTACCTTTTGATTGCCAACGATCCGGAGATGGAGAGCATTATCGGCGCGTTAAACGCCCTGATCCTGAACCGTCTCGTGACCAGGGTGAATACCGGCCAGGGTAAGAACATCCCAGTGAGCATCATCGTCGATGAGCTCCCTACACTGTATTTCCATAAGATCGACCGCCTTATTGGAACGGCCCGAAGCAACAAGGTCAGCGTGACCCTGGGATTCCAGGAACTGCCGCAGCTGGAGAGCGATTATGGCAAGGTGGGCATGCAGAAGGTAATCACAACCGTCGGTAATGTCGTCAGCGGCTCCGCAAGAGCCAAGGAAACGTTGGAGTGGCTCTCGAACGATATCTTCGGAAAGGTCGTCCAGTTGAAGAAAGGTGTCACCATAGACAGGGACCGCACGTCCATCAACCTCAATGAGAACATGGACAGTCTCGTTCCTGCTTCGAAGATATCCGACATGCCGACGGGATGGATCTGCGGGCAGACCGCCAGGGACTTCGTGAAAACCAAGACCGGTAAAGGAGGGAGCATGGATATCCAGAAGAGCGAAGAGTTCCAGACCTCGAAATTCTATTGCAAGACGGACTTCAACATGAAGGAAATCGCTGAGGAGGAGAAAAACTACACAGACCTGCCGAAGTTCTACACCTTCCCTTCAAAGGAAGCGAAAGAGCATATCCTCTATGAAAACTTCGTCCAGGTCAACCGCGAAGTCGACCAGATGTGTATCGACATCACCCAGTTCGCAAAGAAGTGAAGAGACCGATAAACGGGGAATTTAAGGCCAAATATTGCTTAGCTGCTCAAACACTTCCGGAATGGTAGCCCAGCCAACGTTGTCCGCGCCGATCCTGACCATTATCAGTTTTTTGTGCGGGTTGATGTAAAGAACCTGATTATATATGCCTATTGCGTAAAAGCCCGGATACTGCCCTGTTTCAAAGCCTTCAAACCGAACGTCATACCAACTGTAACGGTAGCTGGATCCGGGATAAAAATCGGTAGTCCTGTGTATCCATTCCTCGCTCACAATACGTTTGCCATCCCACATACCGTTGTTCAGATAGAGGCGGCCAATCTTGGCCAGGTCTTTCAGGGTGCAGGTTATACCGCCGAAGGCATGAGCTACACGATGCTTGCGGCTGTCGATATTGATCAGCGCCACCGACTCCATCTGCAGCGGCTTCCAGACTTTTTCGCTCAGGTATTCGGCATAATGCCTTCCTGTGGCACGCTCAATGACCACACCAAGAATAGCTGTGGTCATACTTTCATAGTGGAACTTAGTTCCTGGATCGCAGCGGAACTTCAAACCCTGGATCTGCTTCATCAGGTTGTGCCCATAATTTAATCTCGCAATGGCGTTGACCGCCTTCAATGCTTTGATGTTGAAGTCATATTCATCATCAAAGTCCAGCCCACTGAACATGCATAGCAAGTATCGGATGGTAAGCATCTCCCACCTAGGGTCTTTCCCCTTCAGTTCCGGCAGGTATTTGGTAACGGGATCGTCGATGCTCTCTATATAACCTTCATCCACTGCGATGCCACACAGAAGCGATGTTATGGATTTGGACACGGAGAATACTGTCGCCAGACGGTCAGCCGTAAAATCTCCCCTGTATATCTCGTAAACGATATTGTCGTCATGGATAATCATGATTCCCTGCGTGGCGCTTTTATTGGCCATCGCTTCCGGAAAAGTCTGGTTTATACAATGAGGCGGATCGTTGTAGAAGTGAAGCGTATCAATCCAGTCGGCCCGTGATTCCGCCACTTTGAACTGGAACATCTGGTCTCCGTTGGGAATTGTATCATGGACATGATGTTCAAAACTAAAGATACCCGGGCCGTCCAATCCGTCGGCGCGATATCCTCTTAACATTGAACACGAAGACAGAACAATCCCACATGCAACGATAAATACTGTACTGATTATGCGTATAATAGACATTGGTGATTCTTTTCAACAGTTAATTCGAATTTGAACGCTACAATCTATCGAAGCGTTTAAGGTTCTGAATGGATTGAACCAGAATCACGCTGAAACAGATAGCACAGATACCCAGAAAGGCATCGAAGGCTACCGACGTTCCTTTGATAGTGATGTGATGAATCAGAAATACCAGCAAGCAGAGCACTGCGGTCGCATTACTGAAAATGTTGATGATAATGCTCTGACGGCGCTCTGCTTTGACGAATTGAATATCGTTTGCCATTCTCTTTTTTATACTGTTCAGTTTGGCATACGAAAATACTCTGAATGTGCAATTCACCGCCAAAAACAAGAAAAGCAGGGAACTGATTATGCTCGAATCGTTTATTAAACGGGAATAGAGTTCATATGCAAACATAATGAAGCAGATAATTCCTCCGGCAACATTTGCCCACATTTTTGGTTTGCTAAAAGTCCTGTAGTCCATATAAGATTCTATATCACTCAATCAAATTACGATTTGTCGAACGCAATTTACGCATTCTCCATGAAATTTCAATAAAGCTCCGGCACTGCCGGAGCTTGTTTCTGCCGATAAATTGGACTTTAGCGTCTAATCAAAATCAGCCACAGTTTTCTCCTTGTCCCAAACGATCTCCTGACCTATAGACTCGCTGCTGGTCTTCAGGTATTCTTCGATGGGAGATAATCCCACAGTGCTTCTCAAACTGTCAAGAGCGGCGGGATACTCCACCGGCCAGAGACATAACTGCATGGCAAGTTCCTCTTCCACAATCGTTGCCGCCATCTTAATCTGGGTGCCATAAATCTGTGGCTTGCCCTCTTCCATCAGAACTCTGTCATTCAGAATGGCATAGTCTGTTTTATCCAAAACGCCCTCTTCGGCTTTTTCCTTCACAAGACCAAGATACTTGCTCCGATAGGCAAGGTCGGAATGGTCAATAACAATCCAGATGGCTCGATTGGCTTTGTCGGATAGATGGGAAGGCCATCCCTCCTTGTCCAGAATGCCGAATACAGTCGCTTGATTCAAAGAATCCACCCGTTCCATCTCTGTTGAATACTGCACAATCTCATCGGCTGACAGTGAAGACATTCCTTTGGTCCACTCACGTGCAGCCTGGTCATTATCGTACACATCTTCTAAGATGCGATTATATTGATTGCAGCTGGATAAAGCGGCTATGAAAAGAAAAAGAAGAATTCTACTATATCTATGCATTGTAACGTTAAATCCCGATTTATCTGTGGATATTGGAGACGATCAGCCAGAGGCTGACGGCAATCATCACGCCTGCTACGATCTTCTGATAGCGTTTCCGGTTGACATTACGGATACAGCGCATGGCTATGAAATTCCCGAGCATCATGGCGGCGCCTATCATCAGACCGCTCAGCAGGATATTTCCGCTCATCAGGTTCAGTTTGCCATAGACAATCGCTTTGACGATATGCATCACCGAGGCGGCAGTGGCTTCGCTTGCGATATAGCTTACCGGGGCGAGGTCCAGAGAAAGGAATACGGCACTGCTGAGAGGTCCGGAAATGCCCAGAAGGCCGTTGATGAGCCCGGTCACGCCGCCGCCGACAATCATCGTGGCCGGCTTGTGCGGAAGGGTCATCTTTCCCCGCAGTTTCAAGATGGCAAACACGATGAGGAAAACGCAGAGGATAATGGTCATGGGCCCTTTCGGGAACTTGGCGAAACCCAATGCACCCAGCGCCGTGAAAGGCACTGCCAGCAGCAGGAATTGACCGGCAGCCTTCCAGTTGATCTGTTTCCAACCCATCCCTACCCGTGAAAGATTGCTCACCAACTGAGCTATCGTGCTCACGGGAACAGCGACCTCGACTCCATAGAAGTAGGTGATGACAGGCAGCAATACCATCCCTCCTCCGAATCCGACCGCTCCGGAAAGCAGGCCTGCTAACAAGCCGACCAATATGAGAATCAAGTATGTCACCTGAAAATCAAATTTATAATATCCTTTTCCGGAACATGTAGTAAGTGTAGTCTTCTTTATCTGTGCTGAACTCAGGAGCAACGCCTTCGCCAATCTTTTCGTAGCCGTGATTGACGTAGTACTGCCAGTTGCAGGTGCAGTCTGTCCAGAGATACAGCCACTCCACTCCGCGCGACCTGAGCCGTTCAATGAGGGCATTGAGAACAGACGTTCCGTAGCCTTTTTTCCGGCTGATGAAAAAGGATAGTTTGGCAGAGTTCGGGACCATCTTCGCGAGAATCTCAGCATCTATCCGTTTCAAGTAATTCTCGTTGGTCAGGAGCGTATTCCGTTCCTCTTCCGATAGGGTCGTGAACTGATTGCGTACCCATACATCGGCATTATTCGTATCTCCGGGCATCCACGCGAACGCAATTGCCTGAAGCCCGTCTTCATCCACCGCCTGCAAGGCAAGTTCCGAAGAATAGAGACTGTACCTGGACAGGTGTCCACAGAACACACGGGCAACCTCTGCCCCGTGTGCACCCTGCTCCTTCCCCCATACGGAAGCTGCCATCCGGGCGACTTCATCAATCTGTGCAGGGTTGAACTGACTGATTTCCATAAATCACGATTTATCGGCGTAAAGTTACGCACAATCGATATAAATATCAACGTAGATTCAACCGAAAAAGCCACTCCACTTGAACTCCTGAGTATCTTTTTTGAGTATCATCTGTGTGAAAAAAGGCCAATAACATGGTATATAACACGAACCATAACATGGTATAACACCGGGTCTCGCTTGTAATAGGTAATTTGGCGTAGGAACATAAACCAAAACGCTATACCATGTCACGTTACAAGTTCAATGAAGACGAAGTCCCGTACGCCATCCTCGAGGAGTTCGGGCTCAACCAGGAGATGATCGAGGACCTTCCCGTCGATGTCTACCGCGACATCCTGAACGGCCGTCTCTCCCCTGTCCTCCCGATCCGGGTCACGGACAGGGATGGGAACACCGTTACCGCCCGCGCCCGCTTCAAGCTGGTCCGCGACTCCGAAGACAACCCCGACATCGTTTTCCACCCGCGTCTTGTCCGTTGCGAGCTGGACAAGTACAACGCCAAGGAGCAGGAGGCGCTCCGCTCCGGCAAGGCCATCCTCAGCCATGCCCCGGACGACCCGTCGTCCAAGTGTTTCGTGCAGATCGATGCCGGCACCAACCAGGTCATCTACGTCCCCACCCCTGTCATCGGCAAGAACATCAGTCACCTGATGGACATCTTCGATTTCTCCTCGAAGGAGATCGGCGCCCTGCAGAGCGGGGAGATCCTGACCCTGTCGGAGGATGCGGAGGATATCTCCATGGGCATCGACCTCACCGAGAAGTCCGGCATACGCCTTACGCTCGGAAGCCGTGAGAAATGGCTCAAGGAGAAGGGCGAGTCCACCATGGGCCGCTTCTCCTTCGGCATCTACGGCTGCTGGGTGAAGGACTCCGAAGGTAATCTCGACTATGTCCACGAACAGGACTACACCGACGAGATCTGGGCGGAGCAGGAGAAGGCCATCGCCCGTAACAGCGGACTCAAACGATAGGCGGCCATGAGAAGGAATCAACCCACCTATACCTACGACGAGCTGGTGCAGCTGCGCCAGGAGGATATCATCACTGATCTCGACCTCATCCAGATGCATCCTGACGGCGGCCTGCAGGAGGAGTTCGGCTCTTTCTGCGAGGCCCATGGCAGGGAACAGGACGAGGCCTCCGCCAGCGACTTCCTTCAGATGATGGAGGAAGCGCTGGACTACGGGGACATCTAACCAGGAGGAGTCAGAACCATGCCAACCAGAGCCAACGCTATCGGCCGTTATGACGGCCTCGCTCCGGAGCTGCAGGACACGCTCCGGAGAAACGGCATGCAGGCGCGTCTCGTCCAGCGTGACGGTGACGTGCTCCTGGCCGTTCAGGGCCATGACTCTCCCCTTCTCACCTATCCCTTGAGTCAAAGCCATCTCAAGGCGCTCACCGACGGCGGGACGAACTCCTCCAACCGCAAGGCCTACGATGCCTTCGCGGCGGTGGTGGGAGCGGACTTCCACCTGCCTAAGGATTATGTCCACGCCAGGAACGCCAACGGAAGGGTCACCATGGGCCTTCACGGCTACCGGATCGGCGAGGGCGAGTACGGCAGGACCGTCAGTCCTTTTGTTGACCTCTGGGCACGGCGGAGCATGCTCGGCTGGACTCCCCGGCAGCAGGAAGGATACCACCTGAGGCGCCTAGGCGGGGAGCTGCGTTACGGCGGCGCTCCGCTGGTCGCGGACCGGCCCGACGGCAGGATGAAACCGGGTGAACTCCTCAGTGGCGGTTACGGCTTCTACTACAAGGGAGGCCAGGCGGCCCGGCAGGCAAGGGCCACCGCTACCGGTGAGGATGTGCTGCAGGAGCTCAGGACCGTTGTTCCCGAGATCCAGCCGCGTCCCTCTACCGGAGAGACGGCCAGGCCCTATTCCGAACTCATCACCTCCGACGTCTATTTCTCCAGGGAGAAGTGGGACGAGGTCCTCTCCAGCCACGGCATCGTCGTGGACGAGCGGGCCGGTACCCTTACCGTTAAATCCACCGCCATCAACCGTGACCTCGTCTATGACCTGAGGGCAGACGAGATGGCCGTCCTCACCTCCGGATCGCTGAAGGACATCCCCGTCCAGGAACGACTCGATGTCATCAACGGCGTCATCGGAAAGGATTATGAGGGCGCTGTCAGCAAGGAGATGCTGGAGAGCCGGGAGCCTGTCGGCCTCGCACTCTCCCCTGCCGCCTTGGAGGAGATCAGGGAGCAGGAACGGAGCATCCATCCGCAGCCGGTCATCGCGCAGGACCTGTCCTATGTCGTCATGCAGCAGGCGGTCCTCCAGGAGCGCGAAGACGAGCGCCGCGGCATAGGACGTGTCTGGGGCGAGTCCCTTTATGACATGCAGTCCCGGGAAGGCTGGTTCCGCGAGGGACAGCACGGGCGCGAGGTCAGCGTCGGTGACATCCGCGTGGAGCCCGTCCAGGACGAGGCGCAGAAGGAAGGCCGTGACATGAAGTACAGGATGACCGCGGTCATCAACGGTGAGGAGGTCTCGCATGAGATCACCCGCCGCCAGTATGACAAGTTCATGGCCGTGGACGACTACCACCGGATGAAGCTCTTCTCGAAGGTCTTCGACGAGGTGGACATGAAGCAGCTCCCCCGTGAGCAGCGTGAGGGGGGCGCCGGCATCGGAGCCGCCATCCTCGCGGCGCTCACCGTCGCCGGGGAGATGGCCCGCGGGCCCAGGATGGCCCCGGACCTCTATCTGGAGCGTCATGCCGGAGGACGTGTCTACATGAAGCCCGGCGTGGATTCTCCGCAGGATATCGCCAGCCGTGCCTTCGAGGCGGGCATCAACGCGGCGGAGCATGGCGTAGGACTCGGACGATAACGAAATAACAGCATATGGAACTCACTTACACCGATTATCTGCAGCGGCTCTCCGTGCAGGATGTCCTTCGGGATGCGGGTTATGTCCGTAACCGGAAGGACGGCCTGCGTTACCCATCCTTCGTCCGTCTGGATGAGAAGGGGCAGCGGATCCGTGGTGACAAGTTCATCGTCACCCGGGACGGGGCTTTCTGCTTCCATCCTCCGGTACAGAAGAACTACAATGTCATCTCCCTCATCAAGGAGCACCCGCATCTCTTCCCTGAGTACGAGGTCGGGATGAACCTGGACAGGCTCGTGAACAAGGTCTGCCACCGGCTTCTCAACACCCCGTATGAGGAGAGGGACGTGGACATCCGTGAGGCGCAGCGGGAGCTGCGGCCCTTCGACCTGAAGGACTACCGCCTGCACCGCATCGTCTCCGGGGACCGCGACTCCGCCAAGCCGTTCTACCCATTCTTCAAGCACCGGGCGATCGACCTGAAGACGCAGTTCGCCTTCCGGGACTCCTTCGTCCTGGCCGACCATGACCTCCCCGGAAGGAAGGGCCTCTCCATGAGACGGCTCTCCTTCCCCCTCACCGTTCCGGGCGGGGACGGGACTGTCGTGGGATTCGAGGAGAGGGGCCGTCCGAGGCGCGATGACGGGACCACCTACAAGGGCAAGGCCGCCGGGAGCAACGGCAGCCTGGGTCTCTGGATCGCCTCCCCTGCAGGGACTGCGCTGGGGAAAGCGGACCGGGTGCTTCTTTTCGAGAGCGCCTATGACGCGATGGCTTATTACCAGCTGCACCGGGACGGGGACAGGGATCTCAGGAAGGCCGTCTTCGTCTCCACGGGAGGCAATCCCACCCGCGGGCAGATGCAGGGACTCATACAGGCCGCCCCGAAGGCGGTCTTCCATCTGGGGTTCGACAACGACGCCGCCGGACGGCAGTTCGCGGAGAACTTCATGAAGGTCGCGAAGGAGTTGAAGCCCCACAGCGAGGTGGCCCTCGCGTTCATCAATACCCCGGGCAAGATCGGCCTGGATCATGAGAAGGAAAGCGCGCTGTTCAAGCTCCCGAAGGAGGTCACGGACCAGTATAGGGCGGTCGAGGACCTGACGGAGGACCTGCGCGAAGGCTACCTCTGCGACGAGGACAGGCAGGATCTGCGGGAGCGCATCAAGGAGGGCTGGAAGGCCTTCGACGAGATGGTGGACGGCCTTGTCATCCGTGTGGAGCGCATGCTTCCGGGTGAAGGTTACAAGGACTTCAATGACGAGCTCCTCGGAAAGGCAGAGGAGACGAGGAAGGCCGTGGGCTGTGACTTGGACGGTGACGGAGCGGTCGAGACGGAGGAGTCCAACGAGGAGCATCACAGGTTTCGGAGATAAGGCCATGCAGAGCGGGAATCCATACCCTGACATCCAGATGCGGCCGGAGTGGCGGCAGCTTCTCATCGACGAGGGGCTGTCTATCCTTGCGGCCGCGGGCCTTGTCGTCGTCGGTGGGCTGGACGGTATCCCCTACCACTCGGTGTGGTTCTGCCTGGGCCTCGCGCTGGTCTTCAAGGTCTACTACCGGCTCGTCTACCTCAGGGGCATGGTCTACACGATCACCGGGGAGCAGCTCGTCTATGAACACGGGGTCTTCACCCGGAACCGGGACTACATCGAGCTCTACAGGGTCGTCGACTTTGATGAGAGAAGGAGCTTCCTCCAGCTGTTGCTGGGCCTGAAGACCATCGTCGTGCATTCCGGGGACAGGACCCTGCCCAAGCTCCGGATCATCGGCATCCGGGAGGCGGCGGACGTCGTCGGATGCCTCAGGGAGAGGGTGTCGTACAACAGGAAGAGAATGAACATCCATGAATTCGCAAACTACAGTTAACCGCCGGTGGGCAGTCCTGCTCATCCTGCCGGTCCTCCTTCTGGCGGGGGCCGGGAATCTCCGTGCCCAGGTCGTCGTGGCCAATCCCCTCGAGTGGGCGGTGCTCGTGGAAGGCAACGAGCTTATCGACGGGCAGATCAAGAGCGAGATCGAGGGACAGACGCAGACCGCTGTCCTGCAGGGCACTATCGCCGCTGAGTTCACGCGGATCAAGAACTGGGAGAACAAGTACAATTCCTACCTGAAGAGCGTGGACGGCTATGCCTCATCGCTCAAGGCCGCGACCCACCTGTACAACGACGGTGTTCGGCTCTTCATCAACCTCTGCGACATCAGGAGGGCGATAGGCAGCAACCCCCAGGGCGTGGCGGCCACCTTCAGCATGAACAACCTCTATGCGGAGACGGCTGCGGAACTTGTCTCAGTCTATACCACTCTGCGGGATGCCATCGACTCCGGAGGCAATGTCAACATGCTCACGGGAGCCGAGCGTTCCGAGACGCTCTGGGCCCTGAACGACAAGCTGGATGCCTTCAATCACAAGCTCTCGCTTCTTTCTCTTTCCCTCCGTTACTACACCCTGACGGACGTATGGAACAACGTCACGGAAGGGCTCATCGAGCGTTCCAACGGTGATATAGCAAATCAGGCTCAGGCCAGATGGATGAGAGCCGCAAAGGTAGCAAGATCATTCTGACAGCATAGATTATGAAGACGTTTCTCAGATATACGGCAATGGCACTTATCGCCATGACAGCCACGGTGAAGGCCGGGGCGCAGTCCATCGACCCCACCCTGGCCGGTCTCATCGCCGTATATACCGAGCGCATGGGCAACTCGCTTGAGTCACAGAACAAAATCATGCTGCTTGAAAGCACCGGCCATCTCCTCATCGAGGAAGAGGTGGATGCCACGTATCAGATCCAGAAGGAGTTCAACGAGTATCTGGACAGCTTCCGTGGCGTGCTTGTCTTTGCAGCACAGATATACGGATTCTACTACGAAATAGATAAGATGGCCGGCTACATGGATTCGCTTACCAAGCAGATAGGCGAAGCGCCTATGAATGCGCTGGCCGTCGCGCTGTCAACCAACAGGAACAAGATATACAGAGAAATCATACTGCAGAGCGTGGAGATTGTCAATGACATACGACTGGTATGCTTTGACGGCGGAAAGATGACCGAAAAGGAACGCATTGAAGTCCTGTTCGGTATCAGACCCAAGCTCCAGCTATACAACAAGAAACTGCTGCGTCTCGCAAAGGCCGTGAAGTACACCACCATGGGTGACGTATGGAACGAGATTACAGGCCGTCCCAGCGCAAGGGCAGACAAGTCTTCCATAACGAAGGAAGCCTTCCTGCGCTGGAAGAGACTCGGCAGAACAGTTAGACCATAAACAAACAAAAGCATACGATTATGTCTTGGGCAACAGTATTGAAGGCAGGTGCAAAGACATCTGCAAAATGGCTCGGCAAGGGGGCGAAAGCCACCGTCGAGACCGTCGGCAAGACGGCTCTCCATCCACAGCAGACCCTCAAGGGAGCCGGCACAGCGGTGAAGACCGCAGTCGTCGGAGGCTCGTTAGGTTATGTCGGATGGAAGAAACTGACAACCGATGACAGCGTGGTCGGCATCGTCAGCGATGCGCTCATCGGTGAGAAGAACACACAGGCTGTCAGCGACACCGTCCATGGAGCCGTTCAGGGTGTACAGGACCTCAAGGAGTCCGTCAGCGGCATGACGGAGAGCGTCTCTACCACCATGAGCGATGCCAGCGAGAAGATGAACGGCGTTTCCACCTTCCTCGGAGAAATGACTTCCGGCAACGGCGGCGAAATGATGGGAGGATTCCTGAATAACGTCGTACACGGCAATGTGTCCGGACTCGGAATAGCCGGACTTGTCATGTCCGCATTCCTCATCTTCGGCAGGTTCGGCTGGATGGGAAAGCTTGCCGGAGCACTGCTGGGCATGCTAACCATCGGAAATAACTCAAAGCAGGTCGTCCGACAGGCCGTCAGCCAGCAGCCAGCCCTGGCACAGGCTCTTCCTGAGAATGTGGCCGTGCAGACCGCTCCTGCTCCGGAAGAGATTCACAGGTCACGCAGATAACAAACAAATGACAGCATTATGAAATATACACAGGAAATGATCCTTCAGTCGCAGTCCGGGTACTGCATGCCCTTCGAGGAGAGGGAGAAGGAGGTTGAAATGATTCTTGGGTACGGCAAGCAGACCAACCCTGAGACTGGAAAGGAGTTCTTCCATCACGGAGTGGACTTCAAGGCACCACGCTATCTGCTTTCCGCCATTGCCAGCGGTACGGTGTCAGGCATAGGCAATGACCCCGTTCACGGGGCATATCAGATAATACGATATGGTGACTATGATGTCACCTACAGCCATCTGAGCAACATCTTCTCCGGATTCGGCAAGGAGGTGAAGGCTGGTCAGGTGGTCAGCGTCAGCGGTGACTTCCTTCACATGGAGGCCAGGTACAAGGGCGAGGAGCTCAACCCCATTGAGTTCCTGACCATGATTTACGGCAATATCAGGTCCATGGAGAGCCGTAACAAGCCGTTCGAGGCGACGGACTTCGCCACCATCGGCGACGGCATCCATACACGATATGACAGGGACAGTGAGGAGATAGAGCAGCTGATGCTGCGTTTCTTCCCGGCCTACATGAATGACCTTACCAGCGGAGCCTATGCACTGCCCCAGCGGACAGAGCAGATGCTGCGCAACATACTGACGATGGCATCGGCCAGGAACTACTTCTTCGAGATGATTCCGTCCATGGAGAATCCCATGGGACTGGGACGCAGGAGCGTTCCGCTGGCCGAGAAGGTGCAGAACCTCCTGATTGAGGACTTCCTCAGCTATCTGGCCCTGCAACACGGGACCTGCCTCTCGACGTGGAACGATGAAGTAAAAAAAAAGTTTACGGGCAGGCAGTAGCGGACAGCGGGATGATAGACCCACTTGCTGATCTGGACATCGAGGTACAGAGCTTCGACATCCCAAGGACAGTGAGCGTCTATCCGGACCAGGCGGGAATACGATGGTGGACGAAGGCATGGTTCAATAACCGCAAGGAAGGTGAAGCAAGTGTGGAGATAACAAGAGAACTGGCTCTGCTCTTCATCCGGGACAACATTGAGAAGGACGAATGGCTGGAGGAGCATTTTCCGAAACAGATGGAAATCTACCACAATGCCATACAGCAGACCAGAGAGCAGCTGCTCCAGCAGATAAACATTTAATCAAGGCATGATGACTGAACAGGAATTATTTGAAAAGAGGGTCATACCGGTCATGAACCGTGTACGTGATGACCTCAGCCACAAGCAGGCAATGGAGGCGATGAAATTCAACAACTCCTTTGCAGGCATAGTCAGTGGCATGGGTCCTGACGGCGGTATGGCCGCTCACATGGCAGCCATGGACTCGCTGAAGATCACCGGCGAGTGGAACTCCAAGACGGTGGAGGACTACATCGAGATGGTGAAGGATGAACTGAAGAAAGAGGACATCCGTGTCACGCCGGATATCGAGTCCATGATGATAGACAAGATGGTCCGTGACCAGATGCCCAAGTCATCCATCGAGTACATCATGCGCAAAGCAGCCTCCAACTCCATCTTCTCCCTGGCTGACGAGGCGATGAAGTCACCTCTCCAGCATGAGATTGAAGAACGGGGCGAAGAGCTTTACGGCCCGACGAAACTGGAGAAAGGTGTCGGCCTCGGCATAGGTGCGGCAGCCGATTTCCTTGCCTTCGGCGGCGTGGGAGGTGTAGGCGGTGCGTTGAAGTTCGTCGGTGCTGACCTTGCGCTCAATGCCGTTCTCTCCCCTTCTTCTTCGGACAAGAAGAAGGAGGAACAGGAAATGAAGGTCATTGAGCGGGAAGGTAAATACAAGGATGTTCCGCTTGTCGTGCTGCCTGGCCATGAGGAAGAATGGCTGAGGATGCAAGACAAGGAGAATCAGACAATAGATACAGAGAAGGCTGAAGAAGCAATGATAGAAGCGTTGGCCAGACCGTCAGAAACTGTCCAGATGCCAGTGATCGAGGAACCGGCACAAGTGCAACAGAGCGCAGAGCCTGTACAGGAACAGACAGCCAGGAAGGAAAACGCCGACGGATGGCAGGGTGTCATGAGCACTTTCGGACTGAATGGTCTTGGCGACATCGGCAGAAATGCGGGATATATCCTTGCCATGCTCCCGGATATCCTTGTCGGCATGTTCACCGGCAGGACGAAATCACTCGGTCTGAAGGACAACATGATGCCCGTGGCGAGCATCATTGCCGGAATGTTCGTCAAGAATCCGCTCCTGAAGATGACGCTCATCGGACTGGGTGGAGCCAACCTTATCAACAAGGCGGGCCATGAGGAGCTGGCACACCGGGACGGCATATCCACAGGAACACAGTTCAGAAGATACGACGAGGAACAGCTTGACCCGCGTATCGAGAACCCGCAGCTGAGAGGAACTACCCTCATAGCGTCCATTGACAGCATACCGGTTACGGTGACACTGCCCCAAAAGGTAGTTGATGCATACAGCCAGGGCGCTCTGCCTCTCAACACACTGGCCAATGCCGTACTGGCACGCTGTGACCAGATGCAGCAGATTGGCTCGGCTCAGGAACGTTTCGAGGAGCAGTCCAGGACAGAGACGCGAACACTTTCACAGAGATAATTTCAAAATCGAGATAATATGACAGAGAAAAGCAAACACGAGCAGGATGCGGCGCAGAGACAGGCCGGACTGCTGACAGAAGCATTGGAAAAGGCCCGTTCCAACGATGGCCGGTTCCTCAATCAGTCCGGGAAGAGAACCCCGGAGCTCTATCCGAAAGGGGTGACGGTCTCCCCTTTCAACTCACTCATACTGGCTCTTCACAGCGATTCCAAGGAGTTCAAGACGAACGACTACGTCCTGTTCTCCGAGGCTAAGAAGAGAGGTGACAGCGTTCAGGGCGGCGAGAAGGGCGTGCCCTTCGTATGGTACAACTGGAACCAGTATGCCAATAAGGAAAAGCCGGAAGACATCATTTCAAAGGATGACTACAAGGCTCTTCCGGACGATGCTAAGGATTCCTATAAAGCAGTCCGTCAACGTGAGATCAGGACGCTGTTCAATGTGGATCAGACCACGATGGCAATGTCCAACCCTGAGGAATACGGCAGGCTTATCGATATGAACAAAGAGCAGGATGAGAAGAAACTTCACATGGAAGTCAACCGTTTCCTTCAGAACATGAAGGACAATCTGGTCAACGTCAGAAAAGACGGTACAGGTGTGCCGCATTACGATACGGCCAAAGATACGGTCTTCCTTCCTGCGCAGAAGCATTTCGCCTCGTATGCCGAATATGTTCAGGATGCGCTGCGGCAGATTGTTTCGGCCACCGGGCATCCGCAGAGGCTTAACAGAAATGGTTTTGTCATGGACGGCGGTACGACTCCGAAAGAAAGCCAGCAGAGCCGTGAAAAGCTCGTCATCGAGATGGCATCAGCCGTCAAGATGACTCAGTTCGGACTTCCGGCCAGACTGTCCAAAGATGCAATGCAGGAAATCGGCAACTGGGAAAAGGAACTGAAAGACAATCCCCGCTTCCTCGATGCTCTGGAGATGGATATCAACAACAGCCTCGGCATGATAGCAAAGGCTGAGAGAGGTGAGAAAATCGAACTGGGGCCTCAGAAGGAGGCTGATGAGACCCAGAACGAATCCGTCAATGCACGGGTCATCATGCTTCAGGACTCGGAAAGCAAGCGTTGGATTCTGTACATCAAGCCGGAGAATGAGAAAGCACTTACCGTATATCCGGAAAAGGATGATGTCGGCAGGTTCTTCGCTGCGGCAAAGCACAGTGAGGAGAAGGCCGACCGCGTCCGTCAGGAACTTGCACAGAAATACTACGGGCTGGCCATGGCCAAACCGGGCATTAACACCGACATCTTCGGCAAGGCTCCTGAAGGCGTTGACCTTGATGCCATCCAGAGAGTGAACATCTTCAAGTCAAAGAACGACGGGAAGATCCTCTGCCTGGTCAGCATCAATGGCATGGACAAGCTGCCACCGCGTGAGGTCTCCCCGTTCCAGTGGCAGAAGATGTGGCTTGCGGAAGACAAGAACGAATACAAGAAGGTTCTAGCCGCCACCCTTTTCGAGGACCAGCTGAGAAGCCGACAGGAAGCCATTCAGCAGGAACAAGCCAAGGAACAGGAAGAGGAGAAACGTCAGAACTCTCCGGAGCAGAAAGCAAAGGAAGAAAGGGAGGAAAAGGCCAAGGAGGAACTGACCAAAGCTGAAACGAAAGCCGTGGCCGCAATTGCCCTTGCCCCTGTCCTCCGTCAGTACGATGACATCAAGAAGAAGCATCCCGATGCGCTCCTACTGTTCCGAACCGGCGATTTCTACCAGACCTACAAGGACGATGCACGCAAGGCGAGCAGCATTCTGGGCATCACACTGACCCGTAATGACCAGATCAAGGACAGAGAAGGAAAACCGCTGGAGTCAGCCGGATTCCCGCAGCACGCACTGGACACCTACCTGCCCAAACTCATCCGTGCCGGGCAACGTGTGGCAATCTGTGACCAGCTGGAGAGTCCTCAGAGGCAGCAGCAACAGGAGCAGAAGAACATCGTCCAAGAACAGGAAAAGGAGGCAACCCGTGGCTACCATCGTTGAAAGAATGTTTCTGGCTGTGCTGGCAGTAACCCTGTCAGTGCAGCCGATGATGGCCGCCCAGGATAAGGCCGCACCAAAAGCAAACCAGATATCATTACGCAAGACTATGAGCAAATCCAGTGAATACGTTGACAAGTACGCCGAAGCCGCCATGGAGCAGATGCGACGGTACGGCATTCCGGCATCCGTCACGCTTGCCCAGGGTATCCTTGAAAGCGGCAGCGGACAGAGCGAACTGTCCAGAAAGGGCAACAACCATTTCGGGATAAAGGCATCCTCATCATGGCTGGAGAGCGGAGGACGCTATCTTGTCTATACCGATGACAAGCCCAATGAGAAGTTCTGCCAGTACGCTTCCGTGGCGGACAGCTACGAGCATCATTCCCTGTTTCTGAAGGGAAACAGCCGGTATTCCGCACTGTTCAAGCTCTCCCCTGACGATTATGTGGGATGGACCAACGGACTACAGAAGGCCGGATATGCGACCAGCAAGTCATACGCATCATCCCTGCAGAGCGTCATCAAGTCCAACGGTCTTGACAAGTATGACAAGATGGTCATGCAGGAACAGGGCTGGCAGTCCACCAAGCCGCAGACCACTACACTGTCGGAACTTGCCTCCAACTCTCAGGAAGCGGTACCGGCACAGAAGCAGGAAACCAAAGAGCAGCCGAAACAAGAAGAGCAGAAACAGGAACCCGTTCAGCCGAAAGACAAGGATTATTTCAACACCATACTGGCCGATTCGGAGAAGGAGTCAAACTCATGGGAGAACTTCTTCGGACTGAATGACAGCACCAGTGTTGCGGGCATCGACCCTATCGTGAACCTTGTCAGTACCCTGTTTGCCGGCCTCTTGGCCATGGCCGTTCAGATTGACAACATGGGTAACGCCGTGGCCGTACAACAGTCCTCACAGGAAGCCCAAAGCGTGGATGCCAATGCCCTGGCAGCACAGAATTTTGACAATGCAATGAATTCATCAATCAATAACCCAATTAAAAGAACAAGATCATGATTAAATGTAACGTGACCGTCATCGGCTCAATCAGCCGCAGCGGTGAAGCAAGAACAGACAAAGAAGGAAAGCCGTTTTTCACTTTCGGTATCAGGACCGCCATCCCGGCCGGTCAGAGTGAGGAGAAACCAGTGGATATCAGCGTGGCCATGAACGGCCATCCAGAGAATCAGGGAGAGTTCCGTGAAGGAGCCAGAGTCAAGGTGCTGGGTGTCCTGACCTTCCGCAAGAAGGATGACAACCTCTATCTGAACCTGTCGGCATCGGATGTACAGTTCAGCCCGGACGAAGCGGATTCCATCAAGGGAACCATGTCGTTCAAGGGAACCACAGGTTCCAAGGACATTCCAGAAAAGAAGGGAAAGAAAGGAGCCTACCGTCTCTTCGATGCCTTCAGCAGCGAGAAGACGGCAGATGACAAGTATGTCTATACCTGGGTTCATTTCGTAGATTTTAGCTCAGAGCGTCCTGACTGGCTCGGACCGAAGAAAGGTATCGAAGCCGAAGGCGACCTGGAGCTTTCTTTCTTCAACGAGAGACTGTCAGTCAACTGCATTGTTTCTTCCCTTTCATTCTGGGAGAAGCAGTCATCTAACCAGTAATCGCCATGGCAAAGGACAACAACTACAGTTCCGATGGCCAGTCAGCCACAGACCGTGCGCTTGACCGGTTCACGGAACTGATGATCGAGAAGATAGAGACTCTTTCAGGTGACTGGAAGAAGCCTTGGTTCACGCCCGGTGTGGTTCAGGCTCCGCGCAATATGTCCGGAAGGAACTACAACGGAATGAACAGCCTTATGCTGATGTTTCAGGCAGAGAAGATGGGATATGACTCTCCTGTCTGGGGCACTTTCGACCGAATCACGAACCTGAACTATGCCAAGGATAAGGCCGGGAACCGTTTTGTAGCTTGTGACGAGAACGGCAACAAGCTGCCGCAGGTAAGAATCAACACGGGAGAGAAATCCTTCCCTGTGTTTCTGACTACGTTCACCGTGGTCAATCAGGAAACGAAGGCCCATATCCCCTATGATGATTACAAGAATCTCTCCCGTGAGGAGCAGGAAAAGTACAAGGTCTATCCGAAACTTCAGGTCTATAACGTGTTCAACATAGCGGCTCAGACCAATCTGAAGGAGACACGTCCTGAAATGTATGAAAAGCTGATGGCGGAAGCCAGCGGCCAGGTACAGCACCAGGAAGGTGACTTGAAAAGCCATCCTGCCATCGACAAGATGATTGATGACAATCTCTTCTTCTGCCCTATCCGCCAGGTTAAAGGCGATGATGCCTATTACAGCATATCCAAAGATGAGATCGTAGTCCCGACTCGTGAGCAGTTCGTCGATGGCGAGGCATTCGCGACCAATGCGCTTCATGAATGCGCTCATGCTACGGGCAGTGAATCAAGGCTAGGACGTATTAGGGGAGGACAGCCGTTCGGCTCTCCGGAATATGCGAAGGAGGAACTGACCGCAGAACTCTCAGCCGCTGTTGTTGCCAGCCAGTATGGCCTGACCAAACACGTCAAGAATGATAGTGCTGCTTACCTCAAGTCATGGCTCGGTTCTCTTCATGAGAGTCCGGACTTCCTGAAGACTGTCCTGTCAGATGTGAAACGATGTTCAAGTATGCTGACCCAACGCATCGGAGCCATCCAGCTTGAAATGGACAAAGGAGAGAAAGCCGATTTCTCACAGCTCAAAGCCGGCATGGGCAATGCCCAGTGTACCAGACCCCTATTACTTGGACAAAAAAGTCAAACTGATTGAGCTATTCTCGTATCATAAATTGGGGTTGACGAACAAATATACTCATTTGTTTGGTGATTCGTAAGATACTGACTAATTGTTTCCTTTTTCAAATTATAAATCGTATCAAAGGGCAACAAGCCT
>Ga0265294_10000836_pt1 | contig 41750 bp, 39 predicted proteins | sample MunlanPumphouse3_FD_192504 | JGI IMG/M metagenome (GOLD analysis project Ga0265294, IMG submission 192504) | Groundwater microbial communities from a municipal landfill in Southern Ontario, Canada - Pumphouse #3 | ecosystem: Environmental > Aquatic > Deep subsurface > Groundwater | place... | reverse complement strand
CCGTCCTTTCAACATCCTGGACGCAGGCAGCTTCACATGATGCTTCTGCCGAACTGCCGAACTAACCGAACTGCCGAACTAACCGAACTAACCGAACTGGAAGCGAACTGCCGAACTAACCGAACTGCCGATCTGCCGAACTGGATATTGCAGTAAGAATATGGCATGGCTTGAACTTTGCAGTCAATTATGGTTTAGTGAGAAGAATCGTTCTGCTTGCAGGATGAATATTGGGAGGACAGCATAGTATGCGGATTGCTTTGAAGAATCTTGTTAAGAACTATGGGTCGCTCCATGCTGTCAGTGATATTTCTCTTGAGATTCCTCAGAACAGGATCTTCGGCATCATCGGCAAGTCCGGTGCAGGAAAATCAACACTGGTGAGGATGATGAGCCTTCTTGAGAAGCCAGATGCTGGAAGTGTCTGGTTTGATGACCGTAGAGTGGATCAGCTGGAGAAGAACGAGCTGATAGCTCAGAGGCGGAAGATAGGGATGATATTCCAGAACTTCAACCTGTTCTCTTCCAGAACTGCAGGAATGAATGTAGCTTATCCACTTGAGATATGCGGAATAAGCAAGCAGGAAATTGATGCTAAGGTGAAAAGCCTGATGGAGATTGTCGGACTTGGAGACAGGATTGATGCTCCAATAAGCACACTCAGCGGAGGACAGAAGCAGAGAGTTGCAATTGCAAGAGCTCTTGCCAATGAACCGGAGATACTGTTCTGTGATGAAGCAACCAGCGCATTGGATCCGCAGACTACAAGAGCAATACTGGATCTGATAAAGAGTCTTCAGAAGAAGATGAATTTGACTGTGGTCATGATCACGCATCAGATGGAAGTGGTCAGAGACAGCTGCAACTTTGTGGCTGTGCTTGATGAAGGCCGTGTGGTGGAACAAGGCGCAGTGACAGAAATATTCTCAAATCCGCGAAGCAGCGTGACCAAGGATTTCCTTGCTCACTTGATGTCGGTAGCTTCGACAGAAGATGCAGAGGCCGAGAAACTTGTAAGATGGTCAAGCAAGGGCGGCCGCTATACGCTTAGATTCAGGGGAGGCATGACAGATACGCCAGTGCTGAGCCGGCTGGGCAGGGATCTGCCTGTTGAGGTGAATATCAGGGCAGGCGGAGTGCAGCATGTCGAAGGCGAAGAGATAGGGACGATTGTCTGTGATATCAGCGGCGTTGAAGAAAACCGCAAGGCAGCAGTGAAATACTTGCAGGAGCAAGGAATTGTTGTCGAGGAGGCTGACAATGAGTGAAATACTTAGGCTGGTTGGAACAGCCACTTGGCAGACTTTGATAATGGTTTTCTTTTCGACCGTGTTCTCGCTGCTGCTTGGACTGCCGCTTGGAATACTGCTATGCATTAGCTCCCCTGAGGATCAGGGTGGCATAAAGCCGATGAAAGTGCTGAATGAAGTGCTTGGAAGAATAGTAAATGTGCTGAGGTCCTTTCCGTTCCTGATTCTTATGATAGTTCTTTTCCCTCTGTCCAGGCTTCTGCTCGGGAAGAGCATCGGAACTGCGGCAACGATTGTGCCGCTTTCCATCGCCGCTGCTCCATTCGTGGCAAGAGTGATTGAGAGTGCTTTGAAGGAAGTGGATCATGGAGTGATTCAGGCTGCCAGGACGATGGGTTCGACTAATGCTCAGATTGTGTTCAAGGTGCTTATTCCTGAGGCTCTTCCGTCTCTGGTGTCAGGCGTTACGCTTACCATCATCAACTTGATCGGATACAGTGCAATGGCTGGAACAATCGGCGGCGGCGGACTTGGAGATCTTGCAATAAGATATGGCTTTCAGAGATGGAGAACCGATGTCCTGCTTGCTGCTGTTATTGTGATTCTGATAATGGTGGAGATAATTCAGGTGATCGGAAACAAGATAAGCGCAAGTCTCATTTCCAAACGCTGATAAATTATTATGCATAAGATGCATATTTTAATTCTTTCTGTGATTGAAACTTAGGCGAAGAATAAAGGTTTGGCCAGAAAAAAAGTGCATAAGAAGACTTGACGTATTCATGTGAAAACGGGTAAGGTGCTGACAACACTTTTAAGGAGAAGTACATGAGAGCAGCTTTTTGTTTCAATTCTTGCATGATGTCTCTCATGATGATGCCCGGCAGGGCATAGCATCTTTTCCGGCGTTTCAGCTATTATTCAGTTTCAGTTCTGCGGCCGTTGGCCGAATCATTCAAGTTATATTCATCAGGAGAAATATATGAAAAAACTATTGGTTTGCATTTTGATTGCTTTTGCAGCATTTTCGGCGTTTGCACAGGGTGCAGGCGAATCATCAAAGACTACGGTTCTGAAGGTCGGAGCTACTCCGGTTCCTCATGCCGAGATGCTGAACCTCGTGAAGGACGACCTTGCTGCTCAGGGAATTGACCTGCAAGTTGTTGAGTTCACTGATTATGTGACACCTAATACGGCAGTCGAAGAAGGCGAGATTGATGCGAACTTCTTCCAGCACATTCCGTACATGGAGTCATTCAACACCGATCATGGCTACCATCTGGTAAATGCCGGCGGAATCCATATTGAGCCGCTTGCCATCTATTCGAAAAAGGTCTCTTCGCTTGCCAATCTCAAGAAGGGTGCTTTGATTGCTATTCCGAACGATCCGACCAACGAAGGAAGAGCCCTGCTTCTTCTCCAGTCCGCCGGTCTGATCACTCTCAAGGATTCAACCAAGCTTGACAGCACGGTTAATGACATTTCCGAGAACAAGCTTGGTCTGAAGTTCTCTGAGCTTGAGGCTGCTACTATTCCACGTGTTCTTTCAGATGTTGATGCTGCTGTGATCAATGGCAACTATGCTATTCCAGCTGGGCTTACTGCTACAAAGGATGGTCTGTTCGTTGAAGGTGCCGATAGCCCGTATGTGAATATCATCGCGGTAAAGGAAGGTCATGAGAATGACCCGGCCATCGTTGCATTGGTTAAGGCTCTTCAGAGTCAGGAAGTGAAGGACTGGGTTGCAAAGACCTATCCCAATGGAGAAGTTGTGCTGGTATTCTAGCATGAATTCAAATTGCATGATTCAAAGAGCCCCGGCTGGGGCTCTTTGTGACTGGTTTTCCCTGGCAAATGGAGGCTGAAGTCCTTGAGTTCGTCATTGTCATATTGAAGTCTGCAGTTTATAATCTAGACAATTAGGAAGATGGTGAGAGATGAAGAAGCTGATTATGGTCCTTGCTGTTGCAGCGATCGGATGTGCTGTGATCTGGGCAGAAGGATTTCTTGGACTGAATGCGAACATCTATGGAATCGGCTTCACAGGCGGTGCTGAATCTGCACAATTTGGAATAGAAGCCTCTGTCACAGCTCCTTTAAATCTTTATTTCTCATCTTTGGATGAATATTACAACAAGAAATGAACAGCAACGGTGATCCTTGAAAGATTTGATGAGGATATGTCAAAGTATGGTATCTGGTTTGCTACAACTGATAAAAGCGAAGATGCAGATTCAAAGATTATGATAATCATGTTCTCAGTTCCTGCATCGATAGTCAACGTCTCGCTTAAGTGGACATTGTAACGCAGTGGAATTGAGGGTGGTTGGAAATATTGTAACTTTTTGTGGATTGGTTCATTATTATTTATAGGACGCAAGCTGTCCGAAACAAAGGAGTTACTTAATGAAAAAGGTTATCATAGTTCTGCTTATTGCAGCAATTGGCTGTTCTGGGCTTTTCGCTCAGGGTTTTCTTGGAACGAATGTAAATTATATGGGTATCGGTTTCACAGGAGGTGCTGAATCGTCTCATTTTGGGGTTGAATCATCAGTAACTCTTCCTGTATTCTTCTATGCTTCTTCAGTTGTTGAATACTTCCAGTTGAAAGGAACAGAGAAAGCCACTTCCTTTCCTAATCCGGTTGAACTTGTTAGCTTTCCGTTTGTTTCCGTCAATGGCTACTGGAAGATAGTCGATGGCGGGTTCTTCGGGCTTAACCTCGGCCTCAAGGCAGATGCCTTGCTGTCTTTCGATAAGTACAGCTCGATTCTGGTGACTTACGGACCATCGCTCTCGGCGGATTTCAAATTCTCTGACAATTTTGCTCTGACGCTTACCGGTGAGCTTCCTGCTTCAGTGATTCTTGACGCCATCGATGATAATCTGTCGCAGTATGGTTTCTTCTATGCAACAACGGATAAAAGTGAGAATGCCAACCTAGGGGTTATGGGAATATTGATTTCAATTCCAACTGCAATTGCGAATATTTCGCTGAAGTGGACAATCTGAGCATTTGCATGATGGATAAGAAAGGGTTCCGGTAATTCGGAACCCTTTGTGTTACTTGGCCTTGTGGCGGGAATTGGCTGTCTTCTCGATTGCATTGACTATGGTTTCATAGCCAGTGCAGCGGCAGAAGTTGCCAGAGATCTGTTTCCGGATTTCGTCACGTGTGAAGGTTCGAGGGCTTTCAATAATCGGAAGCGAGCTCATTATGAAGCCAGGAGTGCAGAAGCCGCACTGGATTGCCCCTTCATCAATGAAGGCCTGCTGGATGTCTGAGATATTGCCATTGACATCGGATAGGCCTTCGAGTGTGAGAACATCCTTCCCGTCCGCCCAGATTGCCAGGTAGATGCAGGAGTTGAATGTTTCGCCGTCGATGAGCACTGTGCAGGCTCCGCATTCGCCGACGTTGCAGCCGTGCTTCACTGAAGTAAGGCTGAACTCGCCGCGCAGGACTTCAGAAAGCGATGCACGTGGATCGATGTATTCTTCACGCTTTTCATGATTCAAAGTGAATGTAATCTTCTGCTTGTCCATTAGAATTTTCCTCCTGCTTTCTCTACAGCGGCACGGGTTGCGCGCCGTGACAGCTCAGAGATGAGCTGCATCCTGAACTCCTTGGAAGCTCTCCATGAAGTTCGCGGATTCACATCAAGGATTGCATTTGATGCAACAGTTTCCATAAGCGATTCATTTACCTGAGCACCAGTTGCAGCCTTCTCTGCAGACAGAGCACGAATCGGAGTAGGTGCTGCCACCCCGAAGGCGATGCGGAGCCGCTCGACGGTCTTGCAGTCGGCGGAGAGCCGAACGTTCACCGAGCAGCCCAGAGTGGCTATATCCATCGCGTTGCGCTGAGAATACTTGATGTATTGGCCATAGGTGTTCTCATAGCTGTCCTTTGGAATCCTGATGCCGGTGAGGATTTCATTCGGATGAAGGTCTACTTTGCCAGGTCCGAGGTTGAATTCCGCATAAGGCAGGATCCTGATGCCATCGACACTTGCGATTTCAAGTACAGCATCATAAGCTTTGAGCGTAGAGGCTGAATCAGCGGATGTCACGCCGTTGCAGATGTTGCCTCCGATTGTCCCTATGTTGCGGATCTGCGGTCCGCCCACCTGGTCCACTGCCTCTCCGAGAACCGGAATGTATTTGGCTATGATCGGGTTTGCAGTGATGTGGGAGAAGCTAGTCAGAGGTCGTATCAGAATGGTCCCATCGTCTTCAATGCAGACTCCGCGCAGTTCATCAAGACCATAGATGCTTATCACAGTGCTCCCGGCAAGCTTTCCAGATCGAGTCTTGATCAGGATGTCGCTTCCGCCAGCAAGAATCAGCGCCTCAGGATGCTCGGCTTTGAGCTTGAGTGCCTGCTCTATCGTCTTGGGCTGGTAAATCTTTTCAAAATCGTACATACGTTGTTCCTCCTTATTTGATCAGTCCGGCTTTCTTGAATTCGAAGAACAGATGCTCCGGACTCAGAGGAATCGAATCGACAGCGACGCCGGTTGCATTCAGCAGGGCATTGCGAATAGCCGGCGCGACTGGAATAACAGGCGGCTCGCCAAGAGCCTTGTTCCCGAACGGACCGGTAGGATCAGAAGGCTCGACGAACTGAACGTTCAGCTCTGGAGTGTCTGAAGCTGTCATGAGCTTGTAGTCCAGCATGTTGTCGTCCAAGGTGCGTCCCGTCTTCGGATCGTAGAGCATCTGCTCCAGCAGGCCGTATCCGAGTCCCATGCTCATTCCGCCATGAACCTGCCCTGTGGCAAGTAGCGGGTTGATTATGGTGCCAGAATCATGGACGTTGATTATGTTGTTCACATGGATCTTGCAAAGCGGGATATCGACATCAATGTCGGCAAAGCATGCTCCGAACGAGTATGTGTTGTCCGAGCAGTGATGAGTTTCCTCTGCTGCGATGTGATGTGAGTTTGTCAGACTGTAGCAGGCTTCCATAGCAACATCAGAAAGGGCGATGAGCTTCTCATTGCTCACAGTGTGGACTATCCAGCTGTCCTTGAGATCAAGGTCGGAGACGTCTTTGTGGAGCATGAATGCTGCGAATTCGAGGATTTTCCGCTTTAGGGACAATCCTGTCTTCTTCACTGCCATTCCGCATACATACGTCTGGCGTGAGGCATATGCTCCTGTGTCGTATGGAGTGATATCTGTGTCCTGGGTTGAAATGACGTGCACGCTTTCAAGAGGGATTCCAACGGTATCGGCGCACATCTGCGAAAACACCGTATCGGCTCCCTGTCCGATTTCCGTGGCGCCCATCTGAAGCTGGACTGTGCCATCCTGGTTGAGAACCATCCTGCATGCTGAGGTTTCAAGGGAGATGGGGTAGACTCCTGTCTTGTAGCAGAATATGGCCATTCCTATTCCGTGTCTTACCGAACCGGTCTGGTGCTCGTACTGCTTTGCTTTCTCATCCCAGTGGATGAACTTGCGCCCTTTGTCTATGCACTGCTGAAGTCCTGTGGAATGGCATGTTATCGTTGTGCCTGGATCTACATAGCCAAGCTGCATCATGTTCTTCTGCCTGAGTGCGATTCGGTCCGCTTTCAGCCGGGCAGCGATGTCATCGATATGGGCTTCAAGAGCGAAGCCGATCTGAGGAATGCCATAAGCACGCATTGCGCCAGCAGTCTGAATGTTGGTATATACAGTGTAGGCATCGCCCTTTATGGCTCCGACAGGATACATCATCCTGAATGCATTGACTGCATTTGCAACCAGAGCGTGGGCATGGGATGCATATGCTCCCTGATTCGAGTATGCAACAATCCTGCGAGCAGCGAACGATCCGTCAGGGCGGACGTAAGTTGTGATATCGAAATCCATCGCATGGCGGGTTCTCGTGCAGACGAAAGTCTCTTCTCTTGTATAGAACAGCCCCACGCAGCGTCCTCCGACCTGAGTGGTGAGCCATGCGTTGAGCGGTTCGGTCAGAGCATCCTGCTTGTTTCCGAATCCTCCGCCGATGTACGGCTTGATGATTCTGATTGATCCGAAGCTGCATCCCAGGGCCTGAGTGCAGATGCGCCTGACGATGTGGGGGATCTGGGTGGATGACACGACTGTGATGCGGTCGCCTTCCATGTAGGCGAATGAAGAGGCATTCTCAATATGGCAATGCTGAACCTGCTGAGTGTGGTATGTTCCCTCGACCTTGATCAATCCCTGTTCAGTTATTGCGCTATCGAAGCTCCCGAATTCGTAATTCGAATGAACGATTACGTTGCCAGGCTTCTCGTCATGGATCAAGGGTGCCCCGGGAGCCATTGCATCTGCTACGGTGAATACAGCCTTCTGCTCTTCGTACTTCACCTGAATCAGGTCCAGTGCACGCTTGGCAGCAAGCTCAGTCTCGGCAATCACAACGGCAATATCATCGCCGTAGAAGCGGACATGGGTGTTGAGAAGCTTCCTGTCCGCGATGTCCTGATGCTTCTTCTCTGTGGACCATGGGTGCCCCGGAGTTGGATATTGGATGTCCGGAACATCGAAGCAAGTGAGGATTTTAACAACACCTGGCACTTTAAGGGCATCGTTGAGGTCAAACGAGATTACCATCCCATTGGCTATCGTGCTGTGGAGAACCTTCGCAATCAGCGCATTCTCCGGAAACATATCTGCAGTGTATTTTGCACGCCCTGTGACTTTATCAAACGCATCGACCCTTTCTACTGGCTTTCCAACGACCATCGGAACCTCCCAAGGCAGCGTTGCCGCCTATTTGTAATAGTATAACCTTCGACTTTGAGAGCTGTCAACTTAAAACACTCTTTTGTTGCATTCTGTTGCACAAGAGTTCAGCATGGCTGCCGCTTCAAGTGCAACGCTGAGTACCTTGGCCTCCTTTGTTTCTCCCTTTTCCCACTGCGGGCCGTCGAGCCGGTCTGATGTATAGAGAAATTGGTAGGCATCAACATTGCGGAAATCTGAAACAGCCATTATCCCGGCGCATTCCATCTCCACTGCAAGACAGCCAAGTGCTCTGAGCCGGGCTATCTTGGACGGTGTCTCGCGGTAAGGTGCATCAGTAGTCCATACTGGGCATGATATGAACGGAACTTCCATCTGCTTGAAAAGCGATGCAAGAGTCCCTGCGCTTCTGACAGTGACCCAATCACCTTGGGCACCGTAATGGGCGCTTGTTCCTTCGTCTCTGAAAGCCTTTTCAGGGATTATCAGCTTCCCTTCGGTTGCCTTGCCATCAAGCGATCCGCATGAGCCGAAGAATAGGAAGCGCTTTGCGCCTCTTGAGATAGTCTCCTCGAGGAACACGGCAGAGGCAGGAGCCCCTGGGCATGTGAGGTAGATGCCCATTTCCTGCTGCTTGAAGCTGAAGCTGTAAATTGGAAGAGGAACACCTGCGAAGTGGCTTCCGATAGCCTTTACAGGATATCGTTTCCCAAGAAGCGTTATCATGCGGTTGCTGAAGCACACGAGCATAGTTTCGGGGAAGCCACCCTGTCGTGGCGCGATGTCCTGCGGTCTTAACAGTCCCTCTTCCTGATTGTCCATGATGCTTCTCCTGATTGGATGATACCACGGACTGAAGTCCATAAGAAAGGTGGAGTTTGTCGTAATGACTGGTATTTGTATGAATTTGACATCTGTGATTTGACTTGGAGCGGGAAACGTATTTAAATTTAACATGTCCAGGAGTTTTATTATGGAAGAGAAAAAACCGAATGGGAAGCCGATGTTCTACTATGTGTCATTGGTTTTCATTATTCTTCTGATTCTCAACAGCTTTGTTTTCCCGCTGTTTCTGCAGAATCAGGTTGTCGATACAAGCTATACGCAGTTCATTAATGATGTGGATTCAGGGAAGGTCAAAGCTGTTTCAATCAGCGATTCGACTCTTGTCTACACCGAAGATGATTCCAACGGGAATACTCTGTACTTCCGAACCGGCATGTGGCCGGATGATACGACATTGCTTGAGAAGCTTCAGGCAAAGGGTGTGGACATAACAGCCCAGATAAGCGAGGAGAAGATGAGTCCGATCGCCAGCTTCCTTGTAAGCTGGGTGATTCCTATTCTGATCTTCTCGATTCTCGGCAAGTTCATCTTCAACAAGATGGGTGGTGCTTCGGCCAATGCCCTGAGCTTCGGAAAATCCAATGCAAAGGTCTACGTCGAGGCACAGACCGGCAAGACTTTCGCCGATGTCGCAGGAGAGGATGAAGCTAAGGATTCCCTGATGGAAGTGGTGGATTTCCTTCATAATCCTCAGAAGTACGAGAAGATAGGCGCCAAGCTTCCGAAGGGAGTCCTGCTCGTAGGTCCTCCGGGAACTGGAAAGACCTTGCTTGCCAAGGCTGTCGCAGGTGAGGCCAAAGTCCCGTTCTTCTCCATCTCAGGCTCTGAGTTTGTTGAAATGTTTGTCGGAATGGGTGCCGCTAAGGTCCGCGATCTGTTCAAGCAGGCCCAGGAGAAGGCGCCTTGCATCGTGTTCATCGATGAAATCGATACTATAGGAAAGAAGAGGGAAGACGGGTTTGGATCAAACGATGAGCGCGAGCAGACTTTGAATCAGCTTCTTACCGAGATGGATGGATTCGATTCAACCAAGGGCGTTGTAATCCTGGCTGCTACCAACCGTCCGGAGATGCTGGACAAGGCGCTGCTGAGACCGGGCCGCTTTGACAGGCGTGTTCCTGTCGAGCTTCCTGACCTCAATGGCCGTGAGGCAATTCTGAAGGTCCATGCGAAGGATGTGAAGATGGATCCTAAGTGCGATCTGCACAAGATAGCACTGGCAACTGCCGGTGCAAGCGGCGCGGACCTTGCAAACATGATCAATGAGGCTGCTCTTTCTGCGGTGAGAGGCGGAAGGGAAGAGGTCGAGCAGCAGGATCTTGAAGATTCTGTCGAAGTGGTCATCGCCGGATACAAGCGGAAGAATGCAATCATCCCGCCTGATGAGAAGAAGATCGTCGCCTATCATGAAATAGGCCATGCAATAGTTGCAGCAAGGCAGACAAACAGTGCTCCAGTTCAGAAGATCACAATAGTTCCGAGGACATCAGGTGCCCTTGGGTACACCATGCAGGTTCCAGAAGAAGAGCAGAACTTGATGTCGAAGCAGGAGATCCTGAACAAGATCGCCACGTTCACAGGCGGAAGAGCTGCTGAGGAAGTGGTGTTTGGCCAGGAAAAATCGACCAGCGGAGCTTCGAACGATATCGAGCAGGCAACCAAGATGGCACGGACGATGGTCACGAGGCTTGGAATGTCCGACGAGTTCGACATGACTGCCCTTGAGACGGAATCCAATCCGTACCTTGGAGGCGATATGTCGCTTTCATGTTCTGCGGATACTGCGGCGAAAGTTGATGCGAAGGTCGTTGAGATCATAAAGGCTCAGCATCAGAAGGCCATTGGAATCCTGAAGGACAACAGGGCTGAGCTTGATGCGGCTGCTAAGCTTCTGCTTGAAAAGGAAACAATCAGCGGTGAAGAGCTGATGGCGATTCTCAGTCAGAAGGCTCTCGCTGCAAAATAGATTTTGCCTCATTTGATGTTCAAACCGCCATCAGTAATCCTGGTGACGGTTCTTTTCTTTTTTTTCTAGTTGCAAAATTGGGTTTAATCTCATAAAATGAAATGGATATAAAATGAATTCTGTAATTGAGAAACATTTAGAGGAGTATTCGCAGGAGCCTTCATTGATTGTGGAAGTGCCCGGCGTCTCTGTGCTTTTCGGAGAATTCGCAGACTATTGCAAGGGCTATTCCATCTGTGCGGCGAACGACCTCAAGCTTTCAATCGGGATTTCAAAGCGTGAAGACAGTCTTGTGAAGATGTGCAATACATTCAGCGGAGATCACAAGCGCTTCTCCCTGTCTGGGATCAAGTACCGCAAGGAAGACCGCTGGGGCAACTTCGTGAAGGGTCTCGTCCTGAGCCTCCAGAATTCCAATGCCCAGCTTTCGGGCATGAACATAACCTTTACAGGAACTCTTCTTGCCAGCGATACCGAGACTGTGGCTTCTGCCATTGGAATCGGGGTGGCAATCGGCCTGAACAAGATGTTCAATCTTGGAATGGACAGCAGCCAGATAGTGCGGCATGTATTCCAGTCCAGCACTGGATTCTGCCAGGAAGGCTGCAAGTACATGACGCTGATCACGATGCTGGAAGCCCAGGAGAACAATCTTCTGCTGTTTGACAACCAGCAGGTTACCAATAGATCGATAGAGTTCGTCAACGGCTCGCCTGACTACAGATTCTGCATGATTGAAAGCCGCATTCCACCTCTTGCCATGCGTGAGGAGCTTACGTTCAAGGCTGGTGCAATGAAGCGGGCCTTCGAGATCCTGAAGCGCAACTATCCTAATGTCAACCTTCGTGACGTTCCGGAAAGCGAGCTTTCCGAGCGGGTGATCCAGATTGATGAGGAATCACGCCAGATCTGTTCTTATATCCTTGATGAGAGCAAGACTGCCCGCGAGGCTTTCAGGTGCTTTGAGAGCGGGGACAGCCAGGCTATAGGCAAGCTTCTGAACAAGGTCCAGAAGGGGCTCAGGGACAAGCTTGACCTGACTTGCCCTGAAGTGGACTGGCTTGTGAAGAGAGCGAACGAAATCACTGGCTGCTTCGGCGCCTGCATGATCCCTACTGGTCTTTCCGGATCGATTCTTGTGATCATGAACAGCAATGCGCTTGATTCATACAAGGAAAGGCTTACCGATTACGAGCACATCTTCGGATTCTCTGCCAGGCTCAAGGATTTCCACTGCCAGGGCTGTGCAGCTGTTGTCCGCTCGTTATAGCTTTTTTATTTCTCATGTGGTTTAATGTCTCACATGAAGATTCTGATGACAAATGATGACGGCTACGATGCCGGCGGCGTGCTGGCTCTTGAGAGTGCATTCTCACAGGCCGGACATGATGTTTATGTATGTGCCCCTGATTCTCAGCGAAGTGCCAACAGCCATTGCATTTCCATGCATACTGGCGTGCAGATCCGAAAGGTGAAGGAGCATCATTACATGTGCTCCGGCACTCCTGCGGACTGCATCCTCTTTTTTCTGGGCAACCATATGATGGAGATTCCGGACCTTGTGATTTCTGGAATCAACCTTGGCTTCAACTGCGGAACTGATATTGTCTATTCGGGCACTGTGGCTGCAGCAAGAGAAGCCGCTCTTCACGGGATTCCGTCGCTTGCCATAAGCCTGGAAGACCCTAGTTACAAGGGCTGCAACCTTGATTTCTCTCCTGCGGTGAAGTTTCTCTGTGACAATTTCGATGCGCTTCTTCCGTTTTGCAGCGGCAAGAGCTTCCTGAACATCAATGTTCCCCGCAATCCAAGACCTGGCTTCAAGGTCGGAAAGGTATGCTTCATGGACTACAAGGATAATTTCGTTCCAGGGGCTGATGCCAGTGAAGCTGAAGACATCCATCTTGATATCTCAGAATGGGGGCATCCTGAGCTGATGGGAGACGGCTGCGGGGACAGTGACTTCGAGCTGGTTCATGAGGGATGGGTTTCGGTCACTCCGCTGATGGTTCTTCCCGATATGGACAGAGGCAAGGCTGGTGTTCTCGAGCAGCTTGGCAGAACTTGACCTTTTCCCATTGTATGGGTAGTTTTGTTGTGAAATGAGGAATCAATGAAAACAAGATCAGTCTATATGGACAACAATGCGACGACCGCAATGGCGCCTGAGGTTATCAAGGCGCTTCATGAGGCCGAGAACATATATGGAAATGCATCGAGCATGCATTCATTCGGAAGGCAGGCTGCTGCTTTGATCAAGAGCTCTCGCATCTCAGTGGCGCAGCTGCTAGGGTGCAATGAGTCCGAAGTGCTGTTCAACAGCGGCGCTACTGAATCGAACAATGCTGTATTCAACATTGCAAGGCGTCTGATTGAATCCGGAAAGGGAAAGAAGATTGTTACAACTTCTATCGAGCATCCGGCGATCATCGAGACGGTGAAGTATCTTAGAAACGAAGGCATCGCGGTCGACGTGTGTCCTGTGGACAGCGAGGGGCGCGTGAAGATATCCGAGCTTGAGAAGCTTGTCACAGATGATACCGTGCTTGTCTCAGTCATGATGGGAAACAATGAAAGCGGAGCGATTCAGGACATCGATTCGGCTTGCCGCATCGCTCACAGCCACCATGCTTTATTCCATACTGATGCCACTCAGGCAGTAGGAAAGATGACGATCGATTTCAACCGCGGCGGCTTCGACTACATGAGCCTTTCGGCTCACAAGTTCTACGGTCCTAAGGGCGTAGGTGCCTTGATCGTGCGTACCGGTGCTCCGCTTGATGCTCTTCTGCACGGCGGTCATCAGGAGAACGGGATCAGACCGGGGACTTACAATACTCAGGCCATATACGGGATGGGCGTTGCCGCCTCGCTTGCGGCAGCCGATCTGGATGATGAGATCAGGAGGCTCTGGGAGATGCGCGAGGCGCTTCGAAAGGGTATTCTGGAACGGATAGATGATGTTGTCGTGAACGGAAGCCAGGAGCACTGTCTCCCGGGCACGCTTGATGTTTCATTCCCAAGGGCGGAAGGGGAGTCGATTCTCCTGATGCTTGATATGAAAGGCGTGGCGGTGTCCACGGGTTCGGCCTGCGCAACGGGATCGCTTGAACCTAGCTACGTCCTGATGGCAACCGGAATGAACGTCGAGTTCGCCCATGGATCGATCAGGTTCAGCCTGGGCCGCTACAACAGCATGGATGACGTGAAGTACGTTCTTGATGTGCTTCCGCCGATAATCAAGACACTTAGGGAGATGTCCACAAGATGAGCGATATCAAGGATTTCATGGTCAATTGGGTATATACGGACACTGTCAAGGATCATTTCATGAATCCTCGTAACATCTGGCGCAAGGACGATCAGTTCAAGCCTGATGGATTCGGCGAGGTGGGTTCGCTTGCATGCGGGGACCAGATGAGAGTAGGGATCACAGTCAAGGACAACAGGATCTCTGATATCAGATGGCTTACCTACGGCTGCGCTTCGGCCATTGCCAGCACTTCGATGATGAGCGAGATGGTGAAGGGGATGACGCTTGAAGAGGCCTACAGAATCACACCGAAGATGATCACCGACAAGCTCGGCGGGCTTCCTGAGCACAAGTTCCATTGCTCTGTTCTCGGAGACAAGGCTCTGAGGGCTGCGATTGACAACTATTTCGACGCTTGCGGGCTGCCGAATCCTTTGAAGGGAAAGATCGCGAAAGTCGTCTGCGAATGCCGCGGAGTCGATGACCAGCAGATTGAAGAGCTTGTGAAGACCGGGAAGGTTTCCAATCTTGCAGAGCTGATGGAGCTTACAGGACTTGGAACAGGATGCGGGAAATGCCGTGCCAAAGCGGAAGCTATGATTGCAGAATTCAAGCATATCTACGGAAAGTGAGTCCTTGTCTGCAGCATAGTGTTTGAAAACGCAGGAACTGAAAGTGTTTTTTTTCTTAAAAAACAACAATCAGTTGCCAGAAAGTTCGCATCGTTGTATTATGATGTAATTGAATTTCACTGTTGTCAGGGGTGAGGACAGTAAAAATTCATCACATGAAAGAATACCAATTGTTTTTCATGCTACAGCATTAAAGGGAGAAAGCTATTATGGAAGAGAGAACCATCATTTCTCAGGCGGACGAAGGGGCCGTAATCAAGGAGAATCTAAGGAAATCTGTCTCCGATGACATTAACAATGCAATGTACGAGAAAGGCGTTTCAAAGGCCGATCTCGCCAGAACCATGGGAACATCACGGTCAAATATCACACAGATTCTCAAAGGCGACAGGAACTTCACTATCGACACCCTATGCGACATTGCCCATGCTATTGGAATGTCGGTGAAGATTTCTTTCAAGAACGAGCATGGCTCGCGCAGAAAGAAGGACTAATCTCCTAGCTCGCTTCCTCCGATGAACTCTCGCAGCAGGGAATCCTGCGGCACGAGCGAAGATTTGATCGGATGGATGAAGTCCAGGATCTTGAGCAGCCTTCTCGCAGTTGTATAATATTCCTCATTTGTTGGCTTGACTTGCTTCAGCAGGGGCACGGCGAATCGTGCAAGCACTGCCGTTTCATAATCGAGCGCACTGTTCAGCATGATGTTTGCATTGTTCTGATAGGGGAATATGTACTTCTGAGCACCTTCCTGAACCGATGGCCACATCCTGAGTGTTGCAAGTGCATCGGTATTGCGGGTTCTTGAATCCCGAACGAGGCGGCGAAGCAGACGGCTGTCGGTTGTTGAAAGCCTTGTGTGGTCATCAAGGTTTATCTGGGTCAGAGCGGAGATGTATATCCTGTAGACTGAATCATCATTGAACGATGGAAGCAGCTGCGGGTCGAGTCCGTGGATGCCCTCCACGACTGCGATGGATTCAGAATCAAGATGACTTTGCTTTCCATCGTAGAACCGCCCTAGACTTGAAAAATCGTACTTCGGAAGCTGAACCTGATCGCCGTTCAATAGGTCTGCCATGTTCTGGCGGAACAGATCCAGATCAAGCGCTTCAAGCGCTTCATAGTCAGGCTTCCCGTCAGGCCCGATAGGTGTCTTGTCTTTTGAAACATAGTAGTCATCAAGCGAGATGCGAAGGGCATCGTGACCAAGCATCCTAAGCTGCACGCAGAGCTTGTTTGCAAAAGTTGTTTTTCCCGAAGACGACGGGCCGGCTATCAGCACGATGCGGACCGGCCGCGAGCTTATGTCGTCGGCTATCGAGGCAATCTTGCGTGCCTGGAGAGATTCGCTCAAGCAGATGTAATCGCGGATCTTCTTCTCGTCATAGCATATTCGGTCAAGGTCTCCTATTGACTGCACCCCGAGGATGCGGCCCCATTCCTTGTATTCGGTGAAAACAGAGAACAGCAGCGGGTTGTCCTTGAAAGGACGGATCTCCATTATGTTGGAGGATCTTGGGTACCGCAGCAGCATTCCATTGTCCCCGTATGGCTTCAGTTCCCAAAGCGAGAGCATTGAAGTGTTGGGTGCCAGTACTTCCATGCTTATGTCAAAATAATCACGGATTCTGTAACATTCAATATCAGGGTCATTGGTGTACTCAAGCAGCCTGATGGTGTCCGCAAATCCCTGTTCAGTGAAGTATTTGAGTGCAGAGTCATATGATAGGAAGTTGCGGTCGATTGGAAGAGCCTCGTCCGAAAGCGCATGCATCTTTGCCGAAATCTGTTTGATTGTCTGGCTTGTTGTCACAAATTTGTCTTCAAATGTGAAATAGTAGCCATCGCCGAGCGAATGGCAGATTACCAGATGCCGTTCCGGAAACAGAACTCTTGTGGCGTATGTGAGCAGATAGCATATGCTGTTTCTGTAGATTCTCTTGCCGAGCTCCGAAAAAAGCGGAACTGCTTCAAGCTGGAAGCTGTGGTTGAGTCTTGCCGAGAGGGGAAGAAGCTCGCTGTTTGCCAGGCCTGCAACAATAGGATTGTCCTGATAATGAGTCGCCTTCATTGCCTCTGGATCGTATTTTTCAAGAAATTCGCCCAGACTGCAGTATTTACTGACGTTGTAGTTTTTTTGCTTGTATCCGATGGTGATCAAATGATGGCCTCCTATGAAGAAATATACTCCAATTATACTGTTTTTCCAAATTGTTTCGGTTATAATGAGAGCCATGGGCATAGCAGTTGTTGTTTCTGACATCCATGGTGATGAGAAAGCGCTTGAGTCAGTCTTTCGCAAGGCTCTTGAAATCGGTGCCTCAACCATTTTCTGCGCCGGAGATCTTGGGCTCTGGAATCCAGCACTTATTTCCATTCTGCAGTGCCGTCCACTGCCTTTCATCTGCGTGAGGGGAAACTGCGACAGCCCATGGGACTATGATGCGGCGCAGCTGCCTATTGCTCCGCTTTACCGTTCTCAGAAGTTCGGATCGCACGAGATATTCATCACCCATGGCGACAGATTCTCCCTCCCTGAAGATGCTGGGCTTTCAAGCGAAAAAGGCATGGTGATCATCACAGGGCATACCCACGTTCCATCCCTTTCTGAAGCGGATGGCAGATTCTTTCTCAATCCTGGTTCGGTCAGCCGACCGCGGGGCAGATACAGAGCAAGCTATGCGACTCTGGACGATGAGGCCGTATCTGTATTGGAGCTGGAAACCGGAAAGCGGATCTTCTATCGGAAGTTCTGAGTCAGACGTTCCTTTTCATAGCATTCCACAAGCTTCGTGAATTCAACTATCTGCGGCTTCGGCGCAGCGCTTGACGGGTCTGTCATGAAGAAAGAAGGCATCTGAGGCTCTGCCGAGCTTATGACTTTGTTGATTCCTGTCTCAAGGAGGTAGCACGACCTTCCGAGGTCTCTGAATGAATTGCGGCGGATCCGCTTCCCTGTGGCCTCGAAGAAGCGCCTTGAAAGCACCATCGGGCTGAATACCGGCAGGATGGCCGATGGAAAGAAGTAGGCAAGAGAGATTCCCACGCTGTCGCGCTCGCACATCACTGGTCCGAGCAGGAGATGGGAGAACCCTGCCGACTCAAGCCCCTCGGCGAGGTTGTTGTTCCACACTATGTATTTGGCCAATCTTCTGGGCTTCTCCTCATACAGCGGGATGAACGGCTCACCTGGGCAGGTGAGGCAGTAGCCGTAATAGTCCTCGATGGCCATCGAACGGTATCCGCGGTAATCGAACGGACCGCATTCAAGTCCAGCTATCTGAAACAGCCTTTCAGTGTCGAATTCCTTGCTTTCAATCGTTGCCTTTGCACCAAGTGCAAGAAGCCCATAAAGCTTCCTGCCACGAGGATTGGCCAGCCGGTTGATGATTCTCAGCACAGTCTTGTTTGAAAGATCGTCCAGCTCAGGATAATCTTCCAGCTTTCCATGTTTGCGTTCGTCAATTGCCCAGCCGATCACGTTGCCCGCCGAAACAGGATCCAAGCCAAGCTCGACGCATTCTGTAATCCAGTTGCGGATCTTGGAGATGTCGAAGCAGGCGAGGTTCGAGCCAAGCATCGAAAGCTGCGAATAGGGGAACTCCTCAGCAATGTGTGAAAGCAGCGGGGTGTCGACTATCCGCCTCTTGTACAGAGACTTGATCACGTCTTTCTTGGAAAGAAGATAGAATAATCTAGGGTCGGTTCTGTACCGGAAATTGCACACCGGCACGAAGCCCGCATGGCTGCCTTTGTCCATCATGTTGAATTCAGTTTTGCCAAGGTAACGGCTCTGGGATACAAGCTTTGCAATTCTGTCCAGCGCCGGCTCTTTTCTGGCAGGCTTCAGGCTTACAATGGTCTGAAGCGGGGCTCTGAGCTTGCTCTCATCCGGTGTGAAGATCATCGCCTTGATGTTCTTCTTCATCATCAGAAGTCCGAGCCCGCCTCGCCCTAAGGTCTGGGCATCGCAGACAGGAGCGGCGAATGTGGCACCGTTGTCCGCCGCCGGCCCGGTTGTTATGATGCTTTGCTGCTCTGAGCCGCGAAGATGCTTATCCAGCTCTGAGGTCGTCATTCCCGACAGGTTCGCTTCCAGGCGGATCGATGGGCTTGAACTTATGTTCACCGTCACTGTATCGGGGCTGGAATCTAGAAGAATTATTGCATCAAGTCCAAGCGTCCGCATGCATGTTCCGACGCGGCAGATTGAAGTGAAAACTGTGAATCTTGTTGTCACAGGACTCTGAAAAGCAATGGTGATGTTGTCCGAATATGGCGTGAGAGTGTTATTCATCGGCGCGGAAGCGAGAATCATCGGATTGGCTTCGCTCTGATCGCCGTTTGCATATTCGGCGAAAAGCCGGGTTGCAAGAGCCCTGCCGCCGACGTATGCATCCATGATCTTGTCAGGTATCTTTATGGACACCATGGCTCCGGTCTTGAGGTTCACTTCTATGGCATTGGGAATCCCATTTTCTGGGCGAGTAGGATTATTCTTTGCATAGAAAGAAGAAGATTGTTCATCTATTGCATTTGCAAAGTCAAATTTCCTAGATTTCATACCGTCCCGCCCTAGACTGAATCTACCCTTGAATCGAACGGGTGTCAAGAAAAATAGGAAAGGGCTGGTTTTTCGAAAACATTTCCCACAATGTGGCTTGTTTAAATGCAATTTTGATGTTAGTATCATATTACAGTTATATGAAAACTATGAGGTCTTGGGAAAATGGAAAAACGAAACTTCACTTGCAGCGATTCTAGAGTGATCGCATATAGGGTCTGGCTTCCTAAAAAAGGAACCAGAATCATTGCTGTTGTTCATATTCTTCATGGGATGGCAGAGCATAGCGCCCGCTATGATGAGTTCGCAAAATTCCTTGCTTCCAATTCGATTGCAGTATTCGCCCAGGATCACCGCGGACACGGAGATTCGATTCTCAACGGCGAGAAAGGCTTCTTTGCCGATTCCAACGGCTGGCAGCGAGTCGCAGATGATGCGTTCGAGCTTTCAAGCAGCATTGCAGCCGAGTTCCCTGGTATTCCTCTTTTCCTGATGGGGCATAGCATGGGCAGCTTCCTTGCCAGAACTGTAATGGTTCAGCATCCGGAGCTTTACGATGGCGTCATTATCATGGGTACCGGTGCAAGCCAGGGAATCGTTGGTTCAATCGGGCGGCTCATCGCCAAGGGCGAAGTGAAGAAGAACGGCCCTCATCAGCCTTCAGAGAAGATGAACAAGCTCAGCTTCGGAAACTACAACAAGAAGTTCGAGCCAGGTGCAACAGGATTCGAGTGGCTTTCACGAGATCCAGAAGCAGTGCGCAAGTATGTTGAAGATCCACTTTGCGGCTTTGTCTGCACCGGCGAGTTCTACATAGACATCATTGATGGAATCAAGTTCGCCAATTCCGGCGATAACGCACAGAAGCTTCCGAAGGATCTTCCTCTGCTCATCATCAGCGGAAGCATGGACCCAGTTGGCAATTTCTCCAAAGGCGTGAAGAAGGTCTATGCTCTGTATCATGATGCCGGAATCACCGATGTCACACTTAAGCTTGTCGATGGAGCTCACCATGAGCTTCTGAATGAGACAGACCGCAAGGATACTTACAAGTATCTTCTGGGATGGATCAGCGATCATATCCAGCAATGAAATCCAAACAGCGGGCATCATGGGGCTCGTCCGGCAGGATCAGCATCAGGGATTATTTCTCTTCATTGATTTCGCGTTTCGAGAAGGACAATGTTACCATCCTCGCAAGCGGGATGGTTTATTCTACCCTGATAGCTCTTGTTCCATGCATTACGTTCTTCATGTTCTTCTTCAGTGTGCTTGGCGTTCTTGATCCTTTCCTTCAGGTTCTTTCCGATTTCCTTGTAGAAGTGTTCGGCAGCAGGACAGGCAACACGATTTCACAGGCGATAACCAGCATGACCAAGAATGCAGGCACGATGGGCGCTTTCGGAATGGTTTCATTCATTGTCACGTTTTTGTTTCTGATCAACAAATTCTGGACTGTAGTCAACAAGATATACCGCACTTCAGTGGAGCAGAACCAGTTCAAGAAGTTCCTCACATTTCTTGTCGTGCTGATAATTGGCACGATCCTCATGGGCGCATTCCTGAGCCTCAAGACAAAGTTCAGCGATTGGTACAGCACTGTATTCCAGATCACTCCACTTGCGGATGGACAGAAGGTGCTTGAGTGGTTCGTAAGCAAAACGGTGATCTGGGCAGTACTGTTCTGCCTGATGATGTCCGTCCCCAATACTACTGTCCGAGCCAGTGCCGCTTTGATCAGTTCTGCTCTTGTGACTATTGCGATTGTACTGCTTGATTGGCTCTTCTCGTTTGCTACGAAGCAGATGGTGAGCTATTCAATAATCTATGGTTCGCTGGGAGTGGTCTTCGTGTTCCTGCTATGGATCTTCATTCTATGGATGATCGTCTTCATGGGATTCGAGTCCTGTTTCGTGATCCAGTTCCGCCCTTCGACCAAGGAAAAGAAGGCTTCTGCGACTCCTTTGAATCAGATTTCAGATGTCATTGCAATGATGACCTACATTGGATCACGCTACAGCGGCGGTTTCGGCGCTGCTTCTATGAGCGAACTTGAGAGGGTGCTGGTCATAACCAACATCCATCTTACAAACGATATCAATCTGATGGAAAAGTCTGGGCTTCTGATTCCGGCCGGGGCTTCAAAGGATTCCTTTGTTCCTGGCAGACCTCTTTCCGAGATACGCGTTTCGCAGATTATAGAAGCTGTTTTCGGGAGCGCCGGTTCTGATTCCAGCGATGATATTGCAAGGTCTTTCCGCCAGGGCGGTCTTGATTCTGTTGGCAGCATTACTCTTGAGGATCTTGTCCTCAAACAGGCGGACAAAGGGGTTTCTTATGAAAAGAATTGAAGGTGTGATCAAGAACTATGACTGGGGCAACAGCTACTTCATTGACGATCTTCTCGGGCATGAGCCCGATGGCACTCCAAAGGCTGAACTCTGGCTTGGCTGTCATCCAAGCGGACCTTCGACTGTCTGTGATACCAAAGAGACGCTTGCCATCAAGGGCTTTCCTTTTCTTTTCAAGGTTCTTGCAATCAGCAAATGTCTTTCGCTTCAGGTTCATCCGACTCTGGCTCAGGCTGCTTCAGGACGCTATCAGGATCTGAATCAGAAGGCTGAAGTGTTCTGTGCTCTTACTCCTGTGACCGCCCTCTGCGGCTTCCGCCCTCTTGATGAAATCCGCCGGAACATGGCGGAGATCTTCGGCCGGGACTCTGCTCTGGCCAAGTCGTCTTCAATCAAGGGCTTCTTCGATCTTCTTTATTCCAGTTCGGAGGGGCTTCTCCCTGTTTACCATGCTTATCTGAACTCCCACAGTGATGTTTCTTGCTCTGATGGTTTCAAATCTGCACTTCAGGTTGCCCGTGAGGTTTCTTCTGACTATCCTTGCGACCCTGCAACGCTTGCTCCATACTTCCTGAATCTTGTGCATCTTTCTCCAGGACAGGCGATTTTCCTGATGCCACGGGTGATTCATTGCTATGTTTTCGGCAACGGGGTGGAGCTGATGAACAGTTCGGACAATGTGATCCGTGCTGGCCTCACTTCGAAGAAGGTCGACCGCAGCGAGCTTGAGCGCGTAGCCCTGTTCGAGCACACTCCTGTTTGCTCTCTTGCGGTTCAGGTCTGCTCTGAGGGTGCAAAGTATGTAATTCCCGACAATCCTGGATTCGAGCTTTTTCGCCTTGAATCCGGGCTTTTCTCTGCTTCGGAGCCCAAATATCGCATCTATCTCTGTACTCGAGGTCTGGCCAAACTCAACGGCTTCGCCCTGCAATGCGGGCAGGCGATGCTGACAGAGCCTGGCGAAAGCGTTATCATCGATGCGACGGCAGCACAGGTTTTCGCTGCTGCCGGCAAGGGGAGTGCTATATGACAAGAGATGATGCAATGGGTCTTCTTCGGAAGTACAATGACAATGAACACCTGATCAATCACGGCAAGGCTGTTGAGGCTGTAATGCGTGAATTCGCTTCGCTCAAGGGCGAGGATCCCGAATACTGGGGCCTTGTAGGACTTCTTCATGATGTTGATTATGGCATGTTCCCGGATCAGCATTGCAAGAAAGCACCGGAGCTTCTTAAGGAGATTGGCGCAGATGATGATTTCATCCGTGCGGTTGTCTGCCATGGCTATGGCCTGTGCTCTGATGTTAAGCCAGAAAAATACATGGAAAAGGTTCTTTATACCATCGATGAGCTCGCCGGCTTGGTTTATGCAACAGCTCTGGTCCGTCCTGAGCACATGGCTGGCATGACTGTCAAATCAGTAAAGAAGAAATGGAGTTCACCGACTTTCGCTGCTGGCGTTAACCGTGACATCATCATCGAAGGCACTGCAACACTTGGCGACATGGAGCTTCCCGAAGTGATTCAGCACACAATCGATGCAATGAGCAAAGTAGCCACAGACATCGGCCTCTAGCTCCTTAACTCATCCAGTTTTACTCAATTCTCCCATGATTTCTCTTCCTGCCTCACCCCAGAGTGGCTCAAGTCCTTGGGGGTTGCTTTGCTCCTTGATGTCCTCTTCGTCCTTGGAGTGATGGTTGAGCTCTCTTTCGTCCCTGTCGTCCTTGGGGTTGCTTTGCTCCTTGATGTCCCCGTCGTCATTGTAGTGATGGGTGAGCTCTCTTTCGTCCCTGTCGTCCTTTTGGTTGCTTTGCTCCTTGACGTCCTCTTCGTCCTTGGAGTTATGGGTGAGCTCTCTTTCGTCCCTGTCATCCTTTTGGTTGCTTTGCTCCTTGATGTCCTCTTCGTCCTTGGAGTGATGGTTGAGCTCTCTTTCGTCCCTGTCGTCCTTGGGGTTGCTTTGCTCCTTGACGTCCCCGTTGTCCTTGGAGTGATGGTTGAGCTCTCTTTCGTCCCTGTCGTCCTTGGGGTTGCTTTGCTGCTTGACGTCCCCGTTGTCCTTGTAGTGCTATGTTTTTTGTGACGCGGAGGATGCGGAGGACGCAGAGGACCAAGAGATGGGCACTGAGGATGCGTAATTCGCGGAAGACAAAGAAGACGCGGGGGATGCGGAGGACGCAGAGGACCAAGAGGTGGGCACTGCGGATGCGGAATACGCAGAGGACGCGGAGGACTCAGAGGACGCAGAGGACCAAGAGATGGGCACTGAGGATGCGTAATTCGCAGAGGACGCGGAGGACCAAGAGGTGGGCACTGAGGACGCAGAGGTCGCTGAAGACGCTGATGAGCACAGACAAGCTGAAGAGGCTGGGCAGCAGATGGGTTTATTGAAAAAAGGGGGTGATAGTTCCGCCGGTTTGCCTGATTTCAACAGAAATGAAATTACGCCGCTTTATTGGGTATATACCTAATGGAGGTGCACAATGAATAATGGCACAATCAACGGAAAGAAGGAATTGAATGTCCGGTATTATGGAACAGCGGATCACCTGGCTGGTAATTTGGTGCTGCTTGGATCGGTGGAAGCTTCGAATCTGTACAAGGATAAGATGTACAGCGCTGCGGAGATGACGGGAATAGATATTGTCTATTACACTATTCTTACGAATCATGTTCACAAGATCATCGGAGCGGAAGAACCGGATCAGGTTTCTGAATTCTATAAAAGACTGAACGGTTCGTTCTCTCGATCAGTGAAGTCCTTGAAGAAGAAGGATGGAACTCCGCTTTTGATGGAAGGTGACAAAGTGTTTGCTGGTGCACCTTTTCTGACGCCGCAGTACGGACCGGAGCAGTTCCTTTTCACGGTATGCTATCAGTATCACAACTCAGATGGACATGATCCGTTCAAATTCACAAATGGGGAGTATAAGAGATCGGCAGCCTGGGAATACGAAAGAGGAATCAGAACTCCAGAGAATGATACCCTGCTGAAGATGCTGGGCTTGACTTGGCAGAGACTGCATGATGAATTGCTGGTTCTGCCGGCAAAGGAGAGAGCCATCAGGATCCGCGAGATTGCATCGTGCCAGGATCCTGAGAAGATGGACAAGCTGTTCAAGCTTGATCCGGATAAGCCGTTCACTGCTCAGCTTGATCATAGGTTGAGCAAAGGCAGCATAGTGCAGCTTGAAGATGAATGGTTTGAAATCTAGATTCCGAACTGTGCCTTGTAAAGCGCAGCGTATTGGCCGCCTTGGGCAAGAAGCTCGGAGTGGGTGCCGCTCTCCTGGATTGAGCCATGGTCAATGACCAGAATGCGTGAAGCATTGCGGATGGTGGAGAGGCGGTGTGCCACGACGAAGCTGGTGCGGCCACTGGTGAGAAGACGGATTCCGTTCTGAACAAGAAGCTCGGTGGCAGTATCTATTGCGCTTGTTGCCTCATCTAGGATGAGGATTGAGGGATTGGCCAGAAGAGTGCGAGCCAGAGCAAGAAGCTGCCGCTGCCCCTGGGAAAGAGTCTGGTCAGTGACCTCAGTATCATAGCCTTTCGGAGTTGCAAGAATGAAGCTGTCGGCGCCGATTGCCTTGCATGCGGACTTGATCTCATCGTCGGTGGCATCGAGCTTTCCGTAGCAGAGATTGTCCCGGATCGTGCCAGAGAAGAGATAGCTGTCCTGAGTCATCACGCCGATATGACGGCGGAGATCTGGAATTGCAATACTTGAAAGCGGCGTGCCATCAATCATGATTGTCCCAGAGACAGGATCATAGAAGCGTGCGAGGAGGTTGATGATTGTGGTCTTGCCAGCTCCGGTCGGTCCGACGAGTGCAATCGTCTCGCCCTCTGATGCCTTGAAGCTTACATCATTCAGAACCATTGTCTGAGGCTCGTCCGGGTAGGCAAAGCTCACGTGCGAGAATTGCACATCTCCGCGGACGCTTGGCATCGATACTGGATGCTCCGACTCAAGGAGAGTGGGCTCGGTATCGAGTATCTCGAAGACTCGTTCGGCTCCTGCGATCTGGTTGCCAAGCTGGTTGTACATGTTGGCAAGCTGGCGGATCGGCTGCCAGAACAGGCTGATGTAAGTGGTGAATGCAAGAAGAGCACCGACTGTTGCATTGGTGCGGACTGCCATCAGATAGAGCAGGAAATAGCCGATTCCCTGGCTTGCATGGATGACGACATCGATGAAGTCGACACGGATTACAGCACTTGTGAAGCTCTTTGTCACCTGCGATGCAATCTGAGCAAAAGAGTTCTTCATCTGCTTTTCGGCGCAGAAGCTCTGAACTACGCGGATTCCTGAAAAGGTTTCATGGGCGAACGCATTGACGTTGGACTGCTTCTGCCTGAACTCCTGCCAGAATCGGAATGCCATGCGGAATACGATGAACGACCCGCCTGCCATCACAGGGAGGGCGACGAACACTGCTCCGGCGAAAACCGGGTTCTTGATGAACATCACGACTGTGATTGCAATGAAGAAGAATATGTTTGGAATCAGGGTTGTGACCAGCTGGCGCAGCATGTCCTTGAGAGAGGTGATGTCGCCGATGATCCTTGCAAGGATCTTTCCGGTAGGACGTGAATCGAAGTAGTGGAGGCTTAGCTTCTGCAGATGGGCAAAAGCCTCTGAGCGGACCTGTAGCACAACCGAGTTGGAGATGCTTGCCATGATGCGGACACGTATGATGTAGAATGCAGACCAGAGGAGAGCAAGGCCAAGGCCGATGCACACGACGGTGATGAGACCTTTCTTGTTTTCAGAGGCGACTTGCACATCGACTGCATTCTCGATCAGAAGAGGGAATACGACGCTTATTGCCGATGCAGCGATCATCAGAGTTATTACAAGGATTACCTGCCATTTGTACTGCTTCATGTAGCCGAGGACGCGTATGACTGTGGCTCGTTTCTGAGTTTTTGTCCGGGCTTCATCAGCCGAAGCGCTATTTACTGCCATCTGCATCCTCCTTTGAATACTGGGCTACGAATGTTTCGTAGTAACGGCCATGCATGGCCATCAGGCTCTGGTGGGTTCCTCGTTCGACTATCCGGCCGCGGTCAAGATAGATTATCTCATCTGCTCTTCTCACTGCGGAGATGCGGTGGGCGACGATGATCGTGCTCTGCTTGTGCTCGAGAGCGTGAAGCTCGTGCTGTATCTCGCGTTCGGTTTCCATATCAAGGGCCGAAGTTGAATCATCAAGGATAAGAATCGGAGCATTCTTCGCCAGTGCTCTTGCTATGCAAAGACGCTGCTTCTGGCCGCCGGAAAGCCCGACTCCTTTCTCGCCGATCACGGTGCTGTACCCTTCTTCCAGATGGGTAATGAAGCCGTCGGCCTTTGCTGAAGCAGCTGCATGCATCGCAATTTGATCGCTCATGTCCGGATTGCCTATCTTGATGTTGTTCATCGCAGTGTCCGAAAAGAGGAAGATGTCTTGGGTAACTATAGAGAATGCGCTTCTCAGAGCATGGAATGTGTAATCCGTCGAAGGCCTGCCGCCTAGCAGGATCGTGCCCGAAGTTGGATCGAGGAACCGCAATGCCAGGTTGGTGATGGTGCTCTTGCCTGATCCTGTGGCTCCCATTATTCCAAGGGTTTTGCCCGAAGAAACGGTGAATGAAATATCGTCCAGAATCATTGTATCTTCAAGATTCAAGCCGACGTGCGAGAATACAAGCTCGTCATCGGCGACTGAATCAATAGTGCCTTCTGTCAGCCTGCTCTTGCGCTTGAAGATGTTGTCGATCTTCTTGCTTGAAGCCATCGCCGATGAAATCTCGTTGAGGATCCATCCTATTTCCATCATCGGCCAGACGAGGTTGTTTACATATTCCACCGATGAAGCCAGAGTCCCGAGGCTCATCTTCTTGCTTATCACGAGAAGTCCGCCGGCGAGAATCGAAAGGAAAAGCATTGCCCGACCGAGGAAGCTGACCCCCGCATCGCAGTTGCCGAACATCCATTCCAGCCTGACAGAAAGGTCGAAGAAGTGCTTGTTGCGCTTCTCGAATCGTTTCTTTTCATGCTCTTCCTTGTTGAAGGCTTTCACTGTTCTGATGCCCGAGATAGCCTCTCCGGCAGTCTTGTTCATAGTTGCTGTCTCTTCGCTTATGTCTCCGTACAGGGCATCGCCTTTCTTCTCGCCCTTGTACCCGAGAACCGCAATGAACGGCATCAGCACGATGCACACGAGGGCCATAGGGAGACTCAGCCTGGCCAGGCATGCAAGCATCACTATCACGTGGATGATGATCTGAATCATGAAGATTCCTATGAATCCGAACGTGGTTCCTACTGATTCGGTATCGCGCTTTACCCTGCTCATCAGTTCGCCCGGCGTGTTTTCCCTGAAAAAGGTCTGATCCTCGCCCTCGATATGCTCGAACAGGTCCACTCTGGCGTCCTCGGCAACCTTCCAGCCCACCTTGTCCGACGAGAATTCCTGGAGGTAGTCGGTCACGCCGCGCAGGACGAAGCATCCGAGCATGGATAGCAGAAGGGTCATCAGCTCGCCTGTTTTCTGGCCAATCATCACATCATCGACCAGCTTTCGCACAAAAGAAGGAATGACAGCATCAAGAGCGATGCCGCCGAAAAGCATGAGGAAAGCGATTAAGTAAAGGCCTTTGTGCCTTGCGGCGTAGACCATGAATCTTTTCATTGCTGAACCTTGGAAGAGCGGATGAATTCATCCGTCACAGTATCTGGATTGTATTATTACACTGCTTTCATGTCAACGAATGTTGCCATCTGGTTGATTGCTGTCTATCTGAGGCTGTTTCTTCCTGGACTGGAAGATCCATGTCCCGAGCCATGAGCAGATTACCTGCTGGAACAGAATCAGCATCACGACCGAAAGGGCAGCCTCGGATGAGAAGAACGAGGTGGCAATAACCAGGCTTGCAGTATTGTTCTTAAGTCCGCAGCAGAATGTCACTGTTACAGTCCTGTCCTGCTCGATCTTGAGCATTCGGCACGCAAGATACCCGATGAAGAATGAAACAATCACAACGATGAAAGCCGATACGACGATGGTCCAGTCGCTCCATGTCAATGAAGTCACCGCATCGCGGACCTTGCAGCAGTTCAGGACAAGTGCAACGAACAATGCAAGCTTTCCAATCGGCTTGAAGTAGATGCTGTACTTTGTCTTGAGCTTGTTCCCCGAAAGTTCATTTGCACCGATTCCGACTGCCATCGGCAGCACTACAAGCTCGACAAGGGAAAGCATCATCGAAAGGACATCGATCTCGACATGCTGCCCTGAAAGAAGCGAGGTGTACAGCGGCATCGAGAACGGGGTGATGATAGTATCCAGCATGATCAGCGTAAGAGCCAGGCTTCCGTTCCCCTTGTAAATCCCGCTCCATATGAATGAAGTGACGGCAATCGGTCCGGTGAGCACCAGTATGTAGCCCAGAACCGATTCCGGCATGTCTGGCATTATTAGCTTGATCAGAAGGGTGCAGATAAGCGGGCTGACGATCTTTCCTGCTACCAGGAAGGTGATTATCGCCTTCGGATGCTTGAGCACGTTAAGGAACTCACGGGCCTGCATCGAGATTGCACCTGAGAAGGTGAGAATCATGAAGATGTACTTTCCGAGGTATGCCGCCGATGAAATGCTGTCGCCAAGCAGAAGCCCGATCACGACTCCAAGCGGCGCTACAAGCCACATTAGCTTGTCCTCTATCCTATTAAGGCTCTCTACACGTTCTCTGAGCATGGAAACGATGATATGACTTTTGAGCTCAAGATTCAACTGTGCTTCATTAGTGCCTGAAAGCTCAATTATTCCGGGCCAATCCCTCATCCTTCGCCAAAGCATCTGCGTTAGAATCGGTAGATTATCAGGTACGATGAGCTATTGCAGGATGTGCAGGAGCTGTCCAGGATTGGCAGATGAATTGTAAAACAGGGCATCATTGACGGGTTAATCCTATCAGGCTACGTGAAATGTAAAATCTGAATTTTTAAGATTGACTTGCTGCTTGTTCTGTAGGATAATATTAATAGTGAACATTTGTTTTGAACATTTGTTCACATTTTGGAGGCATCATGACAGGACTTGATAGAAGAATGGCGAAGCTGCTGGCAAACAAAGGGAAGCTGTTCCTTGCTGCTTTCGACCATCCGCAGATATACGGAGTGATGAAAGGGCTTGAAGATACTCCTGCTCTTGTGAAAGATCTGAAGGATTCAAGGCTTGATGGATTCATCCTCAATCCTGGCATGGTGAGCCATGTCTGCCCGAAGAGCATGGATGACAAGCTTCTTGTTCTCAGAGCCTCTGTCGGCGGAACGATGTTCTCAAAGAACTACAGCGACTGCCATGAGCTCATTGCAAGCCCGGAACGGGCCATCGAACTCGGATCTGATGCAGCGCTTGTGATGTTCGTTCTCGGAGGAGAGCATGACCAGCAGAGCCAGGTTGAGCTTTCGAGGGTTGTGGAAGAGTACCATGAATACGGCATACCTGTGATTGCTGAGGTTCTTGCAGCCGACTATGAGAAGAACAACGATACAGAGTTCATTGCAAACGGAGCAAGAGTGGCTGCCGAGCTTGGAGCCGACATGATCAAGGCCTTCTACTGCGAAGGATTCGAACGGGTGGTTTCGAACTGCCCGGTTCCTGTGATTCTCGCAGGCGGGCCCAAGGGGACTGATATTGTGGATACTGCAAAGACTATTGTTGCAAAGGGCGCAGTAGGATTCGCATTCGGCCGGAACATATTCCAGGATCCTGATCCTAAGGCTTTGATCCGGAAGCTTGATGAGGTGCTTAGATAGATGCACGACGACTCTGATCTGCTGTACAAGACTGCCGTTCTCTACTACAAGGGGAACATGACTCAGGAAGAGATTTCAGTGAAGCTTGGAATCTCCCGCCCGATGGTTTCAAGGGCTCTTTCAAGGGCTGCAGCTGTTGGAATAGTTAAGATTGATGTGATTCCGCCCAAAGGGGTCACTGAACTTTCAGGCTGCCTTGCAAAGCTTCTTGGATTGAAAGAGGTGATCATCGCCCCTGCCATGAATACAAGCGGATCTGATGTCGAGGACAGGCTGGATGATGCAGCGGAATTCGGAGCGAAGTATCTTGAGAAAGCCATAGACGGAGAGACGAACATCGGAATCGGATGGGGCATGACTGTCTACAAGACCATCATGAATCTGGACCGGCTTCCGAAGAATGCAGAGCTGAGGCGGTTTGTCCCGCTCGTAGGAAGCATGGGCCGCAACGAGTCGCACTTCCAGGCCAATGCAATGGTCAATACGGCAGCAAGCAGGCTTGGCGGATTGGCATTCTACTACAACGTTTCCAGTCTGCTGGCAGGTGATAATGCCGAAGCCCAGGTTCTGAAGGCGAAGTTCAGCGAAGTCTATCAGCTGTGGCATGATCTTGATGTCGCAGTGATCGGACTTGGAGCATGCGGCCCGAAGCCGAGCTTCCCGATAAGCGATTATCCGAAGGTCGAGCTGGATCAGATTTACGGAAGGAAAGCAATCGGCGACATTCTTGGACGGTTCTTCAACAAAGAAGGGTACATCGACCTGAAATACGAAGGAGGGGGTGCCTATCTGGGAGTCCCTGCCGAAGATCTTAAGAAAGCAAAGAAGATCATCTGCCTTGCCACCGGAACTAGCAAGATAGAAGGAATCATAACCGCCGCACGGCTTGGATTCTTCAATGTTCTGGTCACCGATAGCAGGACTGCTTCGGAAATGGCAACTTATCTGGAGGAGAAAAACTGATGAAAAGCCTGATTTATACTGAGCTGGGAAAAGTGCAGGAAGGGGATACCCCGAGACCTGAAGAAGATGTTCTGATCAGGGTGGCGGCAAGCGGCATCTGCGGAACCGATGTCAAGGCTGTGTTCAAAGGACACCGTTATTTCAAGCCGCCTACGGTGCTTGGCCATGAATTCTACGGTCAGATATGCAAAGCCCCTGATGGATACAAATATCCTGTCGGAACCTGGGTTGTAGCCGCTCCTTACTTCGAGTGCGGCAAATGCAGCTGGTGCAGAAGCGGCAATCCTGATCTATGCGAGAGCAAGCATTATGTTACAGGCGGATCATTTGCAGAATACGTCGGGATTCCTGAAGGATATGAAGATGGTCTGTTCCAGCTTCCGGAATCCGGGGACCGTGATGTGTTTGCCTTGACCGAGCCGCTTGCCTGCGTGATGAATGGAATCGAGAGGCTTAAGATCACCAAGCTCTATAGCCGTGTTCTTGTGGTCGGCGGCGGACCGATGGGAGCGCTTTTTGCTTTCTCCCTTGGACAGAGGGGAATTGATGTCTCAATTGTCGAGCCGTCTGAAGAAAGAGCAAGCATTCTTCAGAGCTGGGGCATCGATGTTCGGCAGCAGTCGGATATAAAGGCCGGAGAATATGATAATATTGTCATTGCTGTGAACAAGGGCGCGCTTCTGAGCGCCTACATGCCACTTCTCCGGCAGGGCGGAACGATGCTTCTGTTCGCCGGTCTTCCAAGCAATGAGATGCTCAGCATAGATGCCGGAGCAATCCACTATGGCGAAGTTTGCCTGACAGGATGCTCTGGGTTCCATCTGAAGAACTTCAAGGATGCGTTCGAGACGATCAGCGCTGATACAAGCCGCTATGCAAGGCTCATCACATGCCGGATGGGATTCAAGGATGGGCAGAAGGCGTTTGATATGCTTTCCCATGCTCAGGCATTCAAGATTCTTCTTGGGAGCAGTTTCTGATGAAAGCCGGTGTGATTGCAAAGCCAGGTCTTGCTTCTCTTCCCGTTCAGGCTCAGCGCATTCTCTCAGGAATCGACGAGCTGTTCTGTTCACGTGAATTCGGAGGCAGTCTTCTTTCTCAGGCACGGCCGCTGGATTCTGGTTCAGAGGGACTTGGGTACAAAGAAAGGATTGCCGCTGCGATCCGGGCTTTTGAAGATGCTGGTGCGGATCTGATAGTGACCATCGGCGGAGATGGGCTTGCCTCGTATGCCGCATCGGCTGCAATCCTCAATGGCGGAAAGCTGCCTGATTTCCTTGGAATTCCCGCCGGGACTGCCAACATCGGTCCTATTGCCGGGCCATTGGATGCATATAGCATCGCAGAACTGGAACCTTTTTGCCTGGATGCAATCGAGGTGTCTGATGGAGACACTGTCATAGGTTATGCATTCAATGATCTGGTAATCGGCGATACTTTCCTTGGAACGCTTGGAACAAGGATGGTGAATTTCTCGGCAAGAGCGCTTGCGCTGGAAGACCGGCTTGAAGTTCAGGATCCGTCTGATGATATCCTGACTAGCGATTTCTCAATCAATATGAACAGTGTGAAGATTCCTTTCGGAAACTGGGATGATGTGAAGCAGATCTGCGTTTCAACGCTCCATTGTGCAGATATTGCCGGAAGAGCAGTATACGGCGGATTGATTGATTCCGTGGGCATGGATCATGCCGGTGCTCTTGCAATGCTCGACCGCATTGCCGTGGATAGCCGAGAGGAAAACTGGAAGTACAAGGGTTTGACCAGAACCGCTCACATATGCTTCGAGAATGGAGACTGCCTGGTGCTTTCAGGGCTTTCGGACAAGGGACAGCTGATCATCGACGGGAACCCGTTCATCAGGAAGAGCGCCGATGTGACGATCAGAATCAGACCGGACGCCATCAGGGCCCTGAGGAGGAAACATGAACACAGGTAAGGCCGCCATGATCCATAGAAGGGTGATATTCGGGAAATCCTACGATACCGAGCAGCTTCATGCTGCAATGATCCTGCTGATTCCCGTGCTGGTTTCAATCATTATGATCTTCATTGTCCCTGTGGTACAGGTGGTGCTTTACAGCTTCACTGACATGAACATAAACACCGGAAAGTGGAAGGTGACCTGGTTCAAGAACTTCCAGTTCCTCTTCACCGATGAGAAGTTCGGCAAGGCTCTTCGTAACACTGCGGTATTTGCCGTTCTCAAGCTTGTCTTCGATACGTTCCTGTCACTTGGAATCGCGCTGATGCTTGATACGAAGATTCCTCTTCGCCGATACCTCAGAAGCAGCTATTTCGCTCCTGTTGTGGTTCCTGTCGTTGCCTCTTCGCTGATCTGGATCTGGTTCTTTGATCCAGGAGTTGGGCCGCTGAATCAGATTCTGGCTTTCTTCGGACTCAAGCCGCTTCAGTGGCTGTACAGCGAGAAAACGGCGCTTATTTCGATTCTTATGTTCTCTGTCTGGAAAGGCATCGGATACAATGTGATGCTGTTTCTCACTGGTCTTCAGAATATTCCTGATTCATACCTGGAAGCCGCGAAGGTCGATGGGGCTACGAATGCCCAGTGCCTGTTCAGAGTGAAGCTGCCGCTTCTGAGGCCTATCATGAACTTCGTTGTGATGATAGGAATAATCAATACGTTCAAGGTTTTCGCCGAAGTCGATGTGATGACTCCCAAGGGAGGCCCGCTGTATTCGACTGCGCTGATAGTGAACTACATTTACGAGCAGGCTTTCACCAGAGGCAAGATGGGCCGTGCCTGCGCCGCTTCGATCATTCTCTTCCTGATCATCTTCATCCTGACAACAATTCAATCCAGGATGAATGCCAGGAAGACGGTGGACTACGAGTAGGAGGTGGAAAGATGGCAAAGAAACTTAAAACCAGAGGTGTAAATCGTACAAACTGGGTTGTGTTCGTGATCCTGATGCTCGGTTCGCTGTTGATGATCTTCCCGTTCATATGGATGATCCTATCGTCGTTCAAGACCGTGAGCGATGTCTATACTTATCCGCCGAAGTGGCTTCCGTCGTCTTGGAAATGGGACAACTACAAGACTGTGTTCGATATGATCCCGTTCGGAATCTATTACCTGAACAGCATCTACACTTCGGTTGTCCAGACCATACTGATGATGGGAATCGCAGTATGCGGAGCATTCTGCCTCGTGTTCCTGGATTTCCCTGGCAGAAGGCCGCTGGTGTCGCTTATCCGGAGTACGATGTTCGTCCCTATGGTCGTGACGCTTGTTCCGATGTATCTGCTGGTGAGCAAGCTTCACGGGGTGGATACATATGCAGGAATCATGCTCCCTCAGGTGTTCTCTGGATTCACTATTTTCCTTCTCGTATCGTTCTTCACGACGATCCCCAAGGATCTGTGCGATTCGGCGAAGCTTGATGGCTGCGGATACTTCAGGATCCTGTGGAATGTAGTGCTGCCAAATGCCAAGAGCGCTATGTCCACGGCAGCCTTGTTCTCGTTCCTTGGTCATTGGAAGAGCTACACCTGGCCCTTGATCATCACAAACAAGGATAAGTACAGGACTCTGCCTATTGGAATGAAGTACTTGGTTCAGGAGTCGTCTTCTGAATACCAGGTTATGATGGCCGCTTCTGTAATGGCGATCCTGCCTGTGCTGGTCATCTTTGTGATATTTGAAAAACAACTGGTGAAATCAATTACTCTCACTGGCATGAAATCATAAATAGGAGGTTGTTTATGAAGAAGATATTAGTTATTGCGTTGGTTGCTCTTGCAGCGTGCGGCTTTGTATTTGCAAAAGGTGCAAGCGAAGCCTCTCCTGCAGCGGAAGCAGGCCCGAAGCCTGAACTCACGACGCTCAAGGTGTGGTACTCCATAAGCGGAAACAACGGGAAGTTCTTTGAAAGCCAGGCTCAGGCTTTTGATGAGGCTCATCCTGAGATTGCTTTGGAGCTTACATATACTGGAAAGTACTCTGATACTGCCACTAAGGTAAGTGCGGCAAAGGTCAGCGGAGAGGCTCCTGATGTCCTGATTACCGCAGCTTCACAGCTTTATACTGGTGAAGATGGAAATTTTACCATCGAAGAAGATGTGAAGGATGCCGAGTTCAAGTTTGACGATATTCAGACAGGAGTGCTTGAGTATGCGAAATACAACGACAGGCTGGCTTCTCTTCCGTTCGGAATCTCAACTCAGGTGATGTACTACAACAAGAACCTTGCAAAGGCTGCTGGAGTGGATCTTGAAAAGAATCCTCCGAAGACCTGGAGCGAGTTCGTCACTGTTGCATCGGCTATCCAGAAAGCTTCCGGAAATCCTGATGTCTGGGGATTCGATACTTCCGATGGCGTGTGGCTCATAAAGAGCATGCTTAACCAGAACGGGAACTCAGTTGTCCAGATGAAGGATGGCAAGATCGAGCCGGTGTTCACAGAAGCAAATGCAATCGAAGTTGCAGATTTCTGGAAATCACTTGTCGACAGCAAGTTAATGCCTGCTGGACAGCACGACAATGCCGAAAAGAAGTTCCTTGCCGGGAACCTCGTGTTCGTAGCCGCCACCAGCAACAGGATTTCGAAGTGGGCGGGTTCGACCGATTTCGAACTTGGCGCCATAGAGATGCCTTATTTCAAGAAGCAGTCCGTAGCAATGGGCGGAAGCACCGCAACGATAATGGCTACTGATTACTGGAAGCATGATGCCTCATGGCAGCTGCTCAAGTTTGTCCTGAATACGGATAATCAGACTGCATTTGCTCTGACAAGCGGCTATCTCCCAATAAGGAAGAGCTCCCTCGAGATGGCTGACGTGAAATCATACGTTGCCGGCAGCGAGCTCTATTCTGTTGCAATCAAGCAGCTTTCCTACGCATGGGCTTACACCCACTTTGCTGAAATGGGAAGCATGGATAGCTTCTTCTGGTACGCGCTTGACGAGATCGAACGCGGAGTGAAGACTCCAGAGCAGGCTTTCAAGGATGCTTCGGCCTCGCTTGTGGCCGAGATGGAGTAAAACTAGACCCCAGACACGGGATGCCCTTCGCAAGAAGGGCGTCCTGCTTTTTTTGAAGAATTGATAACCAAGAGGATGATGAATGAGTAAAATTTCTTTTTCCACCGGTGCCCTGTATATTCTGGAAACCGTTGATGCCTTTGCCCGTCTTAGAAAAGCAGGGTTCGAGAACGCTGAGCTGATGCCTCAGTGTCAGGCCGATCTGAGCCTGAAATCGCTTTCTGAATTCGATAGGACCGGAATTCATATTTCATCCATTCACTATCCGCTTGCATTTTTTGCGTTGCTGTACAATGCAAATCCTGGCATGTGCCGGGAGGGTCGTGCCTTTGCCGACAACTTGGCGCTTTTTGCCAAGAAGGCTGGAACAAGCATTGTGGTGGTTCATACTGAAAGCGAGTACACCGGTCTGATGAAGACCTTGGTGGGTGATGTCATCACGGCCAATCTTCGCTACCTCTCCGCCTGTCTTGAAGAGGCTGGAGTCACTGTGGCAATGGAGAACCATCCGGAAGGAGTAGGGCAGAAGCCTGATACTCTGGACAGCTATGTCCAGAAGCTAGCAATTCCAAACATGAAGATCATGGTTGACACCACCGAGGTGATCGAGGGCGGCGGGGATCCGTATGAATTCATCAGGGATCTCAAGGATACAGTGTGCCACCTTCATCTTAGCGATTTTGCAAATGGCACCAAGCATCTGCCGATAGGAACCGGAGACATCAACTGGAAGAAGCTCTTTGAACTTCTGAAGCAGCGGGACTACAGTGGGTACTACACGCTTGAGCCAAGCTACCGCCATTATCTTGAAGATATAGATTCTAAGCTGAGGAGGGACTATGACTTTATCTCAAGCCTTGTCTAGATTCTATCTGTTCTATGCCGCAGGTGATGCAGTTGGAAAAGCGACTGAGTTCATGACCCTTGATGCTATACGCAATGACATTGGGCACATCAATGGCTTGGTTGACAGTTCCAAGAGCCAGAACCATAGTGATCTTCCCTCTTGGGCCATCACTGATGACACAGAGCAGAATCTCTATCTGATTAGAAGATACCTTTCCGATGGCAATGTGACCATCGATAATACTGTTGATGCCCTTGTACGCTGGATCGATGAGACAGATGCTGTATCCAAGCATTACATCGGGCCATCCAGCCTCAAGGCTCTTCAGAGAATCAAAAGCGGCTCTGATCCTCTCAAGGCTGGCCTTGGCGGAGTCACATGCGGCGGCATCATGAGAGTCCCTTCAGCGGTATTCGCTTCGCTTATCCTTGGTCTGGATCTCGACAGCTGCATATTCAATGCCATCGCTCCTACCCACAATACTTCGGTTGGGATGGAGGCCGCTTACGGCTATGCATATGCCTTGAGAGCTACGGTTCAGAAGAAGGACTGGATCACTGCTGCCATTCAGGGCTGCCAGATTGGTCTTTCAAAAGCACCCTACATAAGCGCTTCGGCCACGCTTCTCGGAAGAATTGATTATCTTCGCGGGCTTGATCTTCCCTCATGGGATTCTGAGAAGCTCAAGAGCTTCCTGTATTCAGTGATGGGAACAGGGCTGCCAAGCTATGAGACCGCAGGTGCCGTGTTTGCTCTCGCGATGCACACAGCAAGTCCTTCCAAGGCAATTTTCATCGCCTCTGAGACAGGAGGGGACACAGATACGATTGCTGCCCTTTCAGGTGGGCTTCTGAGCATGATGAATGAGGATGAGCTGCTTTCCCTATCAATCAGAGAGCCCCTTGAAGGGCACAATGATTTGGCAGTGAAGATATGAAGAAGATGGAACACAACGCACGAATCTGCACCTTTTTCTTTCCGCTCTGGGCGATTCCTTATACTGTCTACACATACTATCTTAGTCTGTTTCTGATGGACTGCGGGGTGAGCGAGTCTCAGCTTGGACTTCTGATGACTGTCTCGAATACCTCTGCTCTGGTCTGTTCTGTGGTTGCAAGCCCGATAGTCGACCATCTGGGCCGCAAGAGGGCCACTCTTGTCTTCGACCTTATCTCATCGGCGCTTCCGCCGCTTCTGTACCTGGTTTCTCAGAATTTCATCGTCGCCTTGATTGCAATGGCAATTGCCGGCATGAACAGGATCATGAGCGTTGGATACTACCTTCTGATGGTTGAAGACAGCAGCGAGGAAAACAGTCTCGCAGCCATGAACTGGTTCAATCTGATTCTCGTCGGTTCCGGCCTTGCAACCAGCATTGCCGGTGCAATCGTAGCGAAGCTGGGCTTGGTGCGAAGCGAGAAGCTCTTTTTGCTGATATCGTTCATCTGCATGACTGCTCTTTCGATCTCCCGCAATTTCCTGCTCAAGGAAACACCGACAGGAACGGCTCTGATGAAGGAACGCAAAGGGTTTTCATTCAAGGCCGCAGTTGATTCCTACGCGGGGACTTTCCATTATATTGCCCGCTCCAGAAGGGCTCTTTCTGCGATGATCGTGAACGGAATTGTCTATGTCTACTATACGATAGGAACTTCGGTCAGCCTGTTCTTCACCCCGTATTTCTCCACTCGTGCCGGCTTGTCTGGCGCTGAACTTGGAATGGTTGGGACGGTTTATGCAATTGGGACTCTGGTCTCAATGTTCCTGATCAATCCTTATATCACAAAAGAGAACATCTATCGCTTCACAGTCTTCTCATGCATAAGCTCGCTTGCCGGCTTTGCAATGATAATCCTCTGTCCTGAAGGCAGCACGGTGCTGCTTTTCGTCTCTATCATCGTGATATCTCTGAGCTACGGCGTTCTCAAGACTGTCGCCGACTCCCTTCTTGCAATTGAAACCGAAGGCCAGTACCGCTCAGGAGTCTATTCATGCTCGTTCTTCGTTTCTTCGATCCTGAGCATTCTGGCTATTTCGGTGGTTCAGGCGCTTTATGCAATAAGTCCGGACTGGCTGTTCGGATCATCGGCGGTGCTGGTGGCTCTTGTTCTTGTAAACTGCCTGCTGGTCGCCCCAAGGAGGAGAAAAGATGAAAAGCTTTGAATACAGCTGCACGACAAACATAGTTTTCGGAAACGGAAGGACTGCTGAAGCCGGCTCAATGTGCAAGGGGCACGGGAAGGTCCTGGTGGTCTACGGCGGCGGATCGGTGGTCCGAAACGGCATTCTTGCCAAGATCACGGCTTCACTTGATGAAAACGGGGTGCCGTTTGTTCTTTTCTCTGGCGTGAAGCCGAACCCTGACCTCGGGAAGGTCCAAGAGGGTCTGGATGTTCTTCGAAAGGAGAACTGCAGCTTCGTCCTTGCCGTCGGCGGTGGTTCGGTGATCGATACCTGCAAGGCTATTGCTCTTGCTGATGCTGCTGGTGATGCGGTCAGTATATGGAATCGTGCCTTCCTCAACGGCGAGGGTTTGACTGCTTCAATTCAGATTGGAGTGGTGCTTACGATAGCCGCCTCCGGAAGCGAGACAGGCGAAAGCTGCGTCATTTCCCATGACGGGGCCAAGCTGATTGCCTCTTCTGATTCCATGATTCCGCAGTTTGCCATCCTGGATCCAGAGAATACGCTGAGCCTGCCTGCGTTCCAGACCGCCTGCTCATCTGCTGATATCCTTAGCCACCTTCAGGAACGCTATTTCGTCAATGTTCCCGGAAACGATCTGTCTGACCGTTTCCTCGAAGCGGCAATGCGCCTCGTGATCCAGACTGCCATGATGCTCTCTTGCGATCCTGGAAACCTTGCCCTCCGCGAACAGCTGATGTGGACTGGAACCCTGGCTCACAACGGCCTTCTGGACCGTGGACGCAACGGCGGCGACTGGGCATGCCACATGATCGAGCATGAGGTTTCGGCCCGTTTCCCTGTCACCCATGGCGAGGGACTTGCGATGATTACTGCGTCATGGATGCGCTTTGCTGCAAGCAAGCCTGAGTGCAGGAGCCGCTTGCTTCAGTTCTCGCAGCGTGTCTGGGATGCCGGGTTTCCTGATGACAATCCCGATCTGAACATCGCCTATGCCATCATGATGCAGGAGAACTGGTATCGAAGCCTCGGCTTGAAGACGAGTCTTTCGCAGGTCGATGGAATCACGCCTTCGATGCTCGAGCAGATTGCTTCTTCGTTCTCATGGCAGCCTGGCCAGTTCGTTGTTCTGGACAATCCCTCGATCCTCGCAATTCTGATGAATTCATACAATCTGGACAAACAGCACTGAATCCAACACAATAAGGCGGTGGAGATGCTGAATGAAGATTACTGTTCTTGATGGATATACTGAAAACCCTGGAGACCTTAGCTGGGATGCTCTTGGCAGCCTTGGGCAGCTTGCTGTTTACGACAGGACTCCCACTTCTGAAATTGCCTCTCGCATAGGCGACAGCGAGATCGTATTCACCAACAAGACTCCGCTTTCGGAGAAGATCATCAATGAATCTTCAAATCTCAAGTTCATCGGGGTTCTTGCTACTGGATACAACATAGTCGACATAGCAGCGGCTCAAAAGAAGGGCATTCCCGTATGCAATGTTCCTGCCTATGGGACAGACAGCGTGAGCCAGTTTGCAATAGGTCTTCTTCTTGAGCTGTGCATGCGCATAGGATATCACGATGAAGCTGTCCATAAGGGGCGATGGTCTGCATGCCAGGACTTCTGCTTCTGGGATTTCCCTCTTGTCGAGCTTGCTGGCAAGACTATGGGGATCATCGGATTCGGGCGCATTGGCCACCGCACAGGAGAGATTGCCCGTGCTCTTGGAATGAATGTGATAGTCAGCAGCCCTCATGAGAAGAATGATGGCTTCAGCTATGTGAATCAATCTGAGATCTTTGCCAAAAGCGATGTTATAGTCCTTCATTGTCCTCTAGTGCCTGAGACTAGGAATCTGATCTGCAAGGCTTCTATTGCCCAGATGAAGCCGGGTGTTATGATCATAAACAACAGCCGCGGCCCGCTTATAAACGAGATGGATCTCTCAGAGGCTCTGAAATCCGGCAAGGTTGCCGGTGCCGCAGTCGATGTGGTCTCTTCTGAGCCAATTGCTGCTGATAATCCGCTTCTGAGTGCTCCCAACTGCATCATCACTCCTCATATGAGCTGGGCTCCGAAAGAGGCTCGCCAGCGCATCATGGACACTTCTGTATCCAACCTTCGTTCATTCTTGGATGGGCATGCTGAGAATGTAGTGAATAAATGATTCTTACATAGGTTTTATCTTTTTAGCGGAATGAATCTTATCTTTTTAACGGAATGAATCTTATCTTTTTACAGGAATTGATTTGTTTTTAATTAATACTTTCCCAACGAGTGAGACTATATTTTGACTTTCTTAGGTCTTCCAGGCTTCTTTTTAGGGGGTTTTTGAGGTGCATCGAGAAGTGCGAGTGAGGTCAGTATCTTCTCGTGCGATGG
>Ga0265294_10000835_pt1 | contig 41762 bp, 53 predicted proteins | sample MunlanPumphouse3_FD_192504 | JGI IMG/M metagenome (GOLD analysis project Ga0265294, IMG submission 192504) | Groundwater microbial communities from a municipal landfill in Southern Ontario, Canada - Pumphouse #3 | ecosystem: Environmental > Aquatic > Deep subsurface > Groundwater | place... | reverse complement strand
CCTGTTATTGTAGTCGATGACAAGGTTGTTATAGGCTTCGACCAAAAGGAATTGGACCGGCTGCTGAATTAAGCATTGTTTCAATTTAAGCAGAGTTTTAATTTGACAGGTCCGGATAAATTATTACAATTACCATTTACACAATGACCGTACCTGTAGTGGCACATAAAAAATGTCACTACAGGTATTAGTTTTTATAAACCGATTAACAATTAACCCTGCCGAACTAACGTTGGCTCCAATATAGGTTTTTAATTATAGTGTGTGGTTTTATTTTTCTACAATCGGCGCATCCGGCGCATTTTTCTTTACGGATTCTATGCCGTTGATTGCACCGGCTTTGGTTGTATAACCTTCGCCGCCGCTGGCAATAGCCTGACCGTTAGAGGCTACCAGTCTCCATCTGTATTCACCTTTAGCATCCGTGTAAAGTTCAAATTTAGCTGCCATTTTGTTTCTCCTTCCAAAAAAAGCTCACTTTTTAAGTATACACCATCTGTCAATATAATATAAGACAGAAAAGACCTTATTACGGATTAAATAGCTCATAATTTGATGTGAGTGTTAAAGGGACATCAGAATAAAAAGCTCTCAGTAATGATATTAGCTAAATGTTTAACTGGATATCCAATAATAGGGACGACATTCTGGCATGAAAGGAATATATCCGTTCTTTAACCCTTCGACAGTTTCAGGGCGAACGGAAAAATGATACGGATAAAGTCTTTGCCGCTCGTAATCTTGCCCCGGTGCAACGCGGGATGAGCCTGTTTACCCCAAAGTCCTCTTTAGAACGATAGCGGCCTCAATTATAGTATTAAAAAGAGGGGTTAGAGCCCCTCGGCTATTTTGTACATATTGTCGTAAGCTTTCCCGAAGTTGTTGCTTTTAGCTTCAAGTTGGTCGTGAATGGTTTTCATTCTGCGAACGAACTCATCTCTATTCTTGTTTTTGACAAGCTCGCTCCATACGGCAGCGTTTTTCAGAAATTGCTGTTGGAAATGCGGCAATTGCGGCAGGTTCATTTGCAGCGAGGCATAGAGTTCCGGGTCCTCAGATATAACGCTTTCTACCAGCGTCCATAAAACTTTGTAGGTAATCCCGCCGATGGATTCCATTTCTTTAAGCTTTTCCAGCCCTGCAAGACTATCTGCTGAAATGATGGCGATAAAATGCGCCAGCCCCAATACAATAGACATCATACTGTCGTGCTCGTCGGGTGTCATAATCTGAACCTTTGCCTCTCGTTTTGCCAGAAAATCCTGTACCAATAGAGCCAGCTTTTCCTCCTGAGGCGTGGTCGGTGTCAGCACGAAGTTCTGGTTGGCTAAACTGCGGGCGCCGGGACCGAATACCGGGTGGGTGCCCAGTATCTGACCGTTAGTTATATAGCGGTGCATTAAGTCAACCGGTATTGATTTTACAGAGGTAACATCGAATATAAGCTGACTTGAATGCGTGAAGAGGCTCATCTGCTTTACAGTTTCTTCAAAGAAATCTACCGGCACCGATATGATAACGGCATCTGCCTGTTGTATGTCTGAAATTTCTGTACTTACGGCAACCCCCAGCCTATTTTGAACTTCTGCCAGTTTCGTTTTATCCCTGCCGATAAGCGTCACCGATTTGCCTTCCTCTTTCAGTAAGCGGGCAAACCACTGTCCCATCTTGCCGGAGCCGCCGATAATAGCTATTTTGTTTATTTTTGCCATAAATTTAATTATTCCCGATTTTTTATAATAATACCACATTCGAGGTTGACCCGGTTTAAAAAGCTTATAGTCTCATAAAGCTTGAATTATATCTATTCTGCCTGATTTAAAATATCCGCAGGATTATTATCGAATATAGCATGCAAATCCCCCTTGGCCCCCCTTTTACAAAGTGGGAGAACAGGTCTTATTCAAACGTAATGAAGTATTTTTAGTAATCGAAATGCATTGATTTTACGGAATATATACATAGCCTGACATAATAATCATTTCTTCCTTTGACAAAGGGAGATTGAAAGGGATTTCGGCGTAAGTCTTCGGGTTAGACCTGATTAACAATCTGTCATTGCGAGGAGTCCCGTCAACGGCGGGACGACGCGGCAATCTCTACCGATAATTGTCACTTTACTTATTGGTCTATTCTTAAAAGATTGCTTCGCTTTTCCTTCGGAAAAACTCGCAAAGACAGTTCAATCGTTACTTTTCTGGGCAGCCTTCGGGTACGAACCTAAAACCTTTAAAAATATAGTATATTCTTCGAGCTGTTTAAGCATCTCATTTACTTTTTCATCCTGCCTGTGCCCTTCGAAATCCAGGTAGAAATTATAAACCCACGGTTTTTGGCGGGTAGGGCGCGATTCCAGCTTGGTCATATTGATACCATTATCCGCCAGTTGCTTTAGAAATTCATACAGAGCGCCCGCCCTGTGCTTGACAGAGAATACCAGTGATGTCTTATCGTTACCCGAAGGTGGGGCGTCTTCCTTTGACAGCACAAAGAAACGTGTGAAGTTATTGGGGTTATCCTCGATATCACAGTTAATGATATTCATATTATATATGACGGCAGCGCGTTTGCCGGCGATGGCTGCTCCATCCATAAGCCGCTTTTCCTTAATCATTTTAACGCTGCCGGCAGTATCATACGTGGGTACGAGTTCACACTGTAAATGCTTGATAAATGCCTGGCATTGCCCCAGCGCCTGCGGATGTGAATAGATCTTCTTAATAGAATCCAGCGATACGCCATGGTTTGATATCAGACAATGGGATACCCTTAATTCTGTTTCGCCGCAGACTTTTAGGGAGGAATCCAGAAGCAGGTCGTAGGTTTTGCTGATACTGCCTTCGATAGAGTTTTCAACCGGCACTATGCCGAATTGAGCCTCGTCCCGTTCAACGGCTTTAAAAACGTCTTCCAGCGTTTCATAAGGCCTGAGCCTGATATCGGAGCCGAAGAAGTTTATGGCAGCCTCCTCGCTGTAAGCGCCCAGTTCTCCCTGGAAGGCAACAAAAGTCTCCTGCATGTTCTTGGATGCGATTAATATCTGGCGGAATATCAGTTCTATATCGTTCTGCTTCAGACCTTTTTCACGCGCTATCTCTTTTATCTTGCCCATTACGGCTTCCTCGCGCAACCTGTCCTGAACCTGCCGGCCTTCCTGCTTTTTAAGCTCACCGATGCTCCCGGAGAGCTTGCTTCTGTCGGCTATAAGTTCAACGATTTGCTTATCTATATCATCAATTTGTGTTCTTAATTCTTCTAAACTCATTTTATTACCCTCGCTATTATTCCTGCCCTTAGAGCAAAGTCGCACAGTGTTATCGACATCATAGCTTCCACTACCGGTACAGCTCTGGGTACGACGCAGACATCGTGCCGGCCTTTTATTTCAATTTCGGTTTCGGTCATTTCTTTCAAATTAACTGAATGCTGCTTTTTGGCTATGGAAGGAGTCGGTTTTACGGCTATTCTTGCGATTAGCGGCATTCCGTTACTGATTCCGCCCAGAATGCCGCCGGCATTATTGGTTTTGCTAATTACCCTTCCGTCTTGTATTTCCAGCGGGTCGTTATTCTGGGAGCCCTTCACACGGGCGGCGTTAAACCCGGCGCCGAATTCCACACCTTTTACCGCCGGAATGGCAAACAATGCCTTTGCCATATCACCGTCCAAATTATCGAAAACGGGCTCTCCCAGACCTGCCGGAATCCCGATAGCGATTCCTTCTATAACACCTCCCAGGCTGTCGCCGCTGGCAGAGGCTTGCTCTAAAGCAGTCATCATTTTAGCTGCGGCTATCGAATCGGCGCAATACAGGCTGTTGTCATTTCTGTTCTGTTTTATCGTGTCCAAAGTCTGTGATTTTGCGGCTATCCCCCCTATCTCTGCAGTATGAGCAAAGATATCAATTCCTATGGTTTCTAACAATAAACGGGCAACAGCTCCGGCAGCTACAAAACCGGCAGTAATCCGTCCGGAAAAGCGTCCGCCGCCGCGATAGTCGCCGAAACCGCCGTATTTTATATAAGCCGTGTAATCGGCATGCCCCGGTCTTGGTATAAGATGAAGGCTGTCATAATCAACAGAACGGGTATCTTTATTATTGATTGCCAGACATATCGGAGCGCCGGTTGTATATCCGTTTAAAATACCGGAGAGGATTTCTACTTTGTCGTCTTCCCTGCGGGGAGTTGAAGTGGCATTGTCGTTGGGTTTGCGCCTATCGAGTTCTTTTTGAATATAGGATTCGCTTATAGCTAACCCGGCAGGGCAGCCGCCGATAAGAATGCCGATTAGTTTGCCGTGGCTTTCACCGAAACCGGTTATGGTGAACACCTTGCCAAGGCTGTCAGACATCGCTTTCTACCTTTGCCCCGAGGCTTTCAAGGGTTTGCCAGAAGTGGGTGTATGTTTTGGAAACACATTCCGCTCCCTCGATGACGGTATCGCCGACAGCCGCTCCCAGCAGGCTGAATGCCATTGCAATGCGATGGTCTCCGAAACTGTCAACTATTGCACCCACCGGTTTTCCGCCGTTGATAGTGAGCATATCGTCGTCTTCGGTTACCTCAATCTGCATTTTCCCCAGCCCCTCTTTAATAGCGGTAACGCGGTTGGATTCCTTGAACCTGGCACGGCGTATCCCGTAAAAGCGGCTTTGTCCGTTAGCTAACGCTGCTACTACTGCTATGGTCGGCAAGAGGTCAATGCAATCGGTTAAATCTGCCCTGATTGGTTTTAGCTTGGAATAACCGGAAGTTATTACATCTTTTTTAGCCGATATCGAAGCGCCCATTTTGCTTAACAGGTTTATTATTGTGCGGTCTCCCTGAATGCTGTTGAGGTTAAGCCCGGTTACTTCCGTTCTTCCCGTCATAGCTCCCGCCGCAAGTAAATATGAAGCAGTGGACCAGTCGCCCTCAACCTTGTAATCGGCCGGTTTATATTTTCGGAAATCACTGGTGAAAAACTGAAGGTAAGGGGAGGCTATTATGTCTATGCCGAATTCTTTCAGGCACCCGAGCGTCATTTCAATATAGGGGGCGGATTCGGGCGGGGTGGTAAGACGTATATTTAAACCTACTTCTGCCAAAGGGCATAAAAAAAGCAGGGCAGAAACGAATTGGGAGCTGACATCTCCCGTCATGCTCACGTTACCCCCCAAAAATCTGCCTTCATCGACAACAAGCGCCGAGTCTTCCCAGTAGCAATTAATTTTTATTGTATTGAGAGCCGTCATCAACGGCTCGATAGGACGCTTGGCAAGCTGTGGGCTGGGAACGAGCCGGCATTTTCCCGGAATAATGCAGGATAGAGCGGCCATAAAGCGCAAAGTTGCCGCAGAATCACGGCAATAAATATCGCCTTCAGGTGCATGAAAACGACCGCCCGTTACTTCCCAGCGGCCGTCATTTTTATCTATCTTAACGCCGACTTTTTCAAGCGCCTCGCCGGCAGCCTCCGTATCGTCGGATAAAAGCGGGTTTATAATGCTGCTTTTTCCTTTGGTTAGCGCAGCGCACATCAGGCTGCGGATGGTGTAACTCTTTGACGGCGGAACAACAACCTTTCCATGTAATTCACTTTTATCGATTCTAACTCTCATAAATCTTAACCTTATCTATTATATAATCTGCGGTAGCTTCAATACCCAAATTCGACGAATCCACCGTTATATCCGCCGCTCTTTCATAAAAGGGCTGTCTGAATGACATCAGTTCTCTGATAGCCTGTGCTTTATCACTACTGCCTGCCAGTAACGGCCTGACACCTGTACTTGCGGAAACCCTTTTCTCGATTACATCAAAGGACACCGTCAGTAGAACAACTACCGCCTTCCTTTTCAGTCTGTCGATATTAATGCGGTTCAAAACTATACCGCCGCCGCAGGCAATCACCTGATTATCCTGCTCTGCGATTTCCCTGGTAATATCGATTTCCAGTTGCCTGAAAGCAATTTCACCGTCATCTTTAAAGATATCAGCAACGCTTTTACCCGCTTTTCGTTCGATAAGAACATCCATTTCAACCAGTGTCTTATCGAGTTTTGCGGCAATAGTCTTTGCGATGGTGGTCTTGCCGGTGGCCATAAAACCTATCAATGCAATGTTTGTCTTCATAATTTCAATCTCGATATTATTATATACATATTATAATAACATAGCGGCTGTTTCACAAACTTATCTTTTCGTCAGGACGATAGGGGGGCCGTTTTATTAATAAATTGTTACCCTGATGTAATACAATGGTTATATTCAGGCAGACTTATTTAATAATTTAACTGCCATGTCCGTCATGGTATCCAGCGGCGCTTCCACGCCCGTCCAAAGCTCGAAAGCCAGCGCACCCTGCCATATCAGCATGTCCAACCCTCCGATTACCACCGCCCCCGCCTTTTCGGCATCTGCAAGCAGCCTTGTTTTTTGCGGGTTGTAAACAACGTCGTAAACTACCATGTCGGGTTTTAGCAGTTCCGGCGGCACCAGGGAATTATCAGTATTGGGGCTCATACCGACGCTGGTGGCATTTATTAAAATATCGGCTTGCTTTAATGCCCGTTTAAGGTTGGGTTCACTCAGTTCGGCAGCGCGGATTTTGCTTTTAGAATGTTTGGATAAGTTTGCAGCCAGTTTTTCTGCCGGTTCCGGCGACCCGCTGCGATTTAGGATTTCGATTTCCGCTTTCTGCTCTGTAAGTGCAAAAGAAATTGCCCTTGCAACACCCCCGGCTCCCAGTATAACTACCTTTTTCCCCGACGGGTCTATATCCCTTTTAACCAGTGATTTAAGGAATCCGGCGGCATCGGTATTGTAACCGGTCAAGTGCCCGTTGTTGTTTACAATTGTGTTAACAGCCCCGATATTTTTTGCAACCGCGTCTATCTCGTCGAGTAACGGCATAACGGCAACCTTGTGCGGTATGGTTACGTTTAATCCGCGTAAATCAAGGCTTCTTAATGCGGTTATGGCTCCGGGTAGATTTTCGGATGTGACCCGAAACGGCAGATAAATATAATCCAACCCTGATTTTTTGAAGGCGGCATTGTGAATTGCGGGAGATATGCTGTGTTCCACCGGGTCTCCGATAAGCCCGCAGATTCCGGTATTGGCAGAAATATGATGTGTCATTTCTGCACCATCCGGTATATTTGGTGCAACTCCTCAACCGTTAACTGCCCTTCCGCCGATTCCGCTCCTTTTTCTATTGCCGCATAGGTAAAATCACCACCTATTATCGGGCAGAGTATACGGCTGGCAAGTCCCTTCTCTCCCATAGCAAAAGCAATAACCCTTTTTCCCGGAAACTGCGGAATCAACCGTAAAACAGTAAAATTGTCTTCATCTTTGTTGGCAAATGTCACTACCTTGCAGATGTCGGCGCCGGCTTCAAGCTGCCTTGCCACAATATCTTTTAATGCGTCGAAGGAAGGAGTCTCATTTATATTATGATATGAAATAAGGCAGTCGGCTTTCTGTTTTATAACCGCTACTATTTTGTCCAGTCCGTCAGTTTCCAGTTCAATATCCACAATAGCTGCCCCCAGCGGTAGCGCTTTTAACAGTTCTTCAATCCTGCGCTGTTCGCTGCCCTGCCATTTCCCGCCTTCTTCTTTTCGGCGGTTACAGGCAATCCATGCTTTCGGCAGTTTTACTGCGCACTCTTCCCAGCCCTCTCCAATCAAATCTATGCGTAGCTCGAATAAATCTGCTATGCCGGCGATTTGCGGGATATTCTGTTTTTTGTCCGTAATAACGGCGCAGATGCGATTGCTTTTCATATTATTCTTCCAGCGCTTCTCTGATAATAGCCGGCTCTACCTCATCGGTTATATAAACATCCCCGATGTTTCCCGGAAGAGCGAATCTGATTTTGCCGTTTGTTACTTTTTTATCATGCTGTATGGCCTGCAGGATGCTATCCCTGTCCAATTCAGGTAACCTCGTGGGCAACCCGCAACTCGATAACATATCCTCAATCTCGGTCAATTCATTCTTTTCCAGCGTGCCCATTTTTAGCGAGATTTTTGCTTCGGTTAACATACCTATAGCTACAGCCTGTCCGTGAGATATGCCAAAATCTGATACGGATTCTACCGCATGCCCGATAGTGTGTCCGAAGTTTAAGATATTCCTTAAGCCTGTATCCTTCTCATCCTGCATTACTACGGATGCTTTTATGGAGGCTGTGCGGAAAACCATCTCCTCGATAATGCCGCTATCTTGCTTCATAATAGCAGGCAGATTTTCCCTGATAAAGTTAAAGAAAGAACGGTCTCTGATAACGGCGCTTTTAATTACTTCTGCCATGCCATTGGCAAACTCTTTTTGCGGCAGGGTTTTCAAAGTTTCCGTATCTGAAATTACCAGCTTCGGTTGATAGAAGGCTCCTATTTTGTTTTTAAGATTACCGTGGTCTACTCCTACCTTGCCGCCGATGCTGCTGTCCACCTGTGCCAGCAGGGTAGTGGGGGCTTGTATAAAAGGCACACCGCGCATATAGGTTGCTGCCACAAAGCCGGACAGGTCTCCGATAACGCCGCCGCCTATGGCTAATATCGGAGTGCCGCGTTCGCTGAAACAATCTGTCAGTTCCTTATATAATCTGCCGGCAGTATCCAGTGATTTATACTCTTCCCCGTCGGGTACTGTCAGCAGGTCTACAGTCAAACCGCTTTTCGACAGAAGTTTCTTAAGTTTGTTGCCGTATAAATTATCTACGGTCGGGTTGGTGATAATGATACATTTTTCAGTAGAAAGCGTTTCGCATAACAGATCAGCTGCCCGGTTGAGCAAATTGCTGCCTATTAAAATGTTGTAGCTCCTGTCTCCCAGTTCTACCTTAATCGTTTTCATTTAACTGCTTTTCTTTTTATAATCATTAATTATTTTACTTATGCGCAGTGTGGCGTCTATAACATCTTTGAGCTCATCAGGTGTTATCATCTGCTTGGCATCCACTATTGCTTCTTTAGGGTTGTAATGCGCCTCGATAACAAGGCCGTGTGCACCGGCGGCAATAGCGGCGCAGCTCAAATCGAATATCAGGTCGCGGCGGCCGGCTGCATGGCTGGGGTCGACAATAATAGGAAGATATGTTTCCCTTCTGATTACCGGTACCGCGCCGAGGTCCAAATTATATCTGGTGTAGCTGTTACCCTTGCCGACAGGAACGATGCCTCGTTCACAGAGGATTACATCTTTGTTTCCTTCGGCAACTATATACTCGGAAAAAGAAAGAAACTCTTCAACGCTGGCGCCAAAATGTCTTTTTAATAGCACCGGCTTACCGGTCCTGCCGACTCTTCCCAAGAGGTCCTGGTCGTACATGTTCCGGGAACCGATTTGTAATATATCTACATATTCCGCTATAAGCTCTGTTTGATACTCCCCTCTGACCTCGGTCATAACCGGCATTCCGTATTCGTGACCGGCATCGCGCAGCCATTCCAGCGCCTCCCTGGCTTCAGCTTCACCGCTCGAGCCGAGCCCCTGAAAAGAATGCACCGAACTCCTCGGTTTATATATTCCTCCCCTCAGTATGCGGGCTCCGGCTGCTTTTACCTCTTTTGCAATACGGAAAACCTGTTCCTTGCTCTCGACGGCGCAGGGTCCTGCCATAATAACCGGCTCGTCACCGCCGATATGGACGTCGCCAACTTTAACGATGCGGCTTTGCTCTTTGCCGATGAACGGATCGCTGTAATCACGGCTGATGAGTTTATATGGTGTCTCTACCATTCGGGCATCTTTTACCCCGGGCATCAACGCCAGATTGGCAAAAGATATCTTGCTTTCATCTCCGATAAGCCCGATAATAGTTAAAAATTCACCCTGAGAAACATCAACTCTTAACCCGTGTTTTTTTACTACATCGATTACATCCGCTATTTGTTCTTTGGTGGCTCCTTTTTCCATTATAATCATATCTGTTATTCCTCCGCCTTCTATCTATTCTATATCCTACAGACCTTAAAAATCCATAGCACAAATAAAAAATCCTCCACCGGGAGGATTTAAAAAGATTAACTTACTTATTAGCGCTTTAGCAGATCAATCAAATACCCCCCGGGCGCCGCTCGTGCGCCAGGTAAACATATAATAATATGTATAATAGGCTGAGGTATTTTTATATAACATAATTTCTGGCCGTTTCTCTTTTACCTTTGTACGTGGAATATATCACCGTAAAAAACATTTGTCAAGAAGGGGTGTTTTCTGTTATTATATGTCTTGATTATTTAAATATTTACGAGCTTAGGGTTATTGACACAGTGTTAATCGCTGTGTTAGACTAGGATGCTGTTGCTAGCCACCTCAGCATTTGTAATTGGCTGGATATGTTTCTGGCCGATTCGATTGGCGAGTAAGGGATGAGCCAAAAGCTCATCCTTTGAAATTGTTTGGCTAAGGGGGATAAGTTGCCCACAGTAAATCAATTAGTAAGAAAAGGACGCGTAAAGGGTACTAAGAAGACCGGGACACCTGCTCTTAGATATACCTATAATTCATTAAAAAACAGAATGGTTAAAGGGGACGGGTCTCCTCAGAAACGCGGTGTTTGCGTGCAGGTAAAAACCACTACCCCCAAGAAACCTAATTCTGCTTTACGCAAAATTGCCAGAGTAAGGCTTTCCAATCATATGGAAGTCACAGCGTATATTCCCGGCGAAGGCCATGAGCTGCAGGAGCATTCTGTTGTGCTTATACGTGGCGGACGTGTTCCGGATTTACCCGGTGTCCGCTATCATATTGTAAGGGGCACGCTGGATACCAGTGGCGTATCCAATCGCAAGCAGGGTCGCAGCAAATACGGAAGTAAACGGGATAAGAAAGCTAAGGGAGCCTAGTTAGGAGGAAGCATGCCAAGGCGGGCAGTTGTTAAAAGAAATGAAGTTCAGCCTGATTCCAAGTTCAATAACTTGATGATCAGCAGGTTGGTAAATAAAGTGATGATAGGTGGCAAAAAGACCACCGCTCAGCGTGTTGTTTATGATGCGCTGGATATTATCGGTGAAAGAGAAGGCAAGGAACCGGTAGCGGTAATGGAGTTGGCTTTACGTAATACCACTCCGTTACTGGAGGTAAAAGCCCGCCGCGTGGGTGGTGCTACTTACCAGGTGCCGGTAGAAGTCAGGCCGGGCCGTAATACGGCGCTTGCTATCAGGTGGATATTAAAAGCAGCTAAGGCAAGGTCCGGTAAATCGATGGCAGAAAAACTGGCAGCCGAGCTTATCGATGCTTCGAAGGGGCAGGGAGCTGCCGTTAAGAAAAGAGAAGATACTCATAAGATGGCGGAGGCCAATAGGGCTTTTGCTCACTATAGATGGTGATAAATTGGGGATTACAACCATAGAAGGTAATGAAATAGTAAATCAAAAAACAGCGCAATCAGAAAAAGGAACCGTGAAAATGTCTTCCAGAACTTTCCCTTTAGAGAAAATACGTAATATAGGAATTATAGCCCATATCGATGCCGGCAAGACCACGGTTACCGAGCGTATACTGTTTTTCACAGGCAGAACCTATAAAATAGGCGAAACCCATGAAGGTACTGCCGTGATGGATTGGATGGAGCAGGAGCGTGCCAGGGGTATAACTATTACTTCGGCTGCAACGACCTGCCACTGGAAGGATATCCGTATCAACATTATCGATACTCCCGGCCATGTGGATTTTACCGCCGAAGTAGAGCGGAGCCTCCGGGTGCTTGATGGCGGTGTTGTGGTTTTTGACGGCGTTGCCGGTGTTGAAGCCCAATCCGAAACGGTTTGGAGGCAGGCAGACAGATATCAGGTCCCCAGAATCTGCTTTGTTAATAAGATGGATAGAGTCGGGGCTAACTTTGATCGATGTGTTTCAATGATAAAAGAACGTCTCAAGGCAAAGCCTCTTGTAATACAAATGCCGATGGGCAAGGAAGAGAACTTCAAGGGTATCATCGATGTCATTGAGATGAAAGCCTGGTTTATGAGCGGCAAAGCCGATGATAAACCCCAAGAGGTTGATATTCCGGAAAATGAGAAAGAACAGCTCGAAAAATACAGGCACGAGCTTATTGAGAATCTGTCAGAATTTGATGATGAGATAATGAATTTATACTTGGAAGGGGCTGAAATCTCTACAAATGATATCTGTTCAGCTATCAGGAGAGTAACGCTTGCAAATAAGGCTATTCCTGTAATGTGCGGCAGCGCTCTTAAAAATAAAGGGGTTCATGCGCTGTTGGATGCAGTGATGAATTATCTGCCTTCACCTATGGATATGCCTCCGGTAGTGGGGAAGAAACCTTCGAGCGGAGAAGAGATTATTCGTCCGGTTGAAGATGAAGCTCCCTTTTCCGCGCTGGCTTTTAAGGTTGTAGCCGATCCGTTCATCGGGCGGCTGGTATACTTAAGAGTTTATTCCGGCAAGGTGAAAGCGGGAGCCCAGATTTATAATTCTACGCGCGGCAAGAAGGAGCGAATAGGCCGCTTGCTTATAATGCATGCCAATCGCCATGAGGAAATAGAAGAAACCGATGCCGGTTCGATTGTAGCAGCGATGGGGCTCAAGGATACTTTTACCGGTGATACATTATGTGATATGACGAATCAGGTGTTGTTGGAAACCATCAAGTTCCCGATACCGGTAATCTCGATAGCCATCGAGCCGAAAACCAGGGCTGACAGAGATAAATTGGGTGAAGCCCTGCAAAAGATGACAGAAGAAGATCCTACCTTTAAGGTTAATTTTAACGAAGAAACCGGGCAGACGGTAATTTCGGGTATGGGAGAGCTTCATCTCGAAGTTATTGTAAGCCGGTTACTGAGCGAATATAAGGTTGAAGCTCAGGTCGGACAGCCGAGAGTATCCTATAAGGAAACTATTACCTGTCCGGTAAAAGCCGAAGGTAAATTTATCAGGCAGTCCGGCGGACACGGACAATACGGACATGTTCGTATTGAGATGGAGCCTCTTGAACGTGGCGGAGGTTTCCAGTTTGCGGATACCATTAAAGGTGGTGTATTATCGAAGTCCTATATCACGGCTGCCGAACAGGGTATCAGAGAAGCAATCGAAACAGGCGGCGTAGCCGGTTATCCGGTTATCGATATTAAAGTGAACCTGTACGACGGAAGTTACCACGAGGTGGATTCCTCTGAAATGGCTTTCAAAATGGCCGGTTCGATGGCTTTTAAAGACGGTGTTAAGAAGGGCAAACCGGTTATTCTGGAGCCTGTAATGAAATTGGAAGTAGTTACTCCGGGGCAATTCCTCGGTGATATAATCGGGGATGTCAGTTCCCGCAGGGGTAACGTAGAGAATATAGAAACTTTTGGTGACACTATGACTGTTCGCTGTCATGTTCCTCTGGCGGAGGTGTTTGGTTATACCACCAGCCTCAGGTCAATGACACAGGGCAGGGCGACTCATTCTATGGAATTCTACCGGTATGAAGAGATGCCGGCTCAATTGGCCAGCGAGTTAAAATCTAAACTCGCCGGGGAAAGTTAGCTAGATCTGGAGCAAGTATAAATGGCAAAACAGAAAATAAGAATAAAGCTTAAAGGTTTCGATCATAAAATTCTGGACCAGGCTGCGCAGCAAATAGTGGGCGCATTGGAAAGAACCGGGGCGGTTACGGTTGGTCCGGTTCCGCTGCCGACAAGAATCAGAAGGTTCTCTGTTATCCGGTCTTCTTTTATCGACAAGGATTCGCAGGAAGCTTTCGAGATGAGGACACACAAAAGACTGATCGATATAGTCGAGACCACTTCAAAAACGATAGATGCTCTGACAAATTTAAATTTACCGTCAGGCGTTTCTATAGATATTAAGTTATAAAGAGTAATAATTATGATAGATGGAATTATCGGACGTAAATTGGGGATGACCCAACTATTCAGGGAAGATGGAGTAGCTGAGGCGGTTACTGTAATCGATGCCAGCCCTTGTGCGGTCGTACAGGTAAAGACTGTCGAGAAGGAAGGCTATAATGCCGTTCAACTCGGTTACGGAAAGGCTAAAAAACTGACATCTCCCGAAAAAGGACATCTTAAAGGAATAGGTGAGTTTGGCTGCCTTCGTGAGTTCAGAATGGATGAAATCGAAGGTATCAATGTCGGCGATAAGGTCGATGTGGGCATGTTCCAGCCGGGAGATACAGTAGATGTGATCGGGATATCCAAAGGCAAGGGTTTTGCCGGAGTGGTAAAAAGACACGGTTTCGGCGGCGGCCCAAAAACTCATGGTCAATCAGACAGATGGAGAGCGCCCGGCTCAATCGGTTCGGGTACTACTCCGGGAAGAGTAAAAAAGGGTATGAAAATGGCAGGGCGCATGGGCAACGACAGGGTTACCGCTCGTAACCTGGTAGTTGTTAAAGCTGATACCGAACGCAATATCCTTGTGGTAAAAGGTGCTGTTCCCGGTGCGAATAACGGAATAATACTTATAGGGAAATCAGGTAAATAAGATATGCAGATTCCAGTTTACAATATGTCAGGTGAAGTAGTTAAACAAATCGATGTCAGCGATGATGTCTTTACCGTCCCCTTTAACGGAGCGGTAGTGCATCAGGCTGTTATCAGGCAGCTGGCGAATGCCAGACAGGGAACGGCATGTACCAAAACGCGTGGAGAAGTAACCGGAAGCAATCGCAAACTTTATCAACAGAAACATACCGGTAATGCCCGTGCCGGAACTGCCAAATCCCCCTTACGCCGCGGTGGAGGCACCATCTTTGGTCCGAAACCGAGGAGTTATCATCAGGCAATGCCCAAGAAGATGCGCCGCCTGGCTATCAGGAGCGTGCTCTCGGCAAAACTGAAAGATAATGAGCTTATTGTTTTGGAGGAACTCGATTTTTCAGAGCCCAAAACAAAAGAAATGGCTAACGTGTTGGCTGCTTTGAACATTAACAAATCAGCGCTTGTTGCGACAGGCGAAATGAAAATAAATGCGGTAAAATCGGCGCGTAATATTCCCGATGTCAAAATGGTACCGGCTAATCTTTTGAACGTAGTCGATATGACTTCCCATAAAGTACTGTTGCTTACCGAAGCGGCGGTTCGCCAGGTAGAGCAGTTATGGGGCAAGGAGGGCGACTAGATATGCATTTATACGAAGTATTACGTGAGCCGGCTATAACAGAAAAAGGCACCATATTACAGGCAGAAGGAAAGTATGTTTTTAAAGTTGCCGATAAAGCAACGAAACCGCAGATTAAGCAGGCTGTTGAGGCGGCTTTCAAGGTTAAGGTGCTATCGGTAAATATTATAAGAATATCCGGAACGAAGAAAAGAATGGGCAACCGTATGGTATCAGTGCCGGGATGGAAAAAGGCCATTGTTACTCTTCAACCCGGTGACAAGATAGAATTATTCGAAGGTGTTTAAGGAGATTATATAAAAGTGGCACTTAAATCATATAATCCGACTTCCCCGGGCAGACGCAATATGACCGGAGCTAGCTTTGAAGAAATAACCAAGAGCAAGCCCGAGAAATCGTTATTGATGCCCGTAAAGAAGAGCGGAGGCAGAAATAACCAGGGAAAGTTAACCGTCAGACATCGCGGCGGCGGTGCTAAGCGTCGCATCCGAATCGTCGATTTCAAGCGTAATAAAATCGGAGTTCCGGGCAGGGTCGCAGCTATCGAATATGACCCGGGTCGCTCCGCTTATCTGGCGCTTATATTCTATGCAGATGGTGAGAAACGTTATATTTTATCTCCGGTAGGCCTGGGGGTTAACGATGTTATTAATACCGGTGAAGGGGCTGAATTCAAACCGGGCAACGCTATGCCGCTCAGGCTGATGCCGGGCGGTACTATGATTCACAATATCGAAATGGTTGCCGGTGGCGGTGCGAAAATGGTTCGCAGCGCCGGAGCAGCCGCGCAGCTTATGGCAAAAGAAGGCGATTATACTTTATTACGTTTGCCTTCCGGTGAAATGCGCCGCGTGAGCAGTGATTGTATGGCAACTATCGGTCAGGTGGGGAACATCGACCATCAGAATATCAAGCTGGGTAAGGCCGGCAGAAAACGTCTTATGGGCTGGCGCCCGACCGTAAGGGGGTCTGCAATGACTCCGCGCGACCATCCGCATGGTGGTGGTGAAGGTCGCTCGCCGATCGGTATGCCCGGTCCCAAGACACCATGGGGCAAGCCGGCTCTGGGTTACAAAACCAGGAAAGCAAAATCTTCTGATAAGATGATTGTTAAACGTCGAGGTAAATAAGTAATATGTCTAGATCAATAAAAAAGGGGCCTGCAGTTAATGCCAAGCTGATGAAGAAGGTTGAAGCGGCAAATGCCTCGAAACAAAAAGTACTGATAAAAACATGGGCTCGGGAGTCCACTATACTACCGGAGATGGTAGGATTGAACATAGGGGTGCATGACGGAAGAAGACACGTGCCTATCTTTGTTACAGAAAACATGGTCGGGCATAAACTGGGAGAATTTGCTCCTACACGAACATTCAGGGGTCATGTGTCAAAAGCGGGCAAAGCCGGGGAAAAATAAAATATTTAAGGTTATAGACAGGGTTTTAATATGAGAATTAAAGCAGTATCCAGAAATACAGGATTGTCGCCTCGAAAAGTGAGGCTGCTTATTGATATGGTGCGCGGGAAGAAAGTTGAGGATGCCCTTAACGTACTGAGGTTTGCACCCACGCCGCAGGCAAAGGTAGTGGCTAAGGTTGTGAAATCAGCAGCCGCCAATGCCGAGAATAATTATCACCTGGACCCTGCGGAATTAAAGGTCGTAAGTATCTATGCGGACGAAGCGCAGAGTATGCGAAGGTTTCGTCCGTCGGCTAGAGGAAGAGCAGCTCGTTATAAGAGAAGGTCTAGCCATATTACCGTTATTGTTGCGGAGCAGGAGGCTTAATGGGACGTAAGGTTCATCCATACGGGTTTAGAATTGGTACCACTCGTGATTGGCAGGCAAAATGGTATGCCGATAAACACTATGCGGATTTCTTACAGGAAGATGTTAAAATTCGTCAGGCTGTTCGGGAAAAGTATGCCGAAGCCGGCGTTTCGTTGGTGGAGATAGAGCGCCAGGCAAGCAAAGTATCGGTAACTATATATACGGCACGTCCGGGTATTGTTATCGGCCGTGGCGGACAGAGAGTAGATGAAGTCAGGCGGTTCCTTGAAGCGCTTATTGACAAGAAAATACAACTTAATATACAGGAAATAAGACAGCCCGAACTGGATGCTTATTTAGTAGCCCGTTCTATTGCGGAACAAATCGAGCGCCGTATTGCATATCGCAGGGCTATGAAACAGGCTATCTTCCGCACCCTGCAGGCCGGTGCTCTCGGAATTAAAATCAAATGCTCCGGCAGGTTGGCGGGGGCCGAAATTGCCCGCAGTCAGATGATGCATCAGGGCAGGGTTCCTCTGCATACCTTAAGGGCAGATGTTGATTACGGTGTTACCGAAGCGCATACTACCATGGGGCGTATAGGCATTAAAGTGTGGATATACAGAGGCGATATTCTTCCCGAAATTAAGAGTAATATAATGGATGAGTCGTCTTTTAATATAAATGATGAAACTGAAATAGTAGAAAAGAGCGAAGCTCCCGAGGTGGTTGAGAAAGAAGAAATCGCTAAAAAGCCAAAGGCAAAAAGAGCGGAAAAAGCGAAAGCTGTTGAAGAAGTAGAAGAAGCAGAAGAAAAAGAGACTGAAGAAAAGACAGTTGAGGATAGCGAAAAAGTAGAAAAACCTAAGAAGAAGAAAGAAAGTAAAACCACAGAAGAGGCATCCGAAGAAAAAACGGAAAAACCGGTAAAGAAAGAAGCTGTGGCTAAAGATATTGCCGAGAAACCTGCCAAGAAGCAGAAAGAGGCTGAAGTAGCTGAAGAGGCTACCAAGAAACCGGTAAAGAAAGAAGCTGTGGCTAAAGATATTGCCGAGAAACCTGCCAAGAAGCAGAAAGAGGCTGAAGTAGCTGAAGAGGCTACCAAGAAACCGGCAAAGAAAAAGAAAGAGGCTGAAGTAGTCGAAGAAACCAGCGAAAAGCCGGTAAAGACAAGAGCCAAGAAAAAGGATGCAAGTGACGAGGCTTAGCCTCCGATTCTGATAGTTAGAGGGGAGACCAATGTTACAACCAAAACGGGTAAAATACCGAAAAAGTCATAAAGGACACCGTCGCGGCAAGGCTAATGCCGGGGCGACAATAGCATTTGGAGATTTTGCACTACAGACAGTCGAGCCGGCGTGGATAACTGCCAGACAGATTGAAGCCGCCAGGCGTGCCATGGTCCGGTTTATTCGTCGTGGCGGCAAGGTATGGATAAGGATTTTCCCGGACCATCCCGTTACTGCGAAACCGGCTGAAACCAGGCAGGGAGGCGGTAAGGGTTCGCCCGACCATTGGGTAGCTATAGTAAAGCCCGGTAGAATATTATTCGAGCTTGGCGGTGTTCCGCAAGATATAGCCAAGGAAGCGATGCGTCTTGCGGCACATAAACTGCCTATTCAAACCAAGTTTTTGGTTAAAGACACCGGGGCTGAAGTTGCCGGAGGCTCGGAACAAAAGGAGTTAGATCAAGTTGAAAGTTAAAGAATTACGAGCTCTCGGGGACGAGGAATTAAAAAAGAAGCTGGATGATGCCTATAAAGAGTTCTTTAACCTGCGTTTTCAGGCTGCCACCAAGCAGTTGAAGAATCATCGCGAGCCACCCAGGGCTAAAAAAGAGATCGCTCTGTTGAAAACAATTATACGTGAAAGAGAACTGGGGATAAGGTAGGAAAGAGCTATGGAAACTAATAAAAAAGTCAGAATCGGCCATGTTGTAGGCGTTAAGATGGATAAGACGGCGGTTGTTGCAATCGAAACACTAAAGCGGCACCCGTTATACGGTAAGACACTAAAGAAAGTTGTTAAGTATAAGGCTCACGACGAAACCAATACATGCAAACTTGGCGATAAAGTAAAGATAATCGAGACACGCCCTCTTTCCAAGGATAAGAGATGGAGAGTGTCGGAAATAATAAGCAGAAAAGAAGTGGCTGAGGTTAAACCTCAAGAAATAATCTAAAAGGGATATACTCAGATGATTCAAACCTATACCAGACTTAAAGTTGCAGATAATACCGGTGCCAGACAATTGATGTGCATCAATGTGCCGGGCGGTACGGGAAGGAAGTATGCTGTAGTTGGCGATGTAATCGTTGCGGCGGTAAAAAAGTCCATTCCCGAAGCCCAGGTGAAATCGGGGGAGGTTGTAAAGGCGGTTATTGTACGCTGTGCATGTCCTTACAGGCGCCCGGATGGTTCATATATAAAATTTGATGAAAATGCGGCAGTTATACTTGCTGATGAAAGTAATCCCAAAGGGACCAGAATCTTTGGCCCGGTTGCCCGGGAACTGAGAGATAAGAATTTTACCAAGATTATCTCGCTGGCACCAGAGGTATTGTAGGGAGTTATTAGTAGAAATGAATATCAGGAAAAATGATACTGTTCTGGTGATTGCCGGAAAAGACAGGGGAAAGAAGGGAAAGGTCAGATTTGTCTTTCCCAAGAAAAATCGTATTCTTGTAGAAGGAATAAACTTTATAAAAAGGCATGCCCGTCCGACCGGTCAGGCAAGACAAGCCGGCATTATCGAACGGGAAGAGTCCATCAATATTTCAAATGTGATGCTGCTTTGCGGGAAATGTCATAACCCGGTACGCATTGGTTATAAAGAGCTGGAGGATGGCAAGAAGGTACGTTATTGTAAATCTTGCCAGGAGGTGATTGATTAAATGGCGGTTTTGAAAGAGAAATATAAGAATGAGGTTGTTCCCGGATTAATGGAACGATACGGATATGCCAATGTTTTGCGTGTACCGCGTCTTGAAAAGGTAGTTATTAACATCGGTATGGGTGAAGCTATCACCAATGCCAAAGCGATGGAAGCTGCCGAAAGAGATCTGGTAGCTATCTGTGGACAGCACCCGGTGATTACCCGTTCCAAGAGGTCTATTGCTGCTTTTAAACTAAGGGCAGGGATGCCTATAGGCTTAAAGGTAACGCTGCGCGGTGAAAGGATGTACGACTTCCTTGATAAACTTATGAATGTTGTACTGCCGCGTATCAGGGAATTCAACGGTGTGCCGCGCTACGGTTTCGACGGTTTTGGTAATTATACACTCGGATTTAAAGAACAGACTTATTTCCCGGAGATCAGTTTTGAAGCTGTAGATAAATTAAGGGGTTTGGAAATTACGATTGTTACCAAAGCCAGGACAGATGAAGAAGGGCGGCAGCTTTTGGAAACGCTCGGAATGCCTTTTACGAAAGAGGAAGAATAAGTGGCAAAGAAATCAAAAATAGCAAAATCACAACGCGCTCCCAAGTTCGAGGTACAGGAACACCATCGCTGTCGTTTGTGCGGCAGGCCGCGCGCATATATCAGAATGTTTGGTGTATGCCGCATATGCTTTAGAAAATTAGCCCTGGCCGGACAGATTCCGGGAGTAAAAAAAGCCAGCTGGTAGACAGACTGGTTAAATGTAAAAATAAGGAGTACAGGGGATGGCTGTCACAGATCCAATTGCAGATATGTTAACACGAATACGCAACGCCGGGATGGCGCGGCATGATTCGGTCCCTATACCATCCTCAAGGATGAAGCTGTATATAACTAAAATCCTCAAACAGGAGGGTTTTATTGCTGATTATGAGGTTGTTGGTGGCCGTACGCAAAGACAGATAAAAATAGTCCTGAAATATGCTGAAAAAAACCAGCCGATGATTTCAGGTTTAAAGAGGATAAGTAAGCCCGGTTTGAGGGTTTATGTACAGAATAGTGAGATTCCTCGTGTTTACGGCGGATTAGGGATTTCCATAATTTCAACATCAAAGGGCGTTATGACAGGCAAAAAAGCATGGCACCAGGGAATTGGCGGCGAGCTTTTATGCTATGTCTGGTAAAGAAATCTTGAGGTACAATTATTTATGTCTAGGATAGGAAAAATGCCAATAGCTGTGCCTGCGGGCGTAGCGGTAAAAATTGAGAATAATAAGGTTAATGTAACCGGTCCGAAGGGCGCTTTGGAGCGTTGTTTCAATGAGGAAATGACGATTGGAATGGATGAAGGCACTCTTACCGTCAGCCGTCCGAGTGATGATAGGAAGCATCGTGCCATGCATGGATTGACCAGGACTTTGCTTGACAACATGGTAAAAGGCGTCAGCGACGGTTTTGAAAAAAATCTGGAAATCGTCGGTGTCGGTTACCGTGCTGAAATGTCGGGGCAAAAGCTGGTTTTACGCATCGGTTTTTCGCATCCTGTTGAATTTGATCTGCCCGAGGGGATATCCGTTGTGCTGGATGGTCAAACCAAGATAAAAGTACAGGGGATTGATAAAGAGAAGGTCGGACAGTTTGCTGCAGAGGTGCGCAGAGTGCATCCGCCGGATCATTACAAGGGTAAAGGTGTCCGATATGCCGGAGAAGTTGTACGTCTTAAGGCCGGTAAGACTGGTAAAGCCGGAGGGGGTAAGAAGTAGTGAGAAAAGATGTAGCTAGAGCTGGACGTTATAAAAGGCATGCCAGAGTTCGTGCAAAAATAAGCGGGACTGCCGAGAGGCCGCGTCTGTGTGTATATCGCAGCCTGGTGCATATTTATGCGCAGGTTATCGATGATACTAAGGGGTGCACGCTTGTGTCGGCTTCGACGGTCGACCCTGAAATTGTCAAGGATACGGACGGAAAGAAAAAATCAGATCAGGCTGAAATGGTCGGTCTTTTAGTAGCCAAGCGGGCTTTGGAAGCCGGAATAACACAGGTAGTGTTTGACCGTGGCGGATACAAATATCACGGCAGAGTTAAAACTCTGGCTGATGGAGCTCGTAAGGGCGGAATAAAATTCTAAGGAAGGGTTATAGCAGTGGCCAAGAAGCTTGTAATAAAAAATAGAATAGACCCATCGGAAATGGTGTTAAACGATAAACTTATCTACCTTAACAGGGTTTCGAAGGTTGTCAAGGGCGGCAAACGTCTCAGTTTCAGCGCTCTTGTGGTAGCCGGTGACGGCAACGGTCATGTAGGTATCGGAACCGGGAAATCAGCTGAAGTTCCCGATGCCATAAACAAAGCCGGCGCTGTTGCCAAAAAGAGTCTGATAAAGGTTCAACTATCGGGTACTACCATTCCTTATGAAACCGTTGTTAAATTTGGAGCGGCGAAAGTTCTCTTAAAGCCGGCGTCTCCCGGTACCGGCATTATTGCCGGCGGCAGCGTCAGAGCAGTTGTAGAGGCAGCCGGAATTAAGGATATCCTGACAAAATCTCTGGGGAGCGCCAACAAAACAAATGTGGCAAAAGCTACTATTTTGGGGCTCAGCCAGTTCAAGGACCCCAAAGTGCAGATTGCCAGACGCAAAGGCATTGTAAGCGATACTGCAGAGGCGGAGGAGGTTGCGGATGTCTAAGTTACGCATTACACTGGTTAAAAGCGGTATCGGTTATGCCGAAGACCAAAAGAGGACTTTAACCGCACTGGGTTTTAAACGATTGAATCAGAGTGTTGTGCTGGAAGATTCATATGCCATCAGGGGAATGATTCAGAAAGTAAGGCATCTGGTTAAAGTGGAGGAAGCAAACTAGTGAGGCAGGAATTATTATCACCGGCAACGGGTTCCAAAAAAGATCGTAAGCGTGTCGGCCGTGGAAACGGCAGCGGGCATGGTACATATTCCGGCAGGGGTTGCAAAGGACAGAAATCGCGCGCCGGAAACAATAAGGTAAGGCCGGGTTTTGAAGGCGGGCAGTTGCCTTTAATCAAACGCCTGCCGCGCAAACGCGGATTTACCAACATTTTTAAAACTGAATATGAAGTAGTCAACTTGAGCAGTCTCAATGGTTTTGAGGCCGGCAGCGAGATTACAGCGGATAAATTAGTTGAGGCGGGTATTATAAAAAACACCAAAAAGCCGCTAAAAATACTTTCACGCGGGGATTTAAATCAATCCTTAAACGTCAAAGCCGATAAGTTTTCGGCGGCTGCCAAAGCTAAAATAGAAGCGGCAGGCGGTACGGTGACAGAGGTGGCTAATGGCTAAGCCCAGGCTTCTGCAGGCAGCTATTGATGCCTTCAGACTGCCCGATTTGAGGCGGCGTCTTCTGGTTACATTCGGAATACTGGTTGTATTCCGATTGATAGCGCATGTCCCTCTTCCCGGAGTAGATTCTGCCGCCCTGGCGGCTTTGTTTGAAAATAACTCTCTTTTGGGAATGATGGACCTCTTCAGCGGCGGGGCAATGCAGAATTTCAGTGTTGCCGCTATGGGCGTTTATCCTTATATCACGGCTTCAATTATTATGACGGTAATGACGCCGGTTATTCCCAAATTACAGGCTATATCCCAGGAAGGTGAGGCCGGTAAAAGTAAAATAAACAATATCACACACTGGTTGACGATTCCGCTTGCCGGGCTGGCAGGTTACGGGCAACTGGTTGTTTTGCAGAATGCCGGTGCGGTGGCACAGGCTGATGTACTGTTAACCGTTTCCATGATTATTACCATGATAGCCGGAACGATGTTCCTGGTATGGCTGGGTGAGCAAATCACCGAGTATGGTATCGGCAACGGAATTTCGATTATCATCTTCGCCGGTATTGTTGCCGGGTTGCCTGAGATGGTCGGGGATTCATTTTTAGCTGCACAACAGGGGCAGCTGGCCGGGTTGTTGACCTTCTTCGTGGTAGGTTTGGCAACGACAGTATTGATAGTAATCTTTACAGAAGCTCACAGGCGTATACCGGTTCAGTATGCCAAGAGCGTATTTAAGAGCGGGCGTATGTACCGTCAGTCCGGTTCCAGCCATATACCCTTGAGGGTTAATACCGCAGGTATGATACCTTTGATATTTGCTATGGCTTTGGTGATGTTCCCCGGTATTATAGGGAGCTATTTTCAGGATGTGGAAGCACAGAACTTCTGGTACTGGGTGGTACAGATATTCAGCGCCGATACGGCTTTGCCGTTAGGAATTATATACTGGGCGTTTTACTTTGTGCTGGTGTTCGCTTTTGCGTTCTTTTATACTATGGTTATATTCCAGCAGCAGGACCTTCCGGGTGTTCTTCAAAGGCAAGGGGGGTTTGTGCCGGGTATCAGGCCGGGAAAGCAAACGGCTACCTATCTTACGGGTGTGATTGAACGCATCACGTGGGGTGGGGCACTATTTTTGGCTGTTGTAGCAATAATGCCTTTCATTGTAAGTATGGTAAGCGGTGTCAGCAATATGGTGCTTTCCAGCTTCGGATTACTGATTGTTGTCGGTGTTGTGCTGGATACCATGAAGCAGATGGAAGCTCAACTTTCAATGAGACGTTACGAAGGCTTTATAAAATAACACAAGCACCAGGGAGAATAAAATGTATATTATATTCCTTGGGGCTCCGGGAGCGGGTAAAGGAACTCAGGCTATCGGGGTTGCAAAAGAGTTTGGATTGATATCCATAGCGACGGGAGATTTATTCCGTCAGGCTGTAGAGCGGGGAGATGACCTCGGGAAAAAGGTCAAGGAATATATGGAAAAGGGGACTTTAGTCCCCAATGAAATAACAGTGCAGATGGTTTTAAATAAGCTGTCTGAACCCGAAAGCCAAAACGGGGTTATTCTCGATGGCTTCCCCAGAAATCTGGGGCAGGCGGAAGCGCTTGACGAGGCTTTTGAAAAAGAAAATAAGAAGATAGACAGTGTAGTCTATATTAAGGTTGAAGAGCAGGAACTGATAAGGCGCTTAAGCGGACGCTGGGTCTGTCGCAGTTGCCAGTCACCTTACAGCATTCAAGGAGCTTTAACAGAAGAACAGAAAAAATGCTCCAAATGCGGCGGTGAGCTCTATCAACGTCCGGATGACAATCTGGAAACGATTAAAAACCGGCTGAAGGTCTATTTTAATGAGACCGCTCCCCTGATTGAATACTATCGGAATACCGGTAGATTGGTTGAGGTTGACGGGGAGGGTGAAGTCGGGGAAATAACACAGAGGATAATTAAGGCTCTTCGCGAGAAAGCCTGAAAACAATTTATGAGTATAAAAATAAAATCCGAAAAGGAAATCGCGACTATGCGAATAGCCGGACGGATTGTAGCTGAAGTATTGCATGTGTTGAAAAACAGCGTGCAGCCGGGAATGAAAACTAAGGAACTGGATGTGATAGCCGAAAGAGAAATAAAGAGGCTGGGAGCAAAAGCTTCCTTTAAGGGTTACTATGGTTACCCGGCCAGCGTTTGTGTTTCGGTAAACGAGGAAATCGTTCATGGTATTCCCGGCGATAAAATTATTAAAAACGGCGATATCGTCTCGATGGATTTCGGGTCTATATATGACGGTTTCCAGGGAGATGCCGCCTTAACAGTGGGAGTGGGCGATATCAGTCCTAAAGCGGCTGAGCTTATGCGGGTTACCGAGGGGGCGCTTGCCGCCGGTATATTTGCTGCCCGTGACGGAGCCAAGTTGGGAGATATCGGGGCTGCCGTACAGGAGTATGCCGAATCGAGGGGGTTCTCGGTGGTGCGTGAATACACCGGGCATGGTATCGGCAGGGAAATGCATGAAGACCCGCTGATTCCCAATTTCGGCACCAGGGGAACCGGCGTTGAATTAAAAAAAGGAATGACGATAGCTATCGAGCCGATGGTTAATATCGGGGATTGGCGTACAAAACCCGGCAAAGACGGCTGGGTTGTATATACCGCTGATGGCAGTTTATCGGCTCATTTCGAACATACTATTGCGATTACCGACAGTGAGCCACAGTTGCTCACCGTCTTATAAGGCTGGATATTATGGGTAAAAAAGAAGCGATTGAGGTGGAAGGTGTGGTAGTTGAAGCTCTGCCTAATGCTACGTTCAATGTAGAGCTGGCAAACGGACATAGAGTTTTAGCCCATATTTCTGGTAAAATAAGAGTACACTATATTAGAATATTACCCGGTGATAAAGTACTTATCGAGTTATCGCCCTACGACTTAAGTCGAGGGAGGATAACTTACCGCTTGAAATAGGCATGATTTACCCGGGTAAGATGAGTAAGAGGTTATTATGAAAGTTAGAGCATCAGTTAAAACAAGGTGTGAAAAATGCAAGATTATTAAAAGACGCGGCGTGGTCAGAAATATCTGCACAAATCCCAAACACAAGCAGCGTCAGGGTTAGACGGGTGTCTATAAGGAGGAATGAATGGCACGTATAGCCGGGGTTGATATCCCTAAAAATAAGCAAATAAAATATGCACTACAGTATATTCATGGAATAGGTCCTACCTACAGTATGAAGATATTGGAGAAGGCCGAAATCGAACCGACTACCAAGTCGGACGACCTGACGGAGGCGGAGAATAGTCGTCTGCGTGAAATCATCGACCGTGAATACAGAACGGAAGGGGAACTTCGTAAAGAAGTTACTTTAAATGTCAAACGCCTTATAGATATCGGCAGCTACCGCGGCTTACGGCATCGTCGTAATCTTCCGGCGCATGGACAGAGAACACGCACCAATGCCCGTACGCGAAAAGGCATAAAGAAGACAGTAGCCGGCAGAGGTCAAAAACGCGGCATGGCTAAGACGTAGTATTAAGGGAGAAACAAAATAAATGGCACCTAATAAGAAAGCAAAAGCAAAAGTAAGTAAAAAAGACCGAAAGTCTATTCCGAGCGGAAGGGCTTATATACAGGCAACTTTTAACAATACCATAATATCTTTAACCGACCCGGCAGGCAATGTGATTTCACAGGCAAGCGCCGGAGCAGCCGGTTTTAAAGGTTCGCGTAAAAGCACTCCGTTTGCAGCTCAGCTGGCAGCTACCAATGCTGCCCACAAAGCTATGGAGCACGGTTTGCGTCAGGTAGACGTATTTGTTAAAGGTCCGGGCAGCGGCCGCGAAGCTGCTGTGCGCGCCTTACAGGCGGCCGGGTTATATGTTACCAGTATCAGGGATATAACCCCCATACCTCATAACGGTTGCCGTGCACCCAAAAGGAGGAGAGTCTAAAGAATGGCTAGATATACAGAAGCAGTCTGCCGTCTGTGCAGACGCAGCGGCGAAAAATTAATGCTTAAAGGCAGCAGATGTATTACCAAGTGCACACTTGATAAGCGTCCCAAAGCCCCCGGGCCTCAGCTCGGGCGCAGGCGCCGGATATCCGACCGCGGTGAGCAGTTGCGTGAGAAACAGAAAGTTCGTTATAGCTATGGAGTACTTGAGAGGCAGTTCAGGAAAATATTTGCAGAAGCGGAAAGAAAAAGCGGAATCACCGGTGAGAATCTGCTGGTGTTACTTGAAAGGCGTCTTGACAATGTAGTTTATCGTCTCGGGTTTGCCGATTCGAGGGCTCAGGCTCGTCAGTTGGTACAGCACGGGCATTTCGACTTAAACGGTAAGAAAACCGACATTCCTTCATGTTTTGTTAAGGAAGGGGATGTTATAAGCTGGCATGGCAGCAGTGTAAAAAGCGAATATTTTAAAACGATGTCAGCGTCACTGGCCAGTAAAACAATACCGGGATGGTTGAATCTGGATAAAGAGAAAGCAGTTGGTAAGGTATTATCTTTGCCGACGCCCGATGATATCGAGGCGAAATATAATATAGCGTCTGTAGTTGAGTACTACTCAAGATAGATGGGCTGGCAAGGAGGTAAGGTTTGTTTGGTTTAGCTATATCTAATATAGATTGTAAAGAGAGTAACGATAGCTACGGGCGTTTTGAAGTCGAGCCTTTGGAAAAGGGTTTTGGCACCACTATCGGCAATGCGTTACGTCGTGTGCTTCTGGGGTTTCTTCCGGGAGCTGCCGTTACTAAGATAAAAATAGAGGGTGTTCAGCATGAATTTGCGCCTATTCCTTATGTTAAAGAGGATGTGCTGGAGTTTATACTGAATGTAAAAGCCCTGCGTTTGAAGGCGCTTTCCGGCACACCTGCCAGATTGTCGCTGGAAAAACAAAAAGAAGGTGCGATTTATGCCAGGGATATTAATCCTTCTCTGGATTATGAAATTGTAAACCCCGATTTGTATCTGGCAACCGTAGATTCGCCGGAAGCCCGCTTCTATGTGGACTTCGACGTTGAAATCGGAATGGGTTTTAAAGCTGCCGAATCGACAGACAATCTGTCGGTAGGCACTATACCTATCGATGCCATTTTTACACCGGTGCGTAAGGTTAATTTCAGCATACAACCGATTCACGTGGGTGAAATCTCCAGCCGTGAGCGTTTGGTTCTCGAAATATGGACGGATGGCACTATTACGCCTGCTGATGCTATGAGCAATGCCGCAACTATCCTGGTTGAACAGTTCAACCCGTTTGTCGGATACAGCAAAGTATCTCAAATGGAAGAGGAAAAGAAGGCTTTAAGGGAATCGATTCCGCAGGATATATTCAATATGCCGGTGGAACAGCTCGACCTTTCCGTCAGAGCAATGAACTGTCTGCGCCGCAGCGGTATCACTACGGTAGGCGAACTGGTAAGTACCGGAGAAAAAGAACTTTTAGGATTACGTAATTTCGGGCAGAAATCACGCCAGGAAGTACAGGAACGTCTTCAGGGGCTGGGCCTCAATTTCACCATTGGCGCTGACAGCGGCGAAGATGATGAAGAGGAAGTTGCTGTTCCCAAAAAGAAAAAAAAGAAGGAAACTGCCGAATAGGTAACTAGTATAGGAAGAGGCAAAAATGAGGCATAAAGTATCTGGAAGAAAATTCGATAGAGATTCGTCACACAGGATGGCTATGTTCCGCAACCTGGTGACCGATTTACTGGACTATGAAAAAATTGTGACTACCGAAGCCAAGGCAAAGGAAATACAGGGGCTGGCAGAGAGAACTATCACGCTGGGAAAGCGCAACGATTTGGCTGCCAGGCGAAAGATGTTAGCCTTTGTCTATGATGGCAAAGTAGTCGAAAAGGTGTTTTCGGACATTGCGCCGAGGTTTAAAGAGCGTCCCGGTGGCTATACCCGTATCACCAAACTTGGCCCCAGGCAGGGCGACGGTGCAATTATGGTTCAGCTGGAACTGGTTGAGAAATCCGGCTAGTCTGTTATTTTCAAATTTGAATAAGGGTTATAAATAATGGGGGAGAATCTCTCTCCGAATGATAGAGAAATCAGAAGATTTGTTCTGATTGTCGAATATAAGGGAAGCGATTATTGCGGTTTCCAGTTACAGGCAAAGCTTCCCACAATACAGGGTGAACTTGAACGGGCGTTGTACCGCTTAACGGGAGAAAAAACAAGAGTGGCATCGGCCAGCAGAACCGATAGCGGGGTACACGCTGCCGGACAGGTAGTAAGCTTTAAAACTACATCGGCGATATTGTCAGACCGCTTTGTAAGCGGTTTGAATTATTATCTGCCGGTTGACATTGCAGTTAAAGCGGCTTACAGGGTTGAAGATTCATTCAACGTTAGAAGAAAGGCTGTAAGCCGGGAATATAAATATTATATCTTGAATAGCCGGGTGAGGTCTCCGCTTTGGGAGGATTATTCTTTTCTGGTAAACGGAGAGCTGGATATGGAAGCGATGAACAGCGCGGCGGGGCAACTTGTCGGCGAGCACGATTTCGCTTCATTTGCCAGTAACCTGGGAGTGGAATTAAAAAGTACCATACGGCGTGTTTACAAAGCCTGTTTTGTCAGGGAAGAAGAGATGGTTGTTTTTAACATAAAAGCTAACTCTTTCCTGCCGCATCAGGTGCGTAACACCATCGGGGCTCTTATCAGGGTGGGGCAGGGTAAGATGACTGAGGAAGAGTTTCGTAGTATAATGTTAGCGAGAAAACTTGGTTTGGCCGGTCCTGCGGCACCTGCTAAGGGGCTGTGTCTAATCAAAGTTAATTATAATAAATCCTTAGGGGAAGAGAATAGTGAAAACATATAGTGTAAAAGCTTCGGATATTAAGAGGGAGTGGCATGTTATCGATGCCACAGACCAGGTGCTGGGTCGCCTGGCTACAGAGGTTGCCCGTTTACTTATGGGTAAGAACAAAGCGATGTTCACCCGTAATATAGATACCGGTGATTATGTGGTTATCATCAATGCAGAGAAAATCCGCACCAGCGGTAACAAGGGAACCGGCAAGTTCTACTACCGCCATTCCGGTTACCCCGGTGGTTTTAAGACTATTTCGCTGGACGTAATGATGAAAACCAAACCGGAATTTGTAATAGAGCATGCTGTTAAAGGGATGTTACCGCGTAACCGCCTCGGCAACAGCATGATAAAGAAATTGAAGGTCTATGTAGGGGATAGCCATCCCCATGCAGGTCAGGTAGCTGACAAAAAATAATTTGCTTAATAGTGTGTGAGGGGAACTTTGAAAAAGAAGACTTATTCGCAGGGAACAGGCAGGCGTAAAACAGCTGTCGCTCAGGTAAGAATTATGCCCGGAAGCGGAGAAATATTGATAAACGGTATGCCGTACGAACAGAGGTTTGTAAGCCTGGAGCATCGTGAGGCTATCACAAAACCATTTATGGTTACCGAAACGATGGGTAAATTCGATGTTTCCATAATTGTAAACGGCGGAGGCATTTCGGGACAGGCCGGAGCCGTATCCCACGGTATTGCGCGTGCCCTGTTAAAGGAAGACGAGAAATTTAAGCCGGCATTAAGAGGGGACGGACTTCTGACACGCGACCCGCGTGCTAAGGAAAGGAAGAAACCGGGTCTTAAACGTGCCCGCAAGGCGCCTCAGTATACCAAGCGTTAATATCCTGCGATTTAATACGGAAAATAGAAGGCTGCAAGGCTAAAAACTTTGCGGCCTTTTTGTTTTGTTGTTATTAAATTCGACTGTTATGCCGGAGTCTTGACGCGTCGGGACGAAGCATCTTAGGTGGGGTGGTTATTAAAGAATACCAAAGTGATGCTGAAGGAGCCGGTTTGCTGTTTCTCCCCACTCCCCGGATTCTTCAGTTCCGTCCCATCGGAACTTCCAGAATGACAGAATAACGGGCTGTCATGCTGAATTCGTGGTGGTCGAATGAAGCATCAGGGGTGGGGTGGAAATGTCGTTGCGAGATCCCGATTTATCGGGACGAAGCAATCTCAACGATTGACGTCTTTCATTGATGCGACTAATTTATTACAGGTAACGATATTCTTATCAAATACGGGGTGGGGTAATTAGGTTGCATTGTAGGGATTGCTTCGTCGTCCCTCTCTGATTTATATTAGATTCATTCAATCCCGACCTGTCGGGACTCAGAACGACAATGTGGAGGGACTTCTCGCAAAGACGTTTTAATTTGTCATGCCGGGGTTCCGTCCCATCGGAACTTCCAGAATGACAGGTATTGTAGTCATCGTCTAGGACTTTAATGTCATCTCCAGCTTATAATGATAGATTCCCGGCTAAACAGGCGTACCGCCACTTTTAAGACAAAGAAGTCTATAACAACTACGGCTAAAGCCAGAACAAGCGTCAATATCGTGGTAAACCAGACCACCCCGCTAATCTGGATGCCTATAAGAGCCAGAACCGGAAGCACAATCAGCACTACCAGGTTCTGTGCACTCTTGGAGTCTTTAGCTCGGGCGGAACCGATAACACCCAGCAGAAAACTGAGTATGGATATGGCGGGCGTCAGCAGGAAAAGTATGATAAACCAGGCCGGATTAAGGAAGTAGGTAAGCAGATCTCCCCAGCCCAGTACTTGCACCCCCAGTAGCAGGAGTGCTCCGCAAATCCAGGTTACGATAATTGCAGGAATGGCTCCCGATAAGGCTTTTCCAAGCAGCAGTTCCCATGTCCTTACCGGCGTTGCAAGTAGTGCCTCCAGGCTGTGTGTTTGTTTTTCATCGACGATGCTGAAGGTGGCAAAGCTGACAGCTATCATTACCGGAATCAGTAAAAGGTAAAAATTGAACTGCGAAAGTAAAAAGACCTGCAGTTGTTCAGTGATTTCCAGATTGCTTACTGCCGACATAACTTCACTGATTTTTCGCAGTACGGATTGGAAGAATGAACTGTTTATCATGGACTCGCCGCCGAATTTCTCTATCAACCAGACATATAACAGCCCCTGCGCCAGAATGATAACCGGCAGCACTGTGACCAGCATCAGGCTGTTTAGCTCGGTAAACATTACCTGCCACTCTTTTTTCAATATATTGAAGATACGCTGCTTTGTCATATCTTTTCCTCTTCGTTTAAAAGACTGAGGTAAATATCCTCCAGCGAGTGTTTTTTATCGGTAACTTCGATGATTCTGCCGCCGGCTTCTACGATTTTTTTAATCAAATCCGCCTGATGTTTCGACGGGTCTGCCAGTTCAATGAGCAGAGTGTTTTCTTCCCGGCTGTGTTTATTTACATAATCCAGTTTCGATACCACCTGAATCAGATTATCATCTATTTCTTCCAGCTTTATCATCGTCTGGTGATGGAACAGACGTTTCCTCAGGTTGGCGGGAGTGTCCAGTGTAACCAGTGCAGTTCTGATAACAGCTATGCGGTGGCATAATTGCTCGGCTTCGCTTAAGTTGTGTGTGGATAGTATGATGGTATAGCCCTCGCGGCTGAGGTTTTTTATCAATCCTCTTACTTCCTGCGAAACCTCCGGGTCGAGCCCCGAAGTGGGCTCATCCAGAAACAGAATCTTCGGTTTATGAATCAACGCTCGTGATAGGGCAAGGCGTTGTTTCATACCTTTGGAAAAGGTGCCGACTTTATCCTGCCTGCGCTCCCATAGTCCCATCAATTTAAGATATTTTTCAATCTGAGCCGAGGCATCGCTTAAATGATAGAAACCGGCAAAGTATTCCAGATTTCTTCGGGCGCTCAGGTTGTTGTAAAAGCCGGGTGCTTCGGTCAGGATGCCTATTATTTCATGAACACGTTCCGGCTCTTTGTCCGGTCTTATACCATCTACAACGGCATACCCGGAAGTAGGGGATATCAGCCCGGCCAGCATTCGCATTGTGGTGGTTTTTCCGGCGCCGTTCGGTCCTAAAAATCCCAGTATTTTACCTTCTTCGGCGGTTAAATCCAGGTTATCGACGGCAGTCAGTTCGCCGAATTTTCGTGTCAGTTTAAAAGTTTCAATCAGCATTTGATTTCTTTCAGCGAGTTAAAGTCGCATTATATAAATATCGGAGCCGGGACAAGAAACTGGTAAAAGACCATTAGCCCTGGTTTTTCCTGAGTTCGTGTTTGAGTTTATCGATGGTCTCGATGGGGGTGGGGTCTACACCATTCAAAATTGCCAGATAGTAGCTGATGTAATCTCCCAACAGCACCAGGCTCAACATCTGTGCCAGCGCACTCTCTCCGTCGATATCCACTATACTGTACTTGATATTATACTCCGCAAACACGCGGCAGGTTGCATCGTAACGTGCCAGAATAGGCTTCGATATCAGCTTAGAGCGCAGCAGAATAACCCATGCATCTTCCGCAAATTCAGCCGGGAATTGGTAGCCTACAATAGTATTATGATTCAACTCTGAAAAAGATTCGTTGGCTGCCCAGTTCTTGCTGTTTTCGTTGAACTGTGTTTTCCAGCGGTAGGCGATTTCGGAGGTAATCTCTGCGCCGTAAATAAATATGAACTTATCGTACAGCTTTTGCGCCATCTGCTTTGCCTGGTTTTTCTCTACCGGCACAGTGATGTCCATCTGTTCAGTCAACTGCTGTAGTATCTTGATCGTCTCGGCAATATCGGCTGATTTATCACCGATTATTCCTAATCTCTGCAGTGTACAGAATACCGCCATAAAGCTGAAGGGCAGGGTGGCGCGGGGTTGGGCATCGTAATCAAAGGTAAACAGTGGCAGATTCCTTTCTTCGGCAATCTCCTGAAGTTTGCCGCCGGTCGAAATAACCATACATCTGGCGCCGATATTTAAGGCCTGCCCAAGAGCGGAAATCGTCTCTTCGGTATATCCGGAATAACTGCAGGCGATTATGAATGTTCTGTTATCCACGTATGCCGGCAGGTCGTAGTTACGGTTGACGGTCATCGGGATTTTGGCTTCATTCAGAATCAGCCGTGAAATGAGGTCTCCGCCAATCGCCGAGCCACCCATTCCGAGAATCATCACGCGTTCAACGTCGGCATAGCTTTCCGGCAGTTTAATCAGCATTGCCTTGCGCCATGCCTCGCGGCAAAGCTCAGGAAAACCGTTTAGATGGTTAATCATCTTTTCAAGGTCATATTCTGTATATACATTTAAATCGTTTAAATCTATCATGAAGCTATACTCCGGTTAATTTTTTGCCGAATTCAAGCAGTCTTTTAACTCTTTCGGGGCTGTCGCTTTCGGTATAAATGCGAAGCAGCGGTTCGGTGCCGGAAAAGCGGATTAAAAGCCAGGTGCCGTCCGATAAAATATACCTGAATCCGTCTATATTGTCCTCTTTTACAACTTCCGTACCATCTATTGACTTCGGGTGGCTGTTTCTGACGCGCTCGGTAATGATTTCTCTTTGCTCTTCAACAAATTCTATGTCTTCCCGGTCATAATAGTGTTCTCCGACCTTGTTATATAAATCCCGGAGTAACTGCGAAGGCTTTTTGCCTGTTTTAATCATCAAATCCAGAAAGCACAGGCCTGCCAGCAGGGCATCGCGCTCGGGGACATGCCCTCTCAAACCGTATCCGCCGCTCTCCTCCCCGCCGATAATTGCGTCGTGCTGTATCATCAAGGGAGCCACGTATTTAAAACCGACCCTGGTTTCATAAACGGGCACATCATAAATACGTCCCAGTTTATCCAGCATAGAGGTGGTAGTAATGGTCTTAATTATAGCTCCGCGCTCACACCTCACCTCCAGCAGGTATAGCGCTAAGAGGGCATATACCTGTAATTGGGTCAAGAAATTGCCGTTTTCGTCCATAATACCAATGCGGTCAGCATCGCCGTCCGTTGCCAATCCTGCGTCGGCTTCGCTGTTTTTTATAAGCTTGGAAAGATCTGAAAGGTTGTTAGCTATCGGCTCGGGTTGTTTTATCCCGGGGAAAGCCGGGTTGGGTTGATCTTTTATTTCAACAATCTCGAATGCGCTGTCTTTTAACAGAGCCTTAAAATAACCGGCGCCTGCCCCGAACATCGAATCAACGGCTATTTTGAGCTTTCTATTTTTCATACCGTCCAGGTCTACCAGCCGGGCAATTTGAGCCTGATAGACAGGATAAAGGTCGATATATTCAACCAGCCCTTTATCGATTGCTTCGGTTAGCGTAAGGCGCTTTATTTTTCCTGAATCAATAACTGTTTGGACATTTAATTCGATTTCGGAGATAACTTCCGTCGGTGCGCTGGCGCCCTCTTCCGACTTGATTTTGAACCCGTTCCATTTGCCGGGGTTATGGCTGGCGGTTATTACGATTGCCCCGCCTGCCTGTTTTGCCACCACCCCGTAGCTGACCACGGGAGTCGGCTCGGCTTTACTACAGAGATATACTTTAATACCGTTTGCGGCAATTATCTCGGCGGCGGCAGATGCGAATTCTTTTGAAGAGAAACGGGTATCATAACCGATGACAATCCCTTGTCTTGCAAGTTCTGATTTATGCAAATAAAGGGCAAATGCCTGTGCACAGATGCGCACATTATCGAAAGTGAAATCTTCGGCTATAATGCCGCGCCAGCCGTCGGTTCCGAATTTAATGGGATTATTTATCAAGCACACCTCTAATACTCTCTATATTCGGAGAGTAATTCTATCTGATATGGGCTTATTATATCAAATCCGGCATTAATTTACTGCTCGAAGGCTTCTTTTCTTAACATTTCCGCTTTATCGGTTTTTTCCCAGGGCAGGTCGATATCAGTCCTGCCGAAGTGTCCGTAAGCTGCAGTCTGGCGATAAATAGGACGGCGCAGGTCGAGATATTTAATAATGGCTGCCGGCCTCAAATCGAAGTGTTTTTCTACCAGATCTTTTATTTTCTGGCGGTCAATTTTTTCTGTGCCGTATGTTTCGATACAGACGGATAGCGGCCTGGCAACGCCGATTACATATGAAATTTGAATCTCAACCCTGTCGGCGATTCCGGCGGCAACCAGGTTCTTGGCGATATAGCGCGCCATATAGCTGGCAGAGCGGTCGACCTTGGTGGGGTCTTTGCCGGAGAAAGCGCCTCCGCCGTGACGTCCGAATCCTCCGTAGGTATCGACAATAATCTTGCGGCCGGTGAATCCGGTATCCGATACCGGACCTCCGATGACAAAACGCCCGGTGGCATTGACATAATATTTAGTATTGTCATCGACCAGGTTTGTCGGGACAATCTCGTTAATAACATATTTTATGATATCTTCTCTGATTTGCTGCTGGCTCATATTATCGTCATGCTGAGCGCCGATAACGACGCTGTCGATTCTTTTCGGTTTCCCGTTGGCATATTCCACCGTAACCTGTGACTTGCCGTCCGGGCGCAGGTAGGGCAGAATACCGTCCTTTCTGACCTTTGCCAGCTTGCGGCAGAGTTTATGCGCCAGAAGAATCGGGAAGGGCATAAGTTCAGGTGTTTCATTGCAGGCGTAGCCTACCATCATACCCTGGTCTCCGGCGCCTACCGTATCAAAGTCATCCTTCGAGCTGCCTTTAGCTTCAGCTGATTTACTGACTCCCATATCTATATCGGCGGATTGTTCCTTGACAGAGGTAATCACACCGATTGAATTGCTGTCAAAACCGTATTCCGGTTTCGTGTACCCGACATCCTTAACAACATCCCTTGCTATTCTGGGGATATCAACATAGCATTTAGTGGTGATCTCTCCCATAACCACGACAAGCCCTGTTGTGGTGGCTACCTCGCAGGCAACTCTGCCGTTGGGGTCATTTGCCATAATCTCATCCAAAATAGCATCAGATATCTGGTCGCAGAGTTTATCCGGGTGGCCTTCGGTAACGGATTCCGAGGTAAACATGAATTTAGGTGAACTTTCGAAACAATTACTCATATAATTCTCCTTCTTTAAGTTCCTTCTTCCCAGCTGTTTAAGTATTTTTCCTGCTCAGGGGTTAATGTATCGATTTTTATGCCCATTGATTCGAGTTTAAGTCTGGCAACTTCCAGGTCTATTTCTTCCGGAACAGTATAGACTTTTTGTTGCAGCTTGCCGTTATTTTTTACCAGATATTCCAGACAGAGTGCCTGATTGGCAAAACTCATATCCATAACACTGGAAGGATGCCCTTCGGCTGCTGCCAGGTTAATCAAGCGTCCCTCTCCCAGCAGGAATATACTGCGCTTGTCTTTCATGGTATATTCATCTACAAATGTTCTGATGCGTCTCTTGCCTGTAGCAATCTTCTCCAGGCTGGGGATATCGATTTCGACATTGAAATGCCCGCTGTTGCAGACGATTGCGCCGTCTTTCATCATATCGAAGTGTTCCTTAGCGATTACATGCTTGTTGCCGGTAACCGTTATAAAAATATCGCCAATTTTAGCGGCGTCGTTCATAGGCATTACCTTAAATCCGTCCATTACCGCTTCCAGCGCACGCAAGGGTTTTACTTCGGTAACGATAACCTGTGCTCCAAGCCCCTTGGCTCTCATGGCGGCGCCATGACCGCACCAGCCGTAGCCGATAATGACCACTTTTTTCCCGGCAAAAAGTACATTGGTAGCGCGGATGACTCCGTCGATAGTGCTCTGTCCGGTTCCGTAGCGGTTATCGAAGAGGTATTTAGTCTGCGCATCATTAACCGCGATTATCGGATATTTTAGCTTGCTGTCTCTTTCCATACTGCGCAAGCGTATAACTCCGGTAGTTGTTTCTTCCGTGCCGCCGATGACGTCATTCAATAAATCACCTCGCTCTTTGTGAAGCGTACTGACCAGGTCGGCGCCGTCATCTACCGTAAGCTGCGGTTTGTGTTCAAGCGCTGTCTTAATATGCTTGTAGTAGGTTTCGTCGTCTTCTCCCTTGATGGCATTGGTAGGTATGCCGTATTCCACCAGAGCGGCAGCTGTGGCATCCTGCGTGCTCAAGGGGTTTGAAGCGCACAACATCAGGTCTGCTCCTCCGGCCTGCAGCGCCAGAGCAAGATTGCCGGTTTCGGTAGTGATATGCAGACAGGCTGAAATACGTATTCCTTTGAAGGGCTTTTCCTTTTCAAATCTCTGCTTGATGAGTGCAAGCACCGGCATTTCACGTGCTGCCCATTCGATTCTCTGCCTGCCGTCTTCGGCGAGGGAAAGGTCCTTTACGTCATAAGTATCTTTGTTCATTTATAATCCATCCTTTGCGGATAAAAATACGCTTTGTTTATCCTTTATTTAAGTAAAAACCAGTATATTATATTAAATATAGCCAATCATGTCCAATACATAACTTACATTCTCTTGATTCGATTTAACGCTATTTATGATAGCGTGCGCAGATGGCGGTATTCCTTCCACCGGTTCCATACCTTGTTTCTGCGCCTGATATACCTCCCAGCGTCCGTCGGACACCGATTTTTCATCCATTCTTCCGGCAAGTCTGTTACGGGCTGTTTCATCATCGAGTTTACACTCTATTAAAAAGAATTTTACCCCGCAATCCTCCGCCAGCTTCTTTGCATTTTGTCTGTCGGCAGCCTTAATAAATGAAGCGTCAATGATAACCGAATCTCCGTCTTTTAATACTTTTTCGGCTTCTTCAAAGAGTTTATTATAGGTTAGAAGCGAAAACTCGGTTGAATATATGCCGCTGTTTATATCGCCGTAACAATGCTCATCTAGCGGTATGTTTGCCAGCTTTTTGCGTGTGACATCGGAGGAGAGCAGAACCAGCCCCAGCCTTTTTGCCAGCTCTTGGGCTATTGTCGATTTTCCGCAGCCGGTCAGTCCGCTTGTTATAAACAGGGTGGGGGTGGCATTGGTATAAGAACATGCCAGGTCGAAATAGCTTTCGGCATCATAATGAGCTTCTTTCTTATTTTCATCCGGCACATACGGGTCGTCCAGTTTGAAGCAGGCAACCTTGCCCCTGACGCAGGCTCGGTAACACTTATAAAAATTGAGCAGCTTTTTAATATCGCTGTCGCCGCTGTTTTCGATATAGCTTGAAACAAAACTGCGTGCCAAATCCGCTCTGCCGTTGTGGTCCAAATCCATAGCTAAAAATGCTATTTCGGAGGCGACATCGCAGTACCTGAAGCGGTCATTGAACTCGATGCAATCGTATATAATCAATCCGTCTTCGAAACAGATATGGGCGGTATGCAGGTCCCCGTGGCAATCCCTGATTTTCCCCTCTTTTACTCTGTTTTCCAGCAGAACGGCGTTCTCTTTGGTAAAGCTGCGTACGAAATAAGCGATTTTTTCATATTCCCGCTCGGTCAGGGTTCTGCCGATATAGGGAGCCATCTGGCTCAGATTTTCTTCGTTGTTATGGTTGATTAGCTCCACCTTGCCGAAGTCATTTATGACATTGCCGGTTTCCGCTTTGCTGTGGAAATCAGCTATCTTGGCGGCAACGCGGGGCATCATATCATCTGTGACGCCGTTTTCTTTTAATAAAACATCCAGCATGCGGTCTAATGGAAGTATTTTCATCTTGACGGCGTATTCTACGATTTCTCCGTCGCCGCCCAGGGTTAATTGGCAGTCCTTTTTGGTAATCGGAATAACGCCGATATATGTATCCGGAGAAAGCCGCTTGTTAAGTTCCACTTCCTTATCGCAGAAAAACTTGCGCTTTTCAAGTGTTGTATAGTCCACATAGCCGAGATTCACCGACTTTTTAGTTTTATAGACGTATCGGTCGGTGATAAAAACAAAGGACATCTGTGTTTGCACCAGCCGCACATTTTTTGTAGGCTCGGGATATATCTCCGGTTTAAGAAGTGCCTGCGCTGTTTCGGGAAGATTACTCATCTGTTATTTTATAAAAATCCTTTCATTTTAGCTGCGGATTAAAAGCTATTTCGTAATATTGTACCACTAAAAAGTATTTATGAATAATCATTTTATAATTATTTGCTCGCCGTTACGGTTAGACTCCGAATGGTCGGGATTTCGTTTGGAATTACAGAACTCAACATAATTACTAACGGCTTAACTATTATATTCTTGTTAAACACCGCCGTTATGGTTCGATCCCGACTGGGTCGGGATTTCATTCCGTCTTGCCGGAATTCAACATTCTTCGTAACTTCTCTAATAGTATCCGCTTGTCCTGACCCTGTCGAAGGATACGAACGCTGAAGTCATTTTCCTTTTAACACCCATTCGGCAAAGCGCCGGTATGAGCGGTCGTAGGTCTTTTCTATCTCAGCAGGGAAAAAGCAGGCGGGTAACTCGTCGAATTGCCTGTGATATGCGATACATTCACAGCATTTGCCTTTTCGCGGGCAGGGCTGGTATGTGCAGTTGCACACCCCCATATTTGCTTTTATATTGCATTCCATACAGTTTTATCCGTAAACCTTTCTCATTTCGCGTGACAATCCTGTCAGCAATTCCAGCGCAAGTATTGCCACTTCCTCTTGTACTCCTGCCAGTCCGCAACTGGGAGTCAGCAGACTGTGCTCTACCAGTTGTTTGAATGCAATCCCTTTTCGGGTAAACGGAGCCATTGCTTCTTCAAGCCTGTCTTTCAATCCGGCAACAGTTTCTTTTTGGATGCCGGCTTCGTCCGTCGGTATGATGCCCCAGGCGATAGCTCCGCCTCTTTCCAGAAACGCCTTTACTTCCGAAGGGTAGAGCGTTAAACTTTCGGCAAAGTTGTAAGTGTCAAAATTCAAAATATCGATGCCGGTACTCAAAATGAGCGACCAGTCGGTATTGCCGCAGCAGTGTATCCCTTTCAAACCGCTGATTCCGTCCATAACCTCCTGCAAGAGGGCGATAATCCTCTCTTTTGGTAGAGAAAAGAAGGCTGAACCGTAGGATGTCATCGCCGGCTCGTCGATAAAAATGATGGTATTTTTTGAAATCTGATTAAGCTTCTTCTCCTGCCAGCTTGCCTTGAGCCTTAACAGTTTGGCAGCAGCATCGGACAGTATATCATCGTAGAGAATAACTCTACCGCTGTTATCCTTGACACTTAAGCCCCAGCTTATAGGGCCGGTTACCTGTCCCTTAACGGCAAGTGGCGATAAATCCGGCTGTCGCAGCAGTTCGTACAGACCTGAGGCGTATTCTTCCGTAATCGGGTATTTGTCGCTATCGTTTTCAAGATATGCCATATAAAGCTGTTCCAGTTCACCGCCGGAGTCTTTTGCGCTATCTATCAACAGGTCGTTGCCGTTTTCAATAATGCCCGGAAAACCGGCGCTGAATTGAACTGACATTCCCTCTTTGGATGAGAGGTTTGGCAGTTGAGGCCAGCAGGGGATATCCTTTAAAAAACCTGTAACTATAGCGCATGCCTCTTTCGCGTTTTTGTGCGGCAGACTTCCGATAATGGTCGGCAGTAGGTTAAAACTCGTATCTTTCATAATATAAGTATTTCCTCGTGATTAGATTCAGTATATTGTACCATACCTGGATACTATTATATTATATCGGGACATAGCATCGGGGCGTGTTAAAATATTAAAACCGTGACACCGTGTTATAATAGGGAGTTCTTTATTTTAGTTATAGAAGGGCAATTTGTAAACTTACAATGGATGTATTAAAAACTATACTTGAGTATATAAAGGAAAACCATCCCGATGCCGGTTTGCCGGAGGCGGATGGCATCTGTTATAAAGTCGATTCAGATAGCAGGAGAAAGATTGGATACAGCCGCAGTGGTTACAGTGGAGGCGGCTGGGATATCATCATCGGGCGTCCGGTAACACCCCAAAAAGTCTACGATGTCA
>Ga0265294_10000834_pt1 | contig 41879 bp, 36 predicted proteins | sample MunlanPumphouse3_FD_192504 | JGI IMG/M metagenome (GOLD analysis project Ga0265294, IMG submission 192504) | Groundwater microbial communities from a municipal landfill in Southern Ontario, Canada - Pumphouse #3 | ecosystem: Environmental > Aquatic > Deep subsurface > Groundwater | place... | reverse complement strand
GGGTTTACTGCTGTAACTCAAAGTCGATTTCAGCGTTTCACCGATTTCGACATTGTTATAACCATAAATCCGCAGGATATCTTCTATCACATCCACATCCCGTTGCACATCCACGCGGTAGGAAGGAACATGTAGCAAATAACCGTTTTCGTCTTTGCGCACGATTTTCATTTCCAACGCCGTCAGTATGGTTTCAATATTGTCTCTTCCGATGGTTTTTCCAATCAATGAGTTGATTTTTTGCAGGGAAATTTCCACTTCAAATGGTTTTACTTCCTGCGGATATACATCCACAATTTCGCTTGAGATTTCTCCACCAGCCACTTCCTGTATCAACAGGGCACAGCGTTTCAATACATAAATGGTATTGGCCGGGTCGCAACCTCTTTCGAAACGGAAAGAAGCGTCGGTATTCAGTCCGTGCCGCCTGGCTGTTTTCCGGATGCTTACCGGGTTGAAATAGGCGCTTTCTAAAAACACATTCGTCGTATTTTCGGTCACACCGGAATCCAATCCACCGAACACACCCCCGATACACATCGGCTTTTCGGCATCACAAATCATCAAATCATCGGCGCTGAGTTTGCGTTCTGTTCCTTCCAGGCTGATGAAAGATGTGTTTTCAGGCAGGGTGCGTACCCTTACCTTTTTTCCTTCGATTTTATCGGCATCGAAAGCATGCAACGGCTGACCCATTTCATGCAGGACATAATTGGTGATATCTACAATATTATTAATAGGTCGTAACCCGATAATCTGTAATTTATCTTTCAGCCACTTGGGCGATTCGGTTACTTTTACGTTCGTAATCGTGACTGCGGAGTAACGGGGACAAGCTTCCGGAGCTTCCACACTAACCGGAATGCTGAGATTGGTGTTCTGTACGTTGAATTTGTGGACTGCGGGCTTATTCAGCTTGATTTCCGGATTTCTGAACGAAAAATAAGCTGCCAGGTCACGCGCTACTCCGAAATGAGAAGCAGCATCGATGCGGTTGGGCGTGATATCCACTTCGATCAGGTAATCATCCTCAATACCATAATAATCTTTGAGCGGCATGCCAACCGGAGTATTTTCCGGTAATACGATGATGCCGGCGTGACTGGTGCCAATCCCGATTTCATCTTCCGCGCAAATCATCCCGAATGATTCAACACCCCTGATTTTGGAGCGTTTGATGGTAAAACTTTCTTCTCCGGCATACAGTACCGTACCAATAGTAGCGAAAACTACTTTCTGACCTGCAGCCACATTGGGTGCGCCGCATACAACCTGTAAAGGTTCACCGGAACCAATGTTCACTGTGGTTACATGCAAATGATCTGAATTCTCATGTTTGTCACAGGTCAGGACTTCTCCGATAACAAGTCCTTCTAATCCACCTTTGACAGTTTGAACTTTTTCAACACCTCCGACTTCCAATCCGATGGAGGTCAGTATTTTGCCGGTTTCTTCTGCCGGGAGATCAATATTGATGTATTGCTTTAACCAATTATATGAAATATTCATGACGGGATGTATTTTTTATTGACCGGCAAAGATAAGGAATTTAGCGGAAAACGGAAAACGGAAAGCGGAAAACTGTCGGCTGAATTACTTGAAAAATTCACATAAAGTTTTGAAGTGTGCAAAAAATAATTATTTTTGCAGCCAGCAAAATAATATTAAATCAAAATATCATGATAAAAGAAAATTTTATCCGTCTTTTTGAGGATGCTTTTCGTAAGTATTGGGACATGCCTGCTTACAGTAATTATGGGGAGAATATTACCCTGACGTATGCAGACGTAGCAAACCGTATGGCGAAAATGCATATTTTGTTTGAACAATGTAATATACATCCCAATGATAAAATTGCGTTGATTGGCCGGAACAATGCAAACTGGGCAATCACCTATCTTGCAACAGTAACTTATGGGGCAATTATTGTCCCTATATTGCAGGATTTTAATCCTAATGATGTCCATCACATCACCAATCATTCCGAATCCAAATTATTGTTTACTAGTGATAATGTGTGGGAAAATCTGGAAGAAGAAAAACTGACTACGGTGCAGGCTGTGTTTTCTCTTACGGATTTTAATTGCATCACTGTTATTGATAGGAAAACTCAAAATGAACAGGATGATACTGATTTTATCATTGAAAGAAATCAGGTTAAGCCGGATGTTGTCAACACGCTTTTCCGTTCAAAATTCCCTCATGGTTTTCATAAAGACCATGTTCGTTTTGTGGATAAATCCAATCTTGAACTTGTCTCAATTAATTATACTTCGGGCACAACCGGGTTTAGTAAGGGTGTCATGACCAGTGGCAATGCGCTGGCCGGCAATATCACTTTTGCAATTGGAACAGGGATTATCGAGGAAGGTTATAAAATCATTTCATTTTTACCGTTGGCGCATGCTTATGGTTGTGCCTTCGATTTTCTTACAGCCACTTGCAGAGGCTGTCACGTTTATTTCATCGGGAAGATTCCGTCTCCGAAAATCTTATTGACGGCTTTTGCTGAAATCAAACCAAATGTTATTTTCCTGGTACCACTTATCATCGAGAAAATATACAAAAAGCAAATTCAGCCGCTGATTGCTAAGCCTACTATTCGCTGGGTGTTGAGATTGCCTTTTTTAGATCAGACAATATTAGTTACTATCCGGAAAAAACTAATTCATGCTTTCGGCGGAGAGTTTGCTCAGTTGGTGTGTGGTGGGGCGCCTATGAATGCTGAAGTAGAAGAGTTTCTCCAAAAGATAAAATTCCCTTTTACGGTAGGATATGGCATGACAGAATGTGCTCCTTTAATCAGTTTTACGCCGTCGGACCGTTTTGTCCCCAAATCAGCCGGAGAGATAATTCCCCAAATGGAAGTCAAAGTTGTGGAAGCAGATCCGAATACCGGTATTGGAGAACTATGTGTCAGGGGTGAGAACCTGATGTTGGGGTATTATAAAAACCAGGAAGCAACCGACAGTATCATTGATGACGACGGATGGCTACATACTGGTGACCTTGGTATGGTTGATGAGCAAGGGAATATCTTTATCAAAGGCAGAAGTAAAACAATGTTACTCGGTCCGAGCGGACAGAACATTTACCCCGAGGAGATAGAAGCCAAACTAAACAACATGCCTTTCGTGATGGAAAGTTTGGTTGTAGAAAACAACGGCAGGTTACAGGCGTTGGTGTATCCCGATTATGAAGCGGTTGATCTTGAAAAACTCGATCAAAAGCAGTTAGAAAAAGTAATGGAAGAGAACAGAATAGCACTCAATAATATCGTTGCTTCTTACGAATCTGTAGCCAAAATTCACCTTTATCCGAATGAATTTGAGAAAACTCCGAAAAAAAGCATCAAACGGTATTTGTATGCAACAGCATTTAGCGATAAACAAAGCGCTGACAATCAGGATGTTGTTTAAAGTGTAAAAAAAAGTTGAAAAAAAATAAAAAAAAACATTCAAAAAGTTTTTTCATTCTAAAAATTAGCTGTAATTTTGCATCGATTTTGAATTGCAAACTAATATGTCGAATTTTAAAAGATTTTGAAAAATGAAAAAAGTAATTTTATTTTTTGCTGTTGCTGCTGTTTTCGCTGCTTGTGCACCTAAAGCTGCTGAAACTACTACAGAAGAAGTTGTTGACACTGTAGCTGTAGAAGAAGTTGTTGTTGACACAAACGTTGTTGATACAACTGTAGTTGAAGCTCCAGCCGAAACTCCTGCTGTTCAGTAATTATTAATGAATGAACAAGGGAAGTCCGTTAGGTTTAACGGACTTTTTTTGTTTATATAGATTTCAAGTATTTTTTTGTATTTTTGCAATCCATAAAAAATAATGACATGTTATTAAGAATTGCCGTACAAGCTAAAGGTCGTTTGTTTGAAGAAACAATGGCTTTGATTAGTGAAACAGGGATTAAATTAGAATCAGGAAAAAGGCTTCTGTTGGTACAAGCCCGCAATTTCCCGCTTGAAGTTCTTTTTTTGCGGGATGATGATATTCCCCAGTCGGTTGCCGATGGCGTAGCAGATGTGGGTATTGTGGGAGAAAATGAGTTTGCTGAAAAAAGGAAAAATGCCATTATTGCCAAGCGCCTGGGGTTCAGTAAATGCCGTTTGTCACTGGCCATTCCCAAAGAAATTGACTATCCCGGGATACACTGGTTTAATGGTAAGGTAATTGCTACCTCATACCCTGAGATTTTGCGTGATAACCTCGTTGCAAGTAATGTGAATGCCGATATTCATGTAATTACCGGTTCAGTAGAAGTAGCTACGGGTATCGGTCTGGCAGATGCAATTTTTGATATTGTCAGTTCAGGAAGTACCCTTGTTACCAATCATTTGAAGGAAGTAGCAGTGTTGATGAAATCAGAAGCTGTGCTTATTCAGCACCCTGATTTGTCACCAGGGAAACAAGAAATACTGAATGAGTTGTTGTTCAGGATTGAAGCTGTTCAGCTTGCAGAAGATAAAAAATATGTGCTGATGAACGTCCCTTCTGAAAATATTGCTCAGATTACAGAAGTGTTGCCCGGAATGAAGAGTCCGACCATTCTTCCTTTGGCTAAAGAAGGCTGGAGTTCGCTCCACGCGGTAATCAGTGAGAAAGAATTTTGGGATATAATTGGAAAGCTAAAATCTTTGGGAGCAGAAGGGATATTGGTTGTGCCCATTGAAAAAATGATATTGTAGCATTCAGGAGCTATGAACTTATGCATTGATCAGGGAAATTCAAGTACAAAAATTGCTGTTTTCGACAGGGATGCTATAGTTTATGAAAAAAGTGCTGAAAAAAGTGAGTTAAAAAGTTTGCTTGACGTTTTTGATACTTACCCGATTGAATTTTCCATTTTATCAAGTGTTGTTGAGCTTAATCAGGATTTAAAGCAACTGTTGACCGAAAGAAGCAAGCAGGTTGTTTTTTTAGATCATCATACGCCTTTACCTGTTGTTAATGCATACAAGACGCCTGAAACATTAGGAAAAGACCGGTTGGCAGCAGTGGTGGGAGCTGCCGCGTTACAACCTGACAAAGATATTTTGATCATTGACGCCGGCACAGCTGTCACGTATGATTTTATTGATGCATCAGGTGTTTATCACGGAGGTAATATTGCTCCCGGAATTGAATTAAGGTTGAAGTCTTTACATGCATTTACTCAAAAACTGCCTTTGGTGGAAGTGAATGCAAATGTAGATTTTTTAGGCACGGATACCGGTTCTGCTATTCAATCCGGTGTTTTATATGGCATTGTGTTAGAGATAGATGGATATGTTGAGCGACTTATGCTAAAATATCCTAAACTTTCAGTATTTTTAACAGGAGGCAGTGCTGTTCTCTTTGAAAACAAGTTAAAAAGTCGCATCTTTGCAGACAAAAATTTAGTATTAACGGGTCTCAATCGAATTTTACAATATAATGTTAAATATAAATAAGCCGGCTGTATTGGTCATTGTTCTTTTCCTCGTTCAATTTTCTGTTGGCCAGAATAATACCAATTCGCCCTATACGCGGTATGGTTATGGTGAGTTGGTTGATGTAAATTCCGGAGAACAACGGTCAATGGGAGGTGCGGCTTTTGGAATGAGAAGCAGCAGTTCAATTAATCCGGCCAATCCTGCCTCGTATAGTGTGGTAGATTCCACTACTTTTATGTTTGATGTCGGACTGACCGGATTGTTCTCCCGTTTTTCAGATCCGGGAAGAACCAAGTCTGGGTTCAACTCGAATCTGGAATATGTAACCTTGCAATTTCCAATTACAAAATGGTTGGGTTTTAGTGCCGGTATGTTGCCTTATTCTTTTTCAGGGTATGATTTTTTTGATGTGGATTCAATTAAAACACCCAATCATACTTCAACTCCCACTTACGGATATTATACCCGGGATTACAGTGGAAGAGGCGGGATCAGTCAGGTGTATTCAGGAGTTGGATTGAAGCTGTTTAATCACATATCGTTGGGTGTCAATGCTTATTATATGTTCGGGGAAGTTACCAATAGTCGTGCGATCAATTTTAGTAATGCCGGTTACAGTTCGACAAAATCTGTTCAGGATAATGCTATCTCGGTGAGTAGTTTTCGATTCAGATACGGAATGCAATTGTTTCATACATTCAAAGAAAAGCATGATGTAACGCTGGGATTAGTTTATGAGGACAGAGCTCCTCTTAATGGAAAGTTTGTTCAGTATAACCGTGCGATTCCGGCGGATACAGTTACTTATGACGATGACTTTGGTTTGCCCGTGACTTACGGTATCGGGTTGAATTACACGTTTGATAAGAAACTGACTTTCTCGGCAGATTATATGATGCAACGGTGGACTGATGCCTTGTTTTTTGGCAAAACAGACAGTTTGAACAACCGGGCTAAAATTGCTGTGGGAGTCGAATATATTCCAAATCTAAGAGGAAATAAGTATGTGGAAAGAATGCGTTATCGTGCGGGATTGAATTTACATGATCCATATTATAAACTTGCCGGAAGTAGCCCGGCTAAAAATTTTGGTATAACTTTTGGCGTAGGATTGCCATTGCGTACAAGCAACACGATGGTAAATGCATCAATCGAGTATGGAAAAGTAGGAGAAAAAAGTCTTTTCAGGGAAGATTATTTCAAAATAACTTTCAATGCAACATTCAATGAAAATTGGTTCTTTAAACGAAAATTATAAAACATATTGAAAATAAGATAAGAGTATGAAAAAAATCATTGTAGTCATGTTGAGTATAGTAGTTCTAACGAATTGTTATGCTCAGAGAAGATCAAAAAAAGCCAATAAAGAGGAAATCGTTAAAACAGAGGAGGCAGCACCGCAACCGGAAGAACAACTGTCGGAAACGCCTGTTGTTACTGAAGAATGTCTGGTCAACCTGAGTTTGTTTAATGAATCAGCCAGAAACAAACAGTATGCTGATGCATTAGGTCCGTGGAATCAGGTGTTTGAGAATTGCCCGAACGCCAACCGAGCCGTTTATACCCATGGACGTTCGATTTTGCACTGGCAGTTAAGCCAGCAGAAAGATGAGGCTTCTTATCAGAAAGTGTTTAATAAGCTGATGCTTATGTTTGATAAGCGTATAAAGTATTTTGGCGATGACCCCAGATATCCGACGGCATGGATTAAAGGATTGAAGGCGCTGGATTATGTAGTGTATGCAAAAAATGATGAGTTAAAGAGACCTGCTTATCAATGGTTAGAAGAGTCTATTGATGGGTTGGGGGAAAATGCCGAAATTGAAGCAATCAGGCAATTTGTTGTCTTGTCAGACAGAATTTACGCAAGCGACCCTGCACATGGAGAAAAATACATTGCCGACTACCTTAAGGCAAACGAAGTATTGGAAAAAATCATCAAAAAAGCGGAAGCGTCTTCTAATTCAGAACTTGCAACACAGGCAGCACAATATAAAAACGGGCTGGACATTGTTTTTGCCCAGAGTGGAGCTGCCAGATGCGAAACGCTGGATAGCTTATACAAAGACAAGATAGCACAAAACAGCGAAGATCTTGGTTATTTAAATAAGATAATTTCTTTCTATAGAATAGTAAAATGTATAGAATCGGAGGTCTATTTTGATGCTGCCGTCAGGGCACACAAGATTCAGCCGAGCGCAGAATCGGCAAGTGCTTTGGGTGCGATGTCGTTTACCCAGGAAAAATATCAGCACGCGGTGAATTATTATGAAGAAGCAACTCGCCTGAGTGAAGTAAATGAAGAAAAAGCAGATTATCAGTACACAATAGCGCAGATTTACTATTCTAAACTTGGTAATTATCCACGTACTAAAACACATGCGCTTAATTCCCTGGAATTCAATTCTGCAAACGGGAAAGCTCATATGATTATCGGCTTGGCTTATGCCGGTGCAAAAGGAATTTATGATGATCCCGTATTGTCTAAATCAGTCTATTGGGTTGCGGTTGACAGGTTAGTGAAAGCCAAACAAGTTGACCCTTCCCTGACTGAAGATGTTGATAAACTTATTTCTACATACAGCCGTCATTTCCCTTCAAAAGAAGATATTTTCTTTAAACCGGAACTACAGAATGGAAAGTCATTTTATGTTGGCGGATGGATAGGAGAAGCAACAATTTGCAGATAAATATTGAAAGCGACTAGAAAGCAATATAAAATGAACAGTATAACAACCGCCTTTTGGGTGGTTGTTGTGCTTTTTTTGCTTTTTTCCTGTCAGTCAAATGCGCCTGAGCAAATTGATGCCGTGCTTAATCGGGCTGAAATTCCCCGCTTACATTCACTTGATGTGACTACGGTAATTTCTGACTCAGGTATTACCAGGTACCGTATCAATACGCCACAGTGGGATATTTTTGACAAGTCAAGTCAACCTTACTGGGAGTTTCCATATGGAGTCCATTTTGAGCGTTTTGATGAGCAATTAGTAATAGATGCCAATATCCATTGCGAATACGCAAAGTTTCTTGAACATGATCAGATATGGGAATTAAAAGGGAATGTCAGGGCAACCAATATACAAGGAGAGCTCTTTGAAACGGAGCAGTTGTTTTGGAATCAGAAAAATGAAAAAATTTATTCGGACAGTTTGATTAAAATTACCCAGGAGAATTACATCATCATTGGTAAGGGCTTTGAGTCGAACCAGGAGATGACAAAATATCAGGTGAAACAAACACAGGGGATAATTCCGGTAAATGATTGATGTTTCCAGTCTCCGGTCTCCGGTCTTTGAGATACTTAAATTAATAGTTTTTTGATGTTGAAAAATTTTCACATATTGTTTTTACTGATGTTATTCCCGGTTGTATTATCGGGCAATGATGATGCTGTTGGTAAAAAAGTGAAAGCTTCTGTGAAAACGTGGCGAATCACGGATACATTCGCAACAGTTGATTCTATCCCGGTTGACACGCTTCATCTGAATTTCCAGAACGATAACCACATCGATCGTTATAGCATTTCCAATGCTTTTCGAGGCAATCTGGGTTCCCCGATTCAGCCGAAAATCTATTTCAACCGGCCGGAACAGGATGAATTTATTTTTGCTGATGCCTATTATCCCTATATCCGCAGTATTGAGTCAGCCACATTTTATAATACCACGACTCCTTTTTCAAGTCTGTATTATCTTACCGGTGGCACCAATTATTATGAAGATGAGCAAATACGCTTTCTGTTTTCGGCCAATGCCAACAAGAAATTAAATATCGGCACCACACTCGATTATATTTATGCAAGGGGAGAATATGCTAATCTCGCTGCAAAAAGATTTGCCGGGTCTTTATTCGGAACTTACGATGGAAAGAAATACAAAGCGACTGCTTTTTTTAGTACAAACAATCACAGTCATTATGAAAATGGGGGGATTCAGGACACATCCTATATCAACGGTTCAATTCACTATCCCTCTTACAATATTCCGGTAAATATCAATGGATACGCTAATTTCAAGCATAACCAGGCTTTTTATAACCATCAGTATAGTATAGGCATTGAAAGGCCAATAAGAATTAATCCAGATTCAGTCAACATGGAATATGTGCCTGTCACTATTTTTGCGCACACCGTACGGTTGGATGACATGAGAAAACGCTATTATGAGCAATCGGTTGAAAAGGATTTCTATGCCAATACATACTTGCCCCATACAGAAACCAACGATACGGCATCTTTGCTGAAGCTGAGTAACCGGGTTTCTGTCAGTATGGCTGAAGAGTTTAATAAATGGCTTAAGTTCGGTTTGACTGCCTATCTTGAAAATGATTATCTCAGGTATGGTTATTTAATTGATAGTGTGTTAACCCACAGAAACCAGTCGAATACACGGGTAGGAGGGGTGTTATCGAAAAACCGGGGAGATTTGTTACGTTATAACATCAGGGGCGAACTGACTTTTCTTGGACCCAAAGCCGGCGATATGATGCTGGATGGAAACCTGAGCAGTTATTTCAATTTGTTCAAGCAAAAAATCAACCTGATTGCACATGGGTATGTAAAAAGACAAAATCCGTCTGATTTCCTGAATTTTTATCATTCCAACCATTTTCGTTGGCAACGGAATTTTGCAGCCATGTACAAGACCCGTCTGGGAGGAACATTTGCTATTCCCACACTCGGATTTGATTTCAATTTTTCGGTTGATAACCTGACGGATATGGTTTATTTTGATAAAGAGGCTTTACCGCAACAACACAATGGTAATATTCAGGTCGTAGCTGCTAATCTGAAACAGGATTTTCGGGTGGGAAGTTTTACGCTTGAGAATAATGTTGTGTATCAGTTAAGCTCAAATCAGGCAGTGTTGCCTTTACCCGAGATTACGCTGTATCACAACTTATATTATCATGGGCTGTGGTTCAAGGTGCTGAGCATGCAGATAGGCGCTGATGTGCGTTATCATACAGCTTATTACGCACCCTCTTATATGCCGGCAACCGGACAGTTTTTTGTGCAGGACAAGATGAAAATCGGGAATTATCCGGTGATGAATGTGTATATCAATGCCCATCTGAAACGAACCCGTTTTTTTGTGCAGTATTATCATGTGAATCAGTTGTTTATGAAAGGCGATTATTATTCGATGCCTGATTACCCGATTAATCCTGCAACCTTTAAGATGGGATTGACGTGGAACTTCTACGATTGAACATCTTATCATGAAAAATTGTTTCATGAAAATAATGGGTAAAAAGAAAGTCATAGGGATCATTGCAGTGCTGTTGGTACTGGTATTGCTGATTTGGTTGGGAAAAACCAGATCGGTAAGAGATTTGTCCGAAGTGCTGAAAGAAGGTCGTATGTCGGTATTGATAGAATCGGGTGAACATGGTTTTACGCGTGACAGCGTACATGTATATGGTTTTCAGTATGAATTAATCAGAAGATTTACAGATTCACTGGGTGTTGAACTGGTTGTTATTAACGAGGATAAAACCAGGGATGGCATGCGCGAACTGGCAAACGGAACCTGTGATGTACTTGTTTCGCTCCGACCGGTAATGGTTGATTCAGTCAGGTCTGTCGTTAGTTTGAATCCAATTTTGTCCACCCGCCTGATGCTGGTGCAACAGAAAGACTCAGCAGGACAACCACTTATCAGTAAACAGTATGAGTTGGATGGTGATACCATAACTGTGGTGAAGAACTCGCCATTTATGGTCAGATTAGGATATTTGGCTGAAGAGTTGGCAATCAATCTGACCATAAACGATATTTCAGTAGATAGTCCGGATGAAATAGTTAAATTAGTAAATGATAAGCAACTAAAATATACAATCTGTCCCGAATACCTGACCGGTAGGTTCAAAGCCCGGTATGCTGATGTCGATTTTAGTGTGCCTCTGAGTTTTAAACAGGATTTAACATGGACGGTAAACAAGAAATCCCCGGAGTTGCAAAAACGCCTGAATGCATTTTTGGATGGATTTATCGGAACAGCTGAATTTATAACGCTTTATAATCAATATTTTAGTCAATCATTGACCACTAACCACTAACCACTATAAACTTATTTAGTTATGCCAGTAAACATACCCGCGACATTACCCGCAGTTGATTTATTACGGAATGAGAATATTTTTGTTATGGATTCCGATCGGGCATCTCATCAGGAGATTCGTCCACTTAAAATAGTGATTCTGAATCTCATGCCAATAAAGATTACAACAGAAACCGATTTGATTCGTCTGTTGTCGAATACGCCATTGCAGATTGAACTTGATTTGTTGCAGATGGATAGTCATGAGTGTAAAAATACACCTGTGGAACACATGATGACGTTTTACAAGAGTTTCGATGAAATTCGCAAGAGTAATTACGACGGCATGATTATCACCGGTGCTCCTGTTGAGCACCTGCCTTTCGAAGAAGTAGATTACTGGAATGAATTGACGAAAATCTTTGACTGGGCTAAAAAGCATGTGACATCCACTTTCTTTATTTGCTGGGCGGCTCAGGCCGGATTGTACTATCATTACGGAATACCGAAATACATGCTGAATAAAAAGATGTTTGGTGTGTTTGAACACCATATCCACAATCCGCAGAATCCAATATTCAGGGGTTTTGATGATGTGTTTTTTGTGCCTCACAGTCGCCATACAGAAGTGCGTGCAAAAGATATCCTGAAGGTGCCGGAGCTAACCATTTTGTCTGAATCTCCCGAATCGGGGGTATATATGGTGATGGCGCGTAACGGTCGTGAGTTTTTCGTTACCGGACACTCCGAATATTCTCCCATGACATTGGATTCGGAATACAAAAGAGACTTAGCAAAGAGACTGCCCATCAACATGCCGCAGAATTATTATCCGGATAATAATCCGGCCATGAATCCGCTCGTACGCTGGCGAAGTCATGCTAACCTTTTGATTACAAACTGGTTGAATTACTTCGTTTACCAGGAAACACCGTACGATCTATCCCAGATTGAATAACAGAACTTATGAGAAAAATTGAATTGCTGGCTCCTGCAAAAAACCTCGCTTGTGGCATTGCAGCAGTTGATCATGGGGCAGATGCCGTGTACATAGGAGCAAATCAATTCGGAGCACGGTCGGCAGCCGGTAATTCGATGAAAGATATTACCACCCTCATTCAATATGCTCATCGATTTAGGGTAAAAGTCTATGTTGCCCTGAATACAATCTTGACAGATGATCAGTTAGATGATGCAGAAGCGCTGATTTGGGAAGCTAATGAAGCAGGTGCTGATGCGGTTATCATCCAGGATATGGGCATTTTTCAAATGAAACTGCCATCCTCCGTAGTGTTGCATGCCAGTACGCAAACTGACAATCGCACGGTGCAAAAAGTAAAGTTTCTACAAGATGCAGGTATGTCGCGTGTGGTGCTTGCTCGTGAGCTTACGCTGGAACAGATTCGTTCGATTGCATCAGAAACGCATGTAGAACTTGAGGTTTTCGTGCATGGTGCGCTATGCGTAAGTTACAGCGGTCAATGTTATATTAGTGAGGCCATGGCGGGACGAAGTGCCAACAGGGGAGCTTGTGCCCAATACTGCCGATTACCATATACCCTGACTGATGCCAACGGCACTGTTTTGCAACAGGATAAACATTTACTTTCGCTGAAAGACTTAGATTTGTCGGCGCATCTTGAGGAACTCATGGATGCCGGGGTGACTTCTTTCAAGATAGAAGGAAGATTGAAAGACGAAGATTATGTCAAAAACATCACGGCTCATTACCGTAAAAAGATCGATGCTATTTTAAATACATCCGGCAAAGGAAAATATCAACGAGCATCCTCCGGTGAAACCACATTTCTTTTTGAACCCAATCCAGCTAAGAGTTTCAGACGCTCTTCGACTGATTACTTTTTGCTCGGAAGACACAATGGAATTTTTCAGCCCGATACACCCAAGTCAACCGGAGAAAAGATTGGCATCATAGCAGGGTCCGGTAAGAACTATTTTGAAGTAAAAACATCAGTAGCACTTCACAATGGTGATGGTTTAAGCTATATCAACGAAAAAGGTGAGCTGGAAGGTTTCCGTATCAACAGGGTAGAGGGTGGAAAGATTTACTTGTTTGAAATGCCGGAGATTAAATCAGGTACTGAGATTTACAGGAATTACGACCATGCATTTGATCAATTGCTGAAAGGAAATACTTCAGAAAGGAGAATTGCAACTAAGATTCAATTCAACGAGACTGAAGCTGGTTTTTCCATTCAATTGGAAGATGAAGATGGTGTACGCATAACAAAACAGCTTGTGTATGAAAAACAATTGGCCAGACAAACTGAAAAAGTGCATGAGAACATCAAAATACAATTATCCAAAACCGGTCAGACCATTTTCAGTGTTTCAGATGTTACGATTGAAATCTCTCAGCCCTGGTTTTTCCCGGCATCAGTATTGAACGAATGGCGCAGGGTAGCTTTTGAAGAGTTGGAGACACTCCGCATGCAAACATATGAAACAGATAAGCCCGTCGAACGTCTTAATCCAGTTTATCCATCCAAACAACTTACCTATACTGGCAACGTGACTAACCACCTGGCAAAGCAGTTTTACGAATTGCATGGTGTGACCGACATTGCACCCGGATTTGAAATCAAAGCCGAAAAAGGAATACCGCTTATGTTCACCAAGCATTGCATCAAATATGAAATGGGCTGGTGTCCCCGTGAAGGAGGAAAATCTGAATTTGCAGAACCTTATTACCTGCAACACAAAGAACAGCGGTTTGAGCTGAAATTCAATTGTGTGAAATGTGAGATGTTAGTTTCAACTTGTGAATAATGCTATTCTTTGGCTGAAAGCCAATTATATAACAGCCCAATGGCAACGCCTTGGGTTCATAAATAATGAAAAACCATATGCGCCCTGAAGGGGCAGAATAAATAATCTGCCCTTACAGGGCGTAGATTCTTATTATTGTCGACACAATTACCCAAGGCGTTGCCATTGGGCTAAGATAAATAGCCCTTTCAGGGCGAGACATTAATCTTTTTTATAAAATGAATCCTTGCTGTTTCAGGGCGTTTAAGAATTTCTCTGAGAAGAATTCGTTGTTTTTTTTGGTGTATCTAACATCTGTAAATACCTGCGCGAGCGTTTCCTTGTTGTTTTCAGCCGTAAACTGTTGGTAGAAAGTGCTGTTTTCCTTTTCAGCATAAAGTTGGTTAATATCTTTCTCTGTGAATGGTTTGTAAGTTTGATGATGTACCACCGATTCGAGTGGTAAACGGTCGGTTATTGGTGGATTATCAGCAGGAAAACCCACGGTGATAGTAGTAACAGGTACCACCAATTTCGGGAGTTTCAATACATCAATAATTTCCTGCGCATTGTAAGTTGTTGTCCCTAAATAGCAAATTCCCAGTCCGTTGCTTTCTGCTGCCACAGCAAAGGTTTGCGCGAAAATAAGCGCATCGATAGCCGAAGCCATGAACGATTGAAAATTATCGTAACCTGGTTCCGCTTTTCTGAGTTCGCACCATTGCGAAAAACGACTGAAATCGGCGCAGAAAGTCAGCACAGCCGGGGCACGGGTTACCATTGGTTGATTAAAATGCGCTGGAGCCAGCTGTTTTTTTAGTTCGGCATCTGTGGTAACCACCACACTGTAAGCTTGCATGTTACCGGTGTTCGACGATTGAGCAGCAGCTTGTAACAACGTATTCATTAAATCAGGAGAAATACCTTCATCGGTATAATTGCGGATGGTACGGCGGGAAAGCAAAAAATCGAGCATAATACTTGGCATTAATGTGTGAATGTAGTGCAAAGGTATCAAAAATAAAAGAAATTTCCTCAACCCTTTCCCCCTCCAATTTGTTATAAGCATCAAAATAAAAAATCAACTGCTTATGACAAACAAACAATTACCATCCGAAGCAGGCAAGGAACTTCTCCGAACCCTGCAAAATCGTTTTGAGAAAAACAAATCACGTCACAAAGATATAGAATGGGCGCAAGTGCAGGCAAAATTAGAAGCCAATTCCTCGAAAATGTGGTCGCTCAGCGAGATGGAAGCAACTGGAGGAGAGCCGGATGTTGTCGGTTATGATGCCCAAACAGGTGAGTTTATTTTCTGTGACTGTTCGCCCGAGACACCCAAAGATCGCAGGAGCATTTGCTTCGATCCCGAAGCTTTGGAGTTGAGAAAAGAGTATAAACCGGCACACAGTGCAATCGGCATGGCCAATGAAATGGGTATCGAACTCTTATCCGAAGAGGAATACCGCTATTTGCAGCAGTTGGGTAAATTTGATGTCAAAACATCCAGCTGGATAAAAACTCCTGTAGAAATCAGGAAATTGGGAGGCGCCTTGTTTTGTGACCGGCGATACGACCATGTTTTCGTGTATCACAATGGCGCCGAATCGTATTATGCCGTGCGGGGATTCCGGGGCATGTTGAAAGTTTGAAAATGGTTGTTTGATAAGACCTGACAGGTTTTCAAAACCTGTCAGGTCTGGTTATATCAAGTAGATTATATAATATGTTTTCAATTTCAAAACCTGTCAGGTCTGGTTATATCAAGTAGATTATATAATATGTTTTCAATTTCAAAACCTGTCAGGTCTGGTTATATCAAGTTGATTATATAATATGTTTTCAATTTCAAAACCTGTCAGGTCTGGTTATGTCAAGTAGAATATAAAAAATATTTCTCAATCCCGCGATAATTCAATACATTTGTATAAAAATTTACAAAACCTATCATTATGGCATTACAAGTGGGAGACAAAGCTCCCGAAATACTGGGCGTCAATCAGGATGGCAAAGAATTAAAATTGTCAGATTTTGCAGGGAAGAAGATCGTGTTATATTTTTATCCGAAGGATAATACCTCGGGATGTACGGCTCAGGCCTGTAACCTGCGCGATAACTACAGCGAACTCCGCAAGGCGGGTTATGAAATCATCGGCGTGAGTGCCGACAGTGAGAAATCGCATCAGGGTTTTATCGCCAAACAAAATCTGCCGTTTAATTTAATTGCTGATACGGAAAAAACCTTATCTGCGCTGTTTGGTACCTGGGGAGAGAAATCTATGTACGGCAGAAAATACATGGGTATGTTCCGGACAACTTTCATTATTGATGAAAAAGGTGTGATAGAAAGGATTATCAGCCCGAAAGAAGTGAAAACCAGTAACCACGCTGCGCAAATTTTATGAGAAGTAATTTCAATCCCTGGCATCAGGTGGTGCCGCAAACTGATAAGAATGATGTGGTTAAAGGTATTATCGAGATTCCCAAAGGTAATCGCGCCAAGTATGAATTAGACAAGGAAAGCGGTTTGCTGCGTTTGGACCGGGTACTTTATTCTTCAGTATATTATCCTCATAATTACGGCTTTATTCCTCAAACCTATTGTGATGACAAAGACCCTCTTGATATCATGATTTTATCACGTATTGAAGTTGTGCCGTTGTGTATAGTGGAGGCAAAAATTATCGGTGTGATGCGCATGCTTGATAATGGAGAAGCCGATGATAAAATTATTGCGGTGGCTGCCGGTGATCCAAGCGTGAATCATTACAACGATGTGTCCGATCTTCCTCCGCACATGATGCAGGAGACCATGAGTTTCTTTGAAGATTATACCAAGCTCGAAAACAAAACGGTGGTGGTCGAAGAGTTTTTCAATAAAGAAACTGCACTGAAAATCATTGATGATGCTTATAAGATGTATCAGGAAAATTACGGGGAACTGCACAAGTGGATTTTTGGGTGATTTTTGTTGAACTCCTACGGAGTTCCATATTTCATTCGCATTCCAACACCCCGGGTTTCGCAGGTCCGGACAAGTCGGGATACGCTTCACCCGGGGTTATCTATGTTGAAGTCCTACCGGACTTCATACGTAATTTGAAGGTTTGTACAAATTTATATGTAATTCCTGTTGCCGCTGAAACTTGAAGACTTTCGTATGTAAAGTATTATGTAGATACATTTTGTTTGTCTTTATAATGTATTCACAATGTTGTATAAATCTGACTTTGGGTGAATGCTATTTTCTGACAAATCTTATTTTTATCTCCCTTATGGCTAAAGTGTCGGTTGTGCCTAATTCATGAATAAAATCTTCGTTAAATTCATTTGATGTTCCTCCGCTAAGAGACCCTCTGTAAACTAGTTCATTATTGTTGTATAAATATTCATGTAGCTTATATATGAGGAAACACATTTCAAAGTTGGTATAAGAACCATAACCTACCATGACGTCTTTTTCAGCATATCGATATCCTGAACTTAGCGGAACAGAGATTTGTTCACTCCTGTGTTTCAAAAATGAAATCTCTCTGATAACAGGGAACATATAAGTAGTGGAATACATCAGAAATTGGTCTGCAGTTTTATGTGCAGAGTATTTTTGATGATCTGACCCAAAAGTTACACTGTCCATCGAACTGAAAATCATTTTGAGAGATTCAGTTAACTCAATTGAGTTCGGGTCAAATCTGAAATCATCATCAATGAAATTATTTATGGTTGCTTGATCAAACACTTCAGTGTTTTTTACAAAGAGCCTGATGTCGTTAATTTCTGATATTTCCGAGGCATAAAGTGTTATTGGAAACGATACCACCTCTTCAACTTCTTTTTCACAAGAACAAAATACTACGGTAAGGAACGTGATGACAAAAAAGGCAAAATGCAATTGTTTCATTGTATGTAAATTTAAGTGATACAAAGATAGAATATTTATGTCAAAATTTTATTTTTCAAATAGCCATTTTTCAGTTTTTTCGATTGCCTGATACGTATAATTTCACTATCTTTGCGGCTTAAAATTGAAATATCCTCACCATGATTCAATTCTTTCAAACAGCTTCGCAACACATCTATGCTGTACAGTCGGTACAAACGCTTTCAGAACAAGACATTCAAAAATTAAGCTGGTTATTTGGGAATGCCCGAATGCTCGAACAGCAAACCCTTGATAGTAATTATATCGGTCCCCGCCGTGAAATGATTACACCCTGGAGTACAAATGCCGTGGAGATTACCCAGAACATGGGTGTTCGCGGCATTTTGCGTATAGAAGAGTTTCGTCCGGTTCCGGCAACGCCTTCGGTACAGGGTGCTATCGACTACGACCCAATGCTGGAAAGGGTGTACTCGACACTGACACAGGAAATTTTCACGATTGATAAGCAACCGGAGCCGATTATTTACATCGAAGATATCGCAGCCTATAACGAGCAGGAAGGCTTGGCGCTCAGTGCCGATGAAATTCAGTATCTGAATGAAGTAAGCGAAAAGATTGGTAGAAAACTGACCGACTCCGAAGTGTTTGGTTTTTCCCAGGTGAATTCAGAACATTGTCGTCATAAAATTTTCAACGGTCAGTTTGTGATTGATGGGGAAGAAAAAGAATTTTCTTTGTTTAAGATGATACGCAAAACTTCGGAAGAAAACCCGAATCAATTGGTGTCAGCATACAAAGATAATGTGGCGTTTAACGCCGGACCGAAAATTGAGCAGTTTGCTCCCAAATCGGGCGATAAACCTGATTTCTTCGAAACAAAAGAAATTGAATCGGTTATTTCGCTGAAAGCCGAAACGCATAACTTCCCGACTACCGTGGAGCCTTTCAACGGAGCGGCAACGGGTACAGGTGGTGAAATTCGCGACCGTCTTGGCGGTGGTAAAGCCAGTTTGCCGATTGCAGGCACTGCCGTATATATGACTTCTTACCCACGCAACAACCACAAACCCTGGGAATTGAACATCCCGGAACGGAAATGGTTGTACCAAACACCGGAGCAAATACTGATTAAAGCATCGAATGGGGCTTCCGACTTCGGTAATAAATTTGGTCAGCCGCTCATTTGTGGTTCGTTGCTGACTTTCGAACACGAGGAAAACAACAAAAAATATGGCTACGATAAGGTTATCATGCTGGCCGGTGGTGTTGGTTTTGGTAATCGCAAGGATGCCCTGAAAGGTACGCCCGAAGTAGGAGAGAAAGTCGTGGTGATGGGTGGTGATAATTATCGAATTGGTATGGGTGGCGGCGCCGTGTCGTCGGTGGATACCGGTCATTATGACAATGCGGTGGAACTGAATGCCGTGCAACGTGCAAATCCGGAAATGCAAAAGCGTGTAGCCAATGTAATTCGTACGCTGGCCGAAGCTGAAGTGAACCCGATTGTGTCGATTCATGACCACGGTGCGGGCGGTCACCTCAACTGTTTATCTGAATTAGTTGAAACTACCGGTGGTAAAATCGATGTTTCGAAACTACCTGTTGGTGACCCGACCCTGAGCGCCAAGGAAATTGTGGGCAATGAAAGTCAGGAACGCATGGGCTTGCTGATGAAAGCGGAGGATATCGACATGGTGAAACAAATTGCCGAACGCGAGCGTGCACCGATGTATGTGGTGGGTGAGACTACCGGCGATATGGACTTCGTATTCGAACAGCCTGACGGTCAGAAACCCATTGACTTGAAACTGGAACACATGTTTGGTAAGCCACCCAAAACGGTAATTACCGACAACAACATAGCAGAGCAATTTGCACCCGTTGAGATTGCGGAAGAGCAACTTCAATCTTATATCGAAAATGTATTGCAGGTAGAATCGGTGGCTTGTAAAGACTGGCTTACCAACAAGGTTGACCGTTCGATTACCGGTAAAATTGCCCGTCAGCAATGTGCCGGGGAAATTCAGTTGCCGCTGAACGACCTGGGTGTTGTCGCACTGGATTATCGCGGGAAAGCCGGTATTGCGACTTCAATCGGACATGCGCCGCTGGCTGCTTTGGTAAATCCTGAAGCAGGTTCGGTGTTGGCCATTTCCGAAGCGCTGACCAATATTGTGTGGGCACCGATGAAAAATGGCATTGAGTCGGTTTCGCTGAGTGCCAACTGGATGTGGCCCTGTAAAAACCCGGGTGAAGATGCCCGTTTATATAAAGCTGTTGAGGCTTGCAGTGATTTTGCCTGCTCGTTGGGTATCAACATCCCGACCGGAAAAGACTCACTGTCGATGACCCAGAAATATGGTGATGAAAAAGTATTCTCGCCCGGAACGGTCATCATTTCAGCTGCCGGAGAAGTTTCTGATGTAAAAAAAACGGTTGGTCAGGTGCTTGTGAACAACCCGAAAACGGCTGTTTACCATGTTGACTTTTCTTTCGATAAACAGAAATTGGGCGGTTCGGTATTGGCGCAAACCATGAATAAAATAGGGGATGAAGTGCCTACGGTTCAGGAGCCGGAATATTTCAGATCTGCTTTTGATGCGATTCAGGAGCTTATCAGTAAAAATCTGATTCTGGCCGGACATGATATTTCAGAAGGAGGTATGATTACCGCCCTGTTGGAAATGTGTTTTGGCAATGCCAAAGGTGGGTTGTCGGTTAATCTCGATTACCTGGATGGAAATTCGTTGGTTACCAATTTATTTGCTGAGAATCCGGGCGTGCTGATTCAGGTGAAAGACAGAAAAGAAGTGGAGAAAGTACTCACTTCTTATGGTGTTGGTTTCGCCCGCATCGCTACTCCTATCGAAGAAAGAAGAATCGAAATTCAAAAGAAAAAAGTTGCATATACATTCTCCATCAATGATTTGAGGGATGTGTGGTATCGCTCTTCCTATCTGTTGGACAGAAAACAAAGTGGAGAAGCTTGTGCACAGGCTCGTTATAATAATTATAAAAACCAAGCTCTCGAATTCAAATTCAATGAAGGCTTTAAAGGTAAATTCTCACAGTTCGGTCTGAGTCAGGACAGAAAGCCAAGTGGCATCAAAGCCGCCATCATCCGCGAAAAAGGAACCAATGGTGATCGTGAGATGGCTTATTCGCTTTACTTAGCCGGTTTCGATGTAAAGGATGTACACATGACCGACCTGGCAACGGGACGGGAAACGCTGGAAGATGTGAATATGATTGTATTCTGCGGCGGTTTCTCTAATTCCGACGTGTTGGGCTCTGCCAAAGGTTGGGCAGGCGCTTTCCTGTACAACGAAAAATCGAAATTAGCACTGGATAATTTCTACAAACGCGATGATACCCTGAGTTTGGGTATTTGCAACGGCTGCCAGCTGATGGTTGAACTTGGTTTGGTAACACCCGAACACGATGTGAAGCCACAAATGTTGCACAACGATTCCCATAAATTTGAATCCTGCTTTGTCGGACTCACCATTCCTGAAAACAATTCCGTGATGTTCGGATCGCTTTCGGGAAGCAAGTTGGGTATTTGGGTAGCACACGGAGAAGGTAAATTCTACCTGCCGAAGCAGGAAAATGACTACCATATCATCGCAAAATATACACACGCCGGTTACCCTGCGAACCCGAACGGTTCGGATTATGCAACTGCCGGTATTTGTTCTGCTGATGGTCGGCATTTGGCGATGATGCCCCACCTCGAAAGAGCAATATTCCCATGGCAGTGGGCGCATTATCCGGCAGAGCGGATTAATACCGATCAAATCACCCCGTGGGTAGAGGCTTTTGTGAATGCAAGGGAGTGGGTGAAAGCCCGTTTGGGAAAGAAATGATGTTATTCTCAACCAGTTGGTTTTTCGTTCATTACTTAATAATCTAAATTCGCGTTAATAGTTATTAAATCAGGGTTTTGGAATATTTTTTTATCGTACATTTGTTCCACTTTTTACAAAAATATTTTATACAAAGTATATGGAACAAGCTGTTGATATTCGCGAACTTAACGAGAAAATAGAAAAGCAGAGTTATTTTGTGGATGCCCTGGTGATGGGTATGGATAAAGTAATTGTGGGTCAGAAACACCTGGTTGAATCCCTGTTGATTGGTTTGTTGTCTGACGGACATATTTTACTGGAAGGGGTTCCGGGTCTGGCTAAAACGCTGGCTATTAAAACCCTGTCGGATCTGATCAAGGGAGATTACAGCAGGATTCAGTTTACGCCGGATTTATTACCGGCTGACGTAATCGGAACCATGATTTACAGTCAGAAGAAAGAGGAATTCAGCATCCGTAAAGGTCCTGTTTTTGCGAATTTTATCCTGGCTGATGAGATTAACCGCGCTCCGGCAAAGGTGCAGAGTGCCTTGCTGGAAGCCATGCAGGAACGTCAGGTGACCATCGGAGATAGTACCTATAAATTGCCTGAGCCGTTTTTGGTGTTGGCTACCCAGAACCCGATTGAGCAGGAAGGAACTTATCCGCTTCCTGAAGCACAGGTTGACCGTTTCATGTTGAAAGTGGTTGTTAACTATCCCAAAAAAGAAGAAGAAAAACTCATTATCCGTCAGAACCTGAAAAAGGAAAAACCGCAGGTTGCACCGGTGCTGACTCCCAAAGAAATCATCGAAGCACGCGATGTGGTTCGTCAGGTTTACATCGACGAGAAAATCGAAAAATACATCATCGACATTGTTTTTGCTACCCGTTTCCCGCAGGAATACGGACTGAATACCCTCAAGGAAATGATTTCCTTCGGCGCTTCTCCGCGTGCTTCTATTAATCTGGCGCTGGCAGCAAGGGCGTATGCCTTTATCAAACGTCGCGGTTATGTGATTCCGGAAGATGTGCGGGCGGTATGTTACGATGTATTGCGTCATCGTATCGGACTGAGTTACGAAGCTGAAGCCAATAACATGACTTCAGACGAAATTATTACCGAAATTTTAAATTCAGTTGAAGTGCCCTGATGTATGGAAACAAGCGAAATCATACAAAAAGTCAGGAAGATTGAGATAAAAACTCGAGGTTTATCCAATCATATTTTCGCGGGAGAATACCATTCTGCCTTCAAGGGTAGGGGTATGACTTTCTCGGAAGTTCGTGAATATCAGTATGGTGACGATGTGCGTTCGATCGACTGGAACGTGACAGCCCGCTTTGGTCATCCCTATATCAAAATTTTTGAAGAAGAAAGGGAGTTGACTGTGATGCTGCTGATTGATGTTTCAGGAAGCCGGGTTTTCGGTACGGTTTCGCAACTGAAAATGGATATCTTCACAGAAGTGGCGGCAACGCTTGCCTTTTCAACTATTCAGAATAATGATAAAATCGGGGTCATTTTCTTTTCAGATAAAATTGAGAAGTTTATCCCTCCGAAGAAAGGGAAAAAGCACGTCTTACACATCATCCGTGAAATGATTGATTTCAAACCGGAAAGTACACGGACGAATATCGCAGAGGCCTTACGTTATTTTACCAATGCCATTAAAAAACGATCGGTGGCTTTTATCATCTCTGACTTCATTGATCAAAATTTTGAAAAAGAGTTGACCATCGCCAATAGAAAACACGATGTGGTTGCGTTGCAAGTATATGACATCAGGGAAACAGATTTACCGGATGTGGGCTTGATGAAACTGAAAGATGCTGAAACCGGCAATCGTATCTGGGTGGATACTTCAGATAAAAGGTTGAGAACAACCTACCGGCATGCCTGGGGTGAGAGTCAGCTTGAATTGCAGAAGACATTTACAAAATCAGGTGTCGATTCTGTATCTATGAGTACTTCGGAAGACTATGTGAAGACCCTGAAAAAGCTCTTTAAAATGAGGGCATGATAGCTTGAAATTACCTTTTGCACGGATGTAAAAAGAAATGAAGATGAGAAAAAGGATTACAATTTTTATACTGTTGATAACCTTGCTGTGCAAGACGGATATCCTGGCGCAACAGGTTACGGTAAATGCAAGTATCGATTCTGTTCAAATCTGGATTGGGCAGCAGACGCAGTTGCATTTTGTGTACAGCCAGCAACCCGGCCAATTTGTACAAGCCCCTATTTTTTCAGATGCAATAGTAAAAGGACTCGAAATTGTTGACCGTTTGAAGGGTGATACCGTGAAAGCTGCCGATGGTCACCTCGATATCCGGCAGTCGTACGTTGTCACTTCGTTTGAAGATACCCTGCTGCTGATTCCCCCTTTCCCTTTTGTTTCAGGTGAAGATACAATCTGGTCGAAAGATTTGTCGCTGAAAGTGGTTCAGCCTTTTGTGATCGATACGACCGATATTCAGGTGGCCGACATCAAAGATGTATTCAAACCGGAATTCAGTTTGAAATATTTTCTGAAGAAATTACTGCCCTGGCTGATTGGCGCGGTGTTACTTGTTGCGCTGGTTTACCTGATCGTAATTTTATTGAAGAGACGAAAAGTGGTGACTCCGGAAGAGGTGAAACCCAATATTCCACCTTATGAGTTGGCCATTAGCAGACTGGAGAAAATCAGGCAGGAGAAATTATGGCAACAGAACAGGCATAAGGAATACCATTCCGAACTGACGGATGTGTTGCGGGAATATATTGAAGAAGTGTTTGAGATTCCGGCTATGGAAATGACTTCGGATGAGATTCTGACGCAATTAAACTTCCTGAGAATAGAAAAGAAAGCGGTATATCAAAAACTGCAACAAATTTTGCACTTGGCCGATTTAATCAAATTCGCCAAATGGAATGTGGGTCCCGATGAACATGAACTGAGTCTGAATAACGCTTTCGTGTTTGTGAATGAGACCAAAATCGAGGAAGAGCAAGAACCTAAAACAGAAGAGGAGATAAAGGAAGATGACATTTCATAACCCCGAATATTTATTTGCGCTGTTGATTCTTATACCGGTTATTTACTGGTATATCAAAGAATTATATAAGTCGGATGCCAGTTTGCAGATATCATCGCACCGGAACCTGACAAGCACACCGAAGAGCATGCGGTTGAGGTTGTTGCATTTACCTTTTGTGTTGCGGGTGCTGGCTGTTATCCTGATCGTGATTGCAGTGGCGCGTCCGCAGGCTTCCAATTCTTGGCGGACTGAAAACACAGAAGGTATCGACATTATCATTGCGCTTGACATTTCGGGTTCCATGCTGGCGGAAGATTTTCGTCCCAACCGGCTCGAGGCATCTAAGTCGGTTGCCAACGAATTTATCCTGTCGAGACCCAATGATAACATCGGTCTGGTGCTTTTTGCAGGAAAGAGCTTTACTCAATGTCCCCTGACAACCGATCATGCCGTGTTGGTGAATCTGTTCAACAGCATTGAATACGGGATGATTGAGGACGGAACGGCAATCGGGATGGGATTGGCAAATGCAGTAAACAGGTTGAAAGACAGCGAAGCCAAGTCGAAAGTTGTGATACTGCTGACCGATGGAGATAACAACAGGGGAGACATCGCTCCCGTTTCGGCAGGAGAACTGGCTCAGGCCTTCGGTATCCGTGTATATACAATCGGTGTAGGTTCGTACGGGAAGGTCAATATCCCGATACAAACACCGTTGGGCAGACAATATCAGCAGATTGAGTCGGCCTTTGATGAGAAACCTTTGGAAGAGATAGCCTCCATGACCGGAGGAAAATACTTCAGGGCAACGAATAATGACAAACTGAGAAGTATTTACCAGGAGATTGATCAAATGGAGAAAACCAGGATCAGTGTCAGGGAGTACAATAAAAAATACGAAGAATATTTTATTTTTGCTTTGGCAGGTTTTGTGCTGCTAGTGATAGAAATATTGCTCAGGAATGCGTATTTGCGTAAAATACCGTAATAGTGGTTAGTGGTTAGTTAAGTCATTAATCATTAATCATTAATCATTTGACTTTAGACATTTGTCGTTTGACATTAGACGTTAGACTTTTTAAAAGGAGTAAATTTATAATCATATATGTTTAGATTTGCAGAACCGGAATATTTATATTTGTTGTTGGTAGTACCCCTGCTGACCCTGATTTTTGTGTTCTACAGAATTCGGAAACGCAAGAATATAGCTGCATTTGGAGATCCGGACTTGCTGGAGGGGTTGATGCCGAACGTATCCACGGTCAGACCAACCGTTAAATTTATCATGCAGATGGTAGTGCTGATGCTGTTGGTGGTTGTACTTGCTCGTCCGCAATTCGGAACCAAAGCTGAAGAAGTGAAACGTCAGGGCATCGAAGTCATGATTGCACTTGATATTTCAAACTCCATGATGGCTACGGATGTCGCACCGAACAGGTTAGCCAAATCAAAACAGATACTTTCACAATTAATTGACAATATGAGTAACGATAAAGTCGGTTTGGTGGTTTTTGCCGGAGATGCCTTTACCCAATTGCCGATTACAGCAGATTATGTGTCGGCCAAGATGTTTCTCAGTACCATTTCACCCAAACTGATTGCCCGTCAGGGTACGGCTATCGGTTCCGCTGTTGACTTAGCCATTAAATCCTTTAATCCGAAGAGTCCGGCTTCAAAGGCCATCATCCTGATTACCGATGGAGAAAATCATGAGGATAATGCGGTAGAAGCTGCGCGGTTGGCACAGAAAGAAGGTATCGTGGTGCATGTAATCGGTATGGGACGACCCGAAGGCGCTCCCATTCCCGTTGACGGAACCATGAGTTTCTGGAAAGACAAAGACGGAAATGTGGTGGTATCGAAATTAAATGAAGTCATGTGTAACGATATTGCAAGTGCCGGTCAGGGTGTATATGTACGGGCTGATAATACCAATGCTGCCTTGCGGGCAGTGTCGAATGAGCTGGATCAATTAGCTAAAACGGAATTGACAACAACCACTTTTTCGAATTATAATGAACAATTTCAGTCATTTGCTATCATTGCACTGGTATTGTTGCTGATGGATATTTTTGTCCTGGAAAGAATTAATAAACGTTTTAGCAGGTTGAAAATATTTGATTTAAAAGAGAAGTTATAAGGGGCGTATGGAAACAAAAAAAATGATATTATTCATGGTGATTTCGTGCATGACCTTTCCGGTTGTTGCACAGGAAGAGAATGCATATATCCGCGAAGGCAACCGGCACTATAAATCGAACAAGTTTACTGAAGCTGAAATCGCTTACCGGAAAGGGTTGCTGAAAAATTCGAAATCGCTGGAGGCAACCTACAACCTGGGAAATGCTTTATTCAAGCAGGAAAAATATGCCGAGGCGCTCGAACAATATCAAAAGATCGTTCCGACGGATAAAATACCGAAAGAAAAGCTGGCATCAGCCCTTCATAATACGGGAAATGCTTTGTTGATGCAACAAAAAGTGGCTGAAAGTATCGAGGCCTATAAGAATTCACTGAAACTGAATCCGAAAGATGATGAAACACGTTATAACCTGGCGTTGGCACAGTACCTGTTGAAAAATCAGGAAAATAACAAGGATCAGAATAACAAGGAGGAAGAAAAAGAACAGCCTGAAGAGGATAAAAAAGAAAAACAAAATAAACCCGACGAATCAAAGCCTCAGGAACAGAATCAGCCGAGAGATATGTCGAAAGACAAGGCAGAACAAATCTTGCAGGCCTTGATGCAGGATGAGGACGATACGATGGAGAAGGCTAAAAAAATGCCGCCAAGTTCCAGACGATCCGTTGAAAAGGATTGGTAATTAATGACCTGAAATGCAAACTATATGGATGTTATGCGAAAGATAGGGAATAAAATATTGCTTGTAGCAGTTTTCATGCTGATTGCTTTTAGTATGGCTGCCAATGATGAAGCCAAACTTACTGCATCCGCTCCCGGTACAGTTATCATGGGGCGACCCTTTCAGATTACCTACATGGCCAATGCCAAAGTAACGGATTTCAGGGCGCCGGCTATTACCAATTTTGATATTCTGGCTGGTCCGTTTAAATCTGAAAGCTACAGTTCGCAGATTGTCAACGGGAATATGACCTCATCCGTTTCCATTACTTTCACATATACATTGCAGGCACAGAAAACCGGAACATTCACCATTCCATCGGCAACAGTTACAATTGACGGACAAAAGGTAACTTCCAATGGATTGAGTATCAAAGTGCTTCCGGAGGATGATAAAAGTTCTTCTACTTCTTCTTCATCTTCTTCCTCTTCGCAATCATCTGCTGCTGGTTCCTCCATATCGGCATCCAATCTGTTTATCAGACCTATTATTTCACGAAATAATGTGTTTGAACAGGAAGCTGTAAAACTTACTTATAAGTTATACACGACTTACGATGTTATTCAGTTCAGCAACAAGAGTATGCCGGATTTCAAAGGATTCCTGAAGCAAGAGTTCGAACAGACCGGAAACACCCAGCTGGCTTATGAGAGTTACAATGGTCGCAATTTCCTGACGGCTGTACTGTATGAGGTTATCCTTTACCCACAAACATCTGGTGAACTGATTATCGATAAAGCGACCTTTGAGGCCATCATCCGCGTACAGAGTAAACAACCGGTACGAAGTATCTTTGACGATTTCTTTGAGTCTTATTCGAACGTTGCCCGCAGCATAGAAGTTCCTGCTACCAGGATACGTGTAAAACCGCTTCCGCAGGGTAAACCCGTGTCGTTCTACGGGGTGGTGGGACAGTTCAGTCTGACTTCTTCCGTGTCGGCAAACCAGGTTAAAGTGAATGATGCGGTAACCTTGAAAATCAATATTGGTGGAAGTGGCAATATGAAGCTGCTGAAAAATCCGGATATCAAATTTCCGGATGCGTTTGAAGTGTATGATCCGAAAGTTACCAATAATTTCAAGACATCCGCTGCCGGATTGACGGGGAATAAAATCGTCGAAATCATGTTTATCCCGCGACATGCAGGATCTTTTGAGATTCCTTCCACGGAAATTGCCTATTTCGATCCGAAGGAGAATCAATATAAAACGATGCGGACACCAAACTACAGCATTCAGGTGCTGAAGAGTGATGGTACTGTGGAAGAAAATCCGGTTGTCAGCAATTTTACAAACAAAGAAGATGTTAAACAGCTTGGAAACGATATCCGCCATATCTACACCGGAAATATCCAATTGCAAAAGGGAGAAGTTTATGTGTTTGAGCAGTTTGTGTGGTGGCTCTTGTTTGTCATTCCGCTGCTGATTTCGTTTGTGTTGTATCTGTTGTTCAGAAAACAGGTCAAAGATAATGCCGACCTGAATATGGTGAAAAACAGGAAAGCCAACCGTATTGCCCGCAAACGTCTCAAATTCGCACAGAAACTGCTGCGTGAAGGCAATAAGGATAAATTCTACGAAGAAGTGATGAAAGCCGTATGGAGTTACCTCAGCGATAAGCTGATTATCCCTGTGGCAGCAATTAACAAGGAAATCGTGATAGAGAAACTGACTTCGGATAAAGTCAGCGACGAGTTGATCAGCCGCTTGAAAAATATTCTGAATACCTGTGAATATGCCCGTTTTGCACCGAATTCGGGACAACAGGAAATGGGTAATCTGTATGAAGAAACAATAGATGTCATCAGTCAACTCGAAGATGTCATTAAAAAGTAAACGGTATATGAGAAGAATAATAATATCATCCATGTTGATGCTTTTGATCGCCGGGTTTGTCCGTGCCGAAGCAACTGCCGTAGAAGAAGCCAATAAGTTATACGCAGATAAGAAATACACAGAAGCTGCCCTGAAATACGAAGATATCCTGGTAAATCAGGGAGTTGCTCCGGAGCTCTATTACAACCTGGGGAATGCCTATTTCAGGATGAATGAACTGGGCAAAGCCATATTAAATTACGAACGCGCCCTGCGTCTGGCTCCACGTTATGCAGATGCCCGGTTTAATCTGGAATTTGCGAACCAGAAGGTAATCGATAATATTGAACTTTCTGATACTTTCTTTCTGAAAAAATGGGTTGAGGCCATCATGAAACTGATGACTTCGAACGGATGGTTTTATTTAGCGGCTGTTTTCTTTATTCCGGCACTGGTTGCCTTGCTGTTATTTGTTTTCGGAAATACAAAAGTGCTACGCAAAACATCTTTCTATATCGGTTCTGTCCTGATGATTATCAGCATCGTATCTCTTGTTTTTTCAGGTGTCAGAAAAAATCAGATGGTGAATCATGAAGCCGGAATTGTCATGACAGGAGCCGTTGTAATCAAAGGTTCTCCGGACAGAAGTGGAACAGATTTGTTTCAATTACATGAAGGTACCCGTGTGGATGTTGTAAGCACTTTAGGCGATTGGTTTGAGGTAAAACTGGCCAGTGGGAGTGTAGGTTGGGTAGAAAGTAAATACGTAGAGAAGATATGAGTTTTATAGATTGGTTATTGTTGCAGGATACAAAGGTGTTTTTGTTTTTGAATGGGTTACATACCCCTTTGCTGGATGAGTTTATGTATATCATCAGTAAAGTTTGGGTTTGGATACCATTATACTTAGCTGTGGTTGTCTTTATCATCAAAAAATGGAAAATGGAATCGATCTGGATCATCCTGTCGATAGTTCTTTGTGTGGTGTTGACTGACCAGCTGACGAACCTGACCAAGGCATTTTTTGAAAGGCTAAGACCCTCGCACGAACCGGCACTGAAAGAACTGGTGCACCACGTGAATGGTTATTTAAGCGGAAATTTCAGCTTTGTATCCGGGCATTCTTCTAACGTGTTTGGTTTTGCTCTCCTGAGTTCGCTGATACTGAAACAAAAGTTATATACCTGGGCGATTTTCTTTTGGGCTATCATGGTCGCTTATTCGCGTATATACCTGGGTGTGCATTATCCGCTGGATATATTCGGCGGTATGGTGTTGGGCATGGGTATCGCACTTATCATATACACGATTCTTCGTGGATTTCAGAAAAAATTATTAGCTGAAATAAAATCCCGGTTCTTTTAAAACCTTATACCTTATTTATTATTAAATAAATTTTTGCATTTATACCATTTTTTCAATCACAAATAAGGTAATAAGGTTAGGTATAGTAGGGTGTACATTGCTATTAAGGTAGTTCTGTAAGAAAATAAGGTTTAAACAATGACAGTAAGCTTCTCAAAGATTTTTACCAACTATTTTTGGCATATTTACCTATTGTTTTCGTTTTTATCTCACAATAATACCTTTTTCTTTCAAAAACGCTTTCAATTCCGGAATGCCGATTTCCTTGTAATGGAAGATGCTGGCCGCTAATGCTGCATCGGCCTTACCTTCAGTGAAAACGTCCACAAAATGTTCCATCTTGCCGGCACCACCACTGGCGATGACCGGCACATTAACTGCCTCTGAAACTGCACGGGTGATGTCCAGAGCAAATCCGTCCTTGGTACCGTCGTGGTTCATTGAGGTCAGCAGGATCTCGCCTGCGCCTAATGCAACGGCTTCCTTTGCCCATTCCACTGTTTTGATGTCGGTAGGAATGCGTCCGCCATTCAGAAAAACATACCATTCACCATCAATGCATTTGGTGTCGATGGCTAATACCACGCACTGACTGCCAAACTGACCTGCCAGATCTTTAATGAGCTGCGGGTTATGAACAGCGGCGGTGTTCACCGATATTTTATCGGCACCACAGGACAGGAGATAAGATACGTCTTCCACACTCGAAATCCCTCCTCCCACGGTGAAAGGGATGTTGATGTGTTTCGCAATGCGGGTCACCAGTTCCGAAAGCGTTTTACGTTTCTCGTTGGTGGCTGTGATGTCTAAGAATACCAGTTCATCCGCGCCCATAGCGGCGTATAATGAACCCAACTCCACCGGGTCGCCTACATCCTTGATGTCAACGAAATTGATACCTTTTACTGTTTTCCCGTCTTTGATGTCCAGACAGGGGATGATTCGTTTTGCTAACATGATATTTAATTTCTTCTATCTAACGTTTTTATCATTATCTCCGGGTTAAAACCCTAATCTCCGGGTTAAAACCCGGAGCTATTGATGTGTTAAATATTGCTATTCGCTTTTCGCTTTTAACGCGTTTCCCTCTTCGTTCCATGCTCCTAAAACAACGCTTTCCACCGTATTGATGCGATTGCGGTCAGATGGTTTTTCGACCCGGATGTAATTGGAGGTGAAACCCACCATATTTTCTCCGTGACTGCGGCTTTCCCACAATACTGGGTAGGTTTTGCCCCGATGTTTTTCGTAGAACGCCTTTGTTTTTTTCTCTGAAAGCAAATGCAGGATGTCGCTTCTTCTTTTCTTTTCGGTGACTGAGTTGTGATGCTCGATTTCCAGCATTTTTGTGCCGGCTCTCTCCGAATAGGTGAATACGTGCAACTGTGAAATATCCAGTGAATCGATGAAACGGCAGGATTCTTCAAACAGTTCGGCAGTTTCGCCATGTACCCCTACAATCACATCAACGCCGATGAAAGCATCCGGTAACACAGACTTGATTTTCTCTACCCTGTGAGCGAAGAGTTCCCGGTCGTACTTTCTTTTCATCAGTTTTAGCACCTCATTCGTTCCCGACTGCAGCGGGATGTGGAAATGTGGCATAATCCTTTTGCTTTGCGACACAAAGGTAATGATTTCATCTGAAAGGAGATTGGGTTCGATGGAAGAAATCCGGAAACGGACATCGGCATCGATATTATCTAATGCTTTGACTAAGTCGAAGAAACTTTCACCGGTACTTCTGCCGAAATCGCCGATGTTGACACCGGTAAGTACGATTTCTTTCGCGCCTTCGCGGATGGCTTCTTTAGCCATTTCAACCGTTTCGGCTACCGAAGCACTGCGACTTCTTCCCCTGGCCATGGGGATAGTGCAATAGGTACAGAAATAATCACAACCGTCCTGCACTTTCAGGAAGTAGCGGGTACGATCGTCGCGGGAGCAGGAAGGTTTGAATTCCCTGACCCGTTTCACGGAGCCGTGGTGGATAACAGCGGAATCATCTTTGTTTAAATTGCGCAGGTATTCCAGGATACTGAACTTTTCGTTCGCCCCCAGCACTAAGTTTACTCCTTCTATTTTGGCAATTTCCTCCGGTTTCAACTGAGCGTAACAGCCTGTCACCACCATCAAAGCGTTCGGATGCTGACGGTGCAATTTACCAATTGCCTGACGGCATTTACGGTCTGCCACATCGGTCACTGAGCAGGTATTGATAACGCAAACATCAGCCTGTTCGCCTGATTTCGTTTTGACAAAACCCTCTTCGCACATCTTTTTCCCAATGGCGGAAGTTTCGGCAAAGTTCAGTTTGCATCCCAGGGTGTGAAAGACAACTTTTTTATTGTTGAATACAGAATGATCGATCATGAAATGAAGAAATGAGCCACAAAGTTACGTTATTTTATTGAAATTAATTCCCTCGCTTCGTTCGGGATGACAGACTGTGATTAAAAGTGTCATCCCGAGCGAAGCGAGGGAGCTATAATATTATAAAAATTCAAACAAATCCAGCGTGCTTTTTCTTACTTTAGGCAGACGTGCGTTGTAGTCTGTTTCTTCGTTCCGGAAACCGATAGCGAACATACAGACAGACCCCAAGTTTCGTTCGTGTAAATTTAAAAGTTTATCCAACGCTTCCGGGTTGTAACCTTCAATGGGTACAGAATCTACTTCCTGTTCTGCTGCCGCAGTCAGTCCGAACCCAAGGGCAATGTATGCCTGACGGGCAGCCCATTGAAAATTCTCATCGGCAGTTTTATTTAGTAAACCATTCATCATGTTGCGATAAGCTATGACCTTTTCTTTGGCTAACATCGGTCGGGTTTTATTAATCAGATCGAAATAAGTATCTAAAATTTCATCCGTCACCTTCCGGTAGCAGGCAAAAATAAGTACCTGAGAGGCATTCGGAATCTGTGGTTGTCCTGGAGCAGCCGTTTCAAAAATTTTGTTTTTTATTTCCTGAGATTCAACAACCAATATCTTAAAAGGCTGCAATCCCATAGAAGTAGGGGCTAAGCGGATGGCTTCGAGTATGTTGTCAACTTTGTTCTGCGGTAACTTTTTACCGTTCATTTGTTTGCTTGCATAACGCTTGCTGAGTTTTGCTATCAATGTCATTTGAGTTTTAAAAATAAAGAAATTATTCAGTAATCTTAAACACAAAAGTAGGCCTTTTGTTTAAGAAATACATCATTTTTTTGTACTTTTGCAACGCTTTAATATTTTGATAGAAATTGAACCACATTAGTCACATTAGAAAACTTTAGTAATATGTTTCAAAAATGAGACTAATATTTACTGATGTGACTAATGTGGTTTAAAATTTAATAATGATATAATATGTTTGAATCGTTAAGTGAGAGGTTAGACAGGTCATTTAAAATCCTGAAAGGGGAAGGAAGAATTACCGAAATCAACGTGGCAGAAACGCTGAAGGATGTGCGTAAAGCACTGTTGGATGCCGATGTGAACTTTAAAATTGCGAAGACTTTTACCGACACCGTAAAGGAAAAAGCGTTGGGTCAGAATGTGCTCACCTCAGTGAAACCTTCTCAGTTGATGGTGAAAATCGTGCACGATGAGCTGGCGGAGCTGATGGGCGGTCAGAGTGTTGACATCGATTTAAAAGGCAATCCGGCCATCATCCTGATGTCGGGTTTGCAGGGATCCGGTAAAACGACTTTCTCCGGTAAATTAGCCAATCTGTTGAAAAACAAAAGAGGCAAACGTCCGCTGTTGGTTGCGTGTGATGTGTATCGTCCCGCTGCCATTGAGCAATTGAAGGTACTTGGTGAACAACTACAAGTACCGGTATATTCCGAGCCAGAAAGCAAAAATCCGGTAGCCATTGCAGAGGCTGCAATCAAATATGCGAAGCAGCATTACCACGATGTTGTGATTGTCGATACAGCCGGTCGTTTGGCCATTGATGAGATGATGATGACAGAAATTGCCGCCATAAAAAAAGCATTAAAGCCGCAAGAAATCCTTTTCGTTGTGGATGCCATGACCGGTCAGGATGCCGTTAATACAGCCAAAGAATTTAACGACAAACTTGACTTCGACGGTGTAATTCTGACTAAGTTAGACGGTGATACCCGCGGTGGTGCAGCCCTATCCATTCGCTCGGTGGTAAACAAACCCATCAAATTTGTGGGAACCGGCGAAAAGATGGATGCATTGGATGTATTCCATCCCGAACGTATGGCAGATCGTATACTCGGGATGGGTGATGTTGTGACGTTGGTTGAACGTGCGCAGGAGCAATACGACGAAGAAGAAGCCCGTCGTTTGCACAAGAAAATCGCGAAGAACCAGTTCGATTTCAACGACTTCATTTCTCAGATACAGCAAATCAAGAAGATGGGTAATATCAAGGATTTGGCAGCCATGATTCCCGGTATGGGGAAAGCGCTGAAAGATGTGGATGTAGATGAAAATGCTTTCAAAGGCATCGAAGCCATTATCCATTCGATGACACCCAAAGAAAGAGAAAATCCTTCGCTGTTGAATGGCAGCCGGAAACAACGCATCGCTAATGGTAGCGGCACCACCATCGTGGAAGTCAACCGCCTGTTGAAGCAATTCGAGCAAACCAGCAAAATGATGCGCATGGCCACCACCATGAAACCTGGCAAGATGAAAGCGGGGAAACGACGGTAAAACGACAAACGTCTAACGTCTAACGTCTAACGACAAACGTCTAACGACTGACGTCTAACGTTAAACGTCTAATAATTGACTAAAATATTTATTTTGATTACATATAAAATACATTGAAACAAACTAAAACAATCGTTTTAACGCTTGACGTTAGACGTTAGACGTCAGTCGTTAGACGTTTGTCATTAGACTTTAGACTTTTTAAAATGACCAATTACCAAATCATCGATGGCAAAGCCATTTCCGACCAAATCAAGCAAGAGATTGCCGCAGAAGTACAACAAATCATCACCAATGGCGGAAAACAACCCCATCTGGCGGTTATCATTGTGGGGCATGATGGCGGTAGCGAGACCTACGTGGCGCACAAGGTGAAATCCTGTGAGCAGGTCGGTTTCAAATCCACCCGCATTGCTTTAGAGGCTGATGTTACCGAAGCCCAATTGCTGACTGAGATAGATAAGCTAAACAATGATGCCGATGTAGACGGATTCATCGTGCAGTTGCCCTTGCCGAAACACATTTCAGAAGAGAAAGTCATAGAAGCCATTGATTACAGAAAAGATGTGGACGGCTTTCATCCCGTGAACGTGGGTCGCATGGTTATTGGATTGCCCTGTTTTGTTTCAGCCACCCCTGCTGGTATCATGGAATTACTCAAAAGATATGACATCCCGACATCCGGTAAAAACTGCGTGGTGATCGGACGTTCAAACATCGTGGGTAAACCCGTGGCTTCGCTGATGATGCAAAAAGCTTATCCCGGCGATGCCACTGTAACCGTTTGTCACAGTCGCACCAAAAACCTGAAGGAAATATGTCTGCAGGCCGACATCATCATCGCCGCCCTCGGATCACCCGAATTCCTGAAAGGCGACATGGTGAAAGAAGGCGCCGTGATCATCGACGTAGGTACCACCCGCGTAGCCTCCACCGAAACCAAATCCGGTTTCCGACTGAAAGGCGATGTCGCCTTCGACGAAGTAGCGCTCAAAGCCTCCTACATCACACCCGTTCCCGGTGGCGTAGGGCCGATGACGATTATTTCGTTGCTGAAAAATACGCTGTTGGCAGCGAAAAAAGAGGTTTACTTTTCGACTAATGACTAAAGTCAAATGACGAATGTCTTAAGTTAAAGAAATATTGGACTTTATATTCACTCTAATCTTGTTTTTTGACCTTAGTCGTTCGACGTTTGACGTTTGACGTTTGACAAAATTATGCATCTCTTCTACGTCCCCAATATCGCCTCCTCTCTTTTTTCCGAAGAAGAATCCCTGCACGCTGTCAAGGTATTGCGATTGCAGGCAGGGGATGCTATTGTGGTCGTGGATGGAACAGGCGGGTATCATCAGGCCAGGATAACCCTGCCACATCCGAAGCATTGTGCATTTGAAATTACCGAATCCATTTTCGACTATGGCAAGCGAAATTACAGGCTGCACATTGCCATTGCTTCTACTAAGAATATCGAACGTTTCGAATGGTTTCTTGAAAAAGCCGTTGAGATAGGTATCGACACCATCACGCCTGTGTTGTGCCGCTATTCCGAACGCAAAATTATCAAGACCGATCGTCTCGAAAAAATCATCGTTTCAGCTGCCAAGCAATCCATCAAAGCATATTTTCCTGTATTAACCCCGCTTTGTACTTTTGATGAACTACTCAAGCTACATAAAGCGAAAGCAAAATTCATCGCCCATTGCTATCCTGGCGACAAAAACCTTTTGAAAAGCATGCTGCCCGGTCAGGACGATATACTCATCCTCATTGGTCCCGAAGGTGATTTCAGTCCCGAAGAAGTCGAGAAAGCCCTCCAACACGGATTCCAACCCGTTTCTCTTGGCGAAAGTCGTCTCAGAACCGAAACTGCCGGTGTGGTTGCCTGTGCACAGGTAGGGGTTGTGTTGGGATGATGACATTCTTCAATTTTTTTACTTTGGCGGTGAGCCGGTACGTTAGTGGAATGATTTATGGTACGTAACAAGAAGGGTTACTTACGGTTACCATTCAGTCAAGAATCAAACGAATTGAAGATTCCATTTCTAAAAATAAAATGCATTAATAGACTTGTATAAATGTGCCATTTTTTATAATTTCACTGCCGGAATTTTTGTTTGTTTAAAATACCCCGTTTAGATGCAAAATCCTAAACCCAATCACGTTTTCATGATGAAAAACGAAATTATTTTATACCGTCCTGATGAACTCAGCGAACACATTGAAGTCCGAATTGATGAGGAAACCGTTTGGTTAAATCGTCAGCAAATTGCTATACTTTTCGGAAGAGATGTAAAAACCATTGGAAAGCATATTATCAATATTTTTTGTGAAGGAGAATTGATTAGAGAAGTGGTTGTCGCAAATTTTGCGACAACCACTCAACATGGAGCAGTAAAAGGGAAAACGCAAACCTTTTATGTTGAGTATTACAACCTCGATGTAATCATTTCTGTTGGATATCGTGTTAAATCTAAACAAGGCACCCAATTCCGCATTTGGGCAAACAAAATCCTAAAAGATTACCTGCTGAAAGGTTATTCGATTAATAACCGGATGAACCGTATCGAAGACAATGTGCAAGCCCTCTCACAAAAAATTACGGAAATCGATCTACAAATTAATACGCATTTGATTCCCAAACAAGGTGTTTTCTTCGACGGACAAGTTTTCGATGCTTACGAACTGACTTCTAAAATCATTCGCTCTGCTCAGCAAAGCATCGTGCTTATTGACAATTACATTGACGAAATTACATTGACTCATTTGTCCAAGAAAGGAAATGATGTAAAAGTGCTGTTACTCACCAAAACCATCAGCAAACAACTGATCCTGGATGTGCAAAAAGTCAACGAGCAGTATGGAAACTTCGAACTAAAATCTTTTGCCAAAAGTCATGACCGCTTTTTGATAATCGACGACAACGAAATTTACCACTTGGGCGCATCGCTTAAAGATTTGGGAAAACGGTGGTTTGCATTTTCGAAATTAGATAGGAGTTCGGTGGGGGATAAAATTCTAAACTCAATTTCTTCTTAATTATGAAAAACAAAATTATTTTATACTGTCCTGATGAACTCAGCGAACACATTGAAGTGCGAATTGATGAGGAAACTGTTTGGGTAAATTGAAGCAAAGGACCCAATTCAAGACACATTTATGATCGCAAAATGCGACTTTAAACCAAGAAAGTATTATTAATCTGTTTATAAACACAACCGTTTCAAATTTAACTACAATTGAATTATGAAAAATGAATTATCTAAATCAATCATGTACGTTGAAAACCGGATTTATACCATTCGGGAAGTTCAGGTAATGTTGGATTCCCATTTGGCAGTATTATATGATGTGGAAACGAAAAGAATTAATGAGCAAGTGAAACGAAATATTAAGAGATTCCCCTCCTCATTTATGTTTCAGCTTTCAGCATCGGAATGGGACAATTTGCAGTCTCAAATCGCGACTACGGTATTCGATGATGATTTGCGGTCGCAATTTGCGACCGCAAAAAGAAGAACACTTCCATACGTTTTCACCGAACAGGGTGTAGCTATGTTATCAGCTGTTATAAACAGTGAAACAGCCATCAATGCAAGTATTCATATTATGAATGCCTTTGTAAAAATGCGGCATCTCTTGATAGAGAATTCACTGATAAATCATCGAATAAATAATTTGGAAGTAAAGCAAAAAGAAACAGATAGTAAGTTTGAGCAAGTTTTCAAAGCACTCGGAAGTAATGCTATTCCCAAACAAGGTGTTTTCTTCGACGGACAAGTTTTCGATGCTTACGAACTGACTTCTAAAATCATTCGCTCTGCTCAGCAAAGCATCGTGCTCATTGATAATTACATTGACGAAATTACATTGACTCATTTGTCCAAGAAAGGAAATGATGTAAAAGTGCTGTTACTCACCAAAACCATCAACAAACAACTGATCCTGGATGTGCAAAAAGTCAACGAGCAGTATGGAAACTTCGAACTAAAATCTTTTGCCAAAAGTCATGACCGCTTTTTGATCATCGACGACAACGAAATTTACCACTTAGGCGCATCGCTTAAGGACTTAGGGAAACGGTGGTTTGCTTTTTCGAAACTGGATAAAAGAACCGTGCGAGATATGTTGAAGAATATAGATGAACTTTTATAAGTATTAGCTGGAGTATTCACCAAATTCTTACAATAGTAATTTCTCAGTTAAGATATAATGCAAAATAAAAAACCTCCACAACTTGTTAATTGTTTGAAAATTAGTTTTTATCTTTGGACTGAAAAATCACATATACACCTCAATTTGTATTTATTTCAATTAATGTATATAAACAAATAATAAGATGGGAAAAATGAAGCACTTATGCTGTGTGTTATTAACTCTATTATTGTTTTCCTGTGGTGATAATAATCCTATTGAACAAGATACTCCACTTATGGTTAGTAGCACGAAGGTGACTTTAAGTCCGGATAAACCTTATGTCGAAATTGTTATTATAAAAGGGGCCGGTAATTATAGGGTTACAAGTTCAAATGAAGCTGTTGCGCAGTATGTATTGATAAATAACAAACTATATATTACTGGTTTTAATATTGGCTATGCTATCATCACATTGAAGGATCAGGACGATAATGTTGTTGAAATCATGGTAACTATCAATGAATTAATTCCCAGGGTGTATCCTTTATCTATTTTAGTATTTGTTAAGGTTGGCGACACCAAATATATAACGAATACCGATTCGAATCCTCTGTATTTTTTAATGGATACAGCCTCTGTAGTTCAGGCAGACGAAACACTAAGTAATGTACAGATTACAGGTAAAAAAACTGGTGTCGCTCATTTGTATTACCTTAAAGAATACTGGCCAACAATAATGTATAATATTCAGGTAATAGAGCATTATCCTTTTGCAGTATCACCAACAACAGGCACACTAAGACTTGCAATTGGAGCTGAATCGGAATATCATGTTTTATCAGGTTGTGGCAGCTACACATTAACTGTTTCGAATTCAGTTGCCATTTCAGCTGAACTTATCGCTTGGCCTATTGAGCCGACCTTCAATCAAAGTAATCCTCGCATTATACGAATTAAGGCACTTCAGAAAGGTACTTCAGAACTTACGATAACGAATGTTGAAACGTCTGAGGTGAAAATCGTGAATGTTACTGTAGGATAGGATTTATATAATATGAATACGTAAAAATTCAACCCATGAAAAGATCACTTTTAATCTTATTATCCACATTCTTACTACTAAGCTGTGAAAAAAGCAACATCGCTGAACATGCAAATTACATTGGTGTGTGGACCAATGTCAATGGAAATCTGACACGCACATTAGAAGTAAAAACCAACGGAAAAAGTTTTTATGAAGAGCGAACAAGCTCTGGAAATTCATATACAGCAGTCAGCTACAATGGAAATTTCGTTCTGAATGATTCAATTCTGAAAATTGGATTTAAAAAGCTCATTATTAATGAAGAGCCAACGATGTCGGGTGGTACGTGGTATCTTGTAATGGATAATCGGGAGTATAGTAAAAATTAGTAAGTAGTTAATTGATAATCGATACCTTGTTTAATTTTTACCAATATTCATTTACTTGATAAGTTTATATTAAATCGGATGAGAAATATTCTGGAGTAAACCTGTCAGACTTGTCTAAATGCGCCATTTTTTATAATTTCACTGCCGGAATTTTTGTTTGTTTCAAATACCCCTTTTTACTGCTAAATCCTAAACCCAATCATGCTTTCATGATGAAAAACGAAATTATTTTATACCGTCCTGATGAACTTAGCGAACACATTGAAGTGCAAATTGATGAGGAAACTGTTTGGCTTTCTCTTAATCAGATAGCCCAACTTTTCGACAGAGATAAATCTGTTATTTCAAGGCACTTGCAAAATATTTACAAAGAAGGAGAACTCACCATAGAGGCAACTGTTGCAAAAAATGCAACAGTTCAAATTGAATCAGGACGGAAAGTTACAAGAGAAATAGAATACTATAATCTTGATGCCATTCTTTCTGTGGGTTATCGGGTTAACTCTAAACAAGGTACTCAATTCCGCATTTGGGCTAACAGAATCCTGAAAGATTACCTGCTGAAAGGTTATTCGATTAATAACCGGATAAACCGTATCGAAGACAATGTGCAAGCCCTCTCACAAA
>Ga0265294_10000833_pt1 | contig 41929 bp, 47 predicted proteins | sample MunlanPumphouse3_FD_192504 | JGI IMG/M metagenome (GOLD analysis project Ga0265294, IMG submission 192504) | Groundwater microbial communities from a municipal landfill in Southern Ontario, Canada - Pumphouse #3 | ecosystem: Environmental > Aquatic > Deep subsurface > Groundwater | place... | reverse complement strand
GTTTTTCGATTTGTGATATATTGCTCCAAAAGGGAGCCCATATTGTCATGGCGTGTCGCAACGAAAAAAGAGCAGAAGAAGCCCGCGCTTTGTTGAAGGCAAAGCATCTTAACGGACGCATCGACATCATTCTCTACAATCAAGCGTCTCTTTCTTCGATTTCCAGTTTCGCTCAATCATTGATGACTGAACATAGTGATTTTTATGCTCTCATTCTTAATGCTGGAATCTTTCATCCCAAGAAGAATGATAAATTTGAAAACAGTATCCCTCTAACGATTGGAACAAATTTTTTAGGACCTTTATATTTAATTCACTTGCTGCAGGGCTATTTAGTTAATGCGACAAGTGAAAAACGAATCATATTGCACGGTTCTCTAGCCTATCATTTTGTCCGATATAAAAATAAAGAAGAATCCTTATTAAATCTTAAAAACGGACCGATGAAACAATACTCATACTCAAAATTAGGACTGACAGAAGCGTTTTATTTTTATTCACTCTCTAACCAAAACCCAAACGTTAAGTACTTGTTATGTGAGCCAGGAGTCTCGAGCACTGGTATCATACGCAATTATAAAAAGTGGTTTAAAACAATTGCGAGTTACGCGATGGCAATTGGCTTGCCAAATACGCGAAAAGCATGTCTTTCTGCTTGCTATTTAACTACTCAAAAAGTCGCTAATGGAAACTACTACCGTCCGCGCGGAATTATGTCTATTGGCGGGTATCCTCGCCTTCATAACTTGAAGAATAAATACGTTGATTATCGTATCGTAATTGATGGGTTAGATATATTGGAAAAATTTTATGCTAAATGAGAAAAACGCTGCTGTATTTTATCTTTCTAAGTCAAATGATGATCTTTATTATTTAAACGAATTCATTAGCCTAGCCAGGAATGCTGGTTACAAAGTTATCGAAAAGTATTCTCAGAAACTTGATAAACCGGACAAGCATACTTTCTTTGGTTCGGGAAAAATTATGGAAATTCGTGAAATAATTCGTAATAATGATGAAAAAACAGACAAATATCCATCCTTTGACTACGTTCTTGTCAATGATGATATCAACCCATTGCAAAAGAAAATAATGGAAGATATTCTCGAAATGCCGGTAATTGATCGAAGCACAATTATTCTCAAAATATTTGAAGATAATGCGAAGAGCAAAGAAGCGAAATTGCAGGTCGAGATAGCTAAGCTGAGATACACAAGCAACCAACTCGTCGATGCAATGGCGTCTTATTCACAAATCACTTCCGGCACAGGAAGAAATAAGGGCGAAGGCGAAAAAGCTATCGAATTGAGTAAACGTCAAATTGAAAACAAAATTGTTGCGAAAAAACGCGAACTAGAAACCATCAAGTTATCTCGTCGGATATCTCGAGCAAAGAGAAACAAATCCCCGATTCCTAAGGTTGCGGTAGTAGGTTACACCAACGCCGGTAAATCATCTCTTATTAATGCGTTATTAAGCTATCAGCATAGTCATCCGAATAAAGCAGTTTTAGTTAAAGATGATGTTTTCGCCACATTGCAGACTTCTACTCGCTTGATTAACTGCTACGGATATCCTGCTTTTTATATTACTGACACTGTCGGATTTGTCTCGCGACTACCAATTTATTTAATTGAAGCCTTCCGTTCTACTCTTGAGGAGATTAAAGAGGCGGATTTGATTGTCAAGGTAGTCGATTTCTCTGATTCCCATTACGAGGAACACATTCAAACTACCGCTGATGTCTTATCACAACTTGGTGTCGAGAATGTCCCCACCCTCTTTTTATATAATAAATATGATCAGGTCGCTGGAACTCCAACCACTCTTCCAAAAGAAAACGAACTCTATTCCTGCTTATTACCAAATGAAAGTAATATTTCGGAGATAATAAAATTCATTTCCCAAAACATTGCTAAAAAATGGAAGAGAAAAAATATTGTTTTTCCGTTTGAGAAAGATTTTTCCGCCTTTATGTTCGATAACTACGTCCAAAAGTTTAAAGAAAAAGAAGACGGTTACCACTGCACCGCCTACTTTAATCCTTTAACTATTTATAAATACGATTATCTTTTCAAACCACGAGATTGAACGATTCCATCGTAAATGCGTTTGATTTCATCTGCGACTTCTTCAACTGTCTGAGTCTCAGAATTGATGTGGACATCAACCTCTGGGATGTTTTCTTTTGCAAAAGCAGTTCGATCGTGCAGGAGTCTTTTGTGTGCTAAGTCGTCAGGATCTCCTCTTTCTATCATTCTCTTATAGCGAGTTGTCTCGGTAGAATCGAGAAAAAAAGTAATGATATTGGGATCGTTTAAAGCAATATAGGCTCTTAATCCGGCTGGATCGATGACGATACATCTTCCAGGGGCGATTTGGTCTTTTGTTGATCCATAAAAATTCCCGTTGTAGATTGTGTGTTCGACAAAGCGGTCTTCTCTTAACATTTGCTCAAAGAGCTCTTTATCCACGTAGAAATAATCTCGCCCATTTACTTCTCCGACCCGCATTGGACGAGTAGTGGTTGTAATCATTTTTGTAATGCCGTATTTTTTTGCTAATGTTTTGGCGACTTCCGTCTTTCCGCTTGCGCTAGCACCTGCTAAAACAATCATGGAAATATTATATAAGTTTGCCTAATTAAAAACATCAAAAAGAGAAAAGTGCGACATTTTTTAGAAAAATTCCAACTTTTCCATTTTTTTGAGATAACAAAGTTAATTAGGAGTCATTATGAAACAATCACCTCATGCAGTATTCAAACATTTATCACATCAAATCGAAGAAATTGCCTCGATGTACTTTTCGAGCAAGAAACAGATTAGCGAAACTAACATTTATTCATTTTCATCAGGAGAACCAGATGCGTTCAGCCCTTATCATCTTTTGATATCTCGTGTAGAGAGAGCTTTTGATCAATTAGATAATGTCGAAAAAGATTTTATCAACAATGATTTTTTCGATGAAAGCTATCCTTTCTGGTGGGCGAATATTTATCCCAAATGCACTTATTATCGTTATAAGAGGAAAGCTATGACACATTTCCTCGAAGCCTATGAAAATTAAAACAGCATCATTCGCATTATTACTTCTTCTTTTAATACCCTTTTTTCTCTCGGCCGCCCCTGTGTCGGCGTATACATTTTCCTCTCAAACTTATGGGCCTTTTCAGAAATATGAAGATAATCAAAATATTGTCATCCGCGTCACAGGATCTTCTTATATTAGACAGGAAGTTTTTTGCCTTTTAAAAATTCTGGATCAAGATAATAATTCTCTATCTCAATCGAAAAGCAACAATGTAACGATTTCGAAAAATGAGACGGGCATTTTAAATGTTACTTTGCTTACCCACGCACACCTAGATGAAGATGGTATGAATATTGAATTTTGTTTGATTGATGCAAATAATTTGAACCTATTAAAAATTCTAAATTTCTCAATTTTTCCACTCTCAGCAAAAGAATATAACCCAATTGACTATTCAGAAAAGAGCATTAGAGAAAATCCAACATGCTTTCGTTTTAACAATTCGCAAGTAGATACATATCAAGAAGAATATGTTTTTGATGAGTTTGTTGATTATTTTCTCTTCGATACTTATTATCAGCTTAGTCTAAAACAGTTTAGGTTCACCTATCACTATGTGAATTTTTTAACATATCAGAAGGCATACATTATTCTTCCTGATGATGTGCCCTCATTTGATTATCTACCTGCCGATGAAACAGGCCAAAAAATTATACCCTTATCTTTGATAAAAAACGCTGAAACGTATTATCTATCTTTTCCCGACATCATGTATGTTAACCCTCTTAGTCTCGATATGTCACTGAAAGAAGAAAGAGGTTTTGTGGCAACATCTTATTTCTATCTTCCAATTAATCAAATGGATATTTTCGAGAATACAAATTTTAGTTTTGCAATTGAAGGATTAGGTGCAAATAAATCTCGGTTTGTTTGGACAGTAAATTTTACTGTCACAAAAAGTTTAATCGGGCCTTGCTCAAGCAGTGACTATTGCGTTATTGGTGGTGTTTCTCAATGATATCCGCTTTTCTTTCTCTCCTTGCTTGCTTGTTAAGCTTTCAATTATTTACCATTACATCAAAATTGACTGCTATGAATCGAATTGTGATTTCGACCCCAATTGCTTTGCTTGAAGCCTCGATACCTTTAGTTGGTGACGAAGACATTATTTCTCCCTATTTTGATCGTCAAATTCTTGAAAATACCTTAGATTCTTATTATAAAAACGAACTTGCACAATATTACCGAGATATCTCAATAGATTATTACTATTATCATCAAGAAGATAAGTCGTTTTGCATGGAAGAAAAATGCGATGCTGTTGAAGTTACCATCTCAACGAGAATCATATTTAATTTTCGATATAGTCGAGTCATGTTTTATCAAATAAAGGACATGCAACATGGACATTAATAAAGCAATTTCTTTTATCGAAAATTCATTCTTGTCTCTCCTTCTTCAAGATCCGGAAGTTACAGATGTTTCTTATAATGGGGATAAGTTTTTTTATCTTCATAATATTTATGGAAGAAAGCTTTCTGATATCTCAGTAACAAGAGATGAAATCAAAGCTTTTATTCGTCAGATTGCCAATTTAACTGACAAACAATTTTCATATCAATGTCCCATCCTTGATGTGACAGTTGGTAAGTATCGCCTAAACGCGGTTCATCAATCAATTGCTAGAATCGGAAAAGAAATCTCCTTGACTTTCTCGCTTCGAATCGCCTCCTGTCAACCGCGAATTACTGATAGTAGTTCTTTTCTTACGAGTGAATTAATTTCGCTTTTTGAAACACTTCTTTACTCCAATGTTTCAATTGTTATAGGAGGTTTAACTGGTAGTGGTAAGACCGAATTTCAAAAGTATTTGCTTAGAAAAATTCCATGTTATAAACGAATCATTCTAATCGATAATGTGCTGGAACTTGAACAAGTTCGTGAGCAAACATCGCTCGACATAAATACGTGGCAAGCCGATGAAAGGAATAGTCTTTCTTCGATCCAAGAATTGGTTAGAAATGCCTTGAGAAGCTCTCCAGATTGGTTAATTGTCGGAGAGGCGAGGGGCGCCGAGATGATTGAAGTGCTAAATTCAGCGATGACTGGTCATCCGATTATCACGACCATTCATGCACTGGATGTGTCTAGCATGCCCTCTCGTATGGTGAGAATGATTTTAATGAACGATAAGAAAATGAGTTATGACGACACACTACAAGATGTTTTATATCATTTTCGCATCTACGTATATCTCATTAAGGAAGAAGACTTAAATGGAGAAATAAATAGACGGATTCAAAGTGTTTGTTATATCGATGAAGGCGGCAAAATCAATTATCTATACAAATGGAAAAATGCAAAGCATGTTTATATAAAATTTCCACAAAAAGCAGCTGAAACATTGAATTTAATGTCGGAAAACTCCCTTTTTAACAAAACGTTCTTGAAGGAGTTCGTTCATGAATAACAGCGTAATTATTGGATTGGTACTAGGGACAATTTTTGGCTTTATTGGGTATTTTGCGACCGATAATTTTCTCATATCCCTTATTGTAGCTGGGATGACAATTTTATATTTTTCTTTCGTTATCAATAGAAGATTTAATAAATACCTCGTGATGACAAAACGGTTCCACAGCTGTTATTTTTTCATTAATAACTTTATTGTTTCTCTAAGTGTCAAAGAGTCTATAGTTGATGCTTTTTCTTCTTCAAGCGAGGGGCTTGGAAGGAGTTTTCTCGATTCGCAAGACGGAATTGAAGATTTAACCGAGAACGAGAAAATTATTTACCTAAAAAAATATTTTCATTTCCATATCTACTATCTATTTTCCGACATAATCGCATTATGGTGCGAACAAGGAGGAGATATTATAAAAATGTCGAATTATTTGATGGGTTCCTGTCGAGAATCTGAAGAGTATATTCTTTATTGTCAAAGCGAGAATAGGAAAAGCGGAATCGAATTTTGCCTTCTATGGGTGTTTTCCTTATTTATTCTCACTATTTTACGTGTTGTCTTAGCTGATTTTTATTCTTCGATTACTCGTCAGGTGTTCTATCCATATGCAATATTTGGAATCTTTGTCATCCTTCTTTTTTCAATCGAAATACTTACGAGACGGATGACAAATATAAATATAAGAGGTTGGTACAATGAGACAAAGTAAGTGGCGAAAACAAATCGAAGACCTTGGTTTTTCTTATAAAAAAGAAATTTTTAAAATATTATTTTTAAATTTGTTTTTACTTTCAACTTTTGGACTTGTTGTTTTTGTTACAGAGGAAATTCTTTTTGTCGGCCTTTGTGTTATTGCTCTTTCAACTACGAATTATCTTCAGTTTTCTCATTACTCAACCATTAAGAGAAAAAATGAGCAAAACCACAACGAAGAACTAATCGCTCTTTTATCTTATTTTCAAACCTTTATAGATAACAAAAACACTGTGTATCAAGCCTTTCAAAGAATAACCGAATTTGGGAGCGCTTGGATGAAAGATAAAATTGGTATTTTTTTGACAAGTATTGATAACGACAAGAGCGTTCAGCCATTCATTGATTTTGCAGGCAATTTCACAAATAATATTGCGAAAAATTTGATGCTCTCGATATATCAAATGATTGATCAAGGCGAGATTTCATCAAGGCTTAATCAATTTACTTTTCTTTTCCAAAGCGTCTCAAGTAATTACAGCAGCGAACTACGACTCAAAAAGCAAAGGTCGCTTGCCCAAATGACCACATTCCCATTAATAGGAGCAGGTGCGATTGTGATGATCCTATCATTTAGCATTATTTCGGTAGTGGGGGATATGGTTAATGTCTTATAAAATTGGTCTCATTCTTTCAATGATTTTCGTAGCATTATTTTTTGCTTTTGGAATTGATTTAATTACTGTTCAATTTGTGTTTAGCAACCTCGATGCTCAGTCAGTCGCAATATCATATCGGATTAGCCAACATGGTACGATTGACGAAAATTTGATTAATGAAATCGAAAATAAATATCAAGTCGATTTCGAATGTCTTAGTTATTGTCATCCTCAATTTGGTGACATTCTCGATTACAAAATATCACGGCAAATTAAGCCTATCATTATTTCAAAGGAACCCATGACAATAGCGATAAAGCGATCGGCTGTGATTGGATATTACTCGTGAGAAAGGAGAGATTATGTCGGAATTAAAAGGATCTTTGCTGGGCGTTATTTTGGTACTAATTTTATTTGGTACATTGAGCGCTTGCCTTACGGCCGCCTTTACTTCGATGACAAACGCAGCCACTAATCAAGTTGCTGAAGTTATTGAACAAGCGGAGGCGTAATCAGAAGACGATTCCAAGGCCAGGAATCGTTTTTATTTTGTGTACTTTTTTGTTTTTGTCTATAATAACAACGAGGTAAATTTTATGGTCGTCATTGATACTGTTAAAACCATCTTAGGAAAACGCGTTGATGTCTCTTCATTAAAGCAAGAAGATAAGCTGGTTGATTTAGGTCTTGATTCTCTTGATTTAGTAGAAGTAATGATTGAAATCGAAGAGCAATTAGGCGTCGAATTTTCCAGCGACGAAATCGCTCATCTAATTACGTTAAAAGATGTCGTCGATTTAGTTAATTCGAAAAGCAAATAACCACTTGTCATTAATACGCTTGCGTGATATTATTTTTCTTGCGTTTTACTAGTAAGTATCTCCTTACCTAGTATATGCGCTGCCTACCTAGCTCAGTCGGTAGAGCTATCGGCTGTTAACCGATCGGTCGTAGGTTCGAGTCCTACGGTAGGCGCCACTTGGCCATATGGAGAAGCGGCTTAACTCACTACCCTTTCACGGTAGCATTCTCGGGTTCGAATCCCGATATGGTCACCAACTTAGAAACATAGGATTGATACAAACGTGTCAGTCCTTTTTCTTTAGATATAATCTAACTTTTTTGTAATATGCCCATTCTACGGTTTAGCTAAAAAGGGCATTTTTTGATAAAAATCAAGAAATCCATATAGAACGTTCCACCGAAATTAGGCAACGTTCCACCGTAATTAACGACACAATCAGACCATTCCTTTTTGATGAAAAGCATCCTATTTCCTTTTCAGAGAAAAAATCTCTTTTTAAGTCGATAAAAATGTACGCTGATGGTATACTTTTAAGTGCGATGAATAAGAACGAAATAAAACGAAATGGTGTAGTGTTTACTCCTGACTCCCTTGGCCTTTATATGGCTAGGGAGGCCATAAAGCATTTTAATGAGCCAAAAGATAAACAAATAGTTTTGCTTGAACCATCTTCCGGAGATGGATCTTTGGCCCTTGCTATGCTTGAGGTTTTGTTTGAAAATGGATATAAAAAAGTAAAGCTTTTAGCTTTTGATATAAAAAGCGAATTCCTATTCAACCTTAAAAACAGGGTAGGCGAACTATTCCCTGATGTTGAAGTTGATGCTCGTTGTGAAGATTTTGTTAATTTTGCTTATAACTGTAGTGAGCCGTTTGTTGATATTGTTATTTCAAATCCTCCATATGTTAGAACTCAGCATTTAGATAAAAAGTACATTGATTTTGCTAATGAAAAAGCTGGCTTAAATGGAAGAGTTGATTTATATCAGATTTTCTTGGTTTTGCTTTCTAAAGTTGTAAAAGAAAGTGGAATTATAAGTATCGTTGTATCTAATAAGTTTTTGAGCAACAAAACAGGCAAAAATCTCAGAACATTCCTTTGCGAGAATTACAGGTTAATTAAAATAATTGATTTTGGCGATTCAAAGATGTTCGATGCTGCTGTTTTGCCTGTTGTATTGATTATGTCACCGGAATATGTGCTAAATGGAAAAGAGCAGTCTTGTGACTTCATTTCTATTTATGCTAAGCAAGATGTCGCATCCAACGAAAAGATTAACGACATTTTTACAGCTTTAGATTGTTTAGAAACTGTTGCTGTTAAGGATGATCATCTCTTTGATGTTAAATATGGCAGTTTACAAATAACAGATTCTAGCTGGTCGAATATTTCTTCCGACAACAATTCTTTCTTGGAAACAGTATCAAAACACACTTTCTGCTATTTACAGGATTTAGGAAAGATTCGTGTTGGTGTAAAAACGACCGCTGATAAAGTATTTATTTCAAAAAAATGGGATGAATTGGGTGCTGAGAAACCTGAATTACTGAGAAAGCTCATCACTCATCGAATAGCGGATAATTATATTTCTTCCAAAGAAGATTCATTTGAAATACTATACCCATACATTAATGTAGATGGTGAAAAAAGATTGGTCTCTTTAGATGATTATCCAAAGGCCAAAAAATATTTGCTATCACATTATGAAACTCTTGCAGGAAGGAGTTACCTTGCCGAGGCTCATAGAGAGTGGTATGAAATTTGGGTACCACACAGTCCGGCTCAATGGGACAAGCCTAAAATCGTGTTTAGGGACATATGTGAACATCCAACATTTTGGTTTGATAATTCAGGAGCTGTGGTCAATGGTGATTGCTATTGGATTGATTTCTTCCCAGCAACGACGCTAGATTCTATTTATTTGGCCTTAGCCATTTCTAATTCAACATTTATAGAACATTATTATGATTTGCAATTCCACAATCAGCTTTATGCCGGAAGACGTCGCTTTATGTCTCAATATGTTTCACTATTTCCAATCTTGAATCCTCAAGAGGAAGTTAGCAAAAAGATAATCGCCCTGACAAAGAGAATTATCAGTTCAAAAAAAGTCACTGATTCGCTCATAAAAGAAATCAATGACTTGGTATTAGAAGGGTTCGGTGTTAAAAATTAATCCCAAAAATTCGACGGTAGTGGTATTTGGAGTTTCGCATTTTGAACTTTGCCACCAAACAGTGTGAAAATACTGAAGAAATCTAGGCCTGATGTAATAAATAAATCGTCGATTTCAACCTCATATTCATTTATTCTATGTGCTGTTAAAACCAAGTAGCGGCACATAGATATTTTTATATTCACGTTAGAAAGACGAAAAGCAGTCAACTCATTGCTGTCTGGTTTGTGCAATCCTAAATCAATGGTTGGGGACATTTGGAGCTTAACTTCTAGTAATTGATTCGGAATATCTGGGAATTGACCATCGTCTGTAAAGACAGCGTAGCCTAGACAGCGGCATACCAATTCATGTGCATCATCAGCAGTAGTTCTTTCCTGAACCAAATTGTCTGTTTTTATGCGTTTACCAATTAAGGAGGATAGTTTTGTGTACAAAGCCTTAATAGACATTAAACTATCTGAGTCTGGGTCACTTGATGGTGAGAAAGCAACGTCATTAACCTTTTCTTTCACAAAGGGTTTCAATTCTGGTGCATCATCTGTGTACCTTTCGCCTAGAAAAGATTGAGGGACTCTGGCTTGATACTTTGTTGTTAGTTTACCAGTTGTGTCTAAAGCCTTTAAATCCTCCCCGTCTATTACTTTTATTTGTGTAACGATATCTTCCTCGTTTACTCTTACTAGAACATATCTTCTATCAGCAGAAATCTCATCATTCCATATCTGCAAGTTATTAGATTTTTGAGTGTAAACGTCAAATTGTTGGCATGGAAACTTAGGCTTTGTCTTCAAAAAGTTGCTTGGTATATCGTAATTTAAAGCCTCACAAACATATGATTTAAGCACTTTAGACCTTGTTCTTAGTGGCAAGCCAGCTAAAGATTTGCCGACCAAATAATCACTAAGTTTTTTCTGAAGAGTGCTTTTATCCAATAATTCTGACTGAACAAAAGAATAAATATCTCTACCCATAACAACCTCCAAATAGAACTTTGAAAATTATATCACGGGCGTATAGAAAAGAATATCCCTTGACTATGGTTGCTCTTTATTAGCAATCAAGGTTATGTGCTTTATGAGATTAACTTATGGAATATTTGGTAAGATCATGTTATTCTTATTTTTAAGATCAATAGTTCTTAAAAGGAGCAACATATGAGTTTACAACCTTTTGTTAAATGGGCTGGTGGCAAACGCCAGATAATGGATAAACTATTAGAGTTTAAACCAAAGAAATTTAAACATTATTACGAACCATTTGTTGGTGGTGGTGCTTTGCTTTTAGAGTTAGCTCCTATTCATGCAACAATCAACGATTCCAATAAAGAACTAATGTACGTCTATAAATGTCTTAGGAATAAAAGACTCTTCAAAAAGTTTTATGAACTTTGCAAGCAACACGAAGAGAACCACTCAGAGGATTATTACTATCAGATTCGTGACTTAGATAGAAAGAAAACTTCATACTCAAAAATGACGATGCCTGAAAAAGCTGCTCGCTGTGTTTATTTAAATAAGGCTTGTTTTAACGGCTTGTATCGTGTGTCTGGTAAAGGATTCTTCAATGTTCCTTCTGCTAAAAGAGAAAAAGTTAAATGTTTTGATGAAGAAAACATCCAAGCTTTGCATAAATATTTCAACAAAAGAAGGCCTGTTTTATTGAATAAAGATTTTGCTGAAGCTGTTAAAACCGCCAAAGCTGGTGATTTTGTTTATTTTGACCCACCATACGATGTTGTAGGCGAACAATCTTTCACTTCTTATACCGCTGGTGGATTCGGAAGAGATGAACAAACTAGATTAAGAGATGTCATAAAGGAATTGACTGATAAGGGTGTACTTGTAATGGCTAGCAACGCCAATACCCCATTTATCCAAGACTTATACAAAGACTTCAATATCCATGTTATCAACGCAAAGAGAATGATCAATTCAAAAGGTGATGGTCGTGGTGATGTTGAAGAAGTGATTATTACCAATTATTAATATGTATACAAAAAGAGATATCTACTTTCAGGAAGAAAATTTCACACTCCTAAAAGGAGACTCTTTTAAATTGCTTAAAAAAATAGAACCAAAATCTGTCGATATGATTTTTGCCGATCCCCCATATTTCCTTTCTAGTGGTGGAATTAGCTGCCAGAACGGAAAGCAGGTCTCCGTTAATAAAGGTGAATGGGACTATTCAAAAACGATTGAAGACCGAATTAAATACCATAGAAAGTGGATAGCATTATGCAGAGAAGTCCTTAAGGACAACGGAACAATTATGATTTCGTCTACTCTCCATAGTGTCTATGCAATTGGTGTTGCTCTAGAGTTAGAAGGCTATTCAATCATCAATAACATAATTTGGAGAAAAACTAATCCCGCTCCAAACTTGGCTTGTAGATGTTTTACTCATTCCACAGAGACAATTATTTGGGCCAGGAAGCAACTTACTCTTAAGAAAAAAGGTAAACATTATTTTAACTATGAAGCCATGAAAGCAGAAAATGGCGGTAAACAGATGAAAGATGTGTGGGACATAGAAGATGCTGAGCCGGAATTTTTCGAGTCTGGAACAGCCCCAAAAAGCGAGAAGAAATATGGCAAGCATCCAACACAAAAGCCAATTGCTTTATTAACAAGATTAATTACTGCTGCTTCCAGGGAAGGGGATTTGATCCTCGATCCTTTTAACGGGTCCGGAACAACGGGCCTTGTGGCATCAAACCACAACCGCAAGTATATTGGTATTGAATTAGAAAAAGAATATCTAGAAATTTCAAAGAATAGATACTTAAATAGGTGAGACATCACAAGCATTTGGACAAGATGAGAATTTTTCTTGTATAATATTAAAGATGGATCCACTTATCATTTTTATTTCTATCGTCACCTTATTCGTCGTTGGATCAATCATCGGTTGGGTGATTGAACTATTTTTCCGTCGTTTTATTTCACAACATAAGTGGATGAATCCTGGGTTTTTAGTTGGCCCGTATCTACCAATCTATGGTTTTGGCACCGTGGCTCTATACGTTTTAAGCAATATTGATTTGAGTTCGATTGGCTTAAGCGATCAAAGTGTATGGGGTGTCATCATTAAAATCGTGATGATTGCAGTAATTATGGTCCTTGTTGAATTCATTGCTGGTCTCATCTTTATCAAAGGGATGAAAATCAAGTTATGGGATTACAGCAAACGCAAAGGCAATATCATGGGCATCATTTGCCCTTCTTTTTCTTTAATTTGGCTGGCTGTCGGAGCTCTCTACTACTTTCTCATTAATAAATATTTAGTGAACGCTATCTACTGGTTATCTTCGGATCAACATCAAATCTATTATTTCTTTATTGGCATTATTCTTGGCATGATGCTCGTCGATTTCGCCTACTCCATTCATCTCGCGACAAAAATTAGTGAAGTCGCTAAAAAGAATAAAATCATTATTAATTTTGATGAATTAAAAGAAAACATCCGCAAAAAAACTGCCACCTTTATTAAGATTACTAAAAAAGGTCAGAAGTTAAAAAAGCGGGGATTCTTCTTCCCATTCAGAGGTAATAAAGAAACCATTTCAAAAGAAATTGATGAGTACGCTCAAAACAATAAAGATAGCGATAAATAAATATTTCTATCGTGATAGTGTATTGATTAGAGAGACAAATTGAGTGCCACATGGGTGACATGGACAATTAAAAATAGAATAGCAATAATAACGAGTGGGTAATTTTTTCTCCATAGACCCAGAAACATGTAATAAAGAGGAACAGCCCCTACTAAGCAGATTAACATTAGCGCGTAAGTCTGATAGCCATTATAATAGGCAATCCAACCGCCAAAATTAATCGCGAGCATTACTAATGCTAAAATAAAAAATAATCTTTCTTTCCTGTTTGATAAAGAAAACCACTTCTCGTTTTTATTGACGATTAAAATTAAAAAAGCAACCGAGAGAGAACCCACTATTTTCTCAATTATATTAAGGAAGATTGAAGATTCGGTCATATTCATAATCGGATTCGATGATAGATGAATCAGTGGCATAACAATATAGGGCAATTCTTGCAAGACAAAAAAGGCGATTCCAAGAAAGAAGACACCTAAGTATTGATTTTTATATATTTTGAACCATTTAAGCATGATTTTAATTTAAAACATCATATTACTCTTTTTTATATAATATCAGTTGATTACATCGATTTTAAGTAGTTTTTTGGTATAGACAATAAATGTCGACACTTTGTACTCATCTATTTTTTTAATTATTGGCGTGATATAATTTTTTTAATGATTATTCAAGCCGGTCAAAAACTAATTAATAAAGGTAAGCAAACTTCTATTGCTGATATTATCTGTGGAAAATATATCATCCATGTCTTTCAAGGATCGTTGTCTCCGAATGATATTTTGCTGAAATATAAAGGACCTTATAGTAATAGGATTAGAACACCTAAACACGTACATTGGACCGTTGATTTGTTGTTAAAAAAAGAACACGATGCAACTAACACAAATGTTTTTTTAAATACAATCTCTTTAATTTGGCAAAATAGTGGCCCTTTAACTGGAAATTCTTTTAATGACATCAACAGCTTATTAACTAACCTAAATGCAACTTATAATTTCAATAATTCGGTTGTGTTGGATGCGTATGGTGAATATCCAACAGAGTTTTTGTATGCTTTGTTATCTCTTTTGGTCGTTCAGGAAAAAACTAATGCTACAGCGAACGGTACTACTGCGGTGATGTTTGGTCAAATAATAAATGGCTTATCAGCTAACAGTTTGGACATCTTTAAGATACTTTCGACTGCAGGATTTGGTGGGAGATAGCCTTATGAGAGATTTTGATTCTTGGCTATTAACATTTAGAGAGAGTATTGCTGATTATAAGTACTACATTGATTTTGCTACTGTTTACAAAAACGTAGAACAATATCATCGTGAATTAAATCTTTTGGATGGCCTTATAGGAAGCATAAATATAGAAGAAGCCTTTTGCGATTTGTATGACTTGTACCCTGGAATCGTTGAAGCGATACCATTACTTTTAGCAAAAAGAGAAAAGCAAATATATTGTTTGGATAAAAAAGGCGGTATCACATATGATTTTGAGCTTCACAGAAAAAAAGACTGTTTAGCTTATGCTAAGTCAGAAGAATATAAACAACAACTATGCTACTTTATGAGACAAACTGGCCTTTTTGAACTAATGGAAAAAAGACTAACTGAGAATTTATTTGATTATGCAATTGGCGTTGAAGTTGGCCTTAATTCCAATGGTAGGAAAAACCGTGGTGGTCATCTCATGGAAGATTTGGTTGAATCGTTCATTCAACAAGCAGGATTTGTTAAAAATAAAAATTATTTTAAAGAAATGTATTTATCTGATTTAGAAAAGATGACCGGTTTAGATTTATCGGCTCTTTCAAATGAAGGAAATACTGCTAAACGTTTTGATTTTGTTTTACTAGGTAAAAATTGCGTATACGCATGTGAGTGCAACTTTTACGCATCTGGTGGCTCCAAGCTTAATGAAACAGCAAGAAGTTACAAGACATTGGCTCTAGAATCGGAAGGTATCGAGGGGTTTAAATTCGTTTGGTTTACCGATGGTTTAGGCTGGAATACCGCAAAAAATAATTTGAAAGAAACGTTCGATGTTCTAGATAGTTTATATAATTTAAAAGACTTAGAAAATGGTGTTTTGAATACCATTGAAAAATAAGGAGATGATTACAATGTTATTTGAAATAAAAAGTAAGAAAGTATCTATAGTTGAAGAATCTCATTTCGATTTAGAAAAAGATATTCAAAACCTAATTTAAAACAACCTAGTTGACATATTTCCTGATTTAAGACTTACCTTTCTCAAATCGGAACTCGTTATTGGAGGCTTTAGATTTGATAGCTTGGCTTTCGATGAGCGAAACAAAGTTTTTTATATCTTAGAATATAAGAATGTTGAAAAAGTGAGCCTTATTGATCAAGGTGTCGCATATTTAAAAACCCTTCTTGATAGAAAAGCTGAGTTTACTTATTTGCTCGAAGAATTAATTGGTCTAGTTCTTAAACCTAAAGACATTGACTGGGCCGCCACAAGAGTCCTATTTATTGCGCCAAGTTACAATAACTACCAACTTGAAATCGCAAAATTAAATAACGCTCCATTTGCTTTATATCGTTTTTCAAAATATGGTGAGTCGTTTTTCAGCCTTGAACGTATTGATTACAAAGCCAAAGAAAAAACTGATTTTAAAGACCTAAATCTTGGTCTTGAATCGAAAGAAGTAAAAGAAGAGATTAAGGTTTATGATGAAGAAGATCATCTAAAAGATAAATCAAAGAAAATTGTTGATCTTTATCAAAGAATTAAAGATAAGGTTTTAGAACTTGATGGAAATATAGTTGTTGAGCCGAAAAAGTTTTACATCGCTTTCAAAGGCAAAACCAACATTTGTGATTTGGAAATCCAAAAATCAAACATTAAAGTACTAATTAATTTATCTATAGGGAATATGGAAGACCCGTTTAAAATTGCTAAAGTGATGAAAAATGATGATGGAACAAAAATTGGTCATCATGGTAATGGTGACTTCCAGGTAATAGTGGATAATTACGAAATAATAGACAAGCTGCTATATCTTATCAAACAATCATACAAAATTAATGGATAATAAAATGCCAGTTAGTTAATTGCTAGCTGGCTATTTTTTTTATTATTTTATCTCATTAAAGTCTCTACCGAATAGAGCGTTTTCACCGCGACCGAGTTCTATGATTTTAGAGCTATTTAGTAATTCTATGCTTAATGGATAGGTGCTTGCTCTATCAAAGGCAATGAAAACTTGTTTGTCGGTTTTATTATAGTATTCGAATAATTTTGCTAATGTTCCATCTTCGATGTGTTTAAGCATAACAGAGTCATGAGCAAATGCTGGAAGTTGTGTCTTAGAAAGCATTACCAAGTCAAATATGGCAACACCTCTCTGTTGTGTACCCGTACCAGAATCAGCAGGTGTAGAGAAGAAATACCTATCCAATAAATCAATTTTTATTCTAGGACATGTTTTTTGGCCATTATAAATATCATCATTGAGTTTCTTCATGCCATCATTAATAGAGTTTTGCACTTCTTCAGCAACGGTGGAAACAACCTTATCAAGGTCCTCTTTAAATGTTTTAACATTTTTATCAACGTCTTCAGTACTCTTATAGAAAGCGTTTTGGCGTTCCAATTCGTCGAGTTCTTTCGTTAGTCTGTGGTGCTCATCAAGTACAGAGTCAGACACGTTTGTTAAACTTTCTAGTTTTTTATATTCTTCTTCAAGCTTTTTAAGCTCTGCGTCAATTCTTTTGATATTAGCTTCAGACTGTTTAACTAAATCATCGTATTCTCCCTTTAAAATTGCATAAATTTTATTGTGAAAATCTTCGATTTTTTGTATTTCTTCAATTTGAACATTTGAGAAATATTTATTGAGCAATTCAAAATCTTTTTCGGTTGCCATTGGGCTCTTCTTATTATCGATTCTGATGTTTTCGATTTTATACATATCACGTTCCATTAAAAGTAATGAACGCTTATTGTTTAGTTCAATCCTTCTTTCTCTATCAATGTCGTCTCTATTGATTTTTTCGTCATTTATATCTTTAACTAATTCGCCAATAAGTTCTTTGATTTTATCGATTCTCTTGAGATTCTTCTGATATTGATTCTCATTTATCTTTTTAACATATTTAAAGTCACTTGCTCTTTTGATGACATTCTGTTTTTCTTTTTCTTCTAAATATTTTTTCTGTGACTCTTCGATATTTCCGTACTTTCCAAACAATTTAAATAATCTAGCAATAGAATCAGCGTTCGCTTCCCTGAATGCCGCGTTAATTGGTTTGTTCTCATTTAGTGTCTCACGGTGATAAATTCTAAAGAATGGACCAACAGCATTTCGCAATGTTTGTTTTTCAATACCATATAAATCAGAAAGCATTTTGCAGTAATCTGTATTATTTATCACTGAAACTGTTTTATAGTTTGAATCACAGATTGTGACGAATTCAGGATCGTTTGTGCTTCTTGAGAAGTAATAGTCCTTATTGTTGATAAAAAAATTAAATCTAATTGTATGATGACCCATTATGTCCATAACTTCTTTGCAGCGATAGACATAGTCGTCGCCACCAAAGCAAAAATCGATAATCATCAACAAAGTTGATTTACCAATTGAGTTGGCGCCATCATTAGTTCCTAATACAGTATTTAAACCAGTGTGAAGTGATATGGTTCTGTTCTTTTCATTAAAAATGTCACAACTAATACTTTTCAACATAATGCAAAACAACTCCCTCAATTAATACTATTTTTCTCATGGCAAACAAACAATCTAAAGCATCCATATAATCTACTATGTTCCCTTTAAAATTCTCGTGTTGCTTAATTGCGTTAAATAAACGAAGTGGCGTTAGATCTCTTTGATTCAATTGATTTATTATCTTTGGCAAAGCGTAAAGAACGCTCTGACGATATGAGGTTACTTTAGATGGAAAATTCATGCTCTAAAGACCTCACAATTCTGTACGAAAAATGCCATAACTATTTCACAGGCGGTTCTATATTTTGTATCGTTAAATGTTTTTTCATTAAGCCAGTCAACAAGTTCGTTAAAGATTTCTTCTTGGGTTGAATAGGTTCTAGCAAATTTGTTGTATATATGTTTAATGGAAGTTGCAATATCATCAAACGTGCCTTCTTCAACTTTATCGAGTAATGCGGAATGTCTTTTAATGTTATCGTAGTGGCGGAGAGCCATAAGCGTTACTTTTTCTTGTAATTCTATATCAGTAGGAATTTTATTGGCCACAACTGTTGGATCGTATACTAAATTAGCATCTTCGTCTGGCTCCTCATCAAAGATTTTGTTTGCTTTAATGGCGTTTAAAATCTCATTAATTTGAGGGCTTAAATCGGCTTCATAAGCTTCTTTTTGTATTTTTCTAATTCTTGTATATCTATCTTTTGTTTCTTTCAAAATTTTGGAGCTATCCAAACTTGAGCCCGATAGATAGTGTAAGTTTGCGCACTCTCTGCACATTGCAATATTATTTTCAAAAGAATTGTAGTTTTCTGGTTCAGGGCCAAGAACTCTTTTGTATGTTTCTTTAGCAGTAGAATCTAGACCTTCTGGAAATATTTTCACTATAGTGAAATTTGATGGAGAGCCATCACTTTTAAATGTGAATTTTTTATGCTCCTCACAAAACGGACAATGGCCACCAACCTCGTTGGCAAATAGCGACATTGAAGCAGTGTCTGTTGGGTCGAACATTAAACTAGGATTTATTATTGCTTTTTCATACGTACTAGGAATAATGTTCTCTGCCTGATTATTAGGAGCTGCTACACATCTAAAAAATTGTTGTGATAAAGCATACATTAGTGCCGTTCTATTTGTTTGTGAAAATGACGTCACGCCGAAAGCAGACAAAAGTGGTGCTGTTGATTCTTCAGGGATGGCTGATGAAAGATGATTCATTAAAGAATGCAAGTACATTTTAGGGTCAATGTCCTCGCTTTGCGAATTAGTTAGTGTTCTTCCTTCATTAATGATCTTGTACACCGAGGCATCGGTTTGGGAATAAAGGCCCATGTTTCCGGCCTTTCTAAATATTTTCTTAACAAAAACGGGGGCAGCATCATAGTGAGGCGTGCTCGAATAAAGTGTGTTTAAGTAATCTTTTAAGTACAACATTTAACTCTTGTCCAATTTTTGTCCAATATAGGTATTTTTTGGAACACGACTTTAATATAAAAGCCTTTTTTCAAATGATACCTTTTTATTATGGAAACACGATAATCACCAAATATTCTATCACATTAGTAGATAGAAAAAAGTAATTAATCGCAGTTCCGTGCTTGATTACAGCGCTTCTTATCACATGACGATGTGGTTATTCGTAAGAGCGATGTAATTCAAAAACATATAGTGAATGCTTAACGAATAGAGCAGACACGCATTTTGAATCGGAGAAATCCTATCAATCAGCTGTCTTCTTTTTAAGCACGCACGAATTCGTAGTTTTTCTCCGAATGTCAACCAGGAGAAAAATTATGAAAAAAGCTGTCAACAGTGGTGTTGAGATTATCCGAGATCCAAACACCAAAGAACCTATCGGAATCAAATGGGTTTATTACGACAACCCTAGAAAACCATACGAACCTACAAAAGTCGAAAAGGTGTTCCCTTCATCTTTAGATGAGCCTTGGTTTGTGGAAATGGTTAAAGATATCACTCATGAACAGAGTGAAGACCGTAAATATAGAAGATACGTAGCAACCTCTATAGAAGATGTTGACTATGAAGGCAAGTGGTTTGCTGATGATGCACCAACCCCTAATTCTTTTATGAACATCATGGAAGAAGAAGAACGTGTGCAGGCATTCGCGGACACATTATCGGAAGTTAATAGAAAAAGATTCATGCTCATGTATGAAGATCCTTCTTTATCTTTTCAAGATATTGCCGACATAGAACACACTAGCAAGGTTGCTATTTTTAAGTCTTTCAAACTCATTCGCGAAAAATATTTAAAGTTTTTTGCAATTTAGGGTTAACGAACTATTCAGGTTTTGTCCTTATACCGTCAGCAACACTGACAGAAAGTGAGGGCACAACCTGAAGAAGAACGTCAAAGTTACCTACTCAAAAACACCTAACCCGGATGGTGTAGTAGCGGTGAAGAAAACAACCCTAAAGAAAAAACTGATGGAAAAGTTATTTGGAACCTCTACCCAAGTCGTAGTTATCGTCCCGGGGAACACTTGCGGAAGTATAACCGTCACTGAACTTGAAGAAGGAGGGCAAAACAATGCCAAAATCGAAAAACGTTGAAGGATTCATTAATACACTCGAAAAAGCGATCACATGTCTATCCGATTTAATTAAAACAGCTAACGAATGTGTTGAAGAATTTCAAAAGATTAAAGCCGAATTTGCAGTAGAAACCCCTAAAAAGGAAACTCCTGCTAAAGAGGAAAAACATCAACCAACTCTAGAAGAAGTGAGAACAGTTCTCGCTGACTTATCTAGAAGAGGATATACCACAAACGTCAGAATGATGCTCATTGGCTTTGGAGTCAGCAAATTAAGTGAAGTTGACCCTAAGGATTATGCCGAGTTATTAGCGAAAGCGAAGGAACTTGACGATGCCACCAAAGACTAATGGACACTCCCTTATAGGGGGGAGCTCTTTAAAGAGAGCAATGGAATGCCCACCTAGCGTTAGACTCACTGAAAACTTCGAAGATGAAGGTTCGGTATACGCTCAAGAAGGATCTGAAGCTCATTTATTACTCGAAAAGAAAATAAAAGAAAGATTCGGAATTCCCTTCGATGAAGATACCTCTAATCTCGAATACTACAGTGAAGAAATGGAAGAGTGTACCGATACCGCACTTAACTATGTCGTAGAGATCTATGAACGATTAAAAGCGGAAGGTAAAAACCCATTCATCGCTAGTGAGGTATTGGTTGACTTCTCTGACGTGGTACCAGAAGGATTTGGCAGTTCTGATATCGTCATTGTCTATGATGGTGGAATCTACGTCGTAGATTACAAGCATGGACGTGGTGTAGAAGTCAGTTGTGAACGCAACCCACAGTTAATGATTTATGCATATGGAAGCTTGCTCATGTTTGAGAGCCTATACGACATCACTCACATTAACATGGCAATCGTTCAACCAAGACTAAACAACATATCTGAATGGTCCTGCAGTAAAGACGAATTAGTCGACTGGGCCAATAACGAAGTCAAACCTAAAGCAACCTTAGCCTATGAAGGTAAAGGCGAATACAAGTGTGGTCCGTGGTGTCAATTTTGCAAAGCAAAATTCGAGTGCCGCCACAGGGCAGAAGCAATGCTCAAAATGGAAGGCTATGCCGTTAAAGACAAAGCATTATTAGCCACCGAAGAAATCGCAGAGATTCTAGGAAAAATAGATGATCTCATTTCATGGGGGAACGACATTAAAGAATTTGCGTTAACGGAAGCCTTACGTGGTGTCCATATACCAGGATACAAGCTAGTGGAGGGCCGCTCTAATAGGAAGTACACAGATGAAAATGAAGTCATACGTGTTCTTCAAGAAAACAATCTCAATCCGTTTGATGAACCAAAGCTCCTATCCATCACTGAATTAGTGAAAAGGATTGGCAAAGCCAAATTCGTCGAACTCGTGGACAAATATGTCTACAAACCAACTGGTAAACCAACTCTCGTGGAAGAGAGCGATAAAAGACCAGTACTTAACTTAGCCAAATTAGATTTTATGGAGGATTAGCACACTTATGGCAAAGAATAACAACCCATGTAAGGTTATTACATCAGTAGTCAGATTCAGCTACTTAAACGCAAATGAACCAAAAGCTAACGCAGAGGGAGCTACACCAAAATACTCTGTCTCACTTATTATTCCTAAATCCGATACCGAATTAGTGGAAAAGATTAAAGCCGCTATCGAAGCTGCCTATAAAGAAGGCGAATTCAAATTACGTGGTAACGGCAAAGTTCTTCCACCTTTAACAGGTATCAAATCTCCTCTTCGCGACGGTGACTTAGAACGTCCTGAAGATCCTGCATACAAAGACTCTTACTTTGTAAACGCAAACAGTACCAGCAAACCAGAAGTGGTTGATGCGGCACTTAATCCAATTATCGAAACTAGCGAACTCTACAGCGGCATCTTTGGTCGCGCATCCATTACCTTCTATGCCTTTAATAACAACGGCAATAAAGGTATCGCTTGTGGCTTAAACAATCTTCAAAAGATTCGTGATGGTGAACCATTAGGTTCTAAATCCACAGCTGAAGCAGACTTCGCTGACGATGACGGTTTCCTTGACTAATCTCATTAGTTACTCCTTTCTCGGGAGAGTGGCGAATAACTGCTCTCCCCCTTTCTTTAGGAGGTGATCAAAGTGAATAAGTTATCAATCGATATTGAAACATATAGTGGCACACCCATCACAGCTGGTGTTTATCGCTACGTAGAAGATCCTGACTTTGAAATCTTACTCTTCGGTTATTCCGTTGACGATGATGCAGTTAAAGTAGTGGACCTAGCAAGTGGTGAAACTATACCAGATGATATCGTTGCCGCTTTAAGTAATCCCGCTATAACAAAGTGGGCATTTAATGCTCAATTCGAACGTATCTGCTTATCAAGGTTCCTTTATAACAAGACTGGTAAATACCTCGATCCAAAAGGCTGGAAATGTACCATGACTTGGGCCGCAATACTTGGCTTACCATTCTCACTTAAACAAGTTGGTGCGGTGCTAAATATCGATAAAAAGAAGCTTGATGAAGGTAAGGAATTAATCAGATATTTCTGTGTTCCATGTAAGCCAACTAAGAAAAATGGTTATAGGTTAAGAAACTATTACTATCACGATAAGGAAAAATGGGAGCTATTTAAGTTCTATAACCAACGTGATGTAGAAGCCGAATCATCAATTCAAAATCGACTATCTAATTACCCAGTTCCAGAGTTTGTCTGGGAAGAGTATTGGATGTGTGAACTCATAAACGATCGTGGTGTTTTAGTAGATGAAGATCTTATTACTAAAGCAATTGAAATAAACGAGATTTGCCGAGAAAAGTATGTAAAAACCCTGCAAAATCTCACGAATTTAGAAAATCCGAACTCAGTTGCTCAGCTTAAAGAATGGCTCTTTGATAATGACATCAACGCTCCATCCTTAGGCAAAAAAGAAGTAAAAGAACTCCTCACTAATGCTAGCGATGAAACAGTCCAACAAGTCTTAATGCTCCGTCAGATGATAAGCAAATCTTCCATTAAAAAATATGAAGCAATGCTTAAGTCAAAGTGTAGCGATAATAGGGTAAGAGGAATGTTTCAATTTTATGGGGCAAATCGCACCGGTAGATTTAGTTCAAAAATAGTTCAACTTCAAAACTTACCACAAAACCATTTACCTGATTTAGCAAGTGCTCGTGCTCTTGTTAAGGAAGGCAATATTAACGCTCTTGAAATGCTCTATCCTGATGTATCGGATACGTTATCGCAGCTCATTAGAACAGCCTTTATTCCAGAGCCTAATCACAAGTTCATTGTAAGTGACTTCTCTGCTATTGAAGCAAGAGTGATCGCTTGGTATGCAGGTGAGGAGTGGCGTATGGATGCGTTTAAAAACAACGAAGACATCTATTGTGCCTCCGCTAGTCAGATGTTTGGCGTTCCTGTTGAAAAGCATGGTGTTAATGCTGAACTTAGACCAAAGGGCAAGATTGCAGAATTGGCGTTAGGCTATGGTGGGGCCAAAGGTGCCCTCATAGCGATGTCAGCTTTGGATTATGGTTTAAAGGAAGAAGAGCTTGATGGTTTAGTTACCGCTTGGCGAAAAGCTAACCCTAACATCGTGAAGTTCTGGTGGGATGTAGAAAGAGCTATTAAAGCCGCTCTTAATAACGCAAACAATATAGTCAAATTAGGTCAATTAGAATTCGAATATAAGTCAAAGATGCTTTTTATCACTTTACCTAGTGGTAGAAAGCTAGCATACGTCAAACCACAAATAGTGGATGGCAGCATCACATACTACGGCATTAATTCAAAGAAAAAATACTCTCGCATTGAATCATATGGTCCGAAGTTTGTTGAAAACGTTATTCAAGCAACGGCACGCGACCTTCTTATATTCGCTATGAAAAATCTCAGTCAATTTAAAATCGTTGCTCATGTCCACGATGAAGTGATCATCGAAGTGCCTATGAACACTAAAGTGTCAAACGTGGTGGCAAGGATGACTAGAAACCCAGATTGGGCCGCTGGTTTAATCCTTAATGCCGATGGATATGAGTGCGAGTTCTACCAAAAAGATTAATAGGAGGAAAACAATGATTATTACATTTTATGGGTCTGATGTAAGAGAGGACCCTGCTAATACAAAATATCCCCACGAATTTAACATTGACACCAAGTCGGGGAAATATGATCCTTCTATGTTTATCCATGACTATGTCGGTCCGCTTTTTAAAGACTCTCGCTCAGGTGATAACTTTGTTAAAAGTAATTGCTTATTGATAGATATCGATAATGACCATAGCGATAATCCTAGCGAATGGTTCGATAAAGATGATGTCGAAAACGTTATTAAAGGCGTGCCACACATCATCCATTATTCAAGGAATCACATGGTCGATAAACCTAAGAAGAATAAAAACGGTGTCACAACCATCAAACAAAAACGTCCAAAGATGCACATTATCATTGCCGCGGATATCAAATCCAAAGATGAATACGATGCTCTTGCTAAACGATTAATGAAGTATTTACCAATTATCGACCCAAGAGCTAAGGATGCTGCTCATTTTTTCTTCGGTACTGAAAACCCTAAAGTCGAGATCATTAATGGCTACATGACTCTTAACGAGCTCTTAGATGAGATGGACTTCGATAATTACGATAGTGGTGATGACGATATTCCCGAAGGTCAAAGAAATGCGACCATGCATCGCTATGCCGTTAAGGTACTCAAACGCTATGGTGATACTGAGGAAGCAGTTACCTTATTCGATGAAAAGGCAAGCCACTGTAATCCACCTTTAGATGATTTCGAACTTAAGCTCATCTGGAATAGTGCTCTTAAGTTTTATAACAAAGTTATATTAGCGGACCCAAACTATAAAAAGCCTGATGATTACGATGATGATAACGACTACCGCCCAACTGACCAAAGCGATGTTGGACAAGCTCGTTTACTTCAAAAGTATTTCTCTAACGACTTAAAGTATAGTGCCGCTACGCTCAATATTGTCTACCGCAATAACAAATGGGTAGAAAGTGAAGCCGGTGCTCAAGCGATCGCTCAAGAGTTAACTGAAAGACAACTACGCCAAGCAGAGCATCTTATTATCGTTAACTATAAGAAGTTAACTGAACTTGATGCCTTTACCCTTATTGCCACATGCAAAAAGAGTGAGATCGATAAGACCTTATCTGAAGATCAACGCAAAGCGTATCACGGCTATTTAGAAGCTCTTAAGTTTAAAGAGTATGTCATTAAGCGTAGATTCTCTCACTACATAGCAGCGACTTTAAAAGAAGTTAGACCAATGGTGGAAATAGATTCCATGATGCTTGATGCCAACCCATTCTTGCTTAATACACCAGCGGGTGTTTATGACCTAAGAGAAGGTGTTAAAGGACTACGTGAGCATAGGGCAGAAGATCTTATGACAAAGATGACCAGTGTCTCACCTTCCCTAAAAGGGAAAGAGAAGTGGCTTAAGTCAGTTAATACCATATTTGGCCATAACGATAAACTCATCGAGTACGTTCAGGAAATGTGTGGCATGGCACTCTTCGGTAAAGTCTATGTCGAAGCTTGCATCATTGCCTATGGTGAAGGCGGTAACGGTAAGTCTACCTTCTTTAACTCGATAAGCAGTGTGCTAGGCGACTACTATGGCTCTATCGCTAGTGACGTACTTACCACATCAATTAAACGTGACAAACAAGCAGACTTAGCTGAACTCCGTGGTAGAAGACTTGTGATCGCTGCGGAAACTAAAGCAGGCGATCGCTTGGATGAATCCACAATTAAACGCATGTGTTCCACTGACAAAATTAACGCATGTAAGAAATATAAGGACCCATTTGACTTCACCCCAAGTCATACCTTAGTCATTTACACAAATAACTTACCAAAGGTAGCAACTGTCGATGATGGCACATGGAGAAGAATTATTGTCATTCCTTTTAAACATAAGTTCGTTGGCAAAGAAGATATCAAGAACTATGCCGAGGTACTAGTTGAGGAGGCTGGCGAATATATTCTCTATTGGCTTATCGAAGGTGCTAAAAAAGCAATCGACCACGGTTTCCATGTCGAACCCCCGGAAGAAGTGGTTGAAGCCATTAATGGCTATAAAGAGCAAAGTGACACTGTTTCATTATTCCTTAGTGAAAGATGTGACTTAGCTGATAAAACAGCCAAATGCCCAAGTGGTGAACTCTACACCAAATACCGCAACTATTGTTTCAATGGTGGCGAAACCCCAAGAAGCACAACAGACTTCTACCAAATTCTTGAAAAATTAGGGTTTAAGAAAGCTAGAGTTAACGGCAGACAATACATCAAAGGCATATCTCTATTACCAATCGACCTCACCCCAGCGAGTGAAGAATTCGATGACTTACTAAAGTAAAAATTGGTCTAAGGTGAGGTCAATGAGATCAAAACATAACTTGTTCATATAAGGAAAAAAACAAAAATTATCTCTATATAGGAAAGTTCGGAAATGACTTCATTGACCTCACTAGTACTATAAGTACTAAAAGGAGGTCACATGGCTGAAGAAGCAAAAATAGAGGAAAAATTGGTAAAAGCCGTTAAAAAGGCTGGGGGATTATGTCTAAAGCTAGTTAGTCCTGGTTATGTAGGGGTACCTGACCGCATCGTACTAGTAGCTATAGGCAAGATTGGATTTGTCGAAGTTAAAGCACCCGGCAAAAAGCCAAGAAAGATACAACTTAAACGACATCGTGAATTACGAGCATTAGGCTTTAACACTTATGTTCTAGACGATGTAAATCAAATAGGAGGAATCATTGATGCAATACGAACCACATGAATATCAAAGTTTTGCTACTAACTATATCGAGCATCACCCCATTAGTGCATTGCTAATCGATATGGGCTTAGGCAAGACAGTTATTACACTTACTGCTTTATTCGATTTGCTATTTGATTCCTTTGAAATCCATAAAGTGCTAGTGGTGGCACCATTGCGTGTAGGATTAATCTCATGGCCTGACGAGTTAAAAAAGTGGGAACATCTTCACTTTCTAAAATCTAGCATTGTGATCGGCACTGAGATGGAACGCTTAAGAGCACTTAAAGCCAAAGCTGATATTTATATCATCAACCGTGAAAACCTAGAATGGTTAGTGACTAAAAGCGGGTATAAGTTTGACTTTGACACCGTGGTTATTGACGAACTATCTAGTTTCAAAAATGGCAGATCAAAAAGACATAAGGCTTTGATGACCGTACGTCCATATGTGAAAAGAATCATAGGATTAACCGGTACACCTGCAGGTAATGGTCTCATGGACCTATGGGCAGAATTCAAATGCTTAGATTATGGCTCTCGACTTGGACGATTCATTACTAGATATCGCGAAGAGTATTTTGTTCCAGATAAGCGTAATGGAATGGTGGTGTTCTCTTATAAACCACAAGCAGGTGCTGAAGCTAGAATCTATAGCAAAATTAGTGACATCACAATTTCAATGAAAGCCATCGATCATCTCAAGATGCCTGATTTAATCGAAGTGGAAAGAGCGGTGGAATTAGATGAGCACGAGATTAGTCTTTATAAAGAGCTTGTTGAAGAGATGGTTCTTGAATTAAAAGACAAAGAGATCACAAGTGCTAATGCCGCAGTTCTTACTGGTAAACTACTTCAAATTGCTAATGGTGCTATTTATAGCGACTCAGGTGAAATCGTTGAAATCCATGATCGTAAGCTTGATGAACTTGAAGACATCATCGAAGCCGCTAATGGTAAACCGCTACTAGTAGCATATTGGTTCAAACATGACTTAGATCGTATTAAGAAAAGATTAGACAAATTAGGTGTTATCTATAAAACCTTAGATAAACCAGAAAACATCAGACAATGGAATGACAAAGAACTACAAGTTGGATTAATCCACCCTGCCTCTGCTGGACATGGACTAAACCTCCAAAGTGGTGGAAACACATTAGTGTGGTTTGGCCTTACTTGGTCATTAGAGCTTTACCAACAAACGGTTGCTAGACTCTATCGACAAGGACAAAAGAGCGGTTCAGTAGTAGTGATGCATATCATCGCTAAAGGAACAATGGACGAACTAGTCCTTAGAGCTCTTAAAGACAAAGACATGACCCAAACAAGATTAATTGATGCAGTAAAAGCAAAAATTAAGGGGGTATACCATGACTAATAAGGAATTCCTACAAAAGCCGATGCGTATCCAAAAACGCATTGATGCCCTAATACTACAAAAGCAATCCTTCGAAGAATTAGCTAATTCCATTCCTGGTGGTAACTACGATCAACCAGTAGTGCAAAAGACAAGAAGTCAGCAAGCTCCATTTATAAAATGGATTGATAAAATAATGGAAGTGGAAAAGAAGATAGATGAGTTAACCGCTGAATATGAAAAAGCCAAAGAAGAAGTTCTGGCGGCAATCTACGAGTTATCTAATCCTGATTATCAAAACATTCTTATAATGCGATACCTTAATGATTATTCTTGGCAAACCATCTGCACGAAGATGTATGTCTCACTAACCACAGCCAAAAGATGGCATTGGGATGCGTTAAATAGTATCAAAGTAAATGTTGGACCATAATGGACCGCTTTGGCCTATGGTGATTAGTTGAAATCAGCAAATAAATGCATTAGTGTAGAATTGGCGAAAGCTGTAAAGAACCTACGAGTAAAATCGTGGGTTTTATTTTTATTCACGCTAAAAGGAGATTTACCTATGGGTAGAAAATCATGCCTTGCGACGTGGAAGGATAGTGGAAAGTGGCCAGAGTACCGTGAGATCCTTATTCAATGCCTTTTATCAGGTGCTACCGATAAGGAAATTGCAAGTTGCCTAAAGATATCTCCGGACACGTACACAAGTTTCAAAAAGATACCAGAAATCAGACAACTTATCGAAGAGACAAAATTCAACGATAAAAAACATTTCTTAGACAATGTTAGAAAACTCGCCGATGGTGCCGAGCATAAAGTCACACGTAAAACCATGAAAACCAAAGATGGCAAAGTGGTGGGTGAACGTGTTGCCGGTGAAGTAGTAACAAAAATGCCACCAAGCTTAGATGCTAACCGCTATTTATTAGCGATTCTTTATGGTGACGAATTTGCTATTGAATATCGAAAGTTAAAGATTTTGGAAAACAAAGTTAAAAACGAATTAGGAGGATGGGAAAATGCCAATGTCGAGTCAGAAGATAGTAATAAAGAAGATTGATGAACTTATCGCTTATGACAACAACCCAAGATTTAACGATGAAGCTGTTGATGCGGTAGCGAATTCAATCAAAGCCTTTGGCTTTAGAAATCCTATTCTCATTGATTCTCATAATGTAATTATCGCAGGCCATACACGTTTACTCGCATCTAAAAAATTAGGATTAAAAGAGGTCCCGTGTATTGTGGTTGATGACTTATCAGAAGATGAAGTTAAGGCTTTAAGACTTGCTGACAATAAAACAGCTGAAATTGCCAAATGGGATATGGGCAAGTTAGCCGTTGAAATCAAAAACATCGATATGGATCTTCTTCAATTTGGTTTTGAAGATTTAATGGATAAACTCCAAGACAAACCTAAAGATGATAATTTTGATGAAGATGAAGCTTTGCCTGAAAACCCATATTCACTTAAAGGTGATGTTTACATCTTAGGAAAACATAGAGTCATGTGTGGTGATTCCACCGTAAAAGAAGATGTTGATGTTTTAATGGATGGTAAGTTAGCAGACTTAATTGAAACCGATCCACCTTATAATGTTGCCATAGGCAAAAAGGGACAACAATATAAGGAACGTGGTGGATATGACTGCGGTATGACTGATAGAACCATTCTTAACGATGACATGGATGATTCATCCTTTAGGGAATTCCTTGATAAGGTCATGGTGAACTTCTATAACAACGTCAAACCAGGTGGTTCGATTTATGTCTTCCATGCAGACACTGAAGGCTATAACTTCCGTGGAGCATTTAAAGAAGCAGGGTTTAAATTATCCGAATGTTTAATTTGGAAAAAGAACAACTTTGTTTTAGGAAGATGTCCATACCATTACATGCATGAACCAATTTTGTTTGGTTGGAAAGAAGGTGCGGCCCATTACTTTGTAGAGGATAGAACTCAAACGACTATTCTTGAATACGATAGACCACAATCTTCTGAACTCCATCCAACAATGAAACCAATACCACTCGTCACTAAGCTGATTGAAAACAGTAGCCGTAGAGGTGAGCTTGTCTTAGATCTCTTTGGTGGTAGTGGTACAACATTAATTGCCTGTGAGCAAATTGGAAGAACTGCTTACTTGATGGAACTCGACACCAAGTATGTGGATGTAATCGTTAAAAGATACTTAAGGAACACCGGTTCATATGAAGGGTGTTTTTTATTAAGGAATGGCGAGAAGATCCCGCTTGAAACCATCAAGGACTTTGAAGTTTTGGATAACGATGACTTCTTAAAATAAATCCGATAATTTATGCTTACACGCGTAAAAGAAAACAATTGACTGTGTGTCATTGCATACCTCCTTTCTAGTGAGTGGGGTGGTTCTTCTTCGCTACCTCACTCACGCTGCCAATTGTATCAAAGTGGTGTCTTATTATCTTGCTATTATCACTCTTTAGAGTGATATATATAATGACCAGATAAGAAGGAGGGTCAAAATATGGCAAAGGAAATAAGATCAAGAAAAGGCTTAGAAACCTTATTACAAAGGTATAAAGATGCCGGAGTAACCAACCAAACAAAGGATGTCACTGGCGGATATGAAGCTAGATGGCTAGATACAATTCAAGGCTGCATCGACTCCCTTAAAACGGATGAACCGATTTGTATGGACGAAATCGACTATGAAAACACACCTGTTGAACTCAAACCTTTATGGAGGGGGCTCAAATAATGTACCTAGTCACTGAAGGTAAACGCAAAGAGAATCAACTAGGCTATGCGTCTAAAACTCACGAATATGTTTATCTCCATCATGGTAAAGAAGCGTGGAGAGAAAAAGGCGGCCAAGCTTTGCTTAACTACTTTAATGAAGTACGAGCAGGCATCCGTGTTTTTGAAGATAAGGACATTGAAACTAATCCAATTTGGAAAAGGTACAGTGAGTCCTGCTTTGAATTTGAAAGAAAGGAGCGTGGCTGGTAATGATGGACAGATTAAGATTATTCCGTTGGATTGATGAATTCATGGAAGGCAATTTTGATGCCAATGATGTTAAAACTCAAATTAAGGCAGGTTGGTATGACTGGTTCTGCAAAGACTCAAGCTTAGCCAACAAGACCAAAAAGATGGGCAACATCATTAAACAAGTCAAACGTGGTGGAAGGGTTGATGTTGAAAACTGGTACGTCTGGTTTAAAAACAACTGCCCTTTAAATGGACCACTTTACGATGACTTTCGCTTCGCGGATATCGAAACTGGTAACGTGATGTTCACCATCCAAATAGACTGCTGCTGGAATAAGACCAGATATGCGGTTTATGGAAGAACTCCTGATGGCGAGGGCCACTGGGATGAACCATTATTTGCGACAGACTCATCTAGAGAACTCGTTAAATGGCTTAATACAGCTTGGTAGAAATAATCAAAGCTAAGAACAGGCACCTAAATGGTGTCTTTTACTTTGTAAAGGAGATGAATGACATGTTAGATGCAACGATTGAAACCTTATACATGTCATGTGTTTCCTTAGTTATATCTTGGATTATTGCGATGCCGATTGGCTCAATGGTCAGTGAGACTAGACCAGGAGGATTATTTCCGAATAAGGTAATTAACTTTATCCTTAATCGAATTATCGATGTGGGTAGGAGCATACCTTTTATTCTTCTTGTTGTTTTTATGTTTCCAGTGACTCGAGCATTAATCGGTACAGCCATTGGAACGACAGCGATGATAGTGCCTTTAACAATCTGTGCCATTCCTTTTGAAGCTAGATTGATTGAAGAGATTTTATCTGAGATTCCGGGTTACGTCATAGAAGCTGCAAAGATTGATGGAGCAAGTAATCTAAAGATTATCGTTAGGATTAAATGGGCATGTAAGCTGCCTTATTTAGTTAATGCTATTGGCATCACCTTAATAAACATCATCGGTTATAGTGCGATGGCCGGTGTTGTTGGAGGTGGCGGTTTAGGAAACTACGCCATTGTTTATGGCTTTCAAAGATTTAATTGGAATATCATCGCACAAAGCGTGGTAATCATCGTGGTCATCGTTTGCTTGATTCAAATAATTAACAATTTGCTAGTTCGATTCTTATTATGGAGGTCCTTATGCATAAAACATTAAAGTTTCTCATACTTGCCTGCTTGCCTGTGCTTACGCTAGCAGGATGTAACAAAAATAGTAAAACAATTGTGGTGGGGGCAAGTTCAACTCCACATGCTTTAATTTTGGAGCAAACCATAGGTTATATTGAAAAAGAAGGCTATAAGTTAGATATCAAAGTCTTTAACGATTATGTCCTTCCAAACTATGCCTTAGAAAACGGTGAGCTTGATGCTAACTACTTCCAACACAAACCTTATTTAAATGAATTCAATGCGAGCAATGGTACACATCTTGTTCCTGTTCTTGATGTTCACTTTGAACCAATGGGCATTTATTCAGGAAATAAGAAAAGCTTAGATGCTTATGCCACAAATGATAAGGTTCTCGTTCCTAGTGATAAAAGCAACTATGATAGAGCGGTGGAATTACTAAAAGTAAATAGAATGCAAACTGCGAATCTCGTACAAGTTGAAGCTCAAAATATTCCATTAATGTTAAGCGATTGTGCCTATGCAGTTATTAATGGCAACTACGCTTTATCTGCAGGAGTAGTGAATCGCTGCTTAATCACTGAAGATAAGAATTCTGATATTGCCAAAACTATGGCCAATGTGATCGCTGTGAAAAACGGAAATCAAGAATCTAAAAAGACCAGTGTTTTAGTTGAAGCTTTAAAACAAGAAAACATTAAAACTTACATCGAAAATAAGTTCGGTGATTCGGTCATTTATATGGCTTAATTTATTATTTGTCTCATTAGGAATAAATTCCAATGAGTCTAATAATACCTATGAAAAATAGCACTTTTGCCCCATTTTTAGGGGCATTTTTACCTCTATACTCAATAATATGATTATTCAGTATAGGCAAAATTAACAAAAAGGAGGCAAACTATGTTTGAAAAAGTAAATCCTAAGCATCCAGATAAGCTTTGCGACACAATTGCGGGTGCTTTGGTAGATATGGCATATAGCAAAGAAAAGAACCCACGAATAGCAGTGGAAGTCCTTCTTGGGCATGGTAGATGTCATATAATCGCGGAAACAAGCGTGAAATTAAATAAGAAAGAAGTTAAAAAGACCGTATTCGAGATTGTTGGCCATAAGGTAAAAGTCGATTATAGGGAAGTTCCACAAGATCCACTTTTAAGCGCAAATCAACATGGCAAGATTAGATGCGGTGATAACGGCATATTCCGTGGAGTGCCTTTAACTGAAGAACAAAAGAAATTAACTCAAATTGCTAAGGACATCTTTGATGGTTATCCGTATGATGGCAAATATGTCCTTGATAAAAACCGCCTTACTATCTGTCAAAGCAATGCAGATACTGATGATTTAAAAAAGATCTTCAAAAAAGCGGTTGTAAACCCACTTGGAAATTGGCAAGGTACTGAAGCTGTTGATACAGGGCTAACTAACCGTAAGCTAGGTAGCGATATGGCTGACTCAGTTACTGGTGGTGGCTTACATGGTAAAGACCTCAGCAAAGCTGATGTATCAGTAAACATCTATGCTTTCTTAAAAGCCCAAAAGACAAATAAGGTCGTTGAGCTAAGCTGTGCCATCGGTGACGAATTTGTTGATGGTAGACCATATAGTGAAATCGTTGAGATTGCTAGAAACTACATTAAATCCATCGGTGGCTTCCGTAAGTTCGGTGAGTGGGGTTTAGTTCGTGTTAAATAAGTGTGCTGCCATTAACCGCTTCTATAGGAGTAGTGCTTGGCTCTTGGCTAGGCAGCAAAAGATAGCAGCGTGCAACGGTAGGTGTGAACTCTGTGGTGCGATAGGGGAAGAGGTCCATCACAAGATAGCCTTAACACCTAGTAACATCACGGACACTAACATCACACTTAATCCTGACAACCTTATCTATCTTTGCAAAGAGTGTCACAACAAAGAGCATGATCGTTTTAAGAAGAAGGCTAGTCAGTTTGACAGCGAAGGAAACTTAAAACCATTCTAAAAAAATAAATTTACCCCCGCCCGGGTCGAGTGCTTTTACTTTTTTAAAGTACCGATGCGCCCCACCTCAGAAATGTGCGAGGCCAAAATTTTCAAAAATCACTTATTTTTAGAGGAGGAAAACTCGTGGACGTAACTGCTGTACGAAAAGAATACGAGCGACTACTTGCTCTATTCAAAGATGTTGATGAAACAAAAACAAAACTAGTTGATGAGCTGCTGCACAAAGCGGCTTTTTTAAAGGTTCAGTTAGATGAACTACAAAAGCAAGTAACAACCTATGGTGCGGTCCAAGTTAAAAATGGTGAGTTTAGAGAAACTGTTTCTTATAAAACTTTCCTCACCTCTTTAGCGGTATACCAAACCGTAATTAAAACACTCAACTCCATCCTTGGTAGAAATGCTGTAGATGAAGATGATGAGTTCGATAATTTTATGAAATCTTTAGGAGGATAATTCAAATGGCATATGAAATTAATATCCATGTTGGTAAAGACGGTAAACTTACATCAGATGTAGAACCATTTGAAATATCCGTCTATCGTGAATCTAAAAGAGTAAAACTCTTATTTGAGGTGGATGCAGAAATTGATAGTACTTATCATTACTTAAAATTCACTCATGCAAGAGCGACCTACCTCTATAGGGTTCATAATAATGAATTCGAAATCCCTAAAGCCATCACAGCTTATGAAGGTGCATGGGAGATGAGCTTTGTCGCATGTGATGAAGTCGCTAATAGTGATAGTACGATCACAGCTAACTACATCTATGCATCCGAGCCAATTGTGGCGACAGTCCTTAAAGGAAACTTAGGAATCATTCATACTTCAGAAGAGTTTAAGATGCTCTCACAATTAGTCGAAGGATCATTTGATCACTTTGAAATACCTGAGGGTGTTGGTTTTATTACCACTAACTTTTTAGCAGAAGCCACAAACGAATTCACGGTTAGTGTTCCTTATACAGTGACCACAATTAAACAACATGCTTTTTATCAAAGTGGTTGTACGCATATTGAATTCGAACCCGGTAGTCAGTTAGCTACTTTAGAAAACTATGCTCTCTACCGTATCGAGAACTTAGATGATATTAACTTCCCATCTTCCTTATCGACTTGGGGTCAATATAACTTAAGCGGATGCGGATGCGAGTATGTCACCTTTGGTGCTGAGTCAAATTTAAGAACTCTCACATCCTATGCATTCTGGAACATTCCAAAACTCAAAAAGCTCTATTTACCTGATAGACTCCAATCATTCAGCGGTGGTACTGCAGTTGTTAAGGGATGCCCTCAATTAAATGAAATTTGGTTCCCTAACACAATTAATGTTGCTATCCCTATGGAAGCAATTCAGGATTGTCCGTTGCTAACTAAGATCTCTTTACAAAGTAATTTCAACGTGAACGCTAACTTTGGTAACTGCACCTCATTGACCAGAGAGTCAGTCATCCAAATGTTTAGAAACCTGAAGGATTTATCAGGTCAGGCATCTAAAGTCATCTCTATCCATCAAGTTGTCTATGACAGATTAGAGGAAGAGGACTTAGATATCGCAATAAATAAAAACTGGACTATCGGTATCGTTGGAGCAAACGATCCTCTAGCAGGAAAGTTCTTCCATTACGAGAATAGCTCAATTTCTATTGACCTCGAATTCAGCGTTGGATTTGGTTGCATTATGATTGATGCCAATGCGGTTAACTTTACCTACGAATACCTCTCAGATACAACCTTCAAGATTGATATCTCTGGTGGTGATTACATTCCAAGTGCTTGGGGTAACTTCATGCCTGTACCAGTTGGTCAAGTCATTAATGATACAGGTGTTATTTCATTCAGTAGTGGTGAAGCATCAACCGTTAAGCTCAAAACATATTCCACAAACAATGTTGGAACAAATAGAACATTCAGCATCGTGAGGGAGGGTGATTAACATGGAAACAATTATCGAAAAAGGTAGAAAAGTCTTAGTCGCTAAAAATGGCTGTGTTATCCAAAGTGTTACTGACGGCTCTATATTAGGCAAGAAGCTCATTTTAGGTAAAAAGGACTCCGAAATTCATTATCACGAGATTCCAGTGCCTATCAAAACGGAAGAAGATACCGAAGAATGAGTTTTTTACTATCCTATATCGACGAAATAGAGTCGGGGCGAGTAATTGCTGGTCAAGAACTAAAAAGTGTCTTAAAACGCTTAAAAAACGATTTGAATGATCCTCGTTATATCTATGATGAAAGACCAGGACAAATAAGAATCGAGTTTATTGAAAGATTTTGTAAGCACACTAAGTCACCATTTAATGGCCAACCATTTATCTTAGAGCTTTGGGAAAAGGCATTCTTAGAATGTGCATACGGTTTCAAAATGAAAGAGACCGGTCTAAGAAGATTTAACGAAGCCTTACTCCTCATTGCTCGTAAAAACGGTAAGACTACATTTATTGCCGGCATTGACCTTGCTGAATTTTTCTTAAGTAGTGGTGGCACCGACATTGTTTGTGCATCTAACACGAACGATCAGGCGAGCATCCTATTTGAAGAAATAAACAACATGCGTGAACAGAGCAAAGTTCTACGAAACGAAAAACGTTCGAAAAAGAATATTTTCTACATCTATTCTCCTAAGAACAAAAATAAGATTAAAAAGCTCTCCGCTCAAAGTAGAAACAAAGATGGTTATAACATCGAGGTTGGATGTATTGACGAGGTCCACGAAATGACCGACTCAAAAGTCTACGATGCTATAAAGCAATCTCAATCTACAAAGAAAGAACCTTTAATCTTCATCATTACCACAGAAGGAACCACAGTTGATGGCTTTCTAGATAACAAACTTGCATACGTCAGAAAGATGATAAAAGGTGAGATTGAAGATGAAAGAATCCTTCCGTGGCTTTACACACAAGATTCGATTGATGAAGTCTTTAACGATCCATCGAGTTGGCAGAAATCAAATCCTAGCTTAGGCACCATCAAGACAAAGTCTTATTTCGATGATGTCATGAATAAAGCGAGAAATGACTTAGCCACTAAAGTGACGATGCTTTGTAAGGACTTTAACATCAAACAAATCGAAAGCGGTTCATGGTTAACGTATGCAGAGTTAAATAATGAAACCACGTATAAGATGTCCGACATTAGAGACAGCTATGCTATTGGTGGAGTTGATCTTTCTTCTACAACGGACCTAACTGCAGCAGTCTTGCTTATTATAAAAAACGGCAAGAAGTACGTTCTCCCACATTTCTTTATGCCTAGCGAACTAGTTAAAAAGAGAGTGGAGGAAGATAAGATTCCATATGATGTTTGGGTTAAAAAAGGATTAATCACTTTGACTAACGGCAACCAAAACGACTTCCATCATGTCACCGAATGGTTCATCCAAATGGTGAGGGAGTATGGTATTCGCCCAATTTTTATAGGTTATGATCCATGGAATTCTCAGTACTGGGTTAAGGAAATGGAAGAAGCTGGATTCACAATGGAGAAAATAAGACAAGGCATATACACCTTATCTGAACCAATGAAACAGCTAGAAGGTGACCTTAAAAACAAATTAGTTATCTATAATAATAACCCAATATTAAAGTGGAATTTAGCAAATACTCAGGCAAAAGTAGACCTTAATGGAAACATTCAGCCTAGCAAGCTAAACAGCAAATTAAAAAGAATCGATGGATGCGTGGCGTTGATTATCGCTTATGCCGTCCTTACTCGATACAAGACAGACTATGAGAATTTAATTAGTTAGGAGGTAGCTATGGCATTCTTTGACATTTTTAAACGCAAGAAAAAAGTAGTGGCTCCTGTTAACTATGATGCTCGAGTCTTTAAATCGACATTAGATATCTTTCAAGACTTTGGAAGCAATATCAACATGTCGGATGTGGTAAAGATCTGCATTGATCGAATTGCTACTCATGCAGCAAAACTAAAGCCAAGATATGTTAAAACTCAAGATGATAAAACGGTGTTAGAAAAAAACGGTAACTTATGTTATCTGCTAAAATTTCAACCTAACCCTTTAATGACACCTTACGATTTTATCTATCGAGTTGTGACTCTTCTTTACTTAAATAACAATGCGTTTATTTATCCAGTTTACGATTATGAAACCTATGAGCTCAAGGAGCTTTGGCCATTAAAACCGACATCGGTTGAGGTCCTTAAAGATGAGAGTGGAGCGATGTATCTCCGCTTTTATTTTTCTGATAAAAAAGGTTTCACACTTCCATTCGAGTCCGTTATTCATCTTCGCAGATTCTATGGAATGAATGATGTCTTTGGTGGCAATGGTGCTATTAGTGATCATGCCGCATTATTAAAGACAATCAAAATTAATGATTCCGTCCTTCAGGGTTTGGATAACGCTATTAAAACAAGCTTCCAAATCAAAGGTTTATTAAAAATAAATGGAATCTTATCTGAAAAAGATAAAACCGCTCAAAAGAAAGAGTTTGATGATGCTTTAAAAGAGGCAACTAGTGATGGTGGTAGTTCCATTGTCCCTGTTGATTTAAAGAGTGACTATGTGCCGCTTAGTACTGACCCTAAGTTAGTGGACAGTACGACACTCACTTTCTTACAAAAGAAGATCATCTCTTATTTTGGTGTGAGTGACACTATCTTTGATAACAAATACAACGAAAACGAATATAACGCTTTTTATGAATCTGTTATTGAGGGCATAGCAATCTCCTTATCAGAGACGTTCTCTAAAGCATTATTAACAAGAGGCCAGCTCGAGAAAGGTGAGCAAATCATCTTTTACTCCGAGAGGCTTCAATATGCTTCGTGGAATACCAAAGTCCAAGCCATAGAAAAGCTTATGGGTCTTGGCATACTTTCTCTCAACGAATCCAGAGCTTTACTTGGCTTTGAACCTATTGAGGGTGGTAGTAGACGTTTGCAATCACTCAACTATGTTGATGCTGATAAAGCTAACGAATATCAACTTGATAAATTCTTTAAGAAACCTAAATCCAAGGAGGAAATCGACAAAGATGAATAAAGAAGTTAGATTCTCATCTCTCGAGAGCAGAGCGGATGAAGAAAACAAGAAGATGATAGTGGAAGGCTATGCGATCGTGTTCAATGAGGAAACGCTCATTGGCACAGAGGAACATGGTTTTACAGAAGTCATCGATGCACAAGCATTAAAAGAAACAAATATGAAAGATGTGCCGTTTAAGTACAACCATAACGACAGCACACTCATTATTGCGAGGACCAGAAATGGTTCTCTTTCTTTAGAAGTTGATGAAAAAGGCTTGAAGATCCATGCCGAACTCATCGACACAACCAGCAATAGAGACATCTTCAAATGTATCGAAGCTGGACTATTAGACAAGATGTCATTTGCTTTCACTGTTAAAAGTCAAAGCTGGGATAAAAGCGGTAAGCTTCCAAAAAGAACTATTACAGGCATTGATAGGCTCTTTGATGTAAGTGTTGTGGACTTGCCTGCCTACGACCAAACTTCTATCCAAGCAAGTGCTCGTTCTTTAGAGTTGGCGGATGCTGAACTAAAGGCATTGGATGATGCAGAGAACTTAGAACGTAGAACAGTCTTAGTAAAGAGACTAAAAATCAAAACCAAAATCTAGGAGGAATTCATTTTATGAATCTTGAATTACGTTTAAAGGAAATCAAAGCACGTATTGAAGAAATTCGTGGCTTAGTTGATTCCGAAACCGATGTCGAAAAATTATCCGCTTACGATAAAGAAGTAGACGAACTCACCAATGAACGCAAAGCTATCGAAAAGAAACTCGCTATGAGAGGTAAATTCGAAGTTAAAGACGTCATTGAAACCAAATCAACAGAAGAAACTGCTGAAATGGAAGCAAGAGGCCAAGCCTTAAAAGAAGGCCGTACTGTTACCGTTACCGCTGATGGTGTCCTTTTACCAGAACATGTTGATGACAAAATCTCACCATATCCATTTAGAGAAGTTTCCACGTTAGTTGAACAAGTTCACACTGTAAATCTTAAAGGTGGCGAAACCTATAAGAAATCATTCGTGAAATCTCATGGCACTGGCGGTCTTACCGCTGAAGGTGATCCTTATACCACAGCAGAACCAGAATTTGGTTATTTAACAATCTCCAAAGTCAAAGTTACTGCTTATGCAGAAATCACCGAAGAGTTAGAGAAACTTCCAGCGGCCGATTACCAAGGAGAAGTTTTAAAGGGTGTTAATATCGCTTTAAGAAAGAAAATCTCCGAACAAATCCTTCGTGGTGCAGGAACCACAAACACTTTCAAAGGTATCTTCTCTGCTAACTGTGAAGCTTTAGCAGATGCCACTGATTTAGAACTCAGTGCAATCGACGAAAATACTCTTGATGAAATTGTCTACGCCTATGGCGGTGATGAAGAAGTCGAAGGTGGCTGTGTCCTCATCCTCAACAAGAACGACTTAAGAGCCTTTGCTGGTTTAAGAACCGCTGAAGGTAGAAAAGTCTATAACGTTGACTATAAAGCAAAAACCATTGATGGTATCCCATTCATTATCTCCAGTCACTGTAAAGCGATTTCTGCTGCAAGTACTCAAGCTGGTGAATATGGTATCGCCTATGGTCCACTCGCTAACTACGAAGTCCCAATCTTCAGTGGTGTAGAAGTAGCCAAATCCACTGATTATAAATTCAAAGATGGCATTATCTGCTATAAGGCTTCTGTCTTCACTGGTGGTAACGTCATCGGCTACAAAGGTTTCTTAAGAGTTAAAAAAGCTAGCTCAAACGCAGCTCAACCTGAAGAACCTGTAACTCCTGATCCAGAAAATCCTGATGACGGAGAATAGACCATAGGTCGAAACACGGAGGAGTGCCCGCTAACCTTGATAAGTCGCTAGTCGCAATACATTTTGAATAAGGAGAGATTCTTTTTCTTTTGTATGAAGGCGGGTCCTTCCGTTTAAGAGTAATAGGAAGAATATTCTAACGAGTAGAGGAGGTGTCTAAAATGTCGTGCGAAAACATGCTAGAGAAGATGAAGAAAGCTTTGCTTA
>Ga0265294_10000832_pt1 | contig 41948 bp, 29 predicted proteins | sample MunlanPumphouse3_FD_192504 | JGI IMG/M metagenome (GOLD analysis project Ga0265294, IMG submission 192504) | Groundwater microbial communities from a municipal landfill in Southern Ontario, Canada - Pumphouse #3 | ecosystem: Environmental > Aquatic > Deep subsurface > Groundwater | place... | reverse complement strand
ACGGCTCGACATGGAATTGGTATTGTACTTATACTGTGGATCCCGCTTGTACAAGCCCTCTTTCATGGTATAACCTACGTTCACAAAATAGCGTACAATATCATTCCCACCCGATATACTCAGGTTGTTGATTGTCTGAAAAGCGTTTCTTTTCAGCACTTCATCTGTCCAGTTCACACTGGGATAGGAGTATGGATCAGAACCATTTTTAAAGTTGAGCAGGTCGCCTTCAGACCAAGGAAGATTATCAGTGGATCCTGTGCCATGAACAACCGCCTCGTTCATCAGGGACGCAAATTCATAGCCGTTGATGTAGTCTGGGAACCTTAATCCGGTTAAGTTGGCAAATTCAGTTCGCAGCGTAACTTTGGGTTTCCCAATTTTTCCTCTTTTGGTGTTAATCAGGATTACGCCGTTCGCCCCTCTCACTCCATAAACTGCCGTTGCCGATGCATCTTTCAAGATTGTAAAGCTCTCAATCTCCTGTGAATTGATGATGTTGATATCACGTTCCACACCATCCACCAGAACCAGTGGCTGTCTGTTCCCGGTCCAGGTACCAATACCTCGTATCAGTAACTCAGCACTGTCGTAGCCCGGCTCACCACTGGACTGCCTGGTAATCATCCCCGGCATCATACCACCCAAAGTGGTTGAGAGAGTAGGGCTAGCAACCCTTTCGATCGTCTGTGTGGATACCTGAGATATAGAACCGGTGAGCGTGGCCTTGGTCTGTGATCCATAACCGATCACCACCACTTCATCGAGTGCTTCGATATCCTCAGTAAGAGAAACATCAATAATTCCCTGATTACCCACTTTTACCTCCAATTCCTGAAAACCCACATAGGTAAATCTGAGGATTGGATTATTGGTAGTAACCCGAATGGTATAAGTGCCGTTTATATCGGTAACAGCTCCATTGGATGTACCCACCTCAAACACATTGACTCCAATGAGGAGCTCGCCGGCTTCATCCATTACACGGCCGGTAATCTGACGTTGTGCCTGTGCTTGTATGCACAAGAGATTCCCTATACATATCAACAGGATAAGGAAAGGTTTAATCTTATTTTTCATTAGCATTGAGTAAATTGTTGAAATAAACAAATTATAAGAATATTTTTATCGCATTGATTAGTAATTATTTAAGTTTTAATACCGCTTTCATCATTACCACGTCATAGGGATTCCATGTCGACATGGTAAAGTAGATGGTTGTAGCTTGGTCGGTTCCTGTGGCAAAGTGACCAAACTGATAGGGTCCATATTCCCCTCCCCATTCATTCTCTCGACCGATATTATGCAAGTTATCACACTTATCCACGCGCCAATCGGTATGGATGAAATGACAGTAACCCTTGTCATCCCATGGATGAAAAATCACCTGTGTATCGGACCAGGGTCCCCATGGCGCATCAGCCGTACGCAGATTAATTCCCCTGGGATCTCCATGATTGTAAAGTAAAATCCATTTATCGATGAAACTGTTATAGGTGACCGATAATTCACCCACTTGCGGATTCGCTTGCCAGAATATCGGCTGGGCATCCTTCTCGTTTTTGTTCCAGAGAGGTTTACCTTCCTTCATTCCGGCAAAATAGCGGATTGCATTTTTGCTTCTGATCTGTGAAAGAGGTTGGTAAGCCAGGTAAATCTGGCTTTCTCTGTACTTACCGGAGGCAAATAGCAGCAATCCATCCCCCTCCTGCAGAGGTAATAAACCCCAGTCTGAGTTCTTGACACGCACCGGTGAGACATTGATAAACTTGGTGGTGGAGAGATCATATATCTTAGAAAACGCAGCTTTCCTGGCATTCTCTCTGCTGGCTGTTGCTAGGAGAGAGCGTCCCATAGCGATTGTTTCACTGTGATCCGTCGTAATCCAGATATAAAACTGATCATCAATTACGAGCCCTCCGGTTGGTACTTCAAAAGCCCCGGTAGTACTAACTCCCGGTATCATTATTCCCTGATAGACACCGGTTTCATCTGTCACAAAGTTAAGTTTCAAACCCTCTTCCGGTGATTTGTCAGTGGTGTACCCGATCACATTGTGCAATTCGGATTTGGGCCCCCAGGTATCACCGAACAGCAGCCATGTAGTCTCGCCATCTTCAAAAGAAACACCCAAGTCGGTACCCTCAATCCGGTAACGAGTGATTGCCTGGCTCAGCGTAGGCTTATTCAGATGTCTGTCGTAATCACCCGTCAGTTGATATAGTTTGCTCGCCCGCAGTGCAATATCAACATCTGGTGGTAATGTAGACGGAATATTTCCTATTGTCTCTACGACAGTATCATTCGGATCAGAAATGATTGGATCCGGTTTTCCTTTATCAATTGGAATATCTTCTGAACAGGCCAAAAACAAAAAGAATAAAGAGAGTGAAACAGCCACTACTGTATAAAATGTGTTCCTGGTGTTATTCAATGTCTCTTTCATTTTGTATCGCATAAATCAATTACTTGTAAAGCGCTCCATAAGCCGCACAGGCACGGTAATCAGCCCCCTCGTTGTCTGAACCGAAAGCAGACCATGCTGATGGCCGGAAGATCATTTCCTCATCCACATTGTGCATGTTCACCGGAATGGAGAGTGCCGATGCCAGCGTGATCAGGTCTGCGCCAATGTGACCAAAGCTAATCGCACCGTGGTTGGCGCCCCAGTAGTTCATCACCGAGTAAACATCGGCAAAGCGACCTTTACCGGTAGTACGGGGTACGAAAAAAGTGGAAGGCCATGTCTTGTCGGTGCGGTTGTCGATGATCTTAAATACCTCTTCGGGGAAGGTAACGGTCCACCCCTCTGCGATCTGCAGTACGGGGCCCAGACCCTTTACCAGGTTGAGGCGGCACATGGTGACCGGCATGCCTGATTTTGACAACAGCTTGGAGGAGTAGCCCCCGCCACGGAAATACTCCAGTGAGGAGGGTCCCCACTGGGTCGCCTTGAGCATGGCAGCCACCTCTTCAGGAGTGATTTCCCAGTGAGGCTTCATCACCGGCTTGCCATCCTCTGTCTGCTCACCGGTTGCATCGAGGGTGCAGGCTCCCGAGTTGATCAGGTGGATCGCTCCCTCTTTGAGCATTCCTTCCGGCTTCCATCCGGAGATCCTTTCAATCGCTTCGGGACTCCAGTAGGTACGCACATCGGCAAAAATCTGGGCAGTGTGGGTGAGCAGGTTGCCGAAAAGCATGGAGACCGCATTCAGGTGATCGTTCTCGGTGGCAAAAATGAAAGGAGCCCGGATCCCGTTCCAGTCGAACGATGAATTGAGCATTGCCTCCGAAAAGTCACCGTTGGGCAGGAAATCGGTCCATTGCCGTTGTCCCTGGAAGCCTCCGGCAATCGCGTTGTGCCCCATTGCCTCCTCTTTGAATCCCATCTCATCAAGCTTCGGGTTACCGATCATCAGGTCCCGCATAATCATGGTCATCTTGATCACATATTCCCAATCGGCATCCTTCTGTTTCCTGTCACGTTTCAGATGCTCCGGATTGTGGTCGGGCAACTCATTGGGCTTGCAATTCTTCTCCACCCAGGCAACCGCCTTGCCGAACTCCTCCTTGTCATAAATATCCTTTTCAATACGACGGATGATCTCGCTGCTGTCCACATACTCGGTACGCATTCCCAGGTACTCCTGCAGAAAATCGGCATTCACCATGGAGCCTGCAATGCCCATGCAAACCGACCCGATGGCCAGGTAGGAGGTGCCCCGCATCAGTGCTACCGCCATGCCGGCACGGGCAAAACGGAGCAATTTCTCTTCCACATCAGCCGGTATCTCCGTGTCGGCCATATCCTGCACATCGTGCCCGTAGATGCCAAACGCAGGTAGCCCCTTCTGGTTGTGTGCCGCCAATACCGCTGCCAGGTAAACTGCCCCCGGCCGTTCTGTCCCGTTGAAACCCCATACTGCCTTGGGTATGAGTGGATGCATGTCCATGGTTTCCGATCCGTAACACCAGCAGGGGGTGACCGAAAGTGATAATCCCACATTCTCCTTTGTAAACTTCTCGGCACACATGGCCGCCTCTTTTACTCCACCAATGCAGCTGTCGGCAATCACACACTCTACCGGCCGACCGTCAGGATAACGGAGATTCTCTCTATACAACGTTTCCACGCGCTTTGCAAGGTTCATTGTGGTCTCTTCCAGGGATTCCCTGATGCCACCACGTCTGCCATCAATGATGGGACGAATGCCAATTTTTGGATAATTTTGTTGCATACCTTCTATCAATTTTCTTAATTCATGAGTAGATTAATCGTTTAACTATATGGGATGAATAAACATCAATCGTTTAACTTAACTGATAAATAAATCATACGATCAGCTCGGCATCCAGGACAATTTGCCGAGCTGCTTCCTCTTTTTTTTCAATCTGGGCGATCAGCAGTTCAAGGGCATTTTTGGCCATCTCTTCAACCGGTTGTTTTACATAAGGTACCCGAAAAGGAAACAATAATATGGCTTCACTCTCATCGAAGCACATCACCTGGATATCTTTCTGCACCAGCAATCCCTTCTTGAGAAGGGACCGTATACCGGTAATGGAAATGGAGTTGGTGGCAAAGAAAATTGCATCCACTTTCGGATGCATATGCAACAACTCCTCTATGGCACCGTCCATATCTTCCTGCAGTTTCTTGTAACTGACCTCTTTTATTTTATCAGCAACAGAATAACCTGCATCCTGCATCGCTTCCACATATCCCCGTTTCCGTTCATTGGTATGATGCTGATCCTGCTTGTAGCAAATAAAAGCCGGATTGTAACACCCTCTGTCCAACAGTTGCCGGGTTGAGCGGTAGCTGATTTCAAAATTATTGATCATCACCGACGCAGTGCCGATATCCGGATAGTTACGATCCACCAGTACCAATGGTTTCTCTTTCTCCAGTAGCGCTTTGGCCATGAACTCACCCCCTTCCGTAGGGGTGATGATCAGCCCGTCTACCTGCCTTGAATTGAGAAAAGTAATCATTTTTAACATCTCTTCCGGTTCTTCGTTGGTATTGCCGATGATCACAGTGTAACCCTGCTGCTCCGCAAAATTCTGAATATGTAGGGCCAATGTTCCAAAAAAAACATTTGAAATATCTGCAACGATCAATCCGATTGATTTGGAATGTCCCATCTTCAGACCCTTGGCCAAACTGTTAGGTACATAATTGAGTTCAGCAGCCTTGGCAAGAATTTTATCAGACATCTCCCTGCTGACCCTTCCATTCTTATTTTTACCGTTCAGTACAAGCGATACTGTTGCAGCAGAAACGCCCAGTTCGCGGGCAATCACCTTCAAGGAAACTCTTTCCACCTATGTCTAGTAACTTTAGTTAACGCAAAGGTAGAAAGTTAAACGTTTAATTAAAAATATTCCGGTATGTTTTACAACATATTTTGCGCAAGGATACGTTATTTACAATCATTTTTGATAACAATTGTACAAACCGCAAATTCCAAACTTTCGCATACTCATTTCGAAATAGAAGCAGCCAGGGATGGCATCACTCATATTGTATTGAATACTGCAATGACAAGGAAAGATAGTGGTAATCAATCAGACATTGAAACGAAAGTGCATGATATCCCCATCCTGTACCAGGTACTCCTTTCCCTCTACGCTCATCTTTCCTGCCTCTTTCACTGCACTCTCCGATCCATACCGGATATAATCCTCATACTTGATCACTTCAGCTCGGATAAAACCCTTTTCGAAGTCGGTATGAATCACACCGGCGCACTGGGGTGCTTTCCATCCTTTATGGAAGGTCCACGCACGTACCTCCTGCACACCGGCAGTGAGGAATGTCTGTAAATTTAGCAGGCTGTAAGCTGCCTTGATCAGCCTGCTCACACCCGACTCCTCCAGTCCGATCTCGTTGAGAAACAATTCACGTTCCTCGTAACTATCGAATTCGGCGATTTCTGACTCGATCTTGGCAGCAACCACCAGGATACCGGCATTCTCGTTCTTGACCGCTTCCCGCACCGCTTCCACATGACTGTTACCCCTGACGGCACTCGCTTCATCCACATTGCATACGTAAAGCACCGGCTTGGCGGTGAGCAGGTAAAGCTCATCGGCTGCTTTTATCTCATCTTTTGATCCAAATGAAACCGTGCGGACCGATTCTCCCCGCAACAAGGCCTCCCTGATCCGCGAGTAGACCTCGTATGCCAGGCGTGCATCCTTGTCACCACCCGTTTTCGCCTGTTTCTCTACCTTGCTGATCCGTGCTTCGATGGTTTCCAGGTCTTTCAATTGCAGCTCTGCATCGATGATCTCCTTATCCCTCACAGGATCTACATTGCCATCCACATGCGTTACATTCTCATCATCGAAACAACGCAACACATGAAGGATCGCGTCGGTTTCCCGGATATTGGCCAGAAACTTGTTGCCCAATCCCTCTCCCTTACTGGCCCCTTTCACCAATCCCGCGATATCAACAATCTCCACAGTTGTCGGTACGATCCGCTGTGGATGTATCAGCTCAGCAAGTCTGCCGAGCCGTTCATCCGGCACGGTAATTACCCCCACATTGGGTTCAATTGTACAAAAAGGAAAATTGGCTGCCTGCGCCTTTGCATTCGACAGACAGTTGAACAGGGTCGATTTCCCCACGTTGGGAAGACCCACTATACCACATTGTAGAGCCATTTGTTGCTAATTTAGATGCATTGATCCATTTCTGGCTCAGGTAACAGAAATGAATCGCTATTCTTTTTCGAAGTGCAAAGGTACGAAAAAGAACTGAACCAGTTCAATCCTGGTTACACCCCAGAAACGTTTGTTGCATCAATCAATTCACAAACCATGCCTTTCGGATATTTCCAGCATCCGTTCAATCGATTTCACTGCTTTTACACGCACACCCTCATCTACAAAAATTTCTGGTTTTTCATTTTTCAAACAGAGATATAGCTTTTCCAATGTATTCATCTTCATGTAGAAACATTCGTTACAGGCACAGGTGGCATCTTCCGGAGGTGCCGGAATAAAGAGCTTACCAGGATTCTCCTTCTGCATCTGATGCAGGATGCCTGCTTCAGTAGCTACGATAAACTGTTGGTTGGTTGAATGGGTGGCAAATTTCAGAATAGAAGAGGTGGAACCCACATGATCCGCAACCTCCAGCAGATAGGCGGGACATTCCGGATGTGCCAGGATCAACGCGTCGGGATATTCCTTTTTCAGTTGCAGGATTTTTTCCAGCGAGAACTGTGCATGCACATGACAGACACCATCCCATAAGAGCATGTTTCTACCGGTAAGCTTATTGATGTAATCACCCAGGTGCTTATCAGGACCAAATATAATCTTTTCATTTTCCGGCAATGACTCCACGACCTGGCGAGCATTGGTTGAGGTAACCACAATATCAGTCAAAGCCTTCACGGCAGCAGTCGTATTCACATAAGAGATGACCGTGTGCCCAGGATGCGCCGCAATAAATTTTTCAAATTCCGGTGCGGGACAACTCTCGGCCAGTGAACAGCCAGCGTTTATATCGGGGATGAAAACCCTTTTTCCGGGACTCAGTATCTTGGCTGTCTCACCCATAAAATGCACGCCGCACAAAACAATGATGTCGGCTGTTGTTTTGGCTGCCCACTGTGCCAACGCAAGGCTGTCCCCTACAAAATCGGCTACATCCTGTATGTCAGCTTCCTGATAATAGTGCGCCAGAATGATAGCGTTCTTTTCTTTCCGCAAAAAATTGATCTGTTCTATGATTGTCTCGTTTGTCATCTTCTATTATTATATATATTTTTAAAAATTAAAATGAATCATGATGATAATGATTGGCTGTTGATACTGTTGATGAATTCTTATCTATTAGATCCCTTCTCAACTTATGATCAATACAGACCGGGTTATCATCAGTTATCAACAATTTCGGTATTCATTTTATTACTGGTTTCTACCCTGTTGTGAAGATTATCCACAACGGGGGTGAAAAGGCAAAGTTAATAATTAATTTTCTGAACCACTGAAACGACTGTTGAAAAAGAGTGGAAACATTCTGCAAAAAAATGATAAGATAATTTGGCAGGTTCCGAACATTTTTTATACCTGAATGAATCTTATTCTGCCAATAATTCTTTTCATCTTTCTCTCTACAGGAAATGCACAAGTTTTCAACAGTTTCCCCTGTCACCCTCTTTTTTTCATAAACCCTTATCCGATAAATCATTAAAAAGCAGATCAATTCATTATAGTTTGTTAATCCCTTTTTCTGTTTCTGATATCAGAACAAAGTTTTTTGTACATTTGTTTGTTTATTGATTCGATGGTGAAAGTTCGGTTACAAAAATATCTGCTCCTTTTGCTGATGGTAACGGGAAGTTCCTGTATGTCAACAGTGAAAATTACCTCTGTGGTGGAAAAAGACCCGGAAGGGGACTTTCTGCTCAAATGGGAGGTGACCCCCGATCAGGAGGGTAACATCGATATTTACTCTTCGCTTACCGACAGCTCACTTACCAGCTTCACACCTGTAACCACACGAAAAATCACTGATCAGGTGATGAAGCTGAATCCCACCGGTTCCGGACTGCGGGAATATTTCATTTTGCGTACCGGAGGCGTCTACTCCGGTGTGGTGGCTAACCGCACCATCGACATGAACCGGATCAAGAATTTCCGGGACATCGGTGGATATTTCACTGCCGACAATCGTCAGATGAAATGGGGGCAGATCTACCGTTCCGGCAACCTGAGCAATGCAACCCTATACGACCAGGAGAAGATCCGCCGGCTTAATATAAGGAGTGTGATCGATTTCAGATCGGAGCGGACTGCCCGCAGATATCCCATCCTGCTTCACCCTTCCATCCGTAAGTTCGCACTACCGCTGATGCCGATGGATGCACAGAAGCTTGACGAACAACTGGAAGATGAACATTTTGACCGGAGCGATGCGATCCGCTATGTGCAAGAGGAGTATGTGAACATACTGGAGAACCATAAGCCACAGTTCGGTGAGATGTTTGATATCCTCACCAATGACAGCAATTATCCTATTCTTTTGAGTGGATCGCTGGGAAAGGATGGAGTGGGACTGGCCAGCTATCTGATCCTGTATGCCATCGGTATCCCCCAAAGTTCACTGGAAGAGGATTACATTCTCTCCAACCGGTTCATTGATCCGGAGCTGGTCGAGATCGACGCCCGCAATCTTTCTGAACCCCTGCAAGAGGCGGTGACAGCCATGCTCACGGTCAACAGAGCCTACCTCAACTACGCCATCGATCACATCAAACTGACATATGGGTCGGTTGACAATTACCTGGAAAAAGAGCTGCGGGTAACCCCTGGAAAAAGAAATCTGTTGCGAAAATACCTACTTTATCAGTTCTGATCACACTTTATCCGTTTTATTGTCATACCTTTGCACCCGATTTACAAAAAGAGGTGATTTTTTATCCTGTTTCCCCAAACAGCGGTTATCTTCATCAAAACAAAAGAATCACAGATAGTCATTGAATTTTCTCTCAACTTACTCAACATTTGCGCCGGGTGTCAGACAGAGCTTGCAGTTTAATCAGCAGCAAATCTTGACGGTCATTGGACCAGCTTTTGGAAATGGATGTGTGGAGCAGGGGGAAAGCGCAACTGATCCACATTAACAATTTTCACAAAAATGAGTACATTTCAAGAGTTGGGAGTGATTCCCGAAATCCAGCGAGCCGTTACCGAGCTCGGCTTTGAACAACCCATGCCGGTACAGAGCGAGGTGATACCCCGCCTGCTGGCAAACACACGCGACATCATCGCATTGGCGCAGACCGGCACCGGCAAGACAGCCGCCTTTGGCATCCCGGTAATCCAGAAGATCAATGTGAAGCAGCTCACGCCACAAACGCTGATCTTATGTCCCACCCGTGAGCTATGCCTCCAGATCGCTGGCGACCTGACCGACTTCTCCACCTACGTCGAGGATATCAAGATCCTTCCGGTCTACGGCGGCTCCAGCATCGACAGCCAAATCCGAACCCTGAAGCGGGGGGTTCACATCATCGTGGCTACACCGGGGCGACTGATCGACCTGATCAAACGCAAGACAGTCTCCCTGGCCGATGTCCACACCATGGTGCTCGACGAGGCGGATGAGATGCTCAACATGGGCTTCTCGGAAGATATCGATGAGATCCTCTCGCACCTGCCCGACAGCCGCAGCATGCTCCTCTTCTCAGCCACCATGCCGAAAGAGATCGAGAAGATCACCCGCAAGTACATGAAGGATCCGATGGAGATCACCATCGGCCGCAAGAACGAGGGGGCCGAAAACGTGCGGCACCTCTACTTCATGGTGCACGCCAGGGACAAGTACCTCGCACTGAAACGGATCGTGGACTACTATCCCAACATCTACGGCATCATCTTCTGCCGCACCCGCAAGGAGACGCAGGAGATCGCCGACAAGCTGATGCAGGATGGCTACGATGCCGACGCGCTGCATGGCGACTTGTCGCAGGCGCAGCGTGATTACGTGATGAGCAAGTACCGCAACCACAACCTGCAGCTGCTGGTGGCCACCGATGTGGCGGCGCGCGGTCTTGATGTGGATGATGTGACACACATCATCAACTTCGGTCTGCCGGATGACTACGAGATCTATACCCACCGCAGCGGTCGTACCGGCAGAGCCGGCAAGACCGGCACCTCGATCGCCATCATCCACACCAAGGAGAAGGGAAAGGTAACACAGATCGAGAAGCTGATCAACAAAAAGTTCGAGAAGCGTGAGATCCCCAAGGGAGATGTGATCTGCGAAAAGCAGCTCTTCAACTTCGTCGACAAGATAGAGAAGGTGAAAGTGAACGAGGAAGAGATCGAACGGTTACTTCCCTCCATCTTTCGCAAGCTGGAGTGGCTGGAGAAGGAGGATATCATCAAGCGGATGGTATCGCTCGAGTTCAACAGGTTGATCGAATACTATCAGCAGGCAGAGGAGATTGATGAGCCTAGAGAGGGTTCGGCGCGGGGGCAGAAGGGTGAGTATGGCGGCAAGCGGGGCAACGACCGCGACGGTGGAAGCCGTCAGCCGGAGAAGGGCTACGCCCGTCTCTTCATCAACGTGGGCAAGATGGACGGCATCAACCCGGCCATGCTGATGGGCTTCATCAACGACCATGTGAAGGGGAAGGTGCCCATAGGACGTATCGACCTGTTGAAGAGTTTTTCCTTCTTCGAGGTACCCGAGGAGATGGCCCCGAAGGTGGTCAAATCGTTCAAGGGGATGTATGTCGACGAACGGAAGCTGCAGGTGCATCCCGCACAGGATGAAGACCAGCCGGCCAGGGGAAAGAAGAAGTATTACGATAAAGATTTCAGCGGCCAGGGGAAGAAAAAGAAACCCCGGTATTGACCGGTGAGAAGAATGGATTGTAGAATAGCGGGAGTTGCATCCTGCTTTTTTTGTGCCCGGAAATAAACGTAACAATAACGTCACCGCTCTGTAACCGCCCTGTAACAATAATGAAAGACCTTTGTCACGAAATATGAATCGGATGAAAGGATATTTGTTACGGTTATCCATGGTCACGTTGCTTTTGGTGACAACCCTGTCAATCACGGTGGCCCAGACAGGAACCATCAGGGGCAGCATCATCGATGGTGCCACCGGAGAACCCCTCATCGGTGCATCCGTGCTGGTGGAGGGCACCACCTCTGGAGCTGCTGCCGACCTGGACGGCAACTTCATCATCAACGGCATGGAGGAGGGAATCTACTCACTGCGAGCTACCTACATTGCCTACCGCCCCCGGGTGATCACGGATGTGAAGGTGGAAGCAGGTAAAGGGACGCAATTGCAGATCGCGATGGAGACCGATGAAGTGAGTCTCGATGAAGTGGTGGTGGTGGCAAACCCCCGCCTGGAATCGGAACGGATCCTGATGAGGGATCAACAGAACGCCACGGTGATCCGTGAGAGTGTAGGCGTTCAGCAGCTCTCCATGCAGGGTGTCTCCGACATTGCCTCGGCCACCAGCAAGATCACCGGCGTGGTGAAGAGCGAAGGGTCGGGAGAGGTCTATGTGCGCGGGCTGGGCGACCGTTATGTCTCCACCACCATGAACGACCTGCCCATCCCCTCCGACGATGTGGAACGAAAGAATATCGACCTGGGTCTCTTCAGTACGGGTGTGATTCAGAACGTGGGAATCACCAAGACCTATAACCCGGCTGGATATGCAGACCAGACGGGTGGCAACATCAACATCGTCTCGAAAGAGTTCGTCGACCAGTTTACCCTGGAACTGCAGGGTGGGTTTAACTCCAGCCTGTTGAGCGGTAATCAGTTCACCAACTTCAGGGTCACTCCTAACCTGCAAAACAGCCTGCTCACCTTTCACCGAAGGGAGTACAACCTGGTGGACGCCATCACCAAGCAGCCGTGGGATCCCCGTGGGAAAAGCCTGCCGCTCGATTTCGGGTTCACCACCACCGGCGGGAAAGCGTTTACTCTCCGGGAGAGAGAGCTGACACTTTTCTACACGCTTTCCTACAAAAGCGATCACTCACACACCACCGGCGTCTACCGGCGGTTCAATTCCAACACGGTGTACTCCGACTTCTCCGATACCGAGACCTGGAGCAGCGGCGCCAACCTCACCGGGCTACTCAACTTGGCCTATCGCTTCAACGACAACCACCAGATCAACTACAATCTCCTCTTCATCAATAAGCTCACCGACCAGGTCTATGAGCAGGGTCGCAACGGCAATGGGTATAAGTTCGATATGGATGAGATCTCCGACTCCTTCTTCACCCGTGACATGAACAGCCGCACCACGATGGTGCTGGTGAACCAGTTGCTGGGGGAGCATCGTTTCTCAGACAGCAACCGCCTGGAGTGGGGCTTCGGCTACAACCTCACCGCTGCCGATGAACCCAACAGGATCAGGAACTACACCGGCTTCGACCAGGGCAGTCTCTACTTCTCTTACCGCATCGCCGATTTCGAGAACCGGAAATCGAGCCAGGAGATCGACGACCGGGAGCTCAACGGTTATATCCGGAACAAGCTTGACCTTGCTGTCGACCGTCATCCTTGGAAGTTGGAATACGGCATCAACTACCGCAACAAGCTGCGTGATTTCAGCAACCAGTTCGTGGGGGTGCAGATGATGGGGGTTCGCAAGGATGACGATAATGTGGATGACCTCTCCTCCCTCTTCCACGATCCCGGTTTTCAACTCTCCAAAATCAAAACAATACCGCCAGATCTATACAGTGGCACCCTCCATGCACTGGCAGGTTACCTCCTGGTGGGATTCAGCTACGGTAAGCTGAATGGAAATGCCGGAGTGCGTTACGAGTATGACCGGATGGATGTGCAGTGGGACATCAACAACGATGATCCGTTGCGTGAACCCCGCATACGGAAAGAGTACAAACAGTTCTACCCTGGCATCAACCTGCGTTGCAACATCTCGGAACAACAGGGATTGCGCCTCACCGGCAGCAGGACCATTACCCTGCCGGAGTTCAAGGAGATAGCCCCCTTTGCCTACACCTCACCCAACAGCACCCTTATACAGGGTAACCCGGAGTTGAAGGCATCCCGCAACTGGAATGCAGATCTCAAGTGGGAGTATTTCAAATCGACCGATGAACTGATCTCTTTGTCTGCCTTCTACAAGAAGATTGAGGATCCGATCAACATCACCTCACTCACCGGTGGCGCGGGATACCTGATCTATGCCAATACGGGGGAGGAAGCAGGGGTGATGGGTCTCGAAGCCGAAGCACGTCTCAACCTCTTTAAAAATGAGTTGCAGTCGCTGCGGATGATCCTGAACGGTACCCGTATGTGGGTCTCACAGGATCTGCTGGAGGCATATCAATACAACCATATAACCAGCTCCGGCCTGCAGGGTGCTTCTGAGCTGATTGCCAACCTGACCCTGAGCTATGCACATCAATCGGCCAATTGGCAGGCCAGCCTCTCCGGCAACTACTCCTCTGACAGGATCTATGCCCTGGGCAGTCCCAAGGATGCAGCCAACAGGGATTATCTTTATAACGATGAGATCATTGAAACAGGGGTTGTCACCCTCGATGCGGTGTTGAGTAAGGGGCTCACCGATCACCTCACGGTGAAGCTGGTGGCACGTAACCTGCTGAACCCGGAGATGCGGATGACACAGAACCTGCGCGATCTGAACAGCCGTGAGGTGGAAAACCATGTGGTGGAGTCCTACAGGAAAGGAATCCGGATGCAACTATCAGTCAACTATATTTTTTAGCAAGATAAAACAAGACAAACCAATTTTAAAAATCAGGATTATGAAAAAAAATGTGTTATGCAAGGGTATATCAATGATGATGATTGCTTCATCACTGTTCCTGTTCGTGAACTGTGAGGGTGAAGATGTGCTGCCCGACACCGATCCGGTAGTGGAGCTGCTTGAGAGCGGTGAGATGAAGGGAGTACTGAAAGAGAATTATACACTCGATGCCGGTACCAGCTATCGTCTCACAGGCCCGTTTATCGTGGATGGTGGTGCCACACTCACCATACCGGCCGGTACGCAGATCATTGCCAACGCGTCGCAGGGGCAGGAAACCGAAACCTACATCGCTGTGATGATGGGCAGTAAGCTCCATGTGAACGGTACGGCTACCGCTCCGGTGGTGATGACCTCACCCAATGCACAGCCGCAGGACTGGGGCGGTCTGACCATCTGCGGACAGGCTTCCACCACCGCCGGTGTGAATGCCACTGCCGAAGTGGGCAACTTCAAGTATGGCGGTTCCAAAGATGATGACAACTCGGGAAGCATCCGCTACCTGGTGATCAAAGGTTCGGGAGCCAAGATCAATACCGAGTCGGAATACAACGGGTTGACACTTTATGCAGTGGGTTCGGGGACATCGATCAACAACGTGGCCGTGATCAATGGTGCGGACGACGGTATTGAGTTCTTTGGTGGAACAGTGTCGGTTAAGAATCTCTATCTGGAGAACAACGAGGATGATGCGATCGACTGGACCGAAGGCTGGAACGGCACGGTGACCAACGCCTACGTGAAACATACTATTGCGGGTTTCTCCACCGTGGTGGAAGCAGATGGTACCAACAACAACCCGAAGATTGTCAATCTCACTGCTGTCAACACCCATGCGTCGGCTCCTTCCGGTACCGCACTGCAATTCAAGAAACAATCGGGTGCTACCATGACAAATGTCTATCTGGAGGGATACGGTAAACTGGTTGATATGCCCAACGACGGCCCGCTGGAGAATGTGCTGATCGACGGCGCCGTGGCAACACTCACAGGACCCTACCAGAAAGGTAAGCTGGATATCTCTTCCTGGGGTTGGTTTCAATAAACAGACTACCCTTCATTTGATTTTCTTTGAATATCCTGCAGTCTAGCCATTGCGGGATATTCCACATTCACAACAATACAGACATGCGAACAAGAACAACGCTCATCCTGCTTCTCCTCTTTGTTGTGCTGACTGCACAAGATCAGAAACGTTCCGATCCGGTTATCTACTACAGCAATGGTTATTATTATGCCGATAAAACACAGACCCGTTTCTATACCGGCGACTACCGCGAGTACTACGATAACGGTACCTTGAAGCTGGAGATGCAGATTCGTGACGGCATGCCGGAAGGGCCATACATTGTCTACTTCCAGAACCGGAAGCCACAGGAGGTGCGTTCCTATAAAGATGGGAAGATGCACGGATTGTGGAGAAGTTACGACCTCTCAGGACAAATTCTCTCAGAGGCGGAGTACAAGAACGGACAGAAACACGGCACCTGGCGCATCTGGGATGAACTGGGCAACCTGCGATACGAAATGAACTACCGGGAGGGAAAGAAAACGGGTCTCTGGCGCATGTGGGATGATAAAGGTGGGTTGCTTGATGAGAAAAATTACTGATTGGCATGCTGTTGCATAAAAAACGTAACAAAAACTTCATTGATTCGTAACCGGTTTATCGGTGACAACAATCTACCTTTGGATCCGTTACATGAATCATTAATAGTTGAATCATATGAAACCAATGTTGCTACTGGCATCGACACTGTGGATCTCCCTTTCTGCATTTTCCGGCACAGAATCGAACGAAGTGAAAAAGGAAAAAGAATTGCAGCCGGTTGTCCCGGTTGAAATGGGGCAGACGTTGCAACTGACCGGTTCAGTTGTGGACGAAAAGAATCAGGAAGCGTTGGCAGGTGCTGCCATCGTATTGGACGGGAAAAAATACTATTCCGACCTGGATGGTAATTTTGCCATCAATGAAGTGAAACCCGGCAGATATTCAGTTGTAGTGGAGCTGATCTCCTATGAGCCCGCGACGGTGCAGGTGAATCTCTCCGGTAGTCAGCAAATGAAAATAGGATTGACGCAGAAATAGATCAACTCCTCATCCGATATGTCATTTGGCTAAACACAGGATCCTGAAAGCCCCCCTGGCTACGATGGCAAACACGATTGCACCGATCACCAGGTCAGGGTAGGTCGACCTGCAGGGCAGCCAACCCCCTGTAATTGTCAGAGGTTCAGCGTGGCTTGCCGGATCAGTGTTTTGGCATTTACATCGGGACCGGCTTTGGCATAATTCTCCTTGAAGTTACGGTGCGACTTGAGTAGATTGCCCGACTGCAGGGTGATGATCTTGGCCTCATTGACCAGATTCAGAAAGAGGATGCTGCTGCGCGTGGTGGAGGCCCCTGCCTTCACCCTTTTGATCTGTCGCTTGTTGAGCTTCTGGTACAGGTCGAAGATGACATCACGCATGTTGTTGACAATGGCAAACTGGGAATAATCGCCTTTACGATCCATTTCACGGTAACTGTTGAATGCTTCGGTAAGGATCTTGTAGATCATTTCCAGGTCTTCAATCTGTTCCTTAGAAAAGGCAGCATGGTTGTTGTCGATATAGCGGAAAGAGGCCTCCGTGACTGCTTTCAGCGACTTAGTGATCTCGTAGGAGTAATCTACCAATTGCACATACTCCTGTTCCAGGTCGAGGGCGTTCATCTCCATGCTCTCCAGCGTGGGTACCACCTCGTAGGTACGTTTGTCCTTGAATTTCTCGTAGAGTTCGTTGGCTTCCGCCATTGCTTTCTTCACCGTCTTGCGCTCCTCATCCCTCATCCCGTGGAGTACATTTTCGAAGATGGTGAGGGTTTTATCCAGCACCAGCCGTACATCCTCATTGCAGGAGGTAACCAACTGTATCTCGCTGGAGAATACCTGTTGGTGCTGCTGTTCACGGCTCTTTCGTTTGGTATGGATCCTGCCCGATTTGTAGAGTATGAAGACCACCAGCAGGATCATCAGCGCGATGGCGATCTTGCCGCCCCACATCAGGAAGAGGCCGATCAACAGGGCTACCGTGAAAGCAATCAAGGCAGTCATCAGCCATCCCGCCACCACCGTCAGCACACCATTGATACGGTAGACGGCGCTGTCTCGTCCCCACGCCCTGTCGGCCAGAGAGCTACCCATGGCCACCATGAAGGTGACGAAGGTGGTGGAGAGAGGGAGTTTCAGTGAGGTGCCGAGTGAGATCAGCAGTGCGGCGATGGTGAGGTTCACCGATGCCCGTATCAGGTCGAAGGAGGCTTCGTTTTCGGTTTCCACTGGTGCAAATTGCCGGTCGATAAACCGTTTTACCGGAGCCGGGGTAACTTTTTCGATCGACTTGCTGATGGTGAGGCTACCCCGTACCATGGAACGTGACAGGGGGGAGGAGGAGAACCGTTCCACCCCTTCACCCTTTCGTGCCAGATTTACCTCTGTCTCGGTTACCGAGCGTGATTTTTTGGAGAACCAGAGTGCCAGGATCATGATCACCCCGGCACCTATCAGCCAGGCGATGTTGGCTACCACCGGTTCGTTCAGTTTGTCCATGTAGAGAGCCTCGATGTTACCTCCGTTGACAGCCACCTCTCCTGCAATTCTGAATGAATCATATCCGGCCATGAACACACCGATGAAGTTGACCAGGTCGTTGCCGGCAAAGGCCATGGCAAGGGCAGCTGTACCGGAAAGGACGATGACTTTCAGGATGTTGACCCGGAAGAGATGCTGCAGGAGCGCCATCAGCAGGGTTGCTCCGGTAAAGGTGTAGAATAGGGCGATACCCATATGTTCTTCCAGGTAGCTGAGCGTTGCTGGCGTCACCAACACACTCCCCTTCAGTCCCTTAAAAATGGCGAAATAGATGATGGCCGTCAGAGCAATCCCCCCCCAGATAGCTCCCAGGTAGCGGAATCGCTTGCCGTAGTTGAAAGAGAAGATGAGCCGGGAGATGTACATGATGATGCTACCCACCAGAAATGCTATGGCAATCGATATGAAGATACCCGAAATAATGGCCAGTGCCTTGCCGCTATTGATGTAATTCCCCAACTCTCCGGCTGTATCTTGGGTCCAAATCGTGAAGAGTGCAACCGCCACCGAGGCGCCCAGCAACTCAAACACCAACGATACGGTGGTGGAGGTGGGCAATCCGAAGGTATTGAAGAGATCGAGCAGGATCACGTCGGTGATCATTACCGCCAGGAAGAGCGTCATGATGGCAGGGAAGGTGAACTTTTCGGGATAGAAGACGCCACTGCGGGCTACCTCCATCATGCCGCTGGAGAACATCGCCCCGATCATGACACCCAGTGAAGCCACAGTGAGAATCATCCAGAGGGGTGCCACACGGGAACCGATACTGGAGTTGAGAAAGTTGACAGCATCGTTCGATACACCCACGATCAGGTCGAGTGTGGCCAGACCGAGTAGTACAATCACAATAATCAGGTAAATTGGATCCATAAATAGTAAAATTTTGTTTCTATTCCACCGTCACCGACTTGGCAAGGTTACGTGGCTGATCGACGTCACACCCTTTCACCACGGCAATATGGTAGGCCATCATCTGCAGCGGGATTACCGATAGTAGCGGGGTGAGGCAGGGGAGTGTCTGCGGCACCTCTACCGTGAAATCAGACAATCCGCTCACCACCTGATCACCTTCGGTCACCACCGATATGATCCTGCCCTTACGGGCTTTGATCTCCTGTATATTGCTGGTCACCTTTTCGTAGGTGTCCGATTGGGTGGCAATAACGATGACCGGCATCTCGTTGCTGATCAGGGCGATGGGCCCATGCTTCATCTCTGCTGCCGGGTAACCTTCGGCATGGATATAGGATATCTCTTTCAGCTTCAGAGCACCTTCGAGCGCCACAGGGAAGTTGTAGCCCCTCCCCAGGTAGATACAGTTGCTTGCATAGGTGAAGGTTTTGGCATATTGTGCAATCAGTTCATTTTTTTTCAGGATTTCCCCTACCTTCTCCGGTATCAGGCTCAGTTCCCGGATCAGGGTGAGATATTCTTCCCGGCTGATTGTTCCTTTCTCCTTGCCAATCAGGATTGCCAGCATCGTTAGCACGGTTACTTGCGCAGTAAAGGCTTTGGTCGATGCCACACCGATTTCGGGACCCACATGGGTATAGCATCCCGAATGGGTGTTCCGGGGAATAGAGGAGCCCACCACGTTACAGATACCAAAGATGAAGGCTCCATCCTTGCTGGCCAGCTCCACGGCAGCCAGTGTATCGGCGGTTTCTCCCGACTGGGAGATGGCAATGACGATGTCATCCTTGTGGATAACCGGTTTGCGGTAACGAAACTCCGAAGAGTACTCCACCTCCACCGGTATGCGGGCAAACTCTTCAATGGCATACATGCCAATCTGGGCTGCATGCCAGGAGGTGCCGCAGGCTGTGATGATGATGCGGCGGGCGTTGACGAACTTCTCCCTGTTATCGATGAACCCTGCAAGGGTGATGTTGTCAGCATCCACGTTCACCCTTCCTCGCATGCAGTCGCTCAGGGTATGGGGCTGTTCGAAGATCTCCTTGAGCATGAAGTGGGGATACCCTCCTTTTTCAAGCTGGCTGAGCGTCAGTTCCAATTTCTGAAACTGCGGCGTTTTTTCTATGTTTCCTATTGTTTTGATTCTCAATGGATATCCGCGGCGGATCGTGACAATCTCCTCATCACCGATATAGGAGACCTGATTGGTATATTCAATGAGGGGAGTTGCATCCGACCCGATGAAATACTCATCCTCTCCAATGCCGATTACCAGCGGGCTTCCTTTTCTTGCCGCCACGATCTGGTCGGGGTTGTGCCGGTCCAGTACCGCAATGGCATAGGCACCCACCACCTGGTTGAGTGCCAGCTGCACAGCTGTGGGGAGGTCGCTTCCGTTGCTTTTCTTCATGAACTCGATCAATTGTACCAGCACTTCCGTGTCGGTATCGCTTTGAAAGGTGTATCCTTCACTGATCAGTCCCTCTTTCAGTACTGCGTAGTTCTCGATAATGCCATTGTGGATGATGGCCAGCTCTTCCGATTGAGAGTAGTGGGGGTGAGCGTTGTACTGGGTAGGTTCCCCATGGGTAGCCCAACGGGTGTGGGCAATGCCGATGGTGCCGCTCACATCTTTTTGTTCCGCATACTGCTCCAGTTCCGATACCTTCCCCTTCGCCTTGTATACCTTAAGGCTTCCTTCGTGGATCAATGCGATCCCGGCACTGTCATATCCGCGGTACTCCAGCCGGTGAAGTCCCTTGATGAGGATCGGATAAGCCTCTCTTTTACCAATGTAACCTACAATTCCGCACATCTGTTGAAAATTTTTACTTGTTTATGTGTACAATGGAGTATTCTCTGTCAAATACCGGATCGAGGCGGGTTGGCGATGGTTCGTTAATAGAAAATGGAACCTTGGATACATACAGTCTCTTTTAATTGCTTTGAAAGAATGTGCAAATTTGCATCATCTTTCCCAAATATGAAAGAGAAAAGAGGAAAAAGAAAGGAGCAGAAGTAGCTGTAAGCCAAAATGTAACAAAAACGTAACAATTCCCGATTTGTTCCCGCTCACGACTCTTCCCTTTTTGTTATCTTTGTATCACCTAACCAGCAAACAATATGGCAAGAAGAAAACTCTCCCAGATACAGATTGCATTTATCATCATTCTCTGGCTCGTACTGGTAACCTATATTCTCCTGTACGGCGAGATCAACGCCATGACCATTGTTTCGATTCTGATGTCGGGTGCAATCGTATTTATTCCGATTTACAAAAATCTAAAAAAATAGCTTTTTTGGTGACAAAAATAAGAAAAACATCCGAAAAATTTTCGTAATGAAAAATTTTATCTATTTTTGCGCTTCAAACTGATTTTAATGAGTTATCTGATTTAAAGAGAAATTTTCATGAGAGCTACAGAGGTTATCGATCTTTTAAAAAGGCGTTTTCCTAACGAACCGGAGTATCATCAGGCCGTTGAGGAGGTAGTTGAGTCGATAGAGGATGTGTACAACGAGCATCCTGAGTTTGAAAAAGCAAACCTGATCGAAAGGCTGGTGATTCCGGACAAGATTCATTCCTTTCGTGTGACCTGGGTGGATGACCAGGGCAATGTGCAGACCAATATGGGTTACCGGGTGCAGCACAACAATGCCATTGGGCCCTATAAGGGTGGTATCCGCTTCCATGCATCTGTGTCACCCTCTATTCTGAAGTTTCTTGCCTTCGAGCAGACCTTTAAAAATGCACTTACCACACTTCCCATGGGGGGAGCCAAGGGCGGATCCGACTTCTCTCCCCGTGGTAAGTCCGATGGCGAGATCATGCGCTTTTGTCAGGCTTTTGTGGAAGGATTGTGGCGGGTGATTGGTCCTGACACCGATGTCCCTGCCGGCGATATCGGTGTGGGCGGTCGCGAAGTGGGTTACATGTTCGGCAAGTACAAGAAGCTGGCAGGTTCATTTACCGGTACCTTCACCGGAAAGGGTCGTGAGTTTGGCGGATCACTGATCCGTCCCGAGGCTACCGGCTATGGCAATGTCTACTTTCTGCTGGAGATGTTAAAGACGAAAGATATCGATATCAGGGGTAAAAGGTGCCTGGTATCCGGCTCCGGTAACGTGGCGCAATATACCTGTGAGAAGCTGCTTGAACTGGGAGCCATTCCGGTGACTCTCTCCGATTCCGACGGCTATATTTACGATCCCGATGGTATCACCGGGGAGAAGCTGAAGTTTGTAATGGAGTTGAAAAACCTCTACCGCGGCCGTATCCGCGAGTATGCCGAAGAGTATGGCTGCAAGTACGTGCCGGGTGCCCGTCCCTGGGGAGAGAAGGGGGATATTGCTCTGCCTTCTGCCACCCAGAATGAGATCGATGATACTGATGCGGCAGCACTGGTGAAGAATGGCGTTGTTGCCGTTTCCGAAGGAGCCAATATGCCCAGTACCCCCGGTGCGGTCGAGATCTTCCTGAAAAACAAGATCCTCTACGCACCCGGTAAGGCGGCCAACGCCGGAGGGGTGTCGGTATCGGGACTGGAGATGACACAGAATTCGGAACGTTACAGCTGGCCTGCAGAACAGGTGGACGAGAAGCTGAAATGGATCATGTCCAATATTCACGAGAACTGTGTGAAGTATGGTACCGAAGGCGACGGCTATATCAACTACGTGAAGGGTGCCAATATTGCAGGCTTCATGAAAGTGGCGAAGGCCATGATGGGGCAGGGGGTCCTTTGATTAGATCCTCCTGGGTCCGTTTAGTGTGAAAGGAGAACACCCCGGAAACCCCTAAGGGATTTCGGGGTGCTTTCTTCTAACCCTCTCTTTAACAAATTGTATTAAATAGTTTTCAGATATTTTTTTTATTCTGAGAATTGCCGTACTTTTGCATCCTAATTTTGTACAGGGGATGGTCCGGTAGCTCAGCTGGATAGAGCAACAGCCTTCTAAGCTGTGGGTCTTGGGTTCGAATCCCAACCGGATCACTTGAAAATCAAACACTTATCGGAATACCCGGTGGGTGTTTTTCTTTTTGAGTGATCTATCCGGTTACTCCCTAATTAACCTGCTCCGATCCAGGATTTGAATCTCTCGTCCTTTCAGTAGGATGATCCCCTCATCCTCCATCTCTTTCAGTGACCGGGCCAGTGACTGGCGTTGGACTCCGAAATATTCCGCTAGCTGCGTACGGGAGCGTTTCAGCACGAAGCTTCCATTTTCCGCTGTTGTCTTCTCCAGAAAGAAAGTGGCCAGTTTTTTCCGGAGACTTTTCAGCGAGATCATCTGTAGCTTGTTGGTAAGGAAGAGGGTTAAATCAGCATTCAACGTCAGAAAATTGGTCAACAGCTGTTTGTTATTGCCCATCTCATCCAGCCATGCCTCCTTTGAAATCTTCAGGAAGATGGTGGTCTCCACAGCGATTACATCCACCGGGTAATTGTTCTTCGCCCCGTAAATGAATGAAGGGGCGAGCGGGATGACTGCTTCCAGGATATCGATATCCAGCACGTTCCCCTCAAGGGTGATCATCTCCGTCCTCACACTACCCTGCACCAACAGCATTACGGAGCGGATGGGATCACCCTGTCGGACAACTATCTCCCCTTTGCTGTAGGTGAGAATCTCTCGCACGTTCCTGTCCAGAAACTCATCATGCTCCTGCTGTGTCATCCCCCGGAAGAGGGGACAGTATGACAGTTCCTGATTGTGATGCTGGTTATGATGATGCAGGTCGGGATGATCCGTAGGGATATGATATTTTTCAAAAAGGTGAAACAGGTGCTCGTGAGAAAAACCCTGCCTAGGATATTTTGTTGTTTGAATTTGCTTTTTCATAGGATGGTTATTTGAATTTTCAATTGGTACCGGCCAACAAATTCAGATCCCGTTAAATAAGGCAAAAATCGCGAAGTGTCGCCTGGGTGACACAATATGCGATGGTCGGCAAATACCTTTGTTACACAAATAAAAGGAAAAAAAACAACAACCAAAAATGAAACAAGTATGAAGAGAAGAAATTATTATTTGTCACAGAGTTTGCAGCAATCGCTGTTTGTACTTTCCCTGATCGCAACATTTTCTTTCATAAACATTCAACCTGCATCGGCGCATTGCGATTCATTCGATGGCCCCGCCCTTATGGATGCAGCCAAGGCATTGGATACAAACAATGTAGAGCTGATCAGGAAATGGATCCGGCCGGAAGATGAGGCGATGGTGCTCCCTTTGTTTCACAAAACGCTGCGTTTGAAAGATGGAGATGCCGAGGTGTATGAAATCGTAAGGACCCACTTTTATGAAACATTTGTCCGTCTGCATCGCGAGATGGAAGGGGCTTCTTTCACGGGGCTCAAGCCGGTCGGAACAACCGCGCATATCACTGTGATGAGTGACAAAGCGCTCGAAACCGGCAACTTCAATCAATTGCTTGTCGCGCTCAACAGGCATGTGAACGCGCAACTTACGGAGAAGTATGAGAAGGTGGCTGCCTTGTACCCGGTAAAAGATCGTTCTGTGGAAGAGGGACGTATGTTTGTAGCTGCTTATGTTGATTATACGCATGCCGTGGAAGCGGTCCACGATATTCTGGCAGGAGGGGGACACCACAATCATTGAGCATTTTCTGCTGGAAGGTATCGGCGCAAAAAACCGATGCTCACCAACGAGTCATCGGTTTTTTGCTCTGTCCGCGTTTTACTCTTTGCAAGGTTTTCACCCCAGGATTCTTTTTTATACCTTTGCTCCGGAGCAGGTCCCCAATGCCTTGGAACGTAGCGATAAGATGATCATAAGCGTTTGATCGTTATATTTTATGGTGCATTTCGCTCTGCTTATCCCCGATTAAACCCTGTGAGCAATGACACGTATCGCTGAAAAAATGAAAAGAATATCGATCTTCACCCTGTTGATGGGCCTTTCAGTCATGACTCAGTTAAATGCTTCTGTTCAGCCGGACCGGAATGCGGTGGTCGAGATGCCGGGAATTGCAAAAACACCGGAGAAAAAATATGACAACTCCTTTTGGCAGGGGATGGCTGAAGGTATGGCGCAGGCGTTGATCAAACATTTCTGGGGTGCAAGCTTTGATGGTTATCCGGATCGACACTATTTCAATTATGAGAGTGATCTTGCAAACATGACGACAAGCCATTACTGGCCACAAGCCCATGCAATGGATGTAATCGTCGATGCCTATTTGCGTACCTCCCGGAAAGAGTATCTCGATTTTTACCCGCTTTGGTGGAAAGGAGCCCCCAAATTTAATTTCTCAGGAAAGGAAACTGATCCCTGGTGGAATGAGTTTGTGGACGATATGGAATGGATGGTTCTTGCGCAGCTTCGGATGTATGAAACAACCGGGAACGATGATTATTACCTGAAAGCCAGACAGATCTACGATGATTGGATATGGACCACCTGGGGGCCGGAAGATGAGGATCCCTGGAGAGGAGGAATTACCTGGAAAACCGACGTGCGAAAATCGAAAAATGCCTGTTCAAATGCTCCTGCCGCCATTATTGCCGCACGCCTCTACACAATGCACGATGGGATTACAGGTTCGGGGAGAAAAAACCGAAAAGCCTATTTACAGGAGTCGATTAAAATATACAACTGGTTGAGGAACAATCTGTACGACCCGGGTACGGGACGGGTATTCGACAACATGGACGCAGCGGGGAAAATCAGTCACAGTATCTACACCTACAACCAGGGTACATTTATGGGGGCTGCCTGTGAACTATACAGGATCACCGGTAAGAAAAGGTATCTGCAGGAAGCCATCGGTGCCGCAAACTATGTTATCGATCAGATGTCGGTGAACAATGGGGTGCTGCCAGATGCCACTTCGGGAGATGGAGGACTCTTCCATGGAATTTTCTTTCGCTATTTTGTCAAACTGGTCAATCAGCCGGATCTGGATGCGGATACACGCAAAAAATTCCATGATTACATAACCTTGTGCGCTACGGTCATGTGTGAACATGGGGTAAACAAAGAAACAATGCTCTATGGCGGCAGATGGTGGTCGGCCCCGGCATCGACAAAAGGGATAAGTCTCACCGCTCATTTATCCGGTTGTATGCTCATGGAAGCGATGTCTGTACTGGAGCCTCTTATCTGACAATTCCAATGCTATCCTCCGGCTATTCCTCCTCACCCCCTTTTATTTGTGGAAAATTTCCTCATTAAATGATTGGCGGCTGGCCAATATTTTTAGGAAGTCAAATTTAATTACTATTTTTGTTACAGATTCATTGAATAAAGAATAGAATTACGCGCATTGATTTTTATTTAATCCAACCAAAATCTTAACTATGTTTTTATTTTTTCGTAGTGATTACGCGATCTTAAAAACATAGTTATTTTTATTCTTTTTTTTAAACCCCCAACACTTTATCGATTTCGTTTGTTATACCCCGAGAAACAATTGTCATGGGCTACGAGATTGAACGAAAATTCCTGGTCAGGGGTGATTTCAAATCATCCGCATATGATCGCTATGTGATGAAACAGGGGTACCTTTCCCTGTCAGGTGTCAGCGTGGTAAGGGTGCGCGTAAGGGGAGAGAAAGGATATATCACCATTAAAGGTGCAGTAACCGAGGGTGGTATTACCCGTCGGGAGTGGGAATATGAGGTTCCGCTCGTGGATGCCGAAGAGATGTTGCTTCTGTGTGAGGATGCTGTAATAGAGAAGATCCGATACCTGGTCAGGGTAGGGGAGCACACCTTTGAAGTGGATGAATTCCGGGGTGCAAACGAAGGACTGCAGATTGCAGAGCTGGAGCTGGCAAGTGAGGAGGAAACCTACGAGAGACCGGACTGGCTTGGACCTGAGGTTACCGGCAACGTTCGCTATTATAACGCCTATCTCTCCACTCACCCCTATGGGGAGTGGAAAGAGCCGTTTTAATCCACGAGGGTCACCCAGCCATATTTGTCCGGCTCATCGCCATACTGGATGGCCCGCAGCTTGTGGTACAGTTGTTCACTGACGGGCCCCGCTTTCCCATCTTTTGAAAAGTGATATGTCCGGTTTTCGCTGATATCGTCGATACGGAGAATGGGGCTGATCACCGCAGCCGTGCCGCAGGCACCAGCCTCCTCGAAGGTGGCCAGTTCCTCTTCCGGTATGGGGCGACGCTCCACACGCAGTCCCATCTCTTCCGCCAACTGCATCAGACTTTTGTTGGTAATGGAGGGCAGGATAGAGGTTGATTTGGGGGTGATATAGGTGTTCTCCTTGATGCCGAAAAAGTTCGCCGGGCCACATTCATCGATATATTTTTTCTCTCTGGCGTCGAGGTAGAGCACCGCGGAGTAACCCATCTCATGTGCTTTCTCACCCGAACGCAGGCTGGCGGCATAGTTGCCTCCCACCTTGAAGGTGCCGGTACCCAGTGGTGCTGCCCGGTCGTACTCACGCATGATCACCATGGGTGTTGGCTTGAACCCCTCCTTGAAATAGGGACCTACCGGGGTGACGAAGATCAGAAAGGTGTACTCCTTCGACGGTTTTACCCCCACCTGTGCACTGGTTCCGATCAGCAGTGGACGGATATAGAGGGATGCACCGCTTTCGTAGGGAGGTACGAATCGCTCGTTTTTTTTCACCACCAGCAATACCATCTCTTCGAACAGCTCCACCGGGAGCTCTGCCATCATGATGCCGCGGCAGGAGGATTGCAGCCGCTCGGCATTGTCCCGCATACGAAAGATACGTACCCTGCCATCCTTTCCCCGGAAAGCCTTCAGCCCCTCGAAAGCCTCCTGTCCGTAGTGCAGGCAGGTGGCCGCCATGTGGAGGGTGAGCTCTTCGGAGGTCTCCAGTTGCGGAGCGCTCCATTTTCCATCGCGGTAGTAGCAGCGTACGTTGTAGTCCGTCTTCATATAGCCGAACGATATGTTCGTCCAATCGATCTTCTCCATCTTGCAATAAGTAACGTCTATCAGAATCAGATTTGTCTCCTACAAAAGTAGAGATAATTTTTGAATTACGGTTTTTTCACCATATAAATCATTACTTTCGTATCCTCAATGATCGATCATCTCACCATAGGACGCATTCAGGATGCCGCGCAGATCGTAGATGTGGTCTCCGACTTCGTTACCCTCCGCCGCAGGGGGGTGAACTATGTGGGCCTGTGCCCTTTCCACGACGACCGCACTCCCTCCTTTTATGTCTCACCCTCCAAGAATATCTGCAAGTGCTTTGCCTGTGGTGAGGGAGGGTCACCCATCCATTTCGTGATGAAGCATGAGCAACTCTCCTACTACGAAGCACTCAAGTACCTTGCCCGCAAGTATGGCATCGAGGTGGTGGAGAAGGAGTATACCGATGAGGAGAAGCAGGCACAGAGCGACCGTGAGAGCATGTTCATCCTCAACGAATATGCGCGTGACTACTTCGTGAAGATCCTCCACTCCCACCCCGAGGGGAAGGCAGTAGGGTTGAGCTATTTCCGGGAGAGGGGTTTTCGCGACGATGTTGTGAAGAAGTTCCAGCTGGGTTACAGCCTGGAGCAGCGCGATGCTTTTTCCACCGAAGCGCAGCATGCAGGCTACCGGAAGGACTACCTGCTGAAGACCGGTCTCTCCACAGGGGGAGATGATAACAGGCCGCTGGTGGACCGTTTCCGGGGAAGGGTGCTTTTTCCGGTGCATACCCTCTCGGGGAAGGTGGTCGCCTTCGGTGGCCGCATCCTGAAGAAGGTGGCGAATACCGGTAAGTATGTCAACTCACCCGAAAGCGAGATCTATTCAAAGAGCCGTGAGCTCTATGGCATCTATTTCGCCAAAAGTGCCATTGTGAAACAGGATAAATGCTTCCTGGTGGAGGGATATACCGATGTGATCTCCATGCACCAGGCTGGCATCGAGAATGTGGTGGCCTCTTCAGGCACGGCTCTCACACATGGACAGATCCGCATGATCCACCGCTTCTCGGAGAACATCACGGTACTCTACGACGGCGATGCGGCCGGCATCAAGGCTGCTCTGAGGGGGATTGATCTGCTACTGGAAGATGGTATGAACGTCAAGGTGGTGCTGCTGCCCGAGGGGGAGGACCCCGACTCGTTCGCTCGCAGACAGAATGCGGAGCAGTTCAACCGTTTCATCGCAGAGAATGAGATTGACTTTATCCGGTTCAAGACGCAGTTGCTACTGGAGGAGACAGGTGATGATCCTGTCAAGAGGGCAGGGCTTATCGCTAACGTGGTAGAGAGCATTTCGCTGATACCCAACTCCATCACCCGTTCGGTTTATATACAGGAGTGCTCGCAGATGCTGCAGATACAGGAACGGGTGCTGATTGCTGAAATCAATCGTATCAGGCGACGCAATTTCGAACGGAAGAGGGATCAAAAAGAGCGGGAGGAGACGACTGAGGCTACCCGGATAGAGGCAGGAACTGTTCTCGCATCTACCGACAAGAAACCCGGGAAATCCATATCTTCTGCAGCTCCTTACGAACGATTCGAGCGCGAACTGATCCGCTACGTGATCCGCTATGGCAACACACCCATCTACCGCAGATTCGAGAAGCAAAAGCGGAAAGAGGGAAAGAGGGTGATAGAGGTGGATATCCTGGTGGAAGAGGGACCGGGAGTGACCGAATTTGTACTGTTTGACCTGGAACGTGACAACATTATCTTCACCAACGAGCTCTACCGCCGCATCTTTGAGGAAGCCCTGGAGCATCAGGAGAACAGTACTTTTGATTCCGGCCGCTATTTCATTTCACATGCTGACCCGGAAATCAGTCGGCTTGCCTCCGAGCTGATGAGCGACCGTTACCAGCTGAGCAAGATCCACTCCCGCATACTGGGTGAGGAAGAGGGCGACCAGAGTTCGCGCCTGTTGGAGCAGAACCTGCTCAGCAGCTACGTGCCACGTGCCACCACCGAGCTGAAGAATGCTTATGTGCTGCAGAAAATCGAGGAGATCAAGAGAGCATTGAAAAAGGCCTCTCCGGAGGAGGAGACCGGGCTGATCATCCAGCTGCAAGAGATGCAGATGATTAAAAAGTTGCTGGCAAAGGAACTGGGGGAACGGATTATCCTGAAATATTGAAAGTAGTTTCATTGCTGTGTAGGAGCCAAAAAATAACAATCGAATAACCGTCGCATATGTATCTGGAAACAAAAGATGTTGTCAAACAGTATGCCCATCATCTGGCGCTCAACAAGGTGAGCATTACCGTACCGAAGGGCAGTGTCTTTGGCCTGCTGGGTCCCAACGGTGCCGGAAAGACCACCTTGATCCGCATCATCACGCGCATCACAGCACCCGACAGTGGAGAGGTGATAATTGAGGGTAGACCTTCGCGTGCTGAGGATGTCTACCGCATCGGTTACCTCCCCGAAGAACGGGGACTCTACAAGAAAATGAGGGTGGGTGAACAGGCGATGTACCTGGCACAGCTAAGGGGCATGACGAAGCAGGATGCCCACCGGGAATTGATGAGATGGTTCAGGCGGTTCGATATCATGAGCTGGTACAACCGCAAGGTGGAGGAGCTCTCCAAGGGGATGCAGCAGAAGGTGCAGTTCATCTCCACCGTGATCCATAACCCCGACCTGCTGATCTTCGACGAACCTTTCAGCGGTTTCGACCCGGTGAATGCCGACATTGTGAAGAATGAGATGTTGCGACTGAAAGAGGAAGGGAAGACCATCATCCTCTCCACCCACAACATGGAGTCGGTGGAGGCGCTGTGCGATAACATTGCCCTGATCCACAAGTCGGAGGTAGTGCTGCAGGGACGCGTCTTCGACATCCGTAAGGACCATCGTCCCGGCATCTTCCGTTTTCGGCTCTATGGGAACGGGTTTGATCTTGACCACCCCTCTTTCACCCTGCTCTCGAAAGAGCCCTACCATGAGTTCATCGACCTGCGCATCCGCAAGGCGGAGGGTGTCAGCGGCAACGAGCTGGCCCGGCTGATCTTCGACCACTATGAGGTGGTGAGCTATGACGAGGAGCTGCCCACCATGCACGATGTTTTTATCCGTACCGTCACCTGAGAACCGCACTTACGGATCGAAAATCTTGCTATCATTCAATCCACATCAATCGCAAACGTATATGAACAAACTTAGTTTAGTCATCCAACGGGAATACATCACCAGGGTTCGCAAAAGGTCATTTATCATCCTCACACTGCTGATGCCTCTGCTGATGGTGGGGCTTTCCTTTCTTCCCCTTTGGCTCTCTACCCTCAACGACGGAGAGGTGAAACAGATCGCCGTGATCGACCAGACCGGTATCTACGCACCGCTGCTCCAGTCTACCGATAGCTATCGGTTCGAGATCGTGGGCGAGAAGCAGCAGCCCGATGCTGCTGCAAAGGTGGGAAAGGAGCTGTTTGCGATCCTTCAGATTACCGGAGACCTGAGTGAGAACCCCAATGCGGTATCGCTTACCTCCGAGAAACAATCGCCCCAGGAGCTGCAGTCGCTCATCCGGCAGACCCTGCGGGAGAAGGTGACGCAACAGCGCTTGGATCAGCTCTCACAAGGAGGCAATGTCGACGAGGAGGCTATCGCGCAGGTGCGGGAGATACTCGATAACAGGCCTTCCGTTACCATACAGACACTGCGTATGGGTGGTGATGGCAGCGTCTCCGAGTCATCGACCGAACTGTCCACCATCATCGGCATGGTGTTCACCATCCTGATCTATATGTTTATCCTGATGTACGGTAACATGGTGATGCAGGCAGTACTGGAGGAGAAAAAAAGCCGTATCGTGGAAGTGATGGTCTCCTCGGTGAAACCCGTTAACCTGCTCATCGGCAAAATCGTGGGTATCGGGCTGGTGGGTATCACCCAGCTGGCCATCTGGACCCTTCTGGCGGGAGGTCTTTTCAGTCTCCTCTCCCTCTTTGTTGTTGCGCCGGAACAGGTTGCGTCGATGAGTGAGGGGATGGGGGGGATGGCCGATTTGAACGCCATGGGCAATATGGGAGGAATGGAGTTGAATGGTATCATGGGCTCCATCCTCAGTATCAACTGGTTGGAGATACTGCTTTTCTTCCTGCTTTTTTTCATCGGAGGGTATGTCCTCTACGCCTCTATCTTTGCCATGTTTGCCTCGGCGGTCGACAGCGAAGAGGATACCGGCCAGTTCCTTACCCCGGTAACCCTTCTGATCATGTTTGCTTTCTTTGCCGGCTTCTACAGCGTCAACAACCCCGACGGGCCGCTTGCATTCTGGGCGTCAATGATACCTTTTAGTTCGCCCATCGTGATGATGGTGCGCATCCCGTTCGGTATCCCGCTTTGGGAAAAGATCCTCTCCATTGTGCTGCTCTACGGCACCTTTATCCTGATCTCAGTGTTTGCGGCCAAAATCTATCGTGTGGGGATCCTGATGTACGGGAAGAAGCCCTCACTCAAGGAGATGTTCAAATGGGTTCGCTATAAATAAATTTTTGTTGTGATTTTTGCGTAAAATCAAGCAAAAAGTTGTATTTTTGTCGATAAATGAGCATAATGTCGACAAAAGGCCCCTTTCAGTTATAAACCATTTATCAAGCTGTCCGGGTCCCATGGAAATCAGGCAGCTTTTTATTCTTTTTTTTGGAGATGGGTTCTATAAAATATGAAGAATGATGAAATTTGAAAAAATGCATGCCGCTGGCAACGATTATATCTACATCAACCTTTTTGAAGAGCGGATAGAGGATCCTGCAACCCTCTCGCGGAGATTGAGTGACCGTCATTTCGGAGTGGGGGGGGACGGTGTGGTGCTGATCGGCCCTGCTGAACAGGGGGACTTCTCCATGCGCATGTTCAATGCTGATGGCAGTGAGGGGCTGATGTGCGGCAATGCTGCCCGCTGTGTGGGCAGGTACCTCTATGAACGGGGGCTAACCAATAAGCAAAATATTGCCCTGCAGACCCTCTCGGGTATCAAGCAGCTACAGTTGACGGTCGATCCCGTGGAGGACCGTGTGATCCGGGTGCGTGTGGACATGGGGCCTGCAAGGAGAGATGGAAGTGCCTTGCAACCACCACAGGCACTCCTGCCGGAGATATTGGAGTACCCCTTTGAGGTGGAAGGGGGCATATGGACGGTAACCTTTGTCTCAATGGGCAATCCCCACGTGGTGATCTTCACCGATGGCATTGATGCTCTCGACTTGCCAAAGATTGGTCCCCCCATTGAGCATCACATGCTCTTCCCGCAGCGGACCAATGTGGAATTTGTGGAGGTTATTAACCGTGGTGAGTTGCGAATGCGCGTCTGGGAGAGAGGCAGTGGCGAGACCCTCGCTTGTGGCAGCGGCGCTTGCGCCGTGCTGGCAGCTGCCGTGCTGACTGGTCGCGCCGACCCCAAAGCTTGGGTTCACCTTCGTGGCGGCGACCTGCTGGTGGAGTGGGAGCGTCAGCAAAATAGGCTCTTCCTGACCGGTGATGCCCATTTCGTCTTTCAAGGAGAAGTGAAATGATCAGCTGATAGCTGATTGGCATTTCTTCAAATCATCACCTCAACAACCCCAACATCATATGTTTCAGATCAACGAAAACTATCTTCAGCTCGGCGAAAGCTATCTGTTTAGCACCATTGCCCGAAAAGTGGAGCAGTTCAGTGCCTCTCATCCCGGGGTCGACATCATCCGGCTCGGCATCGGTGATGTGACACTGCCAATCTCACCTGTCGTGATCAGTGCATTGCACCGTTCGGTGGATGAGATGGGGGTGAAAGAGCACTTTCGTGGTTACGGCCCCGAGCAGGGGTATGCTTTCCTGCGGGAGGCGATTGCCGAGATCGACTTCCAAAAGCGGGGCATCGGCATCTCACCCGCAGAGATCTTCGTGAGCGACGGATCCAAGAGCGACACAGGCAACATCGGTGATATCCTGGGGGAGGGGAATGTGGTGGCCATCACCGACCCGGTCTATCCGGTTTACCTCGATACCACCCTGATGCGCATCGGTAAAACAGATAAGATACGATTGTTGTGCTGTTCGGAGGAGAACGGTTTCCTGCCTGAGTTACCGCAAGAGAGAGTAGATATTGTCTATCTCTGTTACCCCAACAACCCCACTGGTACGGTGATGACCAGGGAGCAGCTTACATGGTGGGTCGACTGGGCACTGGAGAATGAGAGCCTGATCCTGTTCGATGCCGCCTATGAGGCATTTATCCGTGATGAGAGCATACCACGTAGCATCTACGAGATCGAGGGAGCCAGGGGGTGTGCCATTGAGTTCCGCTCCTTCTCCAAGAGTGCCGGCTTCACCGGCCTGAGGTGCAGCTACACGGTGGTGCCACATGAACTGAGGGTTGCCACTGCCAACGGGGTTGAAGTATCCCTTCACCATCTCTGGAACCGCCGCCAGTCCACCAAGTTCAACGGCACCCCCTATGTCATCCAGCGAGCTGCCGAGGCGGTCTATTCCCCACAGGGACAGCAGGAGATGCAGGCAATGATCGACAGCTACATGCAGAATGCCGCGTTGATCAGACAAGGGTTGTCGGAAAGCGGTTTCACATTTTTCGGGGGGGAGCATTCGCCCTATATCTGGCTGAAGTGCCCGGATGGGCTTGACTCCTGGCAGTTTTTCGACCGACTGCTGGAGGTGTGCCACGTGGTGGGTACCCCGGGGGCTGGTTTTGGTTCTTCAGGGGAGGGATATTTCCGGCTCACCGCCTTCAACAATGCGGAACGTACCGCGGAGGCTATCGGCCGGATCGCACAGCTTTCTTCCACCAGATGAGGAAGCCGGTCACCGGCAGCGAGCAACCGATCAGCGAGACCAACGCATAGAGGAGGATACCCGGCAGACCGATGATCTCACCGGTATGCAGTGGCAGGGAGATCGCGATGAATTGGCGGTGTAGCGGCAGATCGCTGAAACGCTCCAGGGAACGCATCTCTCCCTGCCTGTCGAAGGTGACCCCGTCGGTCACTTTGGCTCCAAACAGGTTGTGGGTGTTCACCTTGCTGATCCGGTAGCGGGGATTTTCCGCACTGGCCATTACAATGGTGGTTGTCCCTTCGTATGCGAGATACCTCTCCGCCATTGCCTGCAGCTCCGAGAGTGACAGACGTGCTGACTGATCCTCTCTCATTTTCTCCTGTTCTTTTTCCAGCATCTCCTGCATCAGGGCCGCAAAGGCATCGGACACCTCCTCACCTGCCGGTGCCTCCTTCTGCAGGATCGGTTCCCCTCCCAGGGTGACGATCAACGTGTTCTTCATCCAGGGGTAGGCAATATAGAGTCCGGTGAGGGCGATAAAGAGCAGCAGTGGGAATGCGTAGAGACCCAGTACACGATGCAGGCTATAGTTCAGTTGGAAACTGTTGGCTTTCCACCTCACCTGTAGTGAGGCCCTGATGGTGCGCCACCGTCGCGACTTGGGCCACCAGAGGATCAGGCCCGAGAAAAGCAGGATCACGAAGATGATCACCGAGATTCCCACGATCTGCTTCCCTGTCGATCCCAGCAGCAGGTTGCGGTGGAGGTTGAGCAGCATCTGGAAGAATGGCTCGGAGCTGCTGTCGAATTGCCCCTTTACCTCTTCACCGGTGTAGGGGTTGAAGTAACCGGTGGCACTCAGGTTGTATTCTCTTTCTCGGTAGGAGACGAACAGGTTTTTCTTTTTGCCGGAAGGGAGCAGGATTGACTCAATCACGAGTCCCCTGTCGTGAAACAACGACTCTATCTCTTCAGCCTGCATCAATCCGCCTCCTTTCGGAACTGCCGCATTGAGCAGTTCGCGGTTCTGGAACTGCTGCCAGGGGGTGCGGAAGGCATAGAGGCTGCCCGCCAGGCAGACGATAAAGATTACGAGGGCAGAGAGCAGTCCCAGCCAAAGGTGGGAGAGTGACACCAGATACCGGAAAAGGGACTCACTTCGTCCCTTTTTCCGGAAGAGGGACTTAAGCAATCGCATATCAATGACCGCCCTGCGGCGTAATATCCTTGACGATCTCCAGGTACTGTTCGTATTGTGTTTGCGTGAAAACCTGCTTCAGTGCTTTTTTCCGCTCTTCGTCGTATTTTTTCCAGTACTCCGCAGCCAGCTCCCCGTTGCCATGGTAGAAATCGTGCGCATCGTGATAGGACTTCTCAAATGCCCTGTTCACCGCCTCCAGCATCTGAGACTGCGATGCATCGAGCTGGAGCTCACTTTCGATACGGTTGATCAGTTTTTCCGGATAACCCGGCCGGCGACGGCTGTTTTGTGCCGTGAAGGATTCGTACTGCTTCAGCTGCTCTTCGTTCAGGATCATTGCCATTTCGGCGGATTGTTGTTTGCGCAGTTCATCCATCTTTTCGAACATCGTCATTCTGTCTACCTTGCCGTCGGCTCCTGTCCAGGCAGCGCGACTGGCCTCCTGGATCAGTCGGTATTTTTCCAGCAGCGCGTCATACTGCTTTTCCTGGCCGGCAGTCAGTTGCAACTCCTGCTTGAGTGCCTGGTAGTCGGGGCCCCGGCGGCGGTGCGATTGGTTCGCGCTCACGGTGTCGCTCTGTTCTGTAACCGCGGAGCTCTGTTCTGACTGTTTTCCATTGCCCTGGCAGGAGGTGATCAGGAGCACGGTGAATAGAGTGATGATGGGAAGTTGTAAATTTTTCATATGATTGGGATGATGTTTTTGGGTTGTACCTCCCGGAGATGTGTCCCGCAGGTGGGATCAACCGGGTGATTCAATAGATTCCGATGTAATGGTTTCCCGCTTTGTTGAGAAGTCGGGCACCCTTGGTCACGGCAGCGGTGCGGCTGTTGAGGATGTAGATGTGACCATCCTTGCCCACCGGGGTGACGGCGACATAGACCTCATCGCCATTCACCAGGAAGCCCTGGTACTGGAAAAAGTAGAGATCCGGTTCGTACGGCAGTTCCACCTGACGGGCTGTTCTGGCAGTGAGATCTACCCGTGCCAGGTAGCTCTGACGTTCTTCGGCATTGAAGGTAGAGAAGGCGGAGCCATCGTGGCTGTACATCACGTAGGCAATGCCGTTGCCGGCATAGCGCCAGCTCTCAATGTAGGAGTGGGTGATGCCAAGAGCCTCATCGAGGCTGAACCGGTAGCTGTTGTCATACTGGTTGTTGCTGTTGATCCGCAGGATCCAGGAGCCATTGCTGCCCCGCTGTGTCGCCTGGTAGATGTTACCGTCGTCTGCCAGGAAGCTGTTGAAACTGCGGTATCCGCTGCAGTCGCCGTCGGATACCGTGGAGGTGATCATCCGCGGGTTTTCGAGTGAGGGGTAATCGACCACCACCGACTTGGTGCCGAGCCGTTCAAAATTGCTTTCTGTTTCACCTGTCAGCGGGTTTCTTTTCTGCATCCAGGTACCGATGATTACCTTGTTGCCCGCTTTGTTCAGCACCGGGGCATCGAGACGGAAGAGGGTGTGTCCCTGCAGCTCCTCCTCCTCGGTGAGGGGTATCTGATACTGTTTGTATCCGGAGATCTCCACTTTTTGCAGGTCGAGTGCCAGCACGGTGGCGCTGCCCCGGTAGTAGCGGAAAGGTTCGCTGGAGCCGGCCACCGCATTGTTGGCGGTGATGTTGGTCACGTTGACGGCGATGCCGGTCCTATCCCCGTCGAACAGTTTGGCCCAGCGGGGTGAGCTGCCCGCATACTGTGCGATGCTCACCGATACATCCTCCTGGATGAACTGCTTGCCCCCGTTCACTTTGTAGCGGGAGAACTCACCCCCGTTTTCACCCGTGTAGGCGATGTTGAAGAGGGTGTTGCCATCTTCGGAGGATTGCAGGCGGGCGGTACGGTTGGACTTCACGCCGAAGCCCTCCTCAAAAACGTTGATGGAGATGTTCGGGTCCCTGGCGTCCTCGTAGCTGACCGCATAAACCATGGTACCCCCGTTTCCGTCGCCGGGGTTTTCCCCCATCAGGGCACCGGCTACCGTGATCCAGCGTTCGGTATCGGGTGGTGTTCCTTCGTCGGCGGGTAACGTCTCATTCTCACAGCCGCTCAGCAGGAGGGCTGTTATCGCAGTGATCAGTGTCGTTCGGAATAGTTTTTTACTCATAATGCGTGGATTTATATGTTGAAGTGATTGAGGGTGTAGTTCAGCTTCAGGTAGAAGCCCCTTCCCGGTTTCTGTACGGCAAAATTGTCGTACACCTGTCGGTCGAAGAGGTTCCGGACATCGAAGCTGACCACAAATTTCTTTCCCGGGAAGAGATAGCTGAATCCGGCATCCTGGATGAACTGGCGGGGCACCCTGAAATCCTCGATATCGAGCCAGGTGGTCTGAAAGCTCTCCACGAACCGGAAGCTGTAATGAATGTGGAGTTGCGATCGCTTTTGCAGGAGGTCGAAGAGGGTGTACTGCGCTGTGCTGTTGAAGGTGAACCAGGGTTCGTTGGGCATCTGCTTTCGGTAGTAATCTAGCTGGTTGCCGGTGGCATCCTTTTTCATATTGAAGAGGGTGTTGAAGCGGGAGAGGTTGAGCAACAGACTCAGCTTGTCGCCATAGGCGTAGCTTGCTTCCGCCTCAATGCCCAGCGATTGTGTTTTGCCCAGGTTCTCGAAGGGGCTGGTCTGTATGGCATCGTTCAGGCGAGGATTGATCTGCCGCACGATCTTGTCGCGGGTATCCCTTAAAAAACCGGTGGCAGAGAAGGAGAAACGTTGTCCTCCCACGTAGTAGTCACCCGCCTTGAAGCCGATATTGAGGTTGTTGCTCACTTCGGGGTTGATCTGGGTGTTTTCCACGATGTTCTCGCCGATGCTGCCAAACACCTCATTCTCGGAGGGCATCCTGACAGCCTTCTCTGCAGAGCTGAGCAGCAACAGCTCCGGCAGCAGGGCATAGGAGAGTGCGAGACCGTAGCCGGTAGCTTTCCGGGTGCTGTTCACCCGTTCTTCCGTGCGGATTTGCTCGCCATTGACAAGGGTTAGTACCGGGTCCATCCGGTCGATCATTTGCCGGTAGAATTTTGCGAAGAGGTTGCTGCGCAGGCGATCATCAAAAGTGGTCATCTCGCAGGAGAGGGTGGTGATATGCTTCTGCAGGTCGCGTCTGCCCACAAAGGCCTGTTCTGCCTGTGAGCGCATCTCGTCGAACTCCCGCCGGTCGATGGTGTAATAGGAATGGTTGATTACTGCCTTGTGGCGTGGAGCGATCGTGTAAGCCAATCCCGATCGAAGGGTGAAGACATCCCGGTCGGTGTGGCTGATGGTGGGTGCACCCTGCTGCGCACCGTTCGGACGCAGGATGGGATCGCCGTAAAGACCCAGGCTTTTCTCGCCATACCAGTTGTAGTTCCATCTCACCGTGTCGTTCACTACCTGGCCGCGGTTGCTGTAGACCCCGCTGAGTTGCAGATCGAGTCCCTCTACGATGAGGTCCTGCTTGCGGTAGAGCAGGTTGAAGGCATGTGATTGCGACTCGGAGAAGCGTCCCATGTAAGGGATCGACATGTAGGTTCCATGCTGGATCTCGTTGTAATCGTCCGAGCCGTTGTATCCCACGAAGAACTGATCGGCCCAGGCAACATCGGTGAATCCCAGTTCTATCCGGCCTCCCGCGGAGCGATAAGCATCGTTGAATCGTCTGGCCCGCACATACTCGTAGCGACCATTGGGAAGGATGTTGCGCACGAACTTACCCCACACCTCATAGTCGTTGTCGGAGTAGTTGTGAAAGGCAGATAGTTGGAAGGTGATTCCCGTCTTTTCGTCGCGGTACCTGCCGTTTAGGTTCGTTTGAGCGGTGTTGAAAGAGCCATAGGAGAGCGATGCAGTTAGACTGTTGCGCATGTTCTTTTTCAGCACGACGTTGATGGCTCCTCCCAGCGCATCATCGGTCAGGTGGGAGGGGATCACCCCCTTGTAGACCTCGATCCGTTCGATCAGCGACGGAGGGATGCTGTTGAGGCTGAAGGAGGATCCGTAGGCGGAGATGGGGATGTCATCCACGAAGATGCGCACCGAGTTGCCCGACATGCCGTTCAGGTTGTAGCTGACCGCCGAGCCCAGTCCTCCATCCTGGCGCACGGTCACTCCCACGCTTCTGTTGAGCAGGTCGTTTGTCTGTATATTTTTCACTCCCTCCTGCTCTGTCTCGATCACATTCACTGCAAAGCCTTTGGCCTCGATGATCCGTTTCTCGGTGGCACCCTTTACGATCACCTCCCCCAGCTGGTAACTGCTCTCTCTGAGCAGCGGGGAGAAGGTGACCACCGGTTTCTCCACGGTGAGAGAGGTTACACTTTTTTCGGCTTCAATGGAGCGCACCTCCACCTGATAGGTGCCATAGGGGAGTTCCTTCAGCTCATAGTGGCCGTTCAGGTCGGTCACGGTATGTTGTTCCAGTGCCTGAATATAGACTACAGCCGCCACCACAGGGGTGCCATTTTCGAACTGCAGCGTTCCCCTGATAGTGCCTGTCTGGGCAATCGCCGTGAGTGAGAACGTACAAAGGAATAAGGACAAAAAACGAAAGTTTGGATTCACGCTGATTTCACTTTTTCGCAGATAATAACCTACCCTGCAAAGGTAGGTCAGTGGAAACTGGGCCGCAATCGCTATTTATGACCAAAATAGAGCCATTTTTTATGCTTTTGTGCCTATTGTTAGGGATACCCCTGAGATCCCCTGCTCATTATCCTCTTCAACGTGGGTCACGGAGTAGCTATTTTGACGTTCCCCATTTATTCCCTATTTTTGTGCCCGAAAGCATCATGATGTAAAAAAGATAAAGATGAAACCACTATTCATACAATATCCATCCTGCGGTACCTGTCGCAAGTCATCCAAATGGCTTGAAGCAAATGAGATTACCGTACAATCCCGGCATATTGTAGAGGAGCGTCCCAGCAGGGATGAGCTTTCTGAGTGGGTTGAGCGCAGCGGATTACCCATCCGCAAGTTCTTCAACAGCTCCGGACAGGTGTATAAGGAGCAGAACCTGAAAGAAAAGGTGAATACTGCATCCCGCGACGAGCTGCTCGATATCCTGGCATCCAATGGCATGGTGGTAAAACGCCCACTGGTGGTGACTGATGAATTCGTGCTGGTGGGGTTCGACGAGAAAAAGTGGAAGGAGAAGTTGGGATAAAACAAATAACAAGCAGAATCGAATGAAGATTGCTCATCTGGAGTTTCCCGACAGGCCGGTATTCCTGGCCCCGATGGAAGATGTGACCGATATTGGCTTCCGCCTGCTCTGCAAGCGATTCGGAGCCGACATGGTCTATACCGAGTTCATCTCGAGCGATGCACTGATCCGCGACATCAAGAAGACGAAGGCAAAGATCCTTTTTGGTGAGGAGGAACGACCCATCGGCATTCAGATTTACGGCAGCGACCCGGACGCGATGGTGGAGGCGGCGAAGATCTGCGAAGAGGCTGATCCGGATCTGATCGACATCAACTTCGGCTGTCCGGTGAAGAAGATTGCTGGTCGCGGCGCCGGCTCGGGGATGATGCGGACGCCCGATGTGATGTGCGAGATCACCGAAAAGGTGGTGAAGGCGGTGAAGAAACCGGTGACCGTCAAAACGCGCCTGGGGTGGGACGACAACTCCAAGATCATTGTGGATCTGGCAGAGCAATTGCAGGATTGTGGCATTGCGGCGCTGACCCTGCATGGACGTACCCGCGCGCAGATGTACAAAGGAGAGGCGGACTGGAGCCTGATCGCTGCGGTGAAGAACAACCCCCGCATGAAGATACCCATCATCGGTAACGGTGACGTAACTACCGTGGAGGGTTGCCGCCAACGGTTTGACGAGACCGGCGTGGATGCGGTGATGATCGGACGCGGCAGCATTGGCCAGCCATGGTTCTTCGAGGAGGTGAAGCATTACCTCAAGACAGGTGAGCATCTGCCCAAAAAATCTTTCCAGTGGTATCTCGATATCCTGAAGGAGCAGATTCAACAAAGCGTGGAGCGCACCGATGAGCTGAGGGGTATCCTGCACAACCGGCGCCACCTGGCTGCCACACCCCTCTTCAAGGGGATCCCCGACTTCAAGGCGACCCGCATTGCGATGTTGCGGGCGAACAGCCTGTCGGAGCTCTTCCCCATCATGGATGAGGTAGGAGAGAAAAGGGATTTTTCCGTTTTTTATCCAG
>Ga0265294_10000830_pt1 | contig 42022 bp, 42 predicted proteins | sample MunlanPumphouse3_FD_192504 | JGI IMG/M metagenome (GOLD analysis project Ga0265294, IMG submission 192504) | Groundwater microbial communities from a municipal landfill in Southern Ontario, Canada - Pumphouse #3 | ecosystem: Environmental > Aquatic > Deep subsurface > Groundwater | place... | reverse complement strand
GGACGAAGGGGTGTTATCCCCGACAGTACTCCGTCGAGGCGCGTACACCCCTGTCCCGACCGTTGTCGCCGCCTCGGCTGGAGGCGGTGATGGCAGCGGCCAGACGGGTCGGACGCTGAACTGCGCCTCCTGGTGCTCCGTACCAGCTCGACTGATAGTGGTTCATTTCTCTCTCCGTGTTCACGACTGTGAACTACACAATAGTATGCGCAGGAAGTATTTATTCCCGTAGAAATCGACAGAATTTGCCGCTATCTGCGCGAATGCGGGCAGTGACCGCTTCCGAACAGGTACAGGAGAGAGGAGAAGTTCACAATTGTGAATAGTTTTAACTCCTCACGGGATGCACATATGCAGAGAACAGAAAATACGCTCATAAAAGACAGGCTCCCGTGATTCTGCTTTTGAATTGAGCAACATTCTGAAGAGGAAGAGAGTATGGATCTAAAAGATCTCAGGTTCGGTACCGAACTCCTGAAGAGGGGGTTTGCGTCCATGCAGAAAGGCGGCGTCATCATGGACGTCGTGAATGCGGAGCAGGCACGAATTGCAGAAGAGACGGGTGCCGTTGCGGTCATGGCGCTCGAACGTGTCCCGGCCGACATCCGGGCGACGGGTGGGGTGGCCCGGATGGCGGACCCAGAGAAGGTGGCTGAGATCATCGATGCGGTCTCGATCCCGGTGATGGGCAAGGCACGAATAGGTCACTTCGTCGAGGCGCAGATCCTGGAAGCGCTCGGTGTCGACATGATCGATGAGAGCGAAGTCCTCACGCCTGCCGACGAGGAGTACCACATCGACAAGAAGCGGTTTGCCGTCCCGTTTGTCTGCGGAGCCCGGAACCTCGGCGAGGCGCTCCGACGGATCGACGAAGGCGCGGCGATGATCCGCACCAAAGGCGAGGCGGGCACCGGCAACGTCGTCGAGGCCGTCCGGCACATGCGCGCGATCATGGGCGAGATCCGGCTTTTACAGGGGATGAGCGAGCAGGAGATGATCAACCGTGCACGCGAGATCGAAGCGCCGGCGGAACTCGTCATTGAGTCTGCCCGCCTCGGCAGGCTTCCTGTCGTCAACTTCTCGGCCGGCGGGATCGCAACCCCCGCGGATGCGGCGATGATGATGCAGCTCGGCGCCGACGGAGTCTTTGTCGGATCCGGCATATTCAAGTCTTCCGATCCGGAAAAGACGGCAAAGGCGATCGTGGAAGCGGTCACCCGGTTTGACGACCCGGCAGCAGTCGCACGGGCATCCCGGGGGCTCGGCGAAGCAATGCCCGGGCTTGATGTTCACCTCCTCAATGAGAACGAGACACTCCGGTACCGCGGGCGCTGACCCGGAACAGTCTCCGGTGCAGGAGATCGCCGGGAGATGGACCATCTCCTCTTTTCACCCGTTTCCACGACTGCCGCACTAACCGGATTTTCCGACATATATTTGCCGCATTCATCGAAGAAACCGAATTCCTGTGCCAATACTTGCTGAATCGCCAGCGGTTAAGTTATCACTCCCACAATATGTGGCGATGATCCTGTGGAAAAAACACGGAAGGGTACACTCTACGGCAAGGGAGGAATCGGAAGAGCACCGGCCACGGTCGCCGGTTCTGTCACGTGGAGCGAACTCCGGGGAAGAACAGTTATCGGGCATGCTCCCGGCTCCGGGCAGCCAGATGCCCACGAAAACACCGACCTGCGCCCTCCGGTGCGGAGTCACGCCGGGTAGAGGTGGTTCTGGAATGGATCGTTTCGAGGATAATGCAGAGCGGACTGCACTTTTTGGCGATCACAATCTCACCACGACGTCCGAGAGAGGGCCGCTATGGCAACAATAGACCTGCAGAACATCTCCATGATATACGGTGTCAACGGCACGCGGCACGTCGCACTCGAATCGGTCGACCTGAAGATACGGGACGGTGAGTTCGTCTCCCTGCTCGGCCCGTCGGGGTGCGGTAAGAGCACGCTGATCGATATCGTCGCCGGACTAAAAACACCGGGACACGGCACGGCCTTCATCGACGACGAACCGGTAACCGGGCCGGGTACGGACCGCGGGATCGTCTTCCAGGACTACTCGCTCTTCCCCTGGATGACCGCCTTTGAGAACATCTGCTTTGCTATCGAACATACGAACGGCAAACAGACGAGAAGAGAGATCGAAGAGCGGACAGAGACGTATCTCGATCTCATCGGGCTCGGAGCGTATAAGAACGCCTACCCGAACACGCTCTCCGGCGGGATGCGGCAGCGGGTCTCCATCGCCCGTATGTTCGCCATGAACCCGAAGGTGTTTCTCATGGACGAACCGTTCGGGGCGCTCGACTCCCTCAACAGGATCTACATGCAGGATACCCTGCTCCACCTCTGGTCCGGGGGCGAGCAGCACAAGACCGTGCTCTTTGTCACGCACGACGTCGACGAAGCGCTCCAGCTCTCCGACCGGGTCGCGGTGATGACCCCCTCGCCCGGCAGGATCAAGGAAGTGATCGAGGTTCCGTTTTCACGGCCGAGATGCCGCAAAACCCTCGCGGGCAGCGCTGAATACAACACATTGAAGTCGCACCTCCTTTCGGTGCTGTACTGCGAGATGCTTGATGAGATAGAACGGCAAACAAGATTCAAGGGATTGGCATGAGGCTTACCGTAAAGCATGAAGCGGGTATTGCAGGGATCATCCTCCTCGCGACGATCGCCCTTACGATCGCCGTCCCGGATGCCCCGTCACAGGTTGTAAGCAGCAACAGCGCCTTTATTGCCGCAATTGCCCTGCTCATCGTTCTCTTCGGCGCGAAGATCTATCTGCACCCGAAGAGTGCACAGTCCACTGCGGATGTCTTTCTCATAATCGCGGTAGTCCTGCTCCTCTGGGAGGTTCTCCTGGGGAAACTGGCTCTGCTCGATCCCTTCATCTTCCCCGGGCCGACAAGGGTGTTCCGGGTCTTTGAGATCGACTGGCAGCAGATGCTTGCCGGCGTTATCAGTTCCCTTGAGATCCTCTCCGTCGGGTATGCGATCGCACTGGTGGCAGCGATTCCGGTCGGCCTCTATATTGGGTGGAGGAAGCGGCTGTTCGACGCTGCATACCCGATAGCAAAAGCCGTCTCTCCCATTCCGCCAACCGTCTACCTGCCGTATGCAATCGTGCTGCTTCCCACATTTGCGGCATCGTCGGTCTTCCTGATCTTCATCGGGGCGTTCTGGCCGATCCTGGTCGGTTCGGTCTACGGCGTCTTCTCGATCGACCCCCGGTTGATCAACTCCGCCCGGACGCTCGATCTCCCGGAATCCCGGATGATACGGCGCATCCTGCTTCCCGCCGCGATGCCGACCATATTCTCCGGCGCGATGATCGCGCTGATCATGTCGTTCATCACGCTCACGGTTGCCGAGATGATCGCAGCGACCTCGGGGCTCGGCTGGTATATCCAGTATCATCATCAATTCGCGAACTACGACAACGTGATCGCCGGCATGATTCTGATCACGGTAGTGGTGGTTGCGGTGATGTATCTCTTCGACCGCATCCAGGCGCACAGCCTCCGCTGGCAGAATGCAGAGTGACCGAATACATAAAGTATGCCGGGAGAAAATATTCACAATTGTGAACAGAGGGGTCCCAACCCTATGAGATCGGGAGAGCGTGAAAACGGCATTACCATGGAATCACAAGCCCCTTTTTTTAAAAAGACGCCGTATTACCGGATCATGATCGATTCGGAAGGCACCGGCCACATCCGGATTATCAGACGAGTGAACTTCAGGACAGTCCTCGTCATCTTCAGAGACCTGTATCTGGAGTTAAAGAAGAGCGCAGAGAAACCGCATATCATCGTCTATGTCTCACCGTCGCTCTCCTCGGAGATGTCCGAAAATATGAAGGATTTCCTCGATTTTACCGTCGCCTGTATGGAGGGCAGATTCGAGCTGGCGATCATCGAGTGATACGGCAGCGCATTTTTGCCGCATTCATCGCAAAATCGGGCAATTCTGGCGATTATTGCTTGAAAAAGGACGTATTTATTCTATTTTCCCGGAGTATATCCAGGCAATTCGCTGATACACACACGTGCAGAAGAATCTCCCCCGGCCGGGGAGAAAGACCGCCCGATAAGAGCGTCTCCTCTCCGCTCGGGGGTGCAGACACGCGATGAGCCGTATGGAGAAAATTCATGACGAAACAGAAGAATGGCATAATCATAGCCGCTGTTGCGATCATCGCCATTGCCGTGATTGCAGGAATTATCGGTCTTGGTATCGGTGTACCGGCAACGACGGTCGCCGACCACACCGGAGCGGCGGCGGCTTCGCCGGAGAAGACCCTGAAGATCGGATACCTTCCCACGAACGGCCATGCACTCCAGTTCATTGCGCAGGAGCAGGGCTATTTCGAGGAGCAGGGATTGAACGTGGAACTCTTCCAGTTCCAGAACAGTGCCGAAGGAAGTAACGCCATCATTGCAAAGAAGATCGATGTCGGCGGCTTTGGCCCTTCACCTCTCGTCTACGCTGCCAAGGGTTCGCCGGTGACGATCATCGGAGGACTTATGGCGGAAGGAGCAGGAGTGATCGTGCTGCCTGAAAAGGCGGACCAGTTCCCGAATCCGGCGAGTTTTGCAGGGAAAACCGTAGCGACCGTCAGGATGTCGTCCGGCGACATCCACTTCCGGGGCGCGCTCCGCAGCGCCGGTCTTGATCTGCAGAAGGATATCACCATCCAGGAGATCTCGTCCCCCGCGGCGGTCCTTGACGCCGTGAAGGCGGGAAAAGTGGACGCAGGGATCGTCTGGACACCATTCATGGAGATGGCGGAGAGCCAGGGGCTCACGGTGATCGCGTATACGTCCGAGTACTACCCAAAGCACCCGTGCTGCCGGATAGCAACACTCACCGAGAACCTGGAGACAGACAGGGACACCTATGTGCGGATGGAAAAGGCGCTTATTCAGGCATACCGCTACTCCAGGACAGACCCGGACGGGGCGGTCGATGATGTCATCAAGTACGTGAAGATCGACAGGGATGTCCTGAAAGACGCGATGCAGAATACGAACTTCTACATCTCGCCCGACCCGAACCTGCACGGAATCGTGCAGACGTATGATCTGCTCAAATCTATCGGGTATATCGATACCGACATCCGGATACAGGATCACGTCGATACCTCGGTCTACAAACAGGCGCTCGACGAGCTGGCGTCCGGGAACCCGGACGATCCGGTCTACCGGCAGCTCCTGGAAGACTACAAGGAGATGGATGAGTGAGGCGCGGCGGGAAGATTCTCCATCGACCTTTTTTCGTTTCCCAGGAACCGCTTTTGGGGCGAGTGGTGGTTTTTTCGGATCTGCGAAGGTTCGTGAAAGGAATCGTCAAGATGACCCGGCGCGGGGCGGCGAACGGGATGGTTGCCCCATAGGCATCCCCAAAGCCCGAGAACCGTGGCAGCAGTCATGCCGGAGAGGAGCGGCAGGGGAGCGCGTCTCCCCCGGTGCGATAGGCAGGTACAGGGCAGGTCGCCGATCCGATCTCCTCTCATCGCATACCGGAGCCTGATATGCCGCCAGGCCTTGCGGATGCGCTCCCAAAGAGAGATGTCCACACGCCACCGGCATACGCTCAGGTTGCGGCAACTCTTACCCCGGCCTCCCCGAAACATGCGAGAATAGGTCAAAGTTGCTCTCTTCCGACCGTTTTTAGTCCTTCGTTCCGATATCTGGGATGGATCAGATGTCAGAGCATACCATTGACTGCAGCAGATGCCGCCAACAGGCCTGCTGGAGTGAAAATCCGGACACGGGGCCGTCATTCTGCCCGACCAGAACGCAGAAGAGACATATCGATTCGGCACTGCGAGCGTACAAAAGAAACCCTGAAGTCAGGAAAATGGCGATCGCCGCTGCCAAAACCGAAGGCCGGAGCTACATGCGATGGACGCGGGTCGAGGATACGATCGACTTTGCCCGGGAGATGGGGTATACAAAACTCGGCATCGCCACCTGCATCGGTTTCATGGCCGAAGACCGGATACTCCGGGAGATCCTCGCCGCACACGGATTCGAAGTCGTTTCCGTCTGCTGCAAGTGCGGCGCCGTGCCCAAGGAGGAGATCGGGCTGCTCGACAGCGAAAAGGCCATACCCGGAACCTTCGAGCCGATCTGCAACCCGGTCGCCCAGGCAAAGATCCTCGAGGGCGCAGGAACCGAACTGAACATCCTGCTGGGACTCTGTGTCGGGCACGACACGCTCTTCACGAAGTACTCAAAGGCCCCCGTCACGACGCTCGTAGCAAAGGACCGTATCACCTGCCACAACCCAAACGCCGTGCTTCACGGCACTAGTTTCTACTACAAGAGGTTGCTGTCGCCATGAACACAAAGAAACGAATCATTGCAGGGATCCTCGGCGGCAGGGTCGACCGGATACCGGTCTGGCTCCCCGTCGTCGGGGTGACGGTATCGATGATGGAGCAGGCACGGGCTCCGTGGCCGGAGGCGCACTGGGATCCGGAATTGATGGCAAAACTTGCGGCGATGCCATGGGAGCTCACCGAGCTGCCCGCAGTCACCGTGCCGTTTTGCCTTTCCCTCGAGGCCGAGGCGCTCGGCTGCGAGATCGACCGGGGAACACTGAACCGGACGCCATCGGTGAAGAAGCCCGCGTTCGATACACCCGATGCGTTCGATATCCCTGAGAACCTGCTCGATACCGGAAGGATCCCGGCAGTGCTTCGTGCACTCGAGATCCTCTCCGAACAGATCGGGGATGACATCCCCATCAACGCCAAGGTTACGGGCGGCTTCACCATCGCAGGACATGTCTTCGGCGTCAGCAGGTTCATCTCCTGGATAAAGACGGATCCCGAGTATGCCCACCAGGCGGTGGAGCGCTCAAGCGAGGTCACCCGGGAGCTTATCGGGGCATTTGAAATGCATGGAGCGGACGTGATCAGCATATCCGATCCGACCTCATCGGGCGACCTCCTGAGCGGCGAGCAGTACCGGGAGTTTGTCCTGCCGTACCACAGGAAGATAGCAGGAGCGACAAAAAAACCCTCGGTGCTGCACATCTGCGGGAATACAAAAGATCTGCTCGGGCACATCAGGGAAACCGGCTTCGACGCCTACTCGTTCGAGGAGAAGGTCGACGTACTCACCGCAAAGAAACTGCTCGGCGACGATATCTCGCTCATCGGGAATATTGCGCCGGTGGCGACGATGCTCTCGGGTACTCCCGATACGGTGACTGCCGACGCCGTTTCAGCCATGCAGAACGGGATTGACATTCTCTCGTCCGGCTGCACGCTCTCTCCCCTCACGCCGCTCGAGAACATCCGGGCGCTGTCGAGGGCACCTGAACGCTACCGCGTTCCAAAGGAGCCGGAAGAACTCCTGCGGGAGTTCGTGCGGGGACTTGCAGCCGGGGTGGAACCATGAAGGCCTTTACGCTCGGGCTGGCCGTCGGCCGGCTCATCGGTGACACCCGATCGCCCGCTGCCGGGAAGCAACCGCCGTCGGGGACCGATCCGGCAGGGCAACTTCTGCCCGAGAACGAGCCGTACCGGTCGCTTGCAGAAGCCGTGCTCAAGGGGGATGCGGCTATGGCCGGAGACCTGGCGGCGCAGGCGGTGCAGGAGGGGATCGACCCGCTCGAGATTGCCCTTCAGGGTCTTCTCAAGGGCATGGACGCGGTCTCGGACCTCTACAATCGCCGACAGGCCTTTGTCCCGGAGGTTCTGCTCGCGGCGCGTGCGCTGGAAGCAGGCCTGCAGGAGTCCGGCGGGGGGAGAGACGCCCTCGGAAAGAAGGGCGTGGTACTCCTCCACACCGCGGAGGGCGATTTGCACGATATCGGTAAGAATATCGTCGCTGCAATCGTCGAAGCGAACGGATACCGGGTGATCGACCTCGGGACATCGGTCGAGACGCCGGCTGTGATTGCGGCCATCCGGGAGTATCGGCCGATTGCCGTGATCGGGTCATCCCTGATGACCTCCACCCGGGGTGCGTTCCTGGCGACCACGGACCGGATCCGGGAGGACGGCATCAGCATCCCGTTCATCGTCGGGGGCGGTGCCTGTGACGAGACGTTCGCAACGCAGCGCGACACCATCCGGTACGCACGCGACCCTGCAGCACTCGTGAAGATACTGGATGCGCTGCCGGCCCGGTAAATCATCAGGCCGGCTTTCCGAATGCAAGCCCCTGCCCGGCGCATTGAAGGCACGATGCGCCACGGCAGCGGCGGAGATCGATCTCGAGGCAATCGTCTCCCGGAATGATTGCATGGTTCGGGCATGCGCAGGCATATCGTACTCCACCGTTCACCGTGATGCGGTATCGCGGGCTGACACGGGCGGTGCGGCCGGGGACCCACCGGTCGGGCAACCGCTCCACCCGGGGTGTCCCGGAGAGACTCTCTCGTTTTCGGGGCGCCCCCTCGCACCAGTACGCATACTCCCGGACGAAATGCTCCTGAAACGCCGTGCTCGTCGAGAACGCGACATGCTCGGCGGCATCGGCGATCGACTGCAGGGTATCGAGGCTCACCTCTCCGGCGGCAAGATCGCATGCCAGAGACAGCGAAGTGTTTCCATGCTGGAAGACCCGGCCGACTCCTCCGGGAATGAGACCGACATCCCTGGCTTTGAGGGGGTCCAGATGAGAGCCGGCGGTGCCTGCCGCGTGGAACGTCCGGATCTCCGCGATCGAGATGCCTGCGTGCGCTGCAAGCGCCATCTGCCCGGCCCTGATGGCACCTATCGCCTTTCCTGCCTCGATGAGATCTCGTTCGGTAAAGACAATCCCGTCCTGGAGCGAGACCTCCCTCCCGGGAGCCCTGATCCCGGGCGGCTTTATGACCCCGGTGGCAAGTCCTGCGGATATCAGGGATATGACGCCTACACCGGTGACTCCCGCGGCCCTGATCGCCCCTCTCTCAAGGGTCGCCCCGGTCCTGAGATCGACGGTATCACCCTCAGCGAGTTCCATGCGGTCGTCGAGCACCAGCATTCTCCAGCCCCAGTCGTACTCAAGGCCGGCGATCGCCCCGGGGGCTGCAAGCATCCCGTGCCGGATATGCTGCCCTTCGAGGGCGGGCCCTGCGGCCGCCGATCCGACGAAGACGCCGCCGTCCACGATCAGAGCCATCTCGGAGTTGGTCCCAAAATCCGTAGCAAGTATCGGGCCGTCGCCTACCGTCTCCGCGCTCCGGATGAGCGCTATGGCATCGGCCCCGACCTCCGCCCGGATCGCCGGGGGCACCAGCAGATCGCACGATGCATCGAGGCCGAGCTCCCGGGAGTCCAGTACCATCGCCTCGTGCGGCAGGGCGGGTTCTTCCCTGTTCCTGACCGATTTTGGCATGTATTGAATATCCCGCACCGCACGGCCGGTAAGAAACGAGATCTGCACCGGATTCCCACAGACCGCGATCACTTCCGGAGCGCCGGGGAGATCGAGGTTCCGGATAAGATCGTTGATGCTCTTTATCACGATCCGGTGAGCAGAGACCTGGCCGAACCGTGACGCATACAGAAGATGGTCGAGGAGATTTCCTCCGGGCACCGGATGGCATGCAGTTGAGACGCCTGCAAGAGCCGTCCTCGTCTCAAGGTCGAGCAATATCGCCCGGATCCCGCTTGTACCGATATCGATTGCGACCCCGGTTGCCGTCATGGTTCTCTCATTTCATCTGCAGAAGAACGACGATAATAGGTGTATTAGCGGCAAAATTTGCGGGTGAACGACGGCGGCGGGCACCCGCGCAGGAGCAGGTTCAGCGATCGCCTTGAGACCGGAGATCAGGAGTCTCTGGAACACACCCCGATCCTCTCGCACCACAAATGCGCAGCGAGACTGTTTTACAGGTGCGGACATCTCCTCCAGGCATACGGGCCCCAGGCGATCCTCACGCCGATATCGGCAATTTCTGGCGGTTTTGTTACAAGAAGGCTTTAATTGCCTCTAATCCAGGTCATCCCTCTGTGATGGACCATCAACGCCACCACAGGCGCGATCGAAAAAGTTAACAATTGTGAATCATAACATGAGTATGGTGATTCCACTATGAGGGATCGTTTTTGTCAACGATAGCAACGAAAATGAGAAGAGACTAGCAACGATCGGGCACCTTCCGCCGTCGGCGAAACTCGTGTATAAGGTTCTCGAAACAGGCGATCAGTTCACCCAGAAAGACCTGATCCGCGAGACCTCGCTGCCGGCGCGCACCGTGAGATATGCTTTAAACAGGCTCAAAGAAGAAGGGATTCTTATAGAGCGTCACTACTTCATCGACGCCCGCCAGAGCCTGTACGGGCTGAACGTCCTAAAACCGGGGGTGATGGCTGCATGATGCGGCCACATATGCGTTCTACCGGCATATCCTCTCTGCACAACCTCATCTGTCCCTCTGTGGACCGACCCTGATACCATTTTTTCTTTCGCGCCGGAGATCTCACTGCAGGCCCTCTCTATCACTACCCCCGGTCACGCTCGCAGATGGCCCGGCTCCGGCTCGCAAACCCTGTGGCCGCGATGCCAAAAAGAGGAGAGGAAGACGGAAATTTTCCTCACAGCGGGCCGACGAACGAACTGATGACCTCTTCAAACAGGGTCAGGGCTCCGTCGAATCCCGCATACGTCCGGTTCAGGACAAGCCGGTTCAGCGCAGGGAACGCGACGGTGATGGGAAGCGCGCTCCATTCCGCGAGAGCAATCGGAGCCTCGAGAGAACTTGCAAACAGGAACAGGAAAGGCCTGCCCTTTAAGTTCTGCCGTATGAGGTGTGCATCCGCTTCAAAGACCACCTCCGGTGTGAGAGGGGTTTCAAGGTCCTCCGTGAGGTTCCGGACAATCTCATCACGCACATCTTTCGGCGGGTCGTCGGTGATCTGCACGATATCCGGGAGGTAGCCGAGCTCGTTGATGAGGAAGCGCGAGATGCCGATCGCAGTCCCCGAATCCGCTGCAACTGCAAAGAACGGATGCGGCCGAACAAGCATGTGCGCATCCCCCCCGTATTCGATGAACCGGTACACCCGCTGCTCTTCCCGCGCGATCACGCGCTCAACGAGGTCTTCCGATAGATCGAATGCTTTCGCCACCCTGCGCAGGAACTCAGCGGTCTGTTTCGGCCCCACGGGGACCGAGGAGAAGGTCAGGTACGGGGTGCCGAACTTCTCTTCCAGCAGCCTGGCCGCCCTGTGGCCGTTCCAGGTGGAGAGCACGATGTTGTACTCCGCAGCAGGGATCTCACGCAGCTGGGCCGCCCCGTCAAACTCCGCGAGGAAGATGTTGGCGGTTATCCCGATCTCGGCCAGGAGGTTCTTGATGGTCCTTGCATCGCCTTTCCAGAAGATATGCTGGTACGGGACGATACCGAATACATTCACCGTCTTTGGCCGGATCTTCTCTGCGGGTTTGAGGAGGTCCTGTATCAGCCCCTCGAAGAAGAGCTCATAGCCTTCATACGAATTTCCGGCAAACCCGGAGGACCGCACGAAGAAGATATCGTTCTTCTCGCGGAACTCCTTGACGACAGCGTTTACGTCGTCTCCGATCAGCGACGGGACACAGCCGTTTATGACCGCATAGATCTCTCCGTCCATCAACTCCGTGCTGGCGCGGATCAGGTCCCGAAGTTTCTCCCCTCCTCCGAAGACCACATGGTGCTCCACCAGCGAAGAGCAGGGGGTGCTGGTCCCTCCCTGCGGCCCGCCGGCGTTCTGTCCGCCGGCGTACAACTGCCCGAAGAGCTGCCCGATACCGCACCCGGCACCGGAGTGAAGGATGGGAACAACGCCGTAGATCCCGACCGCCGTGCCCAGCGCTCCCCCGAGGGCGCAGGAGAACCTGGGGGCTTCAATTGCAGAAGGCTCCGGGACCTCTCCCGGGCCGAACGATTCTTCTGCTTCCGAATTCGCCATATTATAACTCCGTCTTCATGTAGTACAGGGGGTTGCCCTGCTTGAACCACCAGTCGCGGTAGCTGTCTTTCGTCTTCTCCTTGAGGGTCTTCTGGAACGACCTGCTCTTCAATGCCTGGAGCAGGAAGTTTCCGTAGGCCACTGCTCCCGTATAGCCGCTCTGGGCGCTCCAGGGATGCGGGTCGCCGCGCAAGGCGTGGATCCGGGTGGCGCCCTTGATCCGCTTGTACGCCCCTCCCTGGAACGGGCAGGTGAGCGTCAGATCGGGGTCGAGGTTCGTCGTGATATGCGACTGCTCCGCCGCCTGGAACGTATTGACCAGCAGATCGAAGTCGCCGACCCGGGAGACGACCTCCTCGAGTTCTTCGAGGATCAGGTTGTCGTAGTCCTGCGACATCGCCGCGGGCGAGGCCAGTCCGAGCTCATCGAAGAAGGGCATCTGCGCCAGCAGCCGCCCCTGGCCGAGCGACCCGAGAACACTCACCTTGCTGCCCTTCTCTGCGGCGATCCTGTCGAATTCGGATCGTATGGCCTCCATCTTCGGCTTCCAGACCTTGTGCTCCTCCTGGATGAGCTCCTCAACCTCATCGGACCTGCCGGTATGCTTCCCTATCTGCCTGAGCCATTCGTCGGTGTTGGTGATGCCCATCGGCGAAGGATACATGAAGTAGGGTACGCCGTGCTCCTGTTCGAGCCCGCGTGAGAGGTAGTCGGTGTAGGTGGGGCAGAGCGGTGCGGTTACGGCGGCCTCCGAGAGTTGCTGGAACTGCTCGACCGTTGCAAACTCGGGGATCAGGTTTGCGCGAAGCCCGACGTTCCCGAGCAGGCGCTGGATCTCAAGGCGGTCCTGCCAGGTATACGAGAGCATGCTCGCCACGTTCACGAGGTCCGTCTGCTTCTCCTCCGGCTTCTTCACCAGATACTTCAGCACCGCATGCCAGAAGGCATCATAACCGGTCTGCACGAGCCTGGAGCGCACGCCCTCACAGTGGATGGGAACGATCCGTGCGTTGACGTGCGGCTGAACGTCGGCAACCGTTCCTTCGATATCCTCCCCGATGATGCCGGTGGTGCAGGAGGTGAGGATGAAGATGGCTTTTGGATCGTATCTCTTCTGAGCCTCGTATATCGCCTTCTTCAGCTTATCCCCCGCTCCGTAGACGACGTCCTTCTCGCGCAGGTTCGTGGTCATCCAGTGGAGGTCGTACTCCGCCGGCCTTCCCATCTCGACGGGAACCCCCCGGAACAGCTCCCGGTACCCGAGTGCCGACGACGAGCACCCGACCGGCGCGTGAAAGATCGTCGCAGCATCCCGTATCGTACCGACGCGAACCGAGAGGTAGAAGTTCAGCGAGCAGCCGGACGACTGCGCAAAACCACGTTCGTGGTTTTGCAGGCACCCGGCCCTCGCTTTCCCGATGAGGTCGCTTGCCTTGCCGTAGAATACGTTGATGCCGTTTGCCCTCTGTTCGCGGTTGGGGCAGGTTGTCTGGGAGAGGTCTATCCTCTTCTCGTAGAGAGCCGAATCGGCCTCATCTCGTGTCTCAAATACCATTGTCCGTTCCTCCAGTCTTATTGGTCTGCCGGTTACGTGGTCGTCGAGGCGACGTTCCGGGCCCCAGGGCCTGATTGCGCGTTATTTTTCGCAGTAAGAAGCCTGTCGGACCACGCCTCCGCCCATCCTTTCAGCTCCGCTGCCTCCAGCGGCTTTGGCACGTACTTCTCCTCGTTCTGCAGCAGCGTTCTTGCAAGACTGCGATACACGTCTGCCTGCTTTGAGTCCGGGTCGTACTCAACTGCGGTCTGACCCAGAAGCTCGCTCCGGGTGATCGTATCCGACCGTGGAACGTACTCTGCAATGGTGGTGCCGGTCCGGGACGCGAAATCGTCGATGATCTCCCGCTGGACCGGCAGCGCCACTGAGTTGGCGATGATGCCGGAGAAGAGCGCACCGCCGCTGTTGGCATACTTCTGTATCCCCTTGAAGAGGTTGTTTGCAGCGTAGACGGCCATGAAGTCTGCAGACGTCACGGTGTAGACCTGCTCGGCAACGCCCTCACGGATGGGGACGGAAAAGCCGCCGCAGACCACATCGCCGAGGACGTCGTAGAGGACGACGTCCGGGTCGTACCGCTCGAAGACCTTCTTCTGGCGGAGGAGCTCGATGGCCGCAATGATCCCGCGTCCGGCGCAGCCGACACCCGGCTCCGGCCCTCCGGCTTCTATGCAGATGACGCCGCCGAAGCCTTCATGCACGATAGACTCGATCTCGATCTTCTTCCCGCTCCTGATGGCATCAAGGACTGTCGGGATCGACCTTCCTCCACGGAGGTTGTTGGTCGAGTCGCTCTTCGGGTCGCATCCGATCTGTATGACGCGTTTTCCCATATCGGCAAGGGCTGCGCTGATGTTGGACGTTGTCGTCGACTTTCCTATTCCGCCTTTGCCGTAGATGGCAACACTTCGGGCTTTCGTCATGGAACCTCCTTGTGGAATATATACATCTCTAAGAAAAGGGATAATAACGGGCAAAACGGCCAAAACTGCTCAATTTGTCAAGAAAATAACAACTGAAGGCAAAACCTGCCGGGAGGATCCGGGAGAAGGAGAGCGTGGTCGGCACCGTCGGTCCTGCAGAGCGGTACCGACCCGCCCGGTATGAAGCGATCGTGAGGCCTGCAGGCTCCACCGATGAGAACCTGCCGTATGGCATTCTACTTCCGGCTCCCGCCGCTAGTCGGGGAGTGCTTTTTGAACTGCCCTGCGCAGGCTATAGAGGTGCAGAGCAGGGTCGGGTGTACCCGGGCGAGGAACGGGAGCCCCACAGGGAGAGGGACATCTGGATGGAGCGCGGGACAGGTGTCTCCGTGGATGACCTGCAAAAGGGCCGCTCATCGATAGAGCGGTGCGGTGCGGAACGGGCTCCCCGTCACCGGTCGGTCCCGCGTTCCGGCGGCACCGTCCGGGTGCCGGGCGCGAGAGGCCGTTCGAGGTCGGCCTCTTTGATCGGGTTTTTGCAGTGCGGACATCGGAAGTCGCACTCCCACCCCTCGTACGGGCAGATCGTCATGGAGAGGTCGGCGAGCGGGTGGCCCTTTCCCCGGATCTCGAACTCCTTATACCAGCCGAACGGCGCTCGTTTCACCTCGACGGAGGATGAACGGAGTTCCTCTTCAAGGTTTTTCAGAATAGTGAGCGCACACTCCGGAGACCCGAGGTTACTCGTGAGATGGGCGTACGGGTAGATCATCACCCAGTTCGCTTTCAACTTCAAGAGCCGGTCGACGATATTCTTCTTCGCACTTGCGACGACGTACGACGGATTTCGCTCGTCGAGTTTTTCAACGCAGCAGAAGTGAACCACGCACTCGTCCATCCTGTCCTCTCCCGGCTCTGCGGTCTCCGCCATCTTCGTCCTGCGGGTGGTGCGGTACCACAGGGTATCCGCGTGGATAGAGAGTATCCTCATGCACCCCGCTCCACGGTGAAACAGGGGAGGAGATCCCTGCCCCCGGGGCCGGCCCGGCGAATGGAGCAGGAGCAGGTGATTGCAACGGCGCCGGACCCGCGGATCATCTATACGCCTTCCAGCGCCTGGTCGAGGTCCGCGATGATGTCCTCGATATCCTCGGTGCCGACGGCGAGCCGGATGTAGTCGGGGGTGACGCCGGTCGCCTGCTGCTCCTCCGGGGTGAGCTGCTGGTGCGTGGTCGTCGCCGGGTGGATGACGAGGCTCTTGGAGTCCCCGATGTTCGCGAGATGCGAGAAGAGTTTGAGCCCCTCGATGAGTTTTCTTCCGGCAGCTTCCCCGCCTTTGACCCCGAACCCGACGATTGGACCGTAGTTCCCGGAAAGGTACTTCGTCGCAAGGGCGTGGCTCTGGTGCTCGGGAAGGCCGGGGTAGTTCACCCACGCGACCTTCGGGTGCGTTTTCAGGAACTCAGCAACCGCCCGGGCGTTCTCCCCGTGCCGCTGGACCCGGAGGTGGAGCGTCTCAAGCCCGAGGAGGAAGAGCCAGGCATTGAAGGGGGAGAGCACCGCCCCGGTATCCCGGAGGAGCTGGACGCGGATCTTGAAGGCCAGCGCGACGTTGCCGAGCCCCGGGAAGTCCCCGAACGTCTCCCAGTACTTCAGCCCGTGGTAGCTCGGATCGGGCTCGGTGAACTCGGGGAACTTCCCGTTGTTCCAGGCGAAGTTCCCCGAATCGACGATGGTCCCGCCGATTGAGTTCCCGTGGCCGCCGATGTACTTCGTCGCCGAGTGGACGACGATATCCGCACCGTGCTCGATCGGCCGGACCAGGCCCACCGCCGTCGTGTTGTCCACGACGAGGGGGATCCCCGCTTCGTGGGCGATCTGCGCGATGGCGGCAAAGTCAGGGATATCTAGCTTGGGGTTGCCGATCGACTCGGCGTAGATCGCCCGCGTCTTGTCGGTGATGGCCGCCCGGAACGTCTCCGGGTCCGTGGACCTGGCGAAGACTACCTTTCGTCCCAACTTCGGGAACGTGTAGTTGAAGAGCTCGTAGGTCCCGCCGTAGAGGTTGTCGGCGGCGACGATCTCGTCGCCCGGGCGGCTGACCGCAAGGAGGGCGTAGGTGATCGCCGCCTGGCCGGAGGCGGCCGCAACGGCCGCGCGGCCCCCTTCGATCGCCGCGATCCGCTTCTCAAAGACATCGGTCGTCGGGTTCATGAGCCGTGTGTAGATGTTCCCGAGCTCTTTGAGGGCGAAGAGGTTCGCTGCGTGCTCCGTGTTTTTAAAGACGTAGGAGGTCGTCTGGTAGATCGGTACCGCTCTCGACCCGGTCGTGGGGTCGGGTTCCTGTCCTGCGTGCAATGCAAGGGTTCCTAAACGAAATGTCTTCTCTGTCATGGTAATCTCTCTTACTTGGTTCTGGGTAGTTCGTATTTTTCGGCGATCTCGGTGAACGCATCGGCGAGGTAGCGGATCTGCTTCCAGGACAGACCGTAGGTGTTGAGTTTCCAGGTGCGCGTTGCTCCTGCGAACTCGCCGACAATCCCCCGCTCTGAGAGCTCGTCGCTGAAGTAGAACCCGCGTCGTTTGTGGGTCTGGGCAACGGTGTCGAAACTCCCGGTGGTGTCGACTTTGGTGAGCGTATGCTTCCTCGGGTACTCGGAGAGGACTTTCGAGCCCTCGAGCGAGAGGAGGGCGTCGATGAAGTAGTTCGACTTCTTCACCTCCTCATCCCACCGGAGCGTGCGCTCCTTCACGGTGGGGAACGAGGCCATCATCGAGAGCAGGGTCCCTCCCATCAGGGTGCACCCGAGCATCTCCACCTCCTTGATCCCGAACTTCCGTTTGGTGAGGTCCCCGGTCATCGCCGTGGTCCGGAGGACCTTCGATGCCCATTCATCGGTCGTCGCCAGCACTCCGGACGGCGCGACCGATGCCATACTCTTGTGTCCGGAGCCGACGACGAAGTCGGCCCCGATCGCCTTTCCGTCTACCGGCATGACGCCGACGGTGTAGGCGCCGTTGTAGAGGAACGGGATATCGTACTGGTGCGCGACCTTCGCGATCCCCCGGACGTCGTGCTCGTTTGCAAACTGGTAGTCGTAATGGTCGATCATCACGAGTGCCGGGAGTTTACCGCCCTCCCGGACGACCGCCTCGATCTTCTCCGCCGTTGCGTCCGCCGTGACACGGTTGCCGGCATCAAGCGGCACCTCCTTCACGACGCCTCCAGCTTCTTCCACGGCGAGGAATTCCGTGTAGTGGGCAAGAGCCGAGACGATGACCGGATCGCCCTTCGAGACGAGGGTGGAGGCGACTGCCTGGAACCCGCGCCGTGCGCCGGGGACGACCCGCGCCAGGTCCATGTTCACGAACTTCGCGAGGTCGTCGTGGAACCCTGCGATGGAGGGTTTCGTGATCTTATCGAGCCGGAACGGCTTTCTGCAGGCGTCGCAGGTGGAATACCCGTCACCGTACGAGATCAGGGCTTTTCTCGCCTCCGTGGTGAGCCTTCCTGCCGCCTGGATCGGCTGGATGTTGATGTATTCCTCTTCCCGCGAGCGAATATCGAGCGTATCGGCGATCTTCGTGGTGCGGGAAGTGCCCCGGTCTTCTTCGAGCTCCGCGATGATGGATTTCAGATCCGCGATCTTACCGCGAAGCGCCTTCTCTTCCTCCTCGTCAAGGCCCGTCGGGAGCGAATCGCGAAAGATCCCCCGCAGGTCCTCCAGGGCGAAGAGGGCTTCGAACGTCTTCTGAACTCTAATATTCATAGTCTCCTCAAAAGCCCGGGATGAGACTCGAACTCATCTTCTCCGATCTGCAGTCGGACGCATAACCCCTCTGCCACCCGGGCACGCGAATTCACAATTGTGAACTCTCCATAGTAGATATCCCCTGCAGATAGATATAGATTCACAAAGCGGCGGGTTTTTCCGGCTTTCCCTCCGATCGGAAGGGTGTGGCAGGCACCCGGGGAGCGGGGAGGCAGGACCGATCTCGTGCGGCACCCGGTCCGGGTACTGCGCCTCCGGGCCGGAGACCGGGCATGGCCGGAGACATGGGAGACGGCGGTGACCCTCGAGACGAACGGGAGCCTCACCCTGGATGTGAAGCGACCCGCCCCCGGAGGGAGAGCAGAAGCATGGAGAAGGGCCGGTTGGGTCGAAGACAGACGAGCCGGTGCGGTTGTAGAGCAGGATCGTATGGTCGCTGGTGAACAATGAACCAGAAGGAGAGAGCCAGGGCCCGGAGTCGAACCGGGATAGAGTTGATCTGCAGTCAACCGCGTAGCCGTTCCGCCACCCTGGCAGGTCGGTTCATTTCTGAGTGACCTGCTCACTCTGTAGACTCTCGGCCTATAAATGTGCAGACATTTTGGCAATATCTGCCGCAAGATCTTGCCGCTTCCCCAACGGTTATCGTGAAGCCGACTAAAGAAGTTGTGTTCACAATTGTGAACCGGCGATGACCATGCGTACACCGGCACCGGGTTTCGGAGGAACCTCCCCCGATCGATGGAAAAACCAGGAGGGATTCATCGTTACGGAACGCAGCGCCCGGGGTGCGAACGAATACTGTCGTTCGCCTTCCCATCCTGCATACCGGGCAGCAGCCTGAAGACGGAACGATCGTCTATCCCGGCTGCATCCCCATAATCCCGCAAAGGGGTCGTGAAAAACAAGCGCAACCCCCCCGAGCGAAGTTACAGCCGGTTGAATACAGAACCCACAAGAGGTGAACAGAATGCGCAGACAAAACGTTCCCATTCTCCGATCCGGCGATCATCTCGCAGGTCAGGAGACCCTATACCCCCGCAAAAAAGCGTCAAAAACGAGGGATCTCCATGCCGAGACCATCCTAAGCGTGGACCTTGACGAATGGCTCATACGAAATAAGTAGATGAGTAAGGCCAGAACAAAGAAGAGGTTATCACTCTGCCGTAAGGCGTTTCCTCCCCTCTTCTTACCCTTTTTTCCGAACAGGGTGCCGTGCACTCGGGGGCTTTGACCTGCAGAGACCTTCAACTCCCCGCTCTTCCCCGGATGCGCCCCCCTTCTTCAGACTACCTGTTTCCCGGCCGGTTGCGGTGTTTTTCGGACAAAACCGCCCCGGCGCAAGGTGCCCTGCCTGACCGTGCCCGGAATCAAACGTACTCTCTGTGCCGATCGGGATGAGGGCGTGGAACCTGCAGAATATCCGAAAAGTGCTGTGCACCGCTCCCGGAGGCAGCCATCCCGGAGGTCCGATAGCCGGGAAGGGCCTATTCGATATGGTGCATTTACAACTTCGGGGTTCAAGGGGTGCAAGAAAGCCCCGGCTTGAGCCGTGGGGAGTGTCAACTCGTTGAGGCGTTCGGGGCGGAGCAGGTAACCCCGCCCGAAAAAAGAAGTAATTCTTCTCCGGGTTCGCTATCCGCCCGCAACCGGCGGGAAGACGGCGACTTCGTCTCCCTCGGCGAGGGTGGTCCTGTCTGCAGAGGCCGCGGAGACCCGTTTCCCGTTCCGCATCAGGATGACAAAATCACGAAACTTCCCCTGGCCGTCAAAGATCGATCCGTAGCCCTCGCTGTTCTCCGACGCGGCATCCCGTATGAGATCGGCAAGCGACATATCCTCCGGCACATCGACGACCCGGTCCTTTCCGAGCAGTTCCCCGAACCGGGCAAAGAAACGAAGAGTAATCTTCATGGTGTATTTCTCCCGTATATATTCCTCCCGCCGCATACTTCGCAGGACGGGTTCTGTTCAAGTGCAACCTCCTCCACCACGGCCCGCTCGCCATCCCAGAGGAGGAGACGGTTCGCGAGCAGTTCGCCCGTCCCGACCAGATACTTGACCACCTCGGTGGCCTGTACCATGCCGATGAACCCCGGCGTAATCCCGACGACCGGGAAGACTTCCCTCGGCGGCGGGTGAGGAAACGTACACTGGAGGCATGCGGTCTTTCCAGGAAGAACCGTGGTCGCCTGACCGTAGAGCCCCCGGATTGCACCGTGGAAGAGAGGAATCTTCTTCTCAAGGGCGGTCCGGTTGAGCAGGTACCGGGTGGGGAAGTTATCCATCGCATCGACGATCCCGTCGGCATCCCCTACGAGGTCGTGCACGTTCGTCTCGTCGATCGTCGTCTCGATAACCTCCACGGCAATATCCGGGTTGAACGCCTGCAGTTTCTCCTCTGCGGATGCCGTCTTCTTCCTGCCGATGTCCCGATCATAGTGGAGGATCTGGCGGTTCAGGTTCGTCCGCTCCACGGTATCCTTATCGACAAGGACAATCCTTCCCACTCCTGCAACCGCAAGATAGATGGAGATGGGAGAGCCGAGTCCGCCCGCTCCTGCAATAAATATCGTCGCCTCCTTCAGCCGCTCCTGACCTTCCTCGCCAAAGAGCATGATCTGTCGTGAATATCGTTCACGTTCATTCTGTGAAAGCATCTGCATCCCATGTTCCCGGCGTATACCCGTTCGGACGGTTCTTCGAGTGCAGGTTCCTGAGCAGGAAGACAGGGCCGTCACGCAGGCATGAGCCCGATGTTGCGAGTATGCTCTGCCACACTGCCGATCGGTCTCCTGCACCCGGTAACAGGGCAATCGCAAAGAGCCAGGGCCCGGAGTCGAACCGGGATAGAGTTGATCTGCAGTCAACCGCGTAGCCGTTCCGCCACCCTGGCGCTGAGATTCACAATTGTGAATCTGTTATACCACTATGCTCCCTCTCACGCTATTATAGTTCATCTTCAGGCAATTCTTTCCGCATTTCAGCCGGAAATGGGTTCGATACTGCCAGTCCGGGTCATTTCGGGGGATACGGGGACCGGAGCCGATCGCCCCCGCGGCGGGATGCACAAATCATTTTGTGCTCTCACATCGATTCACAATTGTGATGACAACCCGGCTCGGGCAGCACATCAGAGGTAAACGTTGATGGATCTACCATGTCAGAAGATCGTGTTGGGCGTTCTGCCCGCAACCAGGGCGGCGATCACGGAGGACCCGGTGCGATGCGGGGCCTCCCGGATCAAACCGGCACGGATGATGGAGGTCGCCCCCTCTCCAGTCTCCCTATATACCCCGGGGAGACGCGGATATCGTACCGAGTTCGATGAAGAGGCAAAAGAATCCATCGGGTCTCCTGTACAGGACCTCAGGGATGGACGGGTGGAGAGCCGTGTCGGCCGGATATGCAGGCAGGTCCGGCAGGAGAGTGACCGGTGCGGGACCGGGCGGGAATGCGCAGAGCCATGACGCGCGATGCGAAACGAGCCCTCCTCGAGCGGAAGATCGCAGAGAAGGGGTCGATGCTTGTCGCCTTCTCCGGCGGCGTGGACAGCGGGCTTCTCGCGGTGATTGCACGTGATCTGCTCGGGGAGAAGGCCCACTGCGTCTTCCTCGACGGCCCACTCGTGCCGAGATCGGCGCTCGCGGAGGCAGAGGCCATGGCGCGGGACCTTTGCCTGTCGTTTGAGATCGTGCGGGCGCCCGGCCTTGATAGAGACTTCCGGAGAAACCCTCCGGACCGCTGCTACCACTGCAAGAAAAAAGACGCGGCAATCCTGAAGACGAAGGCGAAAGAGCGCGGTCTTGCCGTCGTCGCGGACGGGATCAACCTCTCCGATACGACCGAGCATCGCCCGGGCCTTGCGGCGAGCTCGGAGGAGGGGATTGTGCACCCCTTCATCGAGGCGGGTATGACGAAGAGCGACATCAGGCACATCGCCCGGGAGAGCGGCCTTTCTTTCTGGAACAAACCCTCGGCCGCCTGCCTCTCCTCTCGTATTCCCTACGGCGAGGAGATCACCGATGCAAAACTCCGGATGGTCGAGTCTGCCGAAGAACTCCTTCACGAACTCGGCTTTGGCCAGGTCAGGGTCAGGTGCCACGGGGCGATCGCACGGATAGAGGTCGAACCGGCGGAGATGGATCGCCTCCTTGCGGAACGCAGGGCGATCGTCGCACGGTTCAAAGAGGCAGGCTTCTCCTACGTCGCGCTGGATCTGGAGGGCTACCGGAGCGGGAGCATGGACGAGGTGCTGTGAGCCTCCGGGACCGGACGGGCGTCCGGTCGGCCTTGCCGGCCTGCCCGTTTTCTATACCATCGCCAGGCACCGGCAGAAGGCGGTGCCGGTCAGGGGATCAGTGGTCTCGTCCCGGCACGCGGCTCCCGGCGTTCGTCCTGCGGGGTCGGTCGAACGGCTGTCCCATCGGCGGGAGAGATCTTCTGAGGGCCCCCTCACGGGTCTCTGCCCTGGGGGCATCCGCCTGAATAACTCTGCTCCCGAGTATCCTGTCGGGGAGCTGCAGCGCAGTCTTTTCGATAGCCGCCGGAGAGAAGTCCTGAATCAGGCCTCCACGATCAGATGGATATTTTAGAAAATTCAGATGATTCTGAAAATTCAAATAAATATAAATGCTCCCCACTCAATCATAGTATGAAGAACGCTATGGCAGAGGAGAACACCAATACAGGAAAGTGTCCGCCCGGCGGAACGTCGTGCGGGTGCGGCCAGGCCGCCGTCTGCAGCGTGGAGGCGGTGCTCAGCGTGGACGAACGCGGGCAGATGGTCCTGCCGAAAGACGTGCGGGAAAAGGCGGGTATCCGGCCGGGTGACAGGCTGGCGCTGATCACCTGGGAGCGGGACGGCGAGGTCTGCTGCCTGGTGCTGATGAAGGCCGGAAGCCTCAGCGGGATGGTAAAACGCGTTCTCGGTCCGCTGATGAGCGAGCAGGAGTGAGGGGAGATGGCACCCTCATCGCAACCCTGCTGCCCGTCCTGTTCGCAGACCGTTCAGCCGGCCGCCGGACCGGTGCAGGAGATCCGGACGACGGACAGCAGGATCACGCCCGCCAACCGCCTCGATCACTTCCTCGCGCGCTGGGGAGTAGATCGGATGGGCCACCGCGTCGAGCCGGGCCTCTACCGGCTCGGGAACCCGACCGAGGACTCCCCGGTCTTTGCCTCCGCAAACTACACCCTGAGTTTCGATGCGCTCCGGTCCGCTCTCGCAGGCCATGACGGCTACATCCTCGTGCTCGATACAAACGGGATCAACGTCTGGTGCGCCGCAGGGAAGGGGACTTTCGGCACCGACGAGATCGTCCGGAGGATAACGCTCACCGGTCTTGCGTCCGTCGTGCGGCACCGGACGCTCATCGCCCCGCAGCTCAGCGCCCCGGGCGTCTCCGCCCACGAGGTGCTGCGGCGTTCGGGGTTCAAGGTGGAGTACGGGCCCGTGCGGGCAAGCGATCTCCCAGAGTACCTCGCCATCGGGAGAGCAACACCCGATATGCGGCGCGTCCGTTTCCCGGCCGCCGACCGGCTCGTACTCGCGCCGATGGAGCTCGTCCACGCCGCGCTCCCGACCGTTGCAGGCGCGATCGTCCTTTACCTCCTTGCAGGCCTGCCGGCAGCACTCGGAGCAGTCGCCGCGGTCCTTGCCGGAACGGTGCTCTTCCCGGCCCTGCTGCCGTTCATCCCCACCCGGGACTTCAGCACGAAAGGGCTCATCCTCGGGGGAATCGTTGCCCTTCCCTTCTCGGCCGCCTTTTTCATGGAGACTGCCGCGTCCGGGTGGGCAGGCGTGCCTGCCGCGCTCGCACCACTCCTCCTCATGCCCCCCGTGACCGCATACCTCGCGCTCAACTTCACCGGCTCGACCCCGTTCACGTCGAGGACCGGCGTGAAGAAGGAGATCTTCCGGTACGTGCCGTTCATGGCGGGGATGGCGGTCTTTGGGGTCGCCCTTGCCGTCGTCCTCGGGGTGGCCCGCCTTCTGGGGGTGGTCTGATGTTCGATTCGTACCGCGAGAACACCCTCCGCTACAACCCGGAGCGGTGCTTCGGCTGCCTGCGGTGCACCGAGGTCTGCCTGCACGGGGTCTTTGCGGAGAAGGACCGGCGGGTCGAGGTCGTCCGGCCGGAGGGGTGCATGGAATGCGGGGCGTGCGCCAGAAACTGCCCGGTGCAGGCTATAGAGGTGCAGAGCGGAGTCGGGTGCGCCTGGGCGATGATCGGGGCGGCCCTCCGGGGGAAGGAGATGGACAGCGGCACCTGCGGCTGCGGGGGAGAGACGGGGTCCTGCTGCGGCGGCGAGAGGTGAGACCTGCTACGTTCCGTCCCGCTCAAGCAGCCTGCAGACCTGGCAGACCTCGCCGCTCGTAAGTTCGCCGCAGATGCGACAGGTGGAGAGCGCCTTTAACGGCTCCGCGGAGCGGGCCGATCGCCGGACCCCGTCGCGGAACTGCATAAGGCGGACCATCGTGCCCGGGTGGCGGTGCTCAAGTCCTGCAAGCATCGTGCGCACCTCCGACCGGAGTGCGGTCCCGGCGTAGGGGCACTCGGGCAGGTCGTGGAAGTAGCCGCGGAGGAGGAGGTAGGTCACGATCTCTTTTTCAGAGAGGACGGCGAGCGGCTTTATCCGCGGGACGAAGTGCCCTGGCTGCCCGGTCGAGGTGTCCTGGCGAAGGCGGGGGAGGTCGCCGCGGAGGACGTTCATCAGAACCGACTGTGCCTCGTCGTCGAGGTTATGGCCGGTGGCAAGTTTCGTCGCGCCGACCCGTTTCACTGCTTCGGCGAGCGCCCGCCTGCGCAGCACGCCGCAGACGGTGCAGCCCTGCGCTTCTCTCCCGACGAGTATCGCGTCGAGGTCGTCCCCGAAGAGGTCGGCAAACCCGACGATCACGTGCTCGATACCGAGTTCATCTGTCAGGTCTTTTGCAGCCGCGACCGTCTCCTCCCGGTAGCCCGCGATGCCTTCGTCGACGGTGACCGCGACGAGGCTTGCGCCGAGCGCCGGCAGAAAGCGGTGGAGCAGCAGGAGCAGGGCGGTGCTGTCTTTTCCCCCGCTCAAGCCGACAGCGATCCGGTCGCCGGGCGATATCATGCGCTCACGCATCACGGCGGCGAGGACGCGGGCCCCGGCGTCCTCGACGAAGTGGGAGGCGCAGAGCCGCCGCTCCGGCTCGACGAGGCGGACGACCGCGGGTTCGTTGCAGAGGGAGCACCGGTTCTCCGTTGGGGGCACCGGCTCACCCGCCGTGAGAGAACCGGAGGATCCGGATCTCGTCGCCCTCGTCCGCCGTCACGTCCTCGGGGACGATCGTACCGTTCTTCACGACGATCACGGTCGTCGGGTTGATCCCGAGCTCGATGAGGATCTCTTCTATCGTTGCGGAGGCGCGAGAGACCGTCCGCACACTCTTATCCGGGAGGATGATCCGCATGTGTCGTTATAGTGTTGATCCCGCCGACCCATAAACCTCCTGCAGGAGCAGAATGCGGCAAATCTGTCCGCAACAACAAGCCTTATGTGGATCTTCGACGATATCCATAGGATAATTCACAATTGTTAATTCACCATTCCGGCACCAACGACAGGGAAGGGAGAGAACATGCACACTATGACACCTGAAGAGAAGGCATACCTCATCAGCATCGGCTCGGCGAGCATCGACGAGGCGCTCGGCGCGGATCTCCTGCCGACGACGGCGACAGCGGGCCCGGGCGCCGGAGGGTCGTCGATCTTCATACGCTCCGGCGACCGGCGGGTCCGGCTCTCCATCAATCCTGCCTCACAGCTCCGGGTTGTCCCGGACGGGGATGGGGTCGCCGTTCTCCAGGACGGGAAGACGATTGCACGGGGCAGGCTCGAGCGCCCACTCTGCCACTGCCCGGAGCAGGCCTATATTACCATCAGCGAACGCTGCATCTACGACTGCAAATTCTGCCCGGTGCCGAAACTCGACGGGACGATCAAGGAGACGGAGACAGTTCTCGGGATGGTCGAAGAGGCCGCTCGCCGGGGGAACCTCTCGGCGATCTCCCTCACGAGCGGCGTCGCAGAGTCGCCGGAGCAGGAGGTGGAGCGGGTGGCGGCCGTAGTGAGAGCGCTCCGGGCACGGTTCGACCTCCCGATCGGGGTCTCGGTCTACCCTACCGCGGACTCGACCGGGATCCTCCGCGCCGCCGGTGCCGACGAGATCAAGTACAACGTCGAGACGATGGACCCGGACATCTTCGCGCGGGTCTGCCCCGGCCTCTCCCTCGATTACATCCTCGACGCGCTCGCGGGAGCGGTGGAGGTCTTCGGGAGGGATGCTGTCTTTTCGAACTTCATCATCGGCCTCGGGGAGGATGACGAAGCGGTCAGAAGAGGCGTCGCCTATCTCGCGGAGCTGGGCGTCATCCCCATCCTCAGGCCGATCTCCGCGTCGCCCCTCCGGGCAGGCGAGATCACCGTCGAGCGCCCTTCCGCGGAGCGGCTTCTCCGCCTCGCGGCGATGACCCGCGAGGTACTGGAACGGTACGGTCTCGACCCCCGGCGGGCGAGGACGATGTGCCTCCCCTGCACCGGGTGCGATCTCACCCCGTTTTGGGACGTATGAGGCAGGGGTTCACCGGACGCATCCCTCCTCACTCTCGCAGCACTGCAGGATCGAGAGGGCGGCATCCCGGCCGAGCCGGTTATCGACGAAAGTGAGGAAGACCTCGATGTAGTCGGGAGGGACACAGCCGAGGCTCTCGCTCCCGTCCAGCACCAGTCCTACGAGGTAGCGGAGGTCATCATCGTCGAGCCGTTCCAGCCGCTTCCCGAAATCCTCCGCATCCGTTGCGTAATGGTTCGCGAGCGGGGGGAGAATGGACCGGTATGGCCCTCCCGACCCTGTACACACCAGCCCCGTGCATTCCGGGGCAGATTTCTTCAGGATCGTCATGTCCCGTTCAGATAAGATTCGCGCCATGGGATCGTCCCTGTGGGCCCGGGTTCCCGGACCGCACCACATTCACAATTGTTAAGGGTGCGCAGGGATAACGTTTGTGAAGAAGACCCGCATCATTGACCAGAGGTTGTGATACCATCCCATCCACCAGTCCCGATCGAACCCTCGCCGAACGGATAGCCGCGTTGAAAGAGGAGCGCGACGCCGTCATCCTCGCCCACAACTACCAGATCCCGGCAGTGCAGGAGGTCGCCGACCTCGTCGGGGACTCGCTCGAACTCGCACGGGCGGCGGCGGCGATCGATGCCGACGTCATCGTCTTTGCCGGCGTCGACTTCATGGCCGAGACGGCGGCGATCCTCGCGCCGGCAAAGACCGTCCTTCTCCCCGCGGCCGACGCATGCTGCCCGATGGCGGAGATGGTCACCCCCGGCGAGGTCCGGGTGCTCCGCGAGCGGTTCCCGGATGCCGCCGTGGTCGCCTATGTCAACACCTCGGCCGGGGTGAAAGCGGAGAGCGACATCTGCTGCACCTCCGCAAACGCCGTCGCCGTCGTCGAGTCGCTCGCCGCAGAGCAGGTGATCTTCCTCCCCGACAGAAACCTCGCCCGTTACGTTGCGCGATTCACCGAAAAAGAGATCCTCCCCTGGGAAGGTTACTGCATCGTCCACGACCGGATGACGGCCGCTGAAGTGACGGCAGCCCGCCGTGCTCACCCGGAGGCTGAGGTGCTCGTTCACCCCGAGTGCCGGCCCGAGGTGATCGACCTTGCCGATCACGTCTTCTCGACCTCGGGGATGGTGCGGCACGCCTGCGCGAGCCCGGGACGGGAGTTCGTCATCGGCACCGAGGTCGGGCTCCTCCACCAGCTTGAGAAGAAATGCCCGGGGAAAGTCTTCTACCCCCTCTCGAATAAGGCGGTCTGCGTCAACATGAAGAAGACCGATCTTGAGAAGGTGCTCGCGGCCCTCGAGCGGCTCGAGCCGCGGGTGACGGTCCCGGAGGATACTGCCGCCCGGGCGCGGACGGCAATCCGGCGGATGCTGGACCTCCCCCGGTAGGCCGGTTCGATCGCCGGCATCCGGCAATCTCCTTCACAGCGGCGATCAGCGATGTTACATCGCGTGCGGCCGTCGGCGCAGTCGTTGCTCGTAACAGTGCTCGTGAATAGAGCGGCCGGCCTGCTCGATCAACCCTTCAGTCCGGCAAAGAACGCCGGCCAGAAGGGATCCCTGGCAGGGACGGCGATGGGGACGCTGTTCCCGTTGAGCCGGACAAGTGTCCGTTCCAGAGGATCCGGAGTCACGGTACCGATTACAGACGAGGCAATCCCTTCCTGACGGAGACTCCGGATGATATGGTCGGATGACGACGGGTCCGCCGTGATCAGGAGCGAGCCTTCGGCAATCGCCATAACCGGATCGATCCCGAGCGCACCGCAGACCTCGCGAACTTCTTCGGGGTAAACGAAGAGGCTTTCATCAACATTCATTCCGACACCGCTTGCGTCTGCAATCTCGAAGAGTCCGCCGATCACCCCTCCTTCGGTAGCATCGTGCATGGCGGTCACATCGCCTGCACGCATCGCAATTCGTGCATCCTTCACGACGCTCATCTCGCGACAGAGCGCCTGAGCCTTTCGGACGACCGGTTCGTCGATCGACGCCAATAACTCAGCCTCCCTGACGACAGAAAGAATTCCGGCAGCCTCGATGGCCGGCCCCTTCGTCAGGATTATGGCATCCCCCGGACGAGCACCGGCGGGTGTGATGAACGCATCCCTTTCCGAGACGGCAAATACCGTCACCCCGCCCACGGTCGGGGCGGCAATACCCGGGTAATACCCGGTGTGTCCCCCGACAATAGCGATTCCCAGGTCACGCGCAGCAGTGTGGATACCGTCAACGATGGTGAAGAGGTCCCTATCGTCCGTCCCGGGAGGCAGAAGGAGCGAGTAAGTCATATACTGCGGATCGACACCCATCACCGCGATGTCGCTTGCCCCGATATGGACGGTGTACCACCCGAAGAGGTCCTGCGGTAACCCCGGCACCGTGAATATCGGATCTTCTGCGATTATCAAGACTCTGTCCCCACCGAGATCAATGACGGCTGCATCAATGCCCGTCCGTGGTCCGACGATGACCGACGGGTCAGGTCGCCCCAACCGGTGCCGCAGGAATGCATCGAAGACGTCGATGCCGATCTTTCCGATCTTCGGCCCTTCATCAGGCACGGTATCTCCTCGCGATTGCGATCATCCTTCCGGCGACCTCCAGGGGATCGGTTCCCACCAGCACGCTGACCGGTTCCTTACCCACCGCGCCTGTCTCGTAAAAGATCACCGGCACCCGCCCACCGGCGGACCTGATCACTTCGGCGACCTTCCAGGGCATCGATCCCTCCTTTGCATCTCTAAACTCGGGCGGTTCGGTGCTCCTGTCGATGACACCGAAGACCCACCCCTGTTCTTGGCAGTAGGCGTGCAGCCAGGCTACGAGGTCGGGGTTACTGGCGAAGTTGATCCCTGCCCGGATGGAGGGATCGTAGCGGGCGACCTCGATGAGCAGCCTGGCCATGTGGCTTGACGCCCCAAACCGGAGTCGGCCGGCCGCGTGGGGCATGCCGTCCACAACGGTGATCCGCCCATCAACACCAAGGACGTCTTTTTGGGTCCGTGCCCCGGCCCTGGCGTAAACAAGGTTCGTCCGTACTTCCGGTATCAGCGCCGCAAATTCGTGGCATCCCTCGATCTGTTCGAGCGCACGGGCCGCCTTTCCGTAGAGTTTTGTTGTTTCGTCCATTCTGCAACCCTCAGAATTCCCTGAGAACGTCCCTCTGACCGAAGAACCGGTCCCAGTCCCAGGGCTCGTCGAGCACCCGGACCTCGACATCCCGGACGCCGCTCACGTCGAGCACCCGGCGTCGGACCCGGTCGGTAAGGTAGTCGACGAGCGGGCAGGCGGCGGTGGTCAGGACCATCTCCACAAGCACCGAGGAGTCCTGGACGGTGATCCCCTTGATCAGGCCGAGGTCGACGACGTCGATCCCGACCTCCGGGTCGATCACTTCTTTAAGCGCCGCCCGGATACTCTCCTCGATCGCGATCTCCTCCTGCCGTTTACCGCCAACCAGTCCCGACCGCTCCACCGCCCGGAGCCGCTCCTCGATCCGGTTCTGCCTATCAAGCATGCGGCTGACCACCCGGAGCATCGGGTCGGGGAGGTCGCCACGGTCGAGTCTCTCCTGGCCCTTCCGGCATTTCGGGCCGGCGAGCCTGCCCGGCACGCCCACGACCGTCGCACCGGCGGGGACGGGGTGGACGACGACCGAACCCGCCCCGATCTTTGCCCCGCGCCCGACGGTGATGGGGCCGAGAACGCTCGCCCCCGACCCGATGACGACGTTATCCTCGATGGTCGGGTGCCGTTTCGTCCGCTCGAGCGCGGTGCCGCCGAGCACCACGCCCATGTAGATCAGGACGTCGTCGCCGACCTCGGCGGTCTCCCCGATCACGACGCCCGAACCGTGATCGATGAAGACCCGGCGCCCGATCTTGGCGCCGGGGTGGATCTCGATCCCGGTCAGCGTCCGGGCGATATGGGAGACCAAACGGGCCGGAAAGTAGAGCCGGCGGCAATAGAAGGCATGCGCGATCCGATGCGCCCAGATGGCGTGGAGACCCGGGTAACAGCAGATCACCTCGAGCGTCGACCGGGCTGCCGGGTCTTTGTCAAAGACTGTCTGGATATCTTCCCTGATGCTCACTGCGCCTCGATCCTCCTCATTCTGCTTTGAAGAGATCCGTCGAGAGGTAGCGCTCGCCGGTATCCGGGAGGATCACGACGATCACCTTCCCCTCAAACTCCGGGCGGGCGGCGACCTCGCAAGCGGCGTGGACCGCCGCGCCCGACGAGATGCCGGCGAGGATCCCCTCTTTGCGGGCGAGCAGGCGGCTCATCGCGAAGGCGTCCGCGGAGGTGACCCGGAGAACCTCGTCGACGAGATCGGTCCTGAGAACGCCCGGCACGAAACCGGCCCCGATTCCCTGGATGCGGTGCGGGCCGGCCGATCCGCCGGAGAGGACGGGAGATTCCGCCGGTTCGACGGCAATTGCCCTGAAAGAGGGTCTTCGTGCCTTGATGACCTCGGCGATTCCGGTGATCGTCCCGCCCGTCCCGACACCGGCGACGACGGCATCGACGGTCCCGTCGGTATCCCGCCAGATCTCCTCGGCCGTCGTCCGGCGGTGGACGGCGGGATTCGCCGGGTTCTCGAACTGCCGGGGCACGAAGTAGGTGTCCGGCCTCTCGGCGGCGATCCGGGCGGCACGATTGACCGCCCCCGTCATACCCTCGGCTCCGGGCGTGAGGACCACCTCGGCACCCAGTGCTGCGAGGAGTTTTCGCCGCTCCACGCTCATCGTCTCGGGCATCACCAGCACGAGCGGGTAGCCGCGGGCTGCACAGACGAACGCGAGTGCAATCCCGGTGTTGCCGCTCGTCGCCTCGACGACCGTCGTCCCCTCCCGGATCTCGCCGGTCCGTTCGGCCTCGTCGATCATCGCGACCCCGATCCGGTCTTTCACGCTCCCCATCGGGTTGAACGACTCCACCTTGGCGAGGACCGTCGCCCGAGAGTCTTTCGTCACCCGGTTCAGCCGGACGAGCGGGGTGTCCCCGATCGTCCAGGTGATATCATGGTATATCCGTCCCATCGGCATCAATCTCCTTTCCGTTACTCACGCATGTTGTGGGCCGGCCGCACTTTTAGCGTTTCCACGTCCCCGGCATCTCCCACCGCTTCCTCGAGAGCACGAACCGCCTCGATCCTCGCAGCGGTGGAGGGGCGTGCCGGCACCGCTCCACACCCGCAGGCAGGGGTGATCGATGCCTCGAATGTTCCGATCTCGCGGGCGAGCCGGATCGCATCTTCCTTGTCGAACGCGATCAGCGGCCGGTAGACCGGGATCGTCGCCGCATCGGTGAGCACCGCCAGGTTGTCGAGGGTCTGCGACGCGACCTGCCCCATCGACTCGCCGGTGACGAACCCCTTTGCCCCTTCTCTCCGGGCGATCTCGGCGGCGATCCGGTACATCCGCCGCTTGCAGAGGAGGCAGGTGTAGCGCTCCTCACCCCGTGCATCGAGCACCCGCCGTGCCCGGGCGAGATAGGCGTCCTCAACGACCAGAAGTTCGATGTCCGGCTGGTACCGGCGGAGGACCTCGATCGTGGCCTCTGTCCGGGCGAGGTTTGTCTCATCGAGATAGCCTTCGAGCCCGACATAGAGCGGGACGATCCGGCACCCGCGCTTCATCATCATGAAGGCCGCAACCGGTGAGTCGATGCCGCCGGAGACGAGCGCGACGAGCGCTCCCTCGACGCCAAGGGGGATGCCGCCGACGGCCGGGATCTTCCGGTCGAAGAGGTAGCAGGTCCCGTCCCGGATCTCGATGAAGATCTCCCGTTCCGGGTTGTCGAGATCGACGCGGAGGTGGGGGTACTCCGCCCGGACCAGATCGCCGAGCCGTTCGGCAAGATCCCGGGAGGTGAAGGGATGCTTCCCGATACGCCGGATCCGGAGGGCGAAGGTCGCCGCCTCCGCGATACCGTGACGTTCGGAGAACGCGAGGATACCCTTCGGGAGATCGTCGAGCGGCACGACGTCGCAGAGCGAGAACGAGACGATCCCGAAGACGTTCTTGAGCACCTCCGGGTCGACCTCCCCTTCGAGCCATATCCTCCCGCGCTCCCGCCGGGGCCCGGCATCAGGAAGCACCCGTTTGATGTTCCGGATAAGGGTCTTCTCCCATTCCCGGCGGACGGGCTCCGACTTGAGGAAGACCTCGGAGTAGCGCACCAGCCAGACCTGTTTCGTGTCGTTCATCGTTTCTTCCCCGCTCTGCCTTTCTTCCTGATCCGTTCGACCTCCTCGCCCCCCGGCACCCGGATCAGGAATGTCCCGTGACAGGGTTTGGTGAAGGGGAAGACGATGAAGGTATCCTCCACCCCGACGGCGATAGGCGGCACCCCGATGATATGCGTATCGAAGATCGCGTATCCCGGGTCGACGTAGTAGATCTCGCGGCACCGCTTCTCCACCGCCGCCCGGCACTCCGCAAAGGAGGCTCCCCGGAGGAGGATCTCCGGGTTCAGCTCGTCGATGCACGCCATCCGAAGACCTCGTCGATCCCTTTCTTCAGTTTTCCCGGGTTGTGGACCGCCTTCTCCACGACCATTTCACAGGGGAACTCGACCTGCGCCGCGAGCTCCCCGGCGTTCCGGCCGAAGACGACGACGACGAGACGCGCTCCCGGGAGCAGGTAGCGCATCGAGGCGGCGTACGAGATGCCGGCATCGTTATGGGCGAATACCACGCAGAGGGCGGCGTCTCTCTTCCCCTCCGCGACCTCCCCGATACAGCGGTCAAGGTCGACGGTCTTTCCGATGTAGTGCCGTTTTATGTCGGAAACCCGGAGGAGACCGATGACCGAGGGGTTTCCGGCAGTCACCACATCGTAGCCTTCTTCACCGAGCCGGCCTGCAAGATAGAGGCCGATCGCCGCCTGCACCGGGACCTCCGGGCACCCGAAGACCAGGAGGGCCTGCTCGTTTTTCTGTAATTCATTCTGGGTCATGCGCATCGTCCTATCAGCGTGCTGATGGCATCGCTCGATATGAGGCCGATCACCCGCCGATCGGCGTCGACGACGGGAAGGGCGGATATCGAACGTTCTTCCATCCTTCGAGCGGCCTCCGTGACCGGTTCGTCCGGCGCAGCGGTGACGACCGAACGGGACATGATCTCGTCGAGGCTCCCGTACCGGCAGGCGACCGCTTTTGCGATGTCCCAGGAGGTGACGATCCCGGCAAGGTCGCCCCGCTCGGCGAGGACGGGGAGGTGGTTGACGGCATTCTCGATCATGATCCTTGCAGCATCGTGAATGGATGCCCGTTCGGCGATGGTCGGGACACCCGCCTCCATGACGTCCCGGACGAGCAGGTGGTCGAGGAACGTGCCGATGAGGTAGTTCATCTGCCCGTCTTCGAGGAGGAAGGCATCGTGTCCGTAATTCGACCGGATCTCGCAGTACTGGACGTTGATGCCGTTTGCGGCCAGCGCGTTTGCGGTCTCCTCGGACTGGTAGGGGGGGTAGAGCCAGTCGGAAGAGACCGAGACGACCAGGAACGAGGCCTTCACCCCGGCAAAACCGGCAGCGAGCGAGTCCTCCACGGCGAGGTCGAAGTAGTCGAGCGCCCGGGTGATGTAGAGGTAGGAGTTGGCGTCGAACCGCCGGGTGAAAGTGTCGCCCTGATGGTGGAGGTAACTCTCGACCTGGAACTCGGTGGAGAAGCCGTAGCCGACAGTGCTGCGGCCCTGCAGGTTCCGCCCGAACTTCTCGCGCATCGCTCCGTCCGAGAGGTAGGTGATGTGCCCGATCATCCGGGCGAGACTAAGCCCCTGCACCGGGGGGCGTTCGCCCGGGTAGCCCCCACCCGCCCACGCGGGGTCGGCCATGATCGCCTGCCGCCCGACCTCGTTGAAGGCGATCTGCTGGGCGGTCGAGCGTGCGGTCGTGGCGATGGCGATCACCTTCCGGACCGCCTCCGGGTAGGCCACCGCCCACTGGAGCGCCTGCATGCCCCCCATCGAACCGCCTGCCACCGCGGCGAGGCAGTCGATCCCGAGATGCTCTATCAGTCGTTTCTGCGCCCGGACCATATCCCGGACGGTGATCACCGGGAACGCCAGAGCGTAGGGCCGGCCGGTCGCCGGGTTGACGGAGGCCGGCCCGGTCGAGCCTTTGCACCCCCCGATGACGTTTGAGCAGACGACGAAGTAGCGGTCGGTGTCGAAGGCTTTTCCGGGACCGATGACGCCGTCCCACCACCCGGGCCGGGTTTCGCCGTCGTGAAAACCAGCCGCGTGCGCATCCCCGGAGAGGGCATGGCAGATCAGGATCGCGTTGCTCTTCTCCCTGTTCAACCGACCGTAGGTCTCGTAGGCGATCGTCACCGGCGTGAGAACCGCACCGCTCTCGAGGGTGAGGGGCTCGGGGAAGGTGGCGTACTCTGTCCTCACGGTACCGACGGATCCGGGCATGTTACGCATCCCGCAGAGCCTGGTCGAGGTCTTCGATGATATCCCTGACATCCTCTATCCCGACGGAGAGGCGTATGTAGTCCGGGGTGACCCCGCACGCCGCCTGCTCCGCGGGCGTCAGCTGCTGGTGGGTGGTGCTCGCCGGGTGAATGACGAGGCTCTTTGCGTCGCCGATGTTCGCCAGGTGCGAGAAGAGCTGCAGCCGCTCGATCACCCTCTTGCTCGCATCGCACCCCCCTTTCACCCCGAACCCGACCAGAGCGCCGAAACCGTCGGGGAGGTAGTTCCGGGCGACGGCGTGGGCCGGGTTTTCGGGGAGGCCGGGGTAGTTCACCCAGGCGACCTTCGGGTGATCCCGGAGGAACCGGGCGACGCGAAGCGCGTTCTCCGAGTGGCGGGCCATCCGGAGGTGGAGCGTCTCAAGCCCCAGCAGGAGGAGGAAGGCGTTCATCGGCGAGAGGCACGCGCCCATGTCCCGGAGAACCTCGAGCCGGACCTTGTAGACGAAGGCGACGTTCCCGGAGCCGGGATAGTCGCGAAACGTCTCCCAGTATTGGAGCCCGTGGTATGAGGGATCAGGATCGGTGAACCCGGGATACTTCCCGTTATCCCAGGCGAAGTTGCCGGAATCGACGATCACCCCGCCGATGGAGGTGCCGTGACCCCCGACGAACTTGGTGGCCGAGAGGACGACGATATCGGCGCCGTGATCGATGGGACGCACCAGGCCGACCGCGGCTGTGTTGTCCACGACGAACGGCACGCCGGCCTCGTGGGCGATCGCCGCAATGGCCGCGAAATCGGGAATGTCCAGTTTGGGATTCCCGATCGACTCTGCATAGATCGCCCGGGTCTTCTCTGTTATCGCTGCCAAAAAAGCCTCCGGATCGGTCGAATCGACGAAGACCACCTTCCGCCCGAGTTTCGGGAGAGTATAGTTGAAGAGCTCGTAGGTGCCGCCGTAGAGGTTGTCGGCGGCGACGATCTCGTCGCCCGGGCGGGTGATGGTGAGGAGGGCGTTCGAGATCGCCGCCATGCCTGAGGCAACCGCGAGCGCCCCGGTCCCTCCTTCGATGGCGGCCATCCGCTGCTCGAAGACGTCCGTGGTGGGATTCATCAGCCGCGTGTAGATGTTCCCGGGTTCTTTGAGTGCAAAGAGGTTCGCTGCGTGCTCCGTGTCATGGAAGACGTAGGAGGTCGTCTGGTAGATCGGTACTGCCCGGGCTCCCGTCGCCGGATCCGGCGACTGCCCGGCGTGGAGGGCGAGCGTGCCCGGCCGATAGTGGTGCGTGCTCATGCTTATTCTGTCCTTGTTGTAAGATCATACTTCGCGGCGATTTCCTGGAAGGCCTCCGTCAGGTACCGGATCTTCTTCCATGAGAGGCCGAAGGTGTTCAGCTTCCAGGTCCGGGTGGCGCCGGCAAACTCCCCGGCGATCCCGCGTCCCGAGAGCTCGTCGGAGAGGAAGAAGCCCCGCCGCTTGTGGGTCGCGGCGACTGCATCGAAACTCCCGGTGGTGTCCACCTTGGTGAGGGTGTGCTTCCGCGGGTACTCGGAGAGGACCTTCGTCCCCTCGATGGCAAGGAGGCCGTCGATGAAGTGGTTGGACTTCCTCACCTCCTCGTCCCAGTGGAGGGTCCGCTCCCGGACGGTCGGGAACGAGGCGATCATGGCGATGAGGTTCGCCCCCATCAGGGTGCAGCCGAGCATCTCCACCTCCTTGATCCCGAACTTCCGGTGGGTGAGGTCTCCGGTCATCGTCGTCGTCCGAAAGACCCGCGGCGCCCATTCGGCGGTGGCGGCGAGGACCCCGGAGGGAGCGGGGGAGGCCATGCTCTTGTGCCCGGAGCCGACGACGAAATCGGCCCCGATCGCTTTGCCGTCGACGGGCATGGTCCCGACCGTGTAGGCGCCGTTGAGGAGGAACGGGATGTCGTACTGGTGAGCGACCTTCGCGATGCCGGCGACGTCGTGGACGTTCCCGAATTGGTAGTCGACGTGGTCCATCATGGCGAGCGCCGGCGTCCTCCCGGTCTCACGCCGGACGTCCTCGATCCTTGCGGCGACGGCGTCGGGGGCGACGAGGTTCTGCTTCGAGACCGGGACCTCCTTCACCACGCCGCCCGCCCCTTCGACGGCCAGGAACTCCGTGTAGTGGGCGAGAGCCGAGACGATGACCGGGTCGCCCTTCTCCACGAGCGTGGAGGCGACCGCCTGGAACCCCCGGCGGGCGCCGGGAACGACGCGGACCACGTCCATATTCAGGAACCGGGCGAGATCCTCGTGAAACGCCGCGATGGGGGGCTTTGTGATCTTATCGAGACGGAAGGGTTTCCGGCAGGCGTCGCAGGTGGAGTAGCCGTCGCCGTAGGCGATGAGCGCCTTCCTGGCCTCGAGGGTCAGGCGGCCGGCGGCCTGGATGGGCTGGATGTTGATGTACGCCTCTTCCCGGTTCCGGATATCGAGGCTGCCGGCGATCTTCGTGACCGCAGGGGCCCCGGTCCCCGCTTCCAGGTCGTCGAGGATGGCCCGGACCCGGGCGACACCCTCGCGGATGGCCTGCTCCTCGTCGGGCTCGGGACCGGTCGGGAGCGCCTCCCGGAGCACTTCACGGATGTCCTCGAGCGCAAAGAGCGCTTCGAACGTCTTCTGAACCTGTTCTTTCATGGGGATACCTCAAGCCGAGGCCCGGAGTCGAACCGGGATGGAGCTGATCTGCAGTCAACCGCGTAGCCGTTCCGCCACCTCGGCAGGATGTGGGATTAACAATTGTTAATTCCACCCATCATAGATAACAATTGTGAATATTTATACCTTAGGGTCACGCCATGCGCCGACGAGGACGGAAACGCAGTGCCCTCCCCCGGGGAGGGGAGTAAAGAGGCAGGCCAGACCCCGATGTACCGGCCAAAGATGAACGCGCAGGTCAGAAGGCCAGGTGGACGAGCCCCATCGTCGCCGCCATGACCACGATGACCGCAATTATCCATCCGGCGAGCATGCAGAGGAGAGAGGTGCTCCTCGGGTACTGGAAGAGCCACGCGACGACAGGGGCCCCGTAGAGAGCGATCCCGGGGATCCATATGACCGGGACGAGCATCAGGGCACCGTAACGCTTCAAGGATTCAATTCTCCCGGTCTTTGCGTCGATATTCCGGAGAAGCCCCTGGATAAATCGAGAGCGCTCGGCGAAGAGGTCGCAGAGTTCAAGGATGCCGAGCATGACGGCGGCCGCCACCGATGTCAGGAAGACGAGGACGACCGCAGGGTGGAGCCCGAACCCCAGGCCGACGACGGCTGCGGCCGCCTGGAGGAGGAGGGTCGATGCGATGAGGGCGAAGACCGCCGGCGGAGGTATGCCGAAGGCGAGGCCGAGGAGGAGCGGGACCGCCAGGAGTAAGAGGAGCACGAACGCGGCGGCTCGCACGATCTGCATCCGGCAGGTGCCCGGAGAGAGCGCCCGCTCACATGCCTCGATGGCAGCAACCCGGCTCATGGCTCTCTCTGTGGCACCCGGGGTAGATGAACCTGTGCACCTCCAGATCGTTGCGTGGTGTAAAGAGCCAGGTTTTTATGTCGGGCGGACCTACACCCACGTTTATGAGCGAGACAGAAGGTCGCTTCGAGCGGGGGCGATGGGTCGTTGATCCTGCCCCCGTACCGGAGAAGGAGCCGGCACCGGCAGCCCCTACCGTTGATGAGCATGTGCACGAGGCATCCAGCTCGGTCCGGAAGGCGGTCAATGATGTGATGAACGCGGGCCACCACCTCCTGGGGACGCCCGAAGGACACGAACGTATCGAGCAGGCGGCACGGAAGGCCGGGGAAGACCTGGAGCGGGCGGTCAACTCCTGGGCGGAGTCCGCACGGCAGGCCTTAGGGAGACGGTGAGGGGCCCGAGAGATACCCCGTGACGCGGGCGACTACCTCGGGGTTTCTTGGCAACATGGTGTGGCAGTAGTGCTCCGGGTGCCGGGCCAGGTTCCCGGGGTCTGCCGGGAGCACGTCCACCCCTGCCCCGGGGAGGTATGAGTCGATGTGGGGGACGATGCCGTCACCGGCGTACGTCGTCCGCCACCCTCCGTCCGGGGCGATCTCCCAGGTTCTGCCGCCGAAGGCCGGGAAGAATGCCGGGGTTCCGGTGAGGTTCGCGGCGAGGACTATCTGGTAGGCGATATCGGCGCGGGTCCCGGCGTCCCGGAGCGCCGCAACGGTCCTGCTCCCGGGCCGAAACTCCTGGACGATGGTATCCTCCCCGGGGTCGTAGTCCTCCGGCACGAAGACCCCTGCGAGGCGCCGGATAACCTCCGGGCCACGTTCGGGGTCGTTGAAGAGCTCGGCCATGGCCGAGCCGTTGTTCGGCGGGCCGATCCCGACCAGGAGCCGGACCTGCTCCTCCCGGTCGTCGCCGTCGAGGACTTCGAGGAGGTACCGGGCGATACACGTCCCCATTGAGTGGCAGACGACATCGACCGGGCCGTCGTACCCGGTCTCCTCCCGTTTTGCGTGGATGTAGTCCTGGAGAGCGAGGGCGATCGCCTCCGTCCCGGCGCTCTGCATCGCCGTGTGGTCGAACCTCCAGAAGGGGACCGCGGCCTCGGTGAGCCCCGGGGTGAGACGGTTCCAGATGCCGGGATGGCTTCGCCACCCGTGGACCAGGACGGCCGGGCATCTGTGGTTCGTCAGGATGGTACCACGCCTCCCCGCGGCAAGCAACGGTTCATTCATCGTATATCTGATCCTTGCTGTGATGTAGGTTTCGGCGGCTATCCTACTACCATCTTGTTTGCCTTCAGGAAGAAGCCCGGCGGCATCGGGCGGTCGAGTTTCCAGGTGATGCTCATCGGCCGGCTCCCCTCGTGGGAGAGGTACCGGGCGGTCCCGAGGAAGAGATACGGTTGCGTGACGCCGTCGACCCTGTTGTACTCACGGACGAAGAGGAGGATCTTGTTCCCCTGCTGTTCGTGCTTGATGTAGCGCTGACCGGTCGACGAAGACGCCGATGTGGTGCTCTGCGACTGCCAGTGGAACAGTTCCTCGTTGACCGCGTAGTCTTTGTACATTGTTGTGGGTGAGTAGTGTTCCTCGGTCTTATTCAGGGTGATCAGGAGTACATCGGCCTTCTTATCCTCAAGGTATACGACCCCTTCCCGGCTTCCCCCTGCTGGTCTCCGGGCCAGGGTGTAGTGGCCGAGTGCTGCAAAAGCCTGGGCCCGGGTGTAGACGGCATGGAGTTCGAGGGCGTTCTCGAAACCGAGGTCGACAGATACTGGAAGAAACCCGAGGTGTGCCTCATTATACTCCAGGAGATCACAGATCTCATGCAGGATCTCGTCATGTGCGAAGATCTCCGGGAAGATATCCCTGATATCCGCACTTTCGTCATGGAGGGGCAGATCGTTGAGCGAATAATAGAAGAGTGCGAGCACGCTCTTTTCGCGGTCTGATAGGGCTGTCACCGAGTAATGAGAGGGCCTGGATAGCACCGCCCTGATGAGGCGAATCGCCTCCGGCGAGTTCAGAGTCGTCAGCCGGATCGCGGCAATCTTCGAGAAGAGTTGCTCATCCACGTAGATTTCAGGGTATATGCCCGCCTCTGCGGCCAGCGAACAGAACGTACCCTTCCGGTAAACGTCGAGAGGCTGCAGGCTGTAGCGTTGAAGGAATTTCCGGAAACTGATAGGTTCGCCGGTGTCCGCCTCAAATGACCGAATGTTCCGGATAAGCGCTTTTTTGTCCGTTCTGTTTGCCTTGATGTTTTCAAGAACCTTCTCCCGCGCCACTTTCTCCAGATGGATGTAACAGCCTCTGGGGAGCGAGTATGAGTCCTGAGAGACCTGGTCCACCAGGGTTCTTCCGCCCGAGGAGAGGAGCGCTGCAATCCTCTCCCCGAACCGGAAGTTTTTGTTGTGGTTCCCGACGAAGTCGAGGACCGTGAGGCACTCTTTCCCGTCCGAGAGGCGGAGGCCCCGCCCGAGCTGCTGGACAAACACCGTGAGACTCTCGGTGGGGCGCAGGAAGAGAATGGTGTTCACCTCCGGGATATCGACGCCCTCGTTGTAGAGGTCGACTACGAAGATGAAGTGAATCTTCCGGGCGACGAGGTCTTTCTGGATGAAGGAACGAAGTTCCCGCGGACTTCCGGCGTGGAGGCAGGCCGCCGGGACACCCGCCTCCTGAAACGATGCAGCCATATATTCGGCATGTTCCACGGAGGCGCAGAACCCGAGCCCGATGACCTCGTCAAGGTCGGTCGTGTAGTCCCGCACGGCCCTGGAGATCAGGTCCGCACGCTCCCGGTTCCCGGTGTAGAGCCGGGAGAGTTCGGCAGGATCGTAGGCGCCCCGCCTCCACGGCACGCCATCCAGGTCGACGACATCAGTGACGCCGAAGTAGTGGAACGGAGCAAGCAGTTTCCGGTTGATCGCTTCAGGGAGCCGGATCTCGGCAGAAACCCTTCCGTTGAAGTACCCGAGAATGTCAAGGTTGTCCATCCGTTCCGGCGTTGCGGTGAGGCCGAGGAGAACCTTCGGGGTGTAGTGGGTGAGCAGCCTCTGATACGAAGGGGCAGCGGCATGGTGAAACTCGTCGACCACGATCATATCATAGTAGTCCGGGGAGGTGATACCCGGAAGGTTTCTGCTGTTGAAACTCTGGATTGAGGTGAAGAGATGATCGAACTGCGCAGGCTCGCTCCCGCCGACCAGAAGATCCCCGAAGTTCTGGTCTTTAAGAACTCCCCGGAAGACCTGGAGGCTCTGTTTAAGGATCTCCTCGCGATGGGCGACGAAGAGCAGCCGTGGGT
>Ga0265294_10000829_pt1 | contig 42024 bp, 41 predicted proteins | sample MunlanPumphouse3_FD_192504 | JGI IMG/M metagenome (GOLD analysis project Ga0265294, IMG submission 192504) | Groundwater microbial communities from a municipal landfill in Southern Ontario, Canada - Pumphouse #3 | ecosystem: Environmental > Aquatic > Deep subsurface > Groundwater | place... | reverse complement strand
TCCGGACGTTCCGTCCGTCGCCACTCGAAGACCTTCGGTCTTCTCAAGCTCCGGACGTTCCGTCCGTCGCTCTCGGAAAGGTATATATCCGGACGAATAGTATGCGGGCAGCGTATGTGGGTACGGGAGAAGACATTCGCGGTTCTGCTTGTTCTCTCGCTCGTCATGAACGTCTTCCTCCTTGCAGTCGTCCTCTGCCCGGTCGACGACCGCTCTCCGGCTGTCCCCGGATCCGGGGAGGTGACTGCCGCTCCTGCCGCAACAGCGGCTCCTCTCCCCGTAGAGAGGACGACCGGGACCGGCACGGCCTCGATGCAGGCGCCGGTCATTCTCCAGAAGATCGAGGTCGATCAGGGCAACCTGTTTCTCTTCAGGGAAGTGACTGAAGAGGGAGCGATGGTGAACGTCTCGGTCGAGGTCGTGCCCGGGAAAGGGAGGGTGCTTGTCCAGACGACGCCCCGGATGGGGATTGTCTTTCAAGATGCCGCGAACCTTGCGGTCACCCTCGCCGCCGACCACTCCCGTGCAGACCTTGCGGCGAGCGACATCATCTTCAGCATCCAGGGCCCGGAAGATGTCTCCGAGATTGACGGCCCCAGCGCGGGAGCGCTGATGACCGCACTCCTCCTCTCGGTCCTGGAGGGTTTTTCGCTCAACGAGAGCGTGACCGTGACGGGGACCATCGATGAGGACGGAAAGATCGGTCCGGTCGGCGGGATCCTCGAGAAGGCCGAGGCCGCTGCAGCGAGCGGAAAGGCCCTCCTGATCCTCTCAAGCGAGAACGACCAGGTTGTCGACCGCCGGGAGGAACCCCGAACGCTCGGCGGGCTGAGGATAACACGACAGCGCCCGGTTGTCGTGGACGCGAAAGAATACCTAGAGGAGAACACCGGTATCCGGGTGGGGTACGTGGATACTCTCGACGACCTGCTCGCCTACGTCCGTGCTCCCGCCACGGCGTCCTGACCGCTTCACGGCCGATACTTCTCTCGCACCCGATCCGGCAGCCCGGCGACGCCGACCGGGTCCCCGAACCGCCCGTCGCTCCCGATCGACGGCAATAACTCTCAGAAGCGCGAAACATCCGGTGATGAAACCCCGTTACCTGCTTGTTCTCCTCCTTGCCGTCGCCGTTGCCGGATGGCTCTTCTTCCTCCTCCCGGCCGGCGACGGGGACCCGTCAGCCGACCTCGTGGTGATCTTCACGTCGGACCTGCACGGCCAGGTGGAGCCGTACCAAAATGAGACCGGGTGCATGGTCGGTGGGATCGCCCGGATCGCCACGATATCGAGGGCGTTCGGGGCTGCCGCCGACGATGCGCTCCTCCTCTCGGCAGGCGACGACCTCACCGGGACGATGTACAGCACGTTCGGGGGCGAGCCCGAACTGCGGGCGATGACCCTCGCCGGCTACGACGCCGCCTGCCCCGGCAATCACGAGTTCGATTACGGCGCCCCCACCTACTGGAACGCGACCGATCATGCCGGGTTCCCGATCGTCTGCGCAAACCTGATCCCCTCCGGGGGCAGGGCAGTGCGGCCCTCGGCGATCCTAGATGCCGGCGGGGTGAAGGTGGGGGTCTTCGGGCTGATGACGCCCGACCTCGCCCGGGTCTCCCGGCCCGGCGACGGGGTCCGGGTCGATCCCGACCTTGCGGGGGTTGCCGCACGGACGGCGGCGGACCTCCGGGCAGAGGGAGCGGCGGTCGTGATCGCCCTCACCCACACGGGGGTGGAACTCGACCGCGAGGTCGCCCGGTCGGTTGCGGGCATCGACCTGATCGTCGGCGGGCATGACCACATCTACGCAAACGAGACGGTCGAAGGCCCCGGCGGCTGGAAGACCGTCATCGTCAGCGACGGAATGCGGGGAGAGCGGGTCGGGGTGCTCCGGTTCACCTGCACCGGGACGGGGATCACGGACCCGTCATGGGAATGGGTCTTCCTCGACGAGACCGTCCCCGCGGACCCGGCGGTGGATGCGCTCCTCGCCCCCTACCTCCCGGAGCACCGGGCGGCCGTCAACGGGACCGCGGGGGTGCTTGCAGCGCCGCTCGACCTCCGGAGGAGCGCGGTGCGGGGCGGCGAGGCGGCCGCGGGCAACCTGGTCGCCGACGCCTGGCGGGCGGCGCTCCCCGGGGCGGATATCGCGCTCGTGAACGGCGGCGGCATCCGTGGGGATACCGTCATCCCGGCCGGTCCGCTCTCCCGCGATGACGTGGAGACGATCCTCCCCTTCCAGAACAGGCTTGTCGCCGTCAACCTGACCGGCGGGCAGATCCGGCAGGCACTGGAGATCTCCGCCGCCGCCCTCTCGGAGGAGATGAGCGGGGTCGCCTCTGGCGGGTTCCTGCAGGTGAGCGGTCTTGCCTTCACCATCGACGCGGGTGCGACGCCGTATACCGCGACCTACGACCCTGACGGCACGCCGCACGTCGTCCACCCCGGCAGCCGCGTCAGGGACGTCTCCGTGACCTCCAGCGGCACGGTGGCGCCCCTCCGGGACGGCCGCACCTACCGGGTGGTGACGAGCGAGTTTGTCGCCGGCGGCGGGGACGGTTACGCTCTCTTCGAAGGGGGGGACGTGGCCGCGCTGGGCGTCTATGACATCGACCCCGTCATCGAGTACCTGCGCGTGAACGTGCCTGCAGCCCCGGCGGTCGAGGGAAGGATCACGGTCGTCAACGCGACGTGACGGAGAGGGAGTTTGTCCCAAAACACCTTTGCCGGGAGGGGGACACCCCTTCGCGCCTGACAGTGCTCAAGCTCCCTCCGGTCGCACCTCCCCGGACCCTCACTCGAAACGCTTCGAGTTTCTCAAGCTCCTGCCCGGGACGGCAGGATCTCCCCGCGTGGCGATATGCGATGGACGGGACGTCCGGAGCAGAAGCACCAAAGAACGACGTTCCGGCAGGAACGACTGTCCGCAGGACAGGAGTTTGAGCACCGCAGGTGCGAAGGTGCGACTCCCTATGGAAAGCCATTTCACCCTTCTAGCCCAAGATCCGGTTCAGATGGCAGATCCCGTAGATACAAGTGTTTCAATCTGGGTATACCGGTGGTTCATAGATCCTTTTGGGACAACCTCAGGATATGTTTGCCCGGGTTCGACCTCGCCCCGGCCGAATCCACGTTCGTCCCGACCCCTGCTCCGGGACCCGTCCCGGCAAACGGCACTTACGTCAACCCCCCTGTACGAAGGATTTCCGTGCCGGCGTCGGGGCGGAGTGGGTCTCGACAGAGAAGATCTCCCTTGACGACGTTGCGGCATACGAACCGGTCTTCTCCGTCCCCATCGTCAGGGAAGACCGGTACACATCGTCGGTCGCTACGTCATCAGGGAAGACCGGATCAACTCGGTCATGCACACGGTCTTTTCCGTGCAGTGAACTATCCCCCTTATGCAGGGGCTCTTCCTGCTCTGCCCCTTCGATCCCGCAGAGATAAAAATGGGTGGTGTGGTTATTCTGGGTTAGAGGTGATGTGTTCGGTAGGATGTTTTATTGGAGGTTCTCCGTCACTCGATCTCCTCCGCCGAGATCTCATTGAGAGCCGGCGAGAGGGTCGCTTCGGGAGAGATATCGAAGTAGGGTTCGATAACTGAGTCGTTCTCACAGTCGTGATACTGCTTTCCTTCGCTCCTGGTCCTCATCCAGAGACGAATCTGCTGGAGTAACGTCACGTGGTTCAATCCTTTCGTCCGCAGCGGGTCTGTTCCCACTGTGACATGCAGCCATTCTGATCTCCAGAGAATAAATCCATTGTGATACGATATTTTGCTGTTAGGGTCCGAAATTTCTGGTAAATCGCAAAAACGTTGGGTTTTAGGTGGTATTCGTGCCAGTTCCGCCCGGGCCCCATTTACGTTCGCCGGAAGATACCGTCGAGTTTCCTCTTATCGAACGCCACCACCGTCGGCCTCCCATGCGGGCAGGTCCAGGGAGTCTTCGTCCGGGCGAGCTGCGCGAGGAGGCGCTTCTGCTGGTCGTGCGTGAGGAGGGCGCCGGCCTTCACCGCGCCCCTGCAGGCGACGATACAGGTGACCGCCTCACGCCGGCCCGGAGCGGTGCGCGACTCGCCGTTCAGGATCTCGGCGATCGTCTCCCTGACGCCCTCGGGGTCTTCGACTGCGCCGAGGGCGGCAGGCACCGCCCGGACGGCGAAGGTGTCCCGGCCGAACTCCTCCACCACGAACCCTTCGCCGGCAAGGAGCCCCGTTGCGTCCCGGAGTGCGGCAGACTCTTTCGGGGGGAGCGAGAGAACGACGGGCACGATCAGTTCCTGCGACCCGGCTCCGGCATCGCGCAGCTCCGTGACCTGGTCGTAGAGAATGCGCTCGTGGGCCGCGTGCTGGTCGACGAGGTAGAGGGTGCCGTCGGTCCCTTCCGCCACGATGTAAGTCGCCGCCACCTGCCCGACCGGCTCCATGGCCGGGAGGAGGTTCTCCGCACCCTCGCCCTCCGTCCGACGGAGCTGCCTATCGGAGAGGGTGAGTTCCCGGTGCCCCGCCGTGTAGGACGATGCGGTCTCGCCGACTGCCGGTGCCGGTCCAGGCGGGAGAATCTGCTGCTGTACCGGCTCGGCCGCCGCCTCGCGGACGAGATCGTGCCCGGCGAGCGCCTCTCCTACCGCGGCCGCAATCGCCGCGAGGATCTCCCGCTCCCGGGAGAGGCGGACCTCCCGTTTCGCCGGGTGGACATTGACGTCCACGAGGCCGGTGTCGATCGAGAGGTCAATGAACGTCACCGGGTAGCGGTCCTTTGGGAGGAGGGTGCCGTAGCCCTCCCGGACGGCGGCGGCGATCTGCCGGGAGGTGATGCTCCTGCCGTTGATGCTGATAACGACTTGCGAGGGGTTCCCCCTGCTCTCCGACGGGCGGGAGATGTAGCCGCGGATAGCGAGGAAGGGGAGCTTCCCCTCGACCGGGACGAGGGCCCGGGCAAGATCCGCACCGTAGAGGCCCGCGACAGCGTTCAGAACTCCTCCCGACCGCTGGGTCGCCATCCGTTCCTTCCCGTTATGCACCACCCGGAAGGCGACCTCGCCGTGCGCGAGGGCCAGGTTCTCCACAACGGTGTAGATGTGGGCGAGCTCGGTGTTCCTGCTTTTGAGGAACTTCCGGCGGGCGGGGGTGTTGTAGAAGAGGCGTTCCACGGCGACCGTCGTCCCTTCCGGCGCACCCACCTCACTCTTCTCCACGACCTCGCCGCCCCTGACGACGATCCGTGTCCCGGCGAGTGCCGCGCCCCCCCGGGGACGGGTGACCAGGGTCACCTCCGCGACGGCGGCGATGCTTGCAAGCGCCTCCCCCCGGAACCCCAGGGTGTGGATGGCGGAGAGGTCGGCGATATCCCGGATCTTGCTCGTCGCGTGGGGATGAAACGCAAGGACCGCCTCCTCCGGCGTCATGCCCTCGCCGTTGTCGGTCACCCGGATCTTCGTGACCCCGGCCATGTCCGAGGCAACGTCGATGAGGATGCTTGTTGCGCCCGCATCGATCGCGTTCTCGAGGAGTTCCTTTGCCACCGACGCGGGTCGTTCCACGACCTCGCCGGCGGCGATCTGATTCACCGTATCGGGGTCGAGGACCTCTATCTTCGTCATCGTCCTCCATCCTCCCCGTTTGCAAGCCGCTTCAACCGGCACAGGGTGTTCAATGCCTCGATCGGCGTCATCTCGTCGGGGTTCAAGGCCGCAAGTTCCCTGACCGCCGGGTTCTCCTCCATGATTCCCTCGCCGGGATCGACGAGGAGCATCTGGGTGTAGCGGGGGGCCCGTGGCCCGCCGGAGTTCTCCCGCACCGATGCCTCCTTCAAGAGCGTCATCGCCCGGTCGGTCACCTTCTTCGGGATGCCGGCAAGGTGCGCCACGTGGACGCCGTAACTCTTGTCGGTCGCGCCGGGGATGATCTTCCGGAGGAAAACGACGTCCTCTCCCGTATCCTTCACGGCGAAGTGGAAGTTCTTCACCCGTTTGAGCGACCCCTCGAGGTCGATCAGATCGTGGAAATGAGTCGCAAAGAGAGTCCGGGGCCCGGAAACTGCTTTCCCATGCAGGAACTCCACCACCGCCCGGGCGATCGCGCACCCGTCGAGCGTGCTCGTCCCCCGGCCGATCTCGTCGAGGATCACGAGGCTCTGCGGCGTCGCGTTGTTTAAGATGTTTGCAAGTTCCAGCATCTCCACCATGAACGTCGACTGTCCCGAGGCAAGGTCGTCGAACGCCCCCACCCGGGTGAAGACCCGGTCGACGACCCCCACCGTCGCGTGACGGGCCGGGACGAAACTCCCCATCTGGGCCATGATGCAGCAGAGCGCCACCGCCCGCATGTAGGTTGACTTCCCTGCCATGTTCGCCCCGGTGATGATCGTGATCTGGTCGCCGGCGGAATCAAGGTCGGTGTCGTTGGGGACAAACGGCACCGGGAGGTGCCGCTCAACCACCGGGTGGCGCCCGTCCCTGATGATGGTCCGGCCGCTCTCCTCGATCACCGGGCGGGAGTAACTGTAGCGGGCCGCGACCTCGGCGAGGGCCGCATACACGTCGAGCAGCCCCACCGCCCGTGCGGTCGCCTGGAGACCGGGGACGTCCGCCGCGAGCGTCCGGATGAGTTCGGCGTAGATCTCCGCTTCGAGCGCGCCGAGCCGTTCTTCCGCGGTCGCGATCATCGCCTCCTTCTCCTTGAGGTCGGGTATCGTGTAGCGCTCGCCGTTCGCGGTCGTCTGCCGGCGCTCGTACTCCGGCGGAACCAGGTGCAGGTTCGGTCTCGTCACCTCGATGTAGTAGCCGAAGACCCGGTTGTAGCCGACCTTGAGCGACTTGATACCGGTCCTCTCCCGCTCCTGCTGCTGGAACTCCACGATCCAGTCCTTCCCGGACGTCGCAAGGTGCCGTAGTTCGTCGAGTTTCCCGTTGAACCCTTCCCTGATCATCCCGCCGGCCACCGCGCGCGCCGGGGGCTCGTCCACGATCGCCCGTCCGACGAGTTCCCTGACGGAGGCATGGTCGCTCATCGCGTCGAGGGCCTCATGGACGAGCTCCGGCACTTCGCCGGAAAAAAGCGCCTTTACATCCGGGATCGCTTCGAGGGACTCCTGGAGTGTCGCAAGGTCCCGTGGGCCGGCATTCCCGTAGGCGATCCTTCCTGCGATCCGCTCGATGTCGGCGAAGGCGCCGAGGGTTGCGCGAAGTGTCTGCCGGTCGAGCGCGTGATCAACGAGCCATTCCACCGCATCAAGCCTCCCCTCGATCGCCTCCTTCTCGATCAACGGGCTGATCAGGAACGAGCGCATCGTCCGGCTCCCCATCGATGTCGCCGTGACGTCGAGCGCGGCAAGAAGCGTGTTCCCGTCGCCAACGCCCTGGATGCCCGTCGTGATCTCGAGGTTTCTCAATGTGATCGCGTCGAGCACCATGTTCCCCGACGGGATCCGGGTCGAAAGCCCCGTGATGTGGGAGAGGGATGAGTGCTGGGTCTCCTGGGCGTAGCGCAGCGCCGCTCCGGCCGCGGCGACCGCTCCCGTCATCCCGGCACACCCGTAACCGTCGAGCGTCGCCGTCCCGAACTGCTCGCAGAGGCGCTCGTACGCCGTGTCGAAGTCAAAGGCGTCGTCGCGGTAACGGCTCACCGTCACCCCGAGCCCCTCAAGCCGGCCGGGGAGCGCGTTCGCCAGGCTCTCCGGGACGATTGCTTCGGACGGGCGGTACCTGGCCGTCTCCGAGACGATATCAGCGTAGTCACGCTCGGCGCTCCCGGAAGAGACGAAGAACTCGCCGGTGGAGACATCCAGGAACGCGAGACCGAAGATCTCTTTCCGGTCGGGGGCGACTGCCATCAGGTAATGGGCCCCCGCGGAGCCGAGCATCGATGAATCGATGAGCGTCCCGGGGGTGATCACCCTCGTGACCTCCCGTTTCACCACGCCTTTTGCAGTCTTTGGGTCCTCCACCTGGTCGCAGATCACCACCTTGTAGCCCTTGCCCACCAGGCGGGCGATGTAGCCGTCGGCAGCGTGGTGGGGGACCCCTGCAAGCGGCATACGGTCGCCGTTCTTATCCTTGCCCCGGGCTGTCAGGGTGATATCGAGTTCCCGGGCTACCACGCCGGCGTCCTCCCCGAACGTCTCGTAAAAGTCCCCCATCCGGAAGAAGAGGACGGCGTCGGGGTACCGGGCCTTCACTGAGTAATACTGTCGCATTGCCGGGGTCGGTCCGTCGGTCATCGCATCTCCGTATAGAATTCGCATGGAGTCACATAAGGGTACTGCCCCGGAAAACCGGCGGAGAATGCTCCGATTCCCCACCCGGCCGGGGTGGTTCCTGCCAAACTAGATACGTCCGAAACGCATACAGGGTACACGATAATTTATGGCGGCGACGATCGCAGAGAAGATCTTCTCGATGAAGTGCGGCAGCACTGTCCGCGCGGGCGACGTGGTGATGGCGCCGGTGGATGCGGCGATGATCCACGACATCACCGGCCCGCTTGCGGTTCGGGTCTTTGGTGAGATGGGTGGAGAGCACGTATTCGATCCGGAACGGATTATTATGCTCTTCGACCACCAGGTGCCTGCCGACTCGATACCGGCTGCCGAGAACCACGTCTTCATGCGGCAGTTCGCAGAGGAGCAGGAAATCCACAACTACGACCTCCTCGAGGGCGTCTGCCACCAGGTTGTCATGGAGAAGGGGCGGGCGGCGCCGGGCGAGATCATCGTCGGGACCGACTCGCATACCTGCACCTACGGTGCGGCGGGCGCGTTTGCGACCGGGATCGGCTCGACCGATATGGGGTTCGTCCTGAAGTTCGGGGCGCTCTACTTCCGGGTGCCGGAGAGCATTCTCATCGAGGTGAATGGGACGTTCGGCCGGAGGGTCGGTCCGAAGGACCTGATCCTCTCGCTTGCCGGGGATATCGGCGCCGACGGCGCGACTTACATGGCGCTCGAGTTCGCCGGCCGGACGATGGAGAAGATGAACATGGCCGGCCGGATGACCTGCGCGAACATGGTGATCGAGATGGGAGCGAAGGCCGGGATCGTCCGGCCCGACGCGGCCACCTGGGACTACGTCGCCGCCCGCCGCGCGATCGAGCCCTTCGACCTTGCGGGCGATCCGGACGCAGCCTACCGGGACCGCCGGCACTACGACGTCACCGACCTCGCACCTCAGGTCGCCGTCCCCCACAACGTCGACAACGTCGTGGACGTCACGAAGGTCGCCGGGACGAAGGTCGACCAGGTCTTTATCGGTTCCTGCACGAACGGGCGCTACGAGGACCTTTTCGAGGCGGCCGAGGTGATGGGGAGCGCTGACCGCTTCGCCTCCGGTGTAAGGGTGATCGTCATCCCGGCCTCGCGGACGGAGTACCTCAAGGCCCTCCGGGCCGGGCTCATCGAGCGGTTCGTCGAGGCCGGAGCCCTTGTGGAGGCGCCGTGTTGCGGCCCGTGCATGGGCGGGGCGTTCGGGCTCCTCGCCCCCGGCGAGGTCTCGCTCTCGACCTCGAACCGGAACTTCCGGGGGAGGCAGGGGAGCACCCAGGCCCGGGTCTACCTCGCCTCGCCGGCGACGGCAGCGGCAAGCGCCCTCTACGGCGAGATCACCGACCCGAGGGAGGTGTGAACCATGCGAGTCTGGAAGTTCGGCGACGATATCGATACGGACGCGATCATACCGGGGAGGTTCCTCACGATCTACGACCCGGCGGAGCTCGCGAAGCACGCGTTCGAGGGGACGCGAGACGAGTTTGCGAAGGGGGCCTGGGAGGGCGACGTCGTGGTGGGGGGCACCAACTTCGGGTGCGGCTCCTCCCGGGAGCACGCACCGCTTGCGCTCCTCGGCGCCGGGGTGAGGGTCGTGGTCGCGAAGTCCTTTGCGCGGATCTTCTACCGGAATGCCGTCAACACGGGGCTCCTGCCCCTGGTCTGCCCGGAGGCGGATGCCATAAAAGACGGGGAGACCGTGAGGGTGGACCTCGCCGGCGGCTATATCGAGGCGGACGGCAGAAGGCTCCCTGTCGAGCCGGTGCCCGGGTTCATGAAGGAGATCGTCGATTCCGGCGGCCTCGTGGCCTACGCGAAGAACCTGGATGAGGTGAAGACATGCAGCACAGAGTAGCAGCAATCGGCGGGGACGGGATCGGCCCCGAGATCGTGGCGGCGGGGAGAGAGGTCCTCGATGCCGCGGGCGAGCGCTACGGTTTTGACATCGCGTGGACCGAGTTCGATATCGGTGCGGAGCGCTACCTTGCAACCGGCGACCTTCTCACCGAAGAGGATATCCGGGAGCTCTCGAAGTTCAACGCGATCTACTTCGGGGCCATCGGCGACGACCGGGTGAAGCCGGGGATCCTGGAGAAGGGCATCCTACTTGCGATCCGGTTTCATTTCGACCAGTTCATCAATCTCAGACCGATCAAACTCCTGGACGGCGTCGAAACACCGCTCGCGAACAAGGGGCCGGAGGATATCGACTTCGTCGTCGTCCGGGAGAACACCGAGGATTTCTATGTCGGTATCGGCTCAAGGTTCAGGGGTGAGCGCGAGTCAAAGACCCTGGAGGTCGTCCGCGACATCTACAATGTCAAATTCGGGCTCGACGTCGAGACCGACGCCGACGAGCTCGCCTACCAGATCGGCATCGTCACCCGGCCGGGCGCGGAGCGGGCGATCCGCTACGCTTTCGACCTCGCGGAGCGGAGGGGCAGGAAGGTCACGTCAGTCGACAAGGCCAACGTCCTCTCCGACGTCTACGGCCTCTGGCGGGACGTATTTTCTGATGTCGCCACCAGCTACCCGGACGTCCGGACGGAGTTCAACTTCGTCGACGCAGTCACGATGTGGTTCGTCAAGAACCCCGAGTGGTTCGACGTCGTCGTCACGCCGAACATGTTCGGCGATATCATCACCGACCTCGGCGCCATGATCCAGGGCGGGCTTGGGCTCGCCCCCGGCGGGAACATCAACCCCGCGGGCACATCGATGTTCGAGCCGATCCACGGCTCCGCTCCGAAATACCGGGGCCTCGACGTCGCAAACCCGCTTGCAACCGTCTGGGCGGGCTCGATGCTCCTCGACCACATCGGCGAGCATGAGGCCGCGGCGGCCGTGCTCCGGGCGATCGAGCGGAGCATCCTTGACGGGTTCGTCACCCATGATATGGGCGGCGCGAGGAAGACGAGCGAGGTCGGGCGGTATCTTGCATCGCTCGTAAAGACGGTGTAGGGCGAGAGCCCCCTCTTATTTTTCCGGAAAAGACCGTCTTTTATATCTCCACACTGCCATGATCTTCTAGACTGATGCCAGACGACCAGCATATGCCGTGTGAGAATCCGCTCTGGCCGTGTGCGATGACCGGGGCGGTCGCCTGCCTTGCGGGGTTCGAGGACCTCGCCGTCATCGTCCATGGTTCGAGCGGATGCTACTTCTACCCTGCGTCTCTCGTCGGGGTCCCTGTCCACGGGACGTTTCTCGTCGAGAACGAGATCATCTTCGGCACGGAGCCACGCCTCGCGGAGGTGATCCGGGAACTCGAGAGCCGGTACTCCCGGATAGCCGTGGTCAACACCTGCGTGCCCGCCGTTATCGGCGAGGATATCAACGGCGTTGCCCGTGACGGGCGGGTCCTCGTCGTCGACAGCCCGGGGTTCCTCGGCGACCTCGAGGCCGGCTATCACCGGGCGCTCGCAGTGGTCGCGCCGGAGGTCGATCCCGATGCCACCGGCGTCAACATCGACGGCATCTGCCGCGCCGACCCCTTCTGCCGGGGGAACACCATCGAGGCGCGACGCCTGCTCGACCTCGCCGGGACGACCGTCGCTACCACCTTCTGCCTGGACCGCTATGCCGCGGCGCACTGTGCGGCACCCTTCACCGTCGGCACGAACCCTGACCTTGCGAGCGGCGTCGGAACGGCGTCCGGCTCGCTCCTGGGACTCGATGCCATCGGCGAGACCTTTGAGGCGCTTGCTGCGGTGATCGACGGCGTCGATTCCCGGCCGATTGCAGAGGAGATCGCCTGGGCCGATGCCCGGATCACAAAAGCCTGCGAGAAGTATCTCCGCAGGTTCGATCCGCCCCGGGTGACGATCGCTGCCGGAGGCTCGTATGCCGCGTTCGCCGCGGACCTCCTCGACCGGTATCTCGGCGCCGAGATCGCCTGCATCGCCGCCCGGAACGACTCCGGTGCATGGAGCAGCGCCGTCACCTATACGACCGACTTCTCACTCATCCGGGATATGATCCGGGACGCCGAGCCGGACCTGATCCTCGGTTCCTCCTATGAGCGGGCGATCGCTCCCCGCGCCGCCTTTGTCGGGCTGACGTCGCCGCTCCGTGGCAGGGTTCTCCTCTCCTCCCGTGCCCTGGTCGGGATCGAGGGGGCGCTCTGGTTGATGGACGAGGTGCTTAACGCCTGCATCAACCGGAACCGGCGCCCGGAGAGCACAGGCAACGGACCGGATCCCGGAAAGCGTTAATACTCGCGGTGCAAGAGCACTCATGCAGGAGAACGGGGAATCGATCCGATCCCCCGGCTGCCGCATGAGTTGGTCAGAATGCCGCTTGTCAAGATTGAGATCCGTTCCGGGAAGCCGGTTGCGTACCGGCAATCGCTTATCGAGAGCCTCCGTGAAGCTTTTGCAGATGCGCTCCAGACCCCGGAGGCTACCCTCTGGATCCGGCTCTGCGAGCGAAAAGAGGAGAACTTCCCGATGCCTCCCGGCCGATCCGACGATGCGGTCCTGATCGAGGTCTCGCTCATGCCGGGGCGGAGCCCCGAGAAGAAGCAGGGGCTCTATCGGGCTATCGTCGGGCACCTCGCCCGTGATCCGGGCGTCCGCCCCGACGACGTCTGTATTGTCCTCTACGAGCCCCCCGTCGAGAACTGGGCCGAAGACGGCGAGGCATTCGTGCCATCCCGGTAAGTCCTCCCGCCCGGCCGGACCTCCCATAAGGTATTTATAGGGCGGCGGAGATCGAGATGCCGATCTCGCCCGTACAGGCGAGGTAGGTATAAGGGGGTTAATGGCATGACACATTTCGGCGGACCCGCCGCCCACGGTATGCTTATCCAGAAGATGTACGATCTCCTTGATGAGGACCAGGCGCGGCAGCTGATGATCCGGATGATCGAGTCCCGTATCAAGATGAAGCAGCACCGGATCGAGGCGATGCAGTACAAGATCGAGACGTATAAGATGGCGCGCGAGATGCTTGAGAAGGGCATAAAGAAGTAAACCTGCGACCCGGTACGCTCCGGTAGGTGAGAACCAGGGGCTGCCTCCTCTTTTTTACCCCTCACGACGAATAAACCGGTATGGACGTGAACGTCAGGGGATATCGCGATGCGGATTATCCGGCAGTCTGTGACCTCGAGCGGGAGAACAGCCCGGAGGGCTGCAAGCCCGAGGTTTTTATCCGGCAGGCGGGCGTCCTCTTTGCCGATACCTTCCTCGTCGCGGAATGCGCCGGGGCGATCGCCGGCTACACCATCGGGGCGCTTGTGCAGCACCGGCCGGAGACCGGGTGGATCCTCCGGCTGGTGGTATCGGGGGAGAACCGGCGCCGGGGGTTCGGTGAGAGCCTTGTTGCCGCGGTCATCGGCGGTCTCCGGGAGCGCGGGGCGGGGGAGGTCTACCTCTCGGTTGCGCCGGAAAACCACGCCGCCCGGACGCTCTACGAGAAGTGGGGATTCCGGGAGGCGGGGTTCTGCCCGGCCTACTTCGGCGAGGAAGGCGCTCGCTTCGTCCTCCGGAGGGACCTCACTGCGGGAAGGCTTAATCCGTTTGAATTGAGATAGGTGGTGTGATCATATGCCGCTCACCCCGCTCCGTATCGGAGAGGCGTTCAAACCGGCGCCGCAGTTCCGGTCCTACCTCTACGCCTCGCTGGTCCTGGCCGTTGTCCTCTTCGTCCTGCCCTGGCTCGTCCCCGTCGTCCTCTTCAGCCCGATGATCATCGGTCTCGCTATCGCGCTGCCGGTCGTTGCCATCGTCCTCTTCGTTATCTACTGGATCCCTCTCTACTACGCGAGCATCGTCTACCGGCTCACCGTCACCGAGATCACCTGGCAGCGGGGGGTCTGGTTCCGGCAGACGGGGATCGTCCCCTACAACCGGATCACGAACGTCGATATCACCCAGGGACCCCTGATGCGGTTCTTCACCTTCTCGGCGGTCAAAGTGCAGACCGCGGGCTACTCAGCCCAGGCGCAGGCGGAGATTCTCCTCAACGGGATCGAGGACCCCAAGGATCTCCAGGAGAAGATCATGAACTTCGTCCGGACGACCGGTCCGACCGCGATCGGGGCCGGGCCGGAGGAGCCGCCGGCACTCCCGGCCGGCGGTGAGGTCGTGGAGGAGCTCCGGGCGATCCGGCGGCTGCTTGAAGGCCGGCAGGAGAGATAACACTTTTTTTTGAGGAAAAAGGTGGGAGGGCTAGCTCCCGACGACCCTATCCCGTTTGATGACCAGGACCGGCTGATTGGCGTTCTTGATCACGTACTCCGAGACCGTCCCGAGCAGCCGGTCGCGGATGTTCGACCGGCCGTGAGAGCCAAGGACGATCAGCGAGGCTCCCTCTGCATCCGCCGCGGCCACGATCTCCTTGCCCGGGCTGCCGACGGGTGTTCGGACGGTCACCTTCACGCCGTGCTTCTCGAGCGCCCGGCGGACGTCGAGGATCCGGTGCTGGATCTCCTCCCGCAGTTGCCGCTGGGTCTCGGTCTCCTGGTCGGGTACTGTCCCGAGGAACCCCTGCCCCCCCATGGCGATCAGGGTGATCTCCTTCTGGTCGATGACGTGGACGAGAACCACCTCCCGGGTTCCCGCCTCCTTCAGTGCGGGGATGTAGCCCAGCACCTTCATGGATGGTTCTGAGAAGTCCGTTGGGAATAAGATGCGTTCGAACATACTCTGGCACTCTCTCCGATGAGTTTCTCTGTGGGCCAGGTATTTAAATGACGTTGTGGGGTGCCTGCCGGGTGAGAGGGGATCGGGGTTCTGGACCAGCATTCCCATGGGCATCAGGGCACTTTCTTCTCAACACAGTACCGGTCAGAACGTTTCTTTATCATCTTGTGATCGCAATCGATTGATCGATATGTGTCTGCAAAATAAGGTTCTTCTTCATGCGCAGAGCTCCAGTTGTGACAATCAGAGTGTTTTACCTTTGCCCTGATGGACGCTTTATTGGAGTTCTCCACTATTCATCCAGGGTCGCCAGGATATCTCGATTCCGATACGGTCGGTCCTGCTTGCCGATGTTCATCCGGTCGAGGAACTCGCCAAGAGGGAGAACTCCCTTCGTTGAACCCGAAGTCCATGATATACTATCCGATCACGAGTATCGGGGTACAGTCGCTCCCCGCGTTCTTATGCATGGAGGACCGGGGGTGACCGTCGTCTTATCTCTTATGGTCGGATCAACGCAATGTTCGACACAGGAGTCTCCGGCAGACAGCCGGTGCCTCACCCCCGCCCCTTCCCCCGGATCAGCACCCGCCACCGGTGCAGCATCCGCCGCAGGCCGGCAGTCCCCACGGGCGCAGGATACGGCAGAGGAATGACCACCCCGTCCGGGGGGGCGATGGTGAGGTCGAGGGCTTCGATGCATTCGGCGCAGACGGCCTCTGCGACCGGGTCCGGGTTGAGTGCCGGGTGGGGAGGCCGGAAACAGACCCGGCTCCCCGCGATGTCGGCAAACCGGGAGAGCATCTCCGCCTGGTAGGCCCGCTCCTCCTCGACGGCGGCCGAAGCGTCGACGCCGCAGATCCGGCCGGCCTCCTCCAGGAACCGGCACGTCCCGGCAAGGCCGGTGGGGAACGATTCGATACAGGGCGTCTTAAACCTCCGCTTGAGGTCCTCGCCGACCGGCCGGAGCGCCGGTTCCCGGAGGATGTTGACGGCAGCAGCGCCGAGGCGTTCGACGTCCCCGGTGCCGATCCGCCGCACGAACCGGAGGTTGATGCCGATGCCGAGCCGCGCAAGGAGACGGGCGATCTCTGCCGCGTTCTCGTCGACGCCGTACTCCAGATTCTTCTCGCCGACCAGGTTCGCCGTCAGCGTCACTTCGGCCGCAGGACTCGCGAGCGTTGCGACCGAGGAGAGAGCGTTTCTGACGCCGGTCTCAAAGACCCCGCCGAGGAACCCCGCGGTCGGCACGGCGACAACCGGGACGCCTCGCGGTTTTGCACAGACCGCCGCGGTGTCGTCCCCGATCGTCTCGACGATGCAGGTCGAGAGAACGAAGACGGAGGTGGGTGCAGGGGAGACCGAGAGCGCCCGTGCTATGGTCTTCTCCAGCGCATCCTCCCCCCCGAATATGATGTCGTTCTCCGTAAGGCGGGTGGAGAGGAGGCGAGGGGCTTCGAGCCGGTCGTTTGAGAGCAGTGTGGCGTGGAGGAGGGAGAAGTTGTGGTGCGTACACCCTGCCGGACCGTGGACGATGCAGACAGCGTCCCGTACCTCCGTGAGCACCGAGAGCGCTCCGGTCAGGGTGCACCCCTCAAACCTGGACGAATTCAAGGGCGAAGGATTCGAGCTCATCCATCTCGAGGGGGGTGGGGATACTCGTCGTTCTGTTTTCGCAGATCGTGCGCCCGAGGTCCCGGTAGACCGCTGCCTGGTTCGATTCGGGGGCGTATTCGACGACCGTCTGCCGGTTCAACTCCGCAACCTGCACCCCGCGGTCGCGGGGGACGTAGGCGATGAGCCGGGAGTTAATCCTGTGGGCGAACTCTTCCACCAGGTCCCGCTCGCCGTCGATGTTCTTTGCGTTGCAGATCACGCCTCCGAGCGTGCACTTGCTCCGCACCCGGCGCGAGAGACGGGCGATGGCCTTAGCGATGTTGTTTGCCGCGTAGACGGACATCAGTTCGCCGGAAGTGACCAGGTAGATCTCCTGCGCGTATCCTTCCCGCATCGGCATCGCAAACCCGCCGCAGACGACGTCTCCGAGGACGTCGTAGACGATTACGTCGCCTTTGAGGGCGTCCAGGCGTTCAAGGAGCTGGAACGTCGCGATGATTCCCCGGCCGGCGCATCCTATCCCCGGTTCGGGACCGCCGGCCTCCACGCACCGCACCCCCCCAAAGCCCCGGTAGACCACATCGTCGACAGTGATAGTTGCATCCCCGCGCTCCCGGATAAGGTCGAGCACCGTCGGGATCCAGGTCCCGTGCATCAGCATGCGGGTACTGTCGTGCTTCGGATCGCACCCGATCTGCAGGATGTCAAGTCCTTCTCCCGCGAGTGCTGCCGATAGGTTTGCCGCCGTAGTGGATTTCCCGATTCCCCCCTTCCCGTAGAGGGCGATCTGCTTCATCATTTCTACTATGCGCTCGCATGGGTAATTAGGTGTCGGATGGTGTTTGCAATGTTCAATCATATATATCTCACTGCAATATAGAACGTGCGTTAAACCAATTACTTTCATAAAATAATCTATATTTACCATTATTTAACTAATTTGATTACAATCCTCTGTTTTTTATTATTAGAAATGTATATAACACTAAAGTATAAACCCCTGGTTAAGCAGGAAGGAGTACGATGGACCCACGGTTTCGATCACGGTTGATTGCGGCGCTTATTCTCATCGCCGTCGTCTGTTCGGCCTTCTCAGTGAGCCCGGTCACCGGCTTCCGCCTGGAGAACAGGGATGGGAGCGGCGCTGAAGCGGCACTTGCAGAGGCCCTGGTGCTACAGCAGAGCACCAAGATCAGAGAAGAGTTTATGGAGGACCTCACTGTCTACATCGACAGCAATAACGCTGTCTTCAAGCAGCAGGATGCTTCCGGGAGCAGCACGAGCGGTCTCTACGTCCCCGGCGAGAATGCCATCTACATCCGCTCGGACAGGGATCCGGCGCGGGCCGACGAGGTCTTCGTCCAGCAGGTCGGGTATCGGGTCTACCGCACCATGGGGTTTGACGAGAGCATGGTCTTTGAGACGCTGGAGATAAACTCCGGGTCGTACCTCTCCCGGGTCAGCGCACCCCCCGGCGAGGAGTGGAAGGCAGCGCTCTTCGCTGAGGCCTTCATGCTCTACCACGTCTCCCCGGCGCTCCTGAAGGCGGATGCCCCTGAGGTCTATACCTACATGGACCTCCTTGTGACGAGCAGCGGGGACCGGGCGACGGTGGACGACCTCTACACCCATTACCAGCCGGAATAACCGGCACCCCTTTTTGGTTCAGTCAAACCGCTTGAAGACTCCCATAACGAGCATGATCACCGGGATGATCTCGAGGCGCCCTATCCACATGATCAAGATGAAGAGGACCTTCGCCGGATCGGCCATGTCAGGTGAGACGAATCCTGCGGTCATGCCGTTGTTGCACATGGCGGAGACGATCTCGAAGATCACGTTGCTCGAGTCGAAGGATGTCGGCTGCAGGTGCATTACAAGCACCGTGGCGACGAAGATCGAGAGGAAGTAGAGCATGATAGTCAGCATGTTCCGGGAGACCTCGAGGTCGGCGACGTTCTTCGGGATCACTTTGCCGTCGTACTTGAAGGGCACGAGCACGTTCCCGGAGACGAACATCCGCCGGAACCACCAGAGCAGGCTCTGAAAGCCGAGGACTACCCGGGAGAGCTTGATCCCGCCGGCGGTGCTCCCCGACGCCCCGCCGATGACCATCAGCATCGAGAGGAAGAGGACCGTCACGCTCGCCCACTCGTTGGGGGAGGCGACCTGGAACCCGGTGCTGGTGATTCCCGCCGCCGACATGAAGAGCGCCTGGCGGATGGCGGTAGGGATATCGGTTGCGTTGAGTGTGACGAGGTCCCACGCTATCACGACGATCCCGAGCGCGATGAGCATGAAGAGAAGGCGTGCCTGCTGGTCGTCGAAGAACCGCACGCCGTTTTGACGGTAGAGGATATAGTAGAGTTTGAACGGCAGAGCGCCGGCGATCATGATCGGGACGACGAGGACCTCAAGGAACGGGTTATTATAGAAGGGGATCCCTGCCGAGTGGATGGAGAACCCCCCGGTGGAGATTGTGACAAGGGCGATGTTCACCGCGTCCCAGAGGGGTATCCCCGAGAGGAGAACGAGCCCGATCGATGCGGCGGTCAGCACCATGTAGATCTTCCACATCTCCATGCCTGTTGCGACGACGCTCGGCATCAGCGCTTCCGAGCGTCCTTCCGAGCGGTAGAGGCGGAACTGGGTCAGCCCGGTCCTTGAGGCCATCGCGATGGTGAAGGAGACGATCCCGAGGCCGCCGAGCCACTGCATCAACGACCGCCAGAAGAGGAGCGTCTGGGGCAGGTCGTCGACGGACCGCATCATCGTCAGACCCGTATCGGTCCACCCCGACATCGCCTCGAAGACGGCGTCGAGGTAGGGGGTACCGAGCCCGAGGCTGAACGGCAGAGCGCTCACCAGCGCCATCGCGAGCCAGATCAGGGCGACGGCCATGAGGGCGGCGGAGAGGGGTGCCTCTCGCTCCTCCCGGGGTACCCGGACAAGGAGCATCCCAAGGAGGAAAAGGGTGACCGGGACAGAGAGCATGGGCAGGATCATCTCCCACTCCCGGTAGACCACCGCTACGAGGAGCGGCACTCCTGTGGCGACGCTCATATACCGGAAGATGTTGCCGATATCGGGTGCGATGGTCGAGAACTGCTCGATCCTGTCCATCGGTACATCTTCTCCGGGAACTCTTATCTATTTTCTCCTGCAGGATTTTTGGCTATTTAGAGGCCAAAAAGCGCCTGGAATCACCGGCGACCGCATATGGATGCACCGTTGCCGATCGAAGCCCCCTCTTCCTCGCCGGCGGCTCCCGGCGCGCTTTCGATGAAGATACGCCGGTTGATGATCCGCCAGGCGAGGATGAGCTGGGCCATATCCCCGGCCGTCAGGTAATCCACGTTCTGGAGAAGGTCGATGGGCTCCACCTGTGTCTGGATCTCGATGTTCTTCTCCAGTTTTTTCACCACGGCTTCATTTAACTCCCCGTCGAACGTGAGCGCCCCCATTGCCTTTCCCCCGATGTCCTCGGTCGTGAACTCGACCATGAAGTTCCGTTGGGAGAGTGAGAGGAGCCCGAAGAGGTCGATGGAAAGGTCGACGTCCCGGATACTCTTATCGAGTTTACTCTGGCAGAGGGTGACATGGTAGATGTTACGCTTCTCGCTTGCTTCCCTCCCGTACTTCGAGAAGGCGATCCTGATGACTGCGTCCGCGAACCGGCACTGGGGCGCGACGTACTGCTCGAAATCGGGCTTGCGGTCTTCCATCTCCTGGATGACCGCATCCACCGAATATCCCCGCTTATCCACGTCGCGTTTGATCTTCCAGGCGCGTTTGACGTCGGGGTCCGGGTCCACGTAGAGTTTGAAGTCGATCAGGTCCCGCATCTTTTTGGTCACGAAGGGGTGCAGCCCTTCGAGGATAAGGATCTTCGTGGGGTTAAACGGCACCGGGGGATCGAACATCCCGTTGTCGTGGTTGTAGACGGGTTTCTGGATCGTCTCTCCTGCTTTGAGGGCGATAAGGTGCTCTTCGAGCAGGTCGAACCGGTTCGCCTCGGGGACAAGCGGCGTGATCCCGAGAACCTTCCGCTCCCGGCGGTCGTACCTGTGGTAGTCGTCGATGGTGATCGTGGAGACGAGTTCCTCTCCGAAGATCTCCCGGATAGCCCGGGTGAATGTGGTCTTGCCGCTTCCGCTGTCTCCCGCCACGCCGATGATAAAGACGTAGGGCGACTCTGCAATGACTCTCTTGAAGTCGGATGATGCCATAACTCAGCTCACTGTTCGGTCGGTATCCCGCACTGTTAAGATTTCGGTGCCGGACGAAGAAGTTTCGGACAAAAAGAGGGAAGCCGGCAGGAATTCACCCTCTTGCAGGAGTCTATGACGGGATGATCCCCGCTTCTTCGTGCTTCTTCCGGATCGCGTCGGCGAGCCGGTCCAGCGCCGCGAAGTCCCCCTCTCTCGGGTAGCCCTTGATGTAGACCGGTTCGATCAACTCCACCTTGAGCCGATCAAGCATACTTGCAAGGGTATCAACGGTCTTCCCGCCCCAGCCGTAGGACCCGATCACCGACGCATACCGGGTTTTCGGGCGAAGGAGGTTTGCGAGGTACGCGGCGTAGACCACCTGCGGGTGGGGACCGAAGATGAGTGTCGGGGTCCCGATCACGACTGTGGCTGCATCCACCAGGGCCTTTGCAAGTTCGCCGATATCCGTCTTCGTGAGGTTGAACGGATGGACCTGGACACCACGCTGTATCAGGGCGGTGGTGAAGTGGTCGACCATTGCCTGGGTGCTCCCGTGCATGGAGACGAAAGGCAGCACCACCACGTTCCTGACGTCGTCGCCTGTCCAGTCACGGTAGGCGTCCATGATGAACGCCGGCCTGTCGTAGACCGGGCCGTGGCTCGGGGCAATCACGGCGATCTCACGTGCTGCGAGTTTCGCGAGGTGCGCTTTGATGCTTGACCGGAAGGGCATCATGATCTCGGCGTAGTAGCGTTTCGCGGACTCGTAGATTGCCCCCTCGTCGGGGACGTAGAGGGAACTCGTCGCGTAGTGCGAGCCGAAGAGGTCGCAGGAGAAGAGGATCCGGTCTTCGGGGAGGTAGGTCAGCATCGTCTCCGGCCAGTGAACCCAGGGGGCGAAGATGAACTCGAGTGTCCGATCCCCGAGGGTGAGCGTATCGCCGTCGCTGATGACAATGACCCGGTCCTGGGGGATCTGCAGGAGGTCGACGAGGAAGTCCCGGCACTTCTGGTTCGTCACCACCTTCGCCCCGGGGTAGCGGCCGAGCATCGCCGGTATCGAGCCCGAATGGTCCTGCTCGGCATGGTTCGCGATGATGTAGTCGATCTTATCGACCCCGAGCCGGTCCAGGTTCGCCGTGAGGTCCGCAAACTTCGACGGGTCGACGGTATCGATCAATGCCGTCTTCTCGCTGCCCCGTAGCAGGTAACTGTTGTAGGAGGTGCCGTCGGGGGTTGGGATCAGTTCGTCGAAGATCCGGCGGTCCCAGTCGATGGCCCCGACGGCGAAGACGCCCGGCACGATCTCACGTGGCGTCATGCTCTGCCTCCCCCGGGTACACTCCGACCATTATACGGTGTCTGTGGGTGGTTTCCTGACATCTTTCACACTCCGTAGGCTGCAACCGGCCATGGTTTTCCAGCGTGCCGGTCGGTGAACGTTTATCCGGCCCGAACGCTGATAACGGTTTCGTCTCCCTCACCCGGAGGGGAGGCTGGTCTGCCTCTCGCCCCGGTCTCCCTCCCTCCGGACGGTGTTTGCAAAGAGGTGGGCCTGCCGGGTCGGTTCCGGGAGCCGGTACCCACGGGCGGCCGCGAGGACGAGATCGACTGCAGAGAGGAGGTCGATACGGTGACCCACGGAAACATAGACCGGTTTCGTCCTTTCTTTCGTCCGGACCGCCATCCCTATCGTCTCGCCGTTCCGGAGCACCGGGCTCGTCGAACCCCTGGCGGGGCCGGGCTCCGTCACCGTGCCGACGAGGAGGCTCTTTGCGACCCCGACGGTGGGCCGGTCAAGCAAGACGCCCATGTGGCTTGCGATGCCGAGGCCGCGGGGGTGGGCGATCCCCTGCCCGTCGAAGAAGATGACGTCCGGCTCGGACCGGAGTCGTCGGAACGCCTCAAGGAGAGCGGGACCTTCCCGGAAGGTGAGGAGCCCCGGTATGTAGGGAAATGATGTCTCGATAGAGGCAGAGACCCGTTCGACGACGGTGAGATCGGGGTAACGGAGGACGACGACGACCGCATGGATCTCGTTTGAGCCCTTCGCGTAGGAGGCGTCGGCGCCGGCGAGGAGGGTGACCTCATCGATATCGCCGGAGAGGCTGATCCTCTTCCGGAGCGTCTCCTGGAGGCGGACGGCCTCCGCCGGGGCAAGGTCAAACGGGTGGGTCTCGTTGATCTCCATGAACGCTTCCGTTGTGGCTTTGATTCACGCTGTCCTATAAAACTATTATTATATACTTTGTGCGTACAGCACCCCGCGGGTAACAACGTATGACCCGACAGAACCCGCTTCGCTATGTAATTGCCATCGTGATCGCACTCGTTGGAGTGCTGGTCGTTTACGCCGCCCTCACGACTCCCGGTCTCTCCCTCCTCGTCTGGGCCGGCGCCGCCATCGTCCTCGTGGGGGTGATCGTTGCCGCCTCGTTGCAGATCGCCGACCAGTGGGAGAAAGCGGTCGTACTCCACCTGGGCCGGTTCTCGGGCCTCCGCGGTCCGGGCATCTTCGTCATCGTACCCTTCATCGATACGGTGGCCTACTGGATCGATCTCCGCACGATCACGACCTCGTTCCGTGCGGAAAAGACCCTCACCCGCGACACGGTCCCGGTCGACGTCGAGGCGGTCCTCTTCTGGCGCGTGCGGGACCCGGAGAAGGCGGCGCTGGAGGTCGAGGACTATCGGTCCGCCATCAGCTGGGCGGCACAGACGGCGCTCCGGGAAGTCATCGGGAAGTCCAACCTCGCCGATATGCTCGAGGGCCGGGAGAAGCTCGACGCGGAGCTGCAGCGGATCATCGACGTCCGGACCGAGCAGTGGGGGATCCACGTCAGTTCAGTGGAGATCCGGGATATCCTGATCCCCCGCGAGCTCCAGGACGCGATGTCCATGCAGGCCCAGGCGGAGCGGGAGCGGCAGGCGCGGGTGATCCTCGGCGACTCCGAGCTCCAGGTTGCAAAGAAGTTCGAGGAGGCGGCACGGACCTACCAGGACAACCCGACCGCCCTCCACCTCCGGGCGATGAACATGCTGTATGAGGGCCTCAAGGAGAAAGCGACGCTCGTCCTCGTCCCGGCATCGGTCCTCGACACGATGAACCTCGGCACCACCCTCGGCCTCTCGGCGCTCGCGAAGAACACGATGGAGGATAATGGGGACCGCCGGGGATCGACGGCCGGCGAAGCGAAGTCCCGCAAGCCGCCGGCGACCGAACCCGGCGCCCCCTGACCCGGCCGACCCCGGGTCCCGGGGCATTTTTATACGTGGACGGGGTACGGCAGGTCACCTCCGGGACGTGAACGGTATGGGACGATGGGTATGCAGTGTCTGCGATTACGAGTACAATGAGGAGGCGGGAGACCCTGAGACCGGTATTCTGCCGGGGACGCTGTTTGAGGATCTCCCCGACGACTGGCGGTGTCCCCGCTGCACCGTGGGAAAGGGAGCATTTGTGCGGGTTGATGAAGAGGAAGAGGTGAAGACGGATGAAGAAGACGACCTTTGAAGGGGCTGCAACGACGGTGGCCGACGTGATGGTAGCGGAGCTGGAAGCGTGGGGGGTCAACCTCTACTTTGGTATGCCCGGAGCGTCGGCGCTCCCGCTCGTGGATGCGGTCCGGAGGAACAGGAACTCCCGGTACATCGTCGTCCGGCACGAGCAGACCGCGGCCCTCGCCGCGTCCGCCTACAACAAACTCACGGGAAAGATGGCGGTCTGCCTGACCATCGCCGGGCCGGGGGCGACGAACCTTGCGACCGGTCTGTACGATGCAAAGGAAGACCATGCAAGCGTCCTCTCATTGAATGGCCAGGTCCAGACGCAGTATGCCGGGCCCGGCGGCATCCAGGAGATCGACCAGGACGCCTTCTTCCGGCCTATCACGGTCTTCAACAACACCGTCGCCGACCCGACGACGGCGGTCAAACTCCTCACCCGGGCGCTGCGTTACGCTGCCGTCGCCCGCGGCGTTGCCCAACTCTCGCTCCCGAACGATATCCAGCGAGAACCGCTTGATGCAACCTACTGCGAGCGCGAGACCTGCCTCCCGGAGGTCGGGGTTGCGCCGACCGACGAGACCGTCGCGGCCGCGGCGGAGGCGATCGACGGCGCCGCACGACCGGTCATCCTCGCGGGGTTCGGGGCCATGCGTGCGGCCGGTCCGGTCCTCGACCTCGCGGAGACGATCCAGGCGCCGATCGTCACCACCTTCCGGGCGAAGGGCATCCTCCCCGACGAGAACGAGTGGGTTGCCGGGCTCCACGGGCAGCTCGGGACGCCGCATGCCCTGACACTCGTCCTGAAATCGGACCTGGTGATCGCCTGCGGGGCGAGTTTCTCCGACCTCACCGGGATCCCGCCGGAGAAACCGGCCGTCCATATCGATATCGACCCGCTCCAGCTCGGGAAGCACCCGCTTGCGGTCGGGGTCTGGGGGGACTGCGCCATTGCCATACCCCGGATCCGTGAGCGGGTCCGGCCTCGGGATGACTCCGGGACCCGGCAGTGGCTCGCGAAGAAGAAGCAGGAATGGCGCGACCGGCTCGACCGGGAAGCCGACCCGGCTGCCGTTCCCATTCGCCCGCCCTACATCATGAAGGTCCTCTCAGAGACCCTGCCGGAGGATGCGGTCATATCGCTTGACGTCGGGGAGAACCAGTGGTGGTTCGGGCGGAACTTCCGGATGAAGCGGCAGCGGTTCGCGATGTCGGGCTACCTCGGGACGATGGGATTTGGGCTCCCCGGGGCGATTGCGGCAAAATTAGCCTATCCGGAGAAGAGCGTCGTCTGCATCACCGGGGATGGGGGGTTTGCCATGGTCATGGCCGACTTCACCACGGCGGTCAAGTACGACCTCCCGATCGTCGTGGCGGTCCTGAACAACCACGATCTCGCCATGATCCGCGAAGAGCAACGGGAAGCGGACTACCCGCCCTTCGGAACCGACCTCACGAACCCCGACTTTGCGGCGTATGCGGAGGCCTCCGGCGGCGCCGGGATACGGGTGACCCGGCCGGGGGACCTCCGGGACGCCGTCCTCCGTGCACTGGCGATGGACAAGCCCGTTATCGTCGATATCGAGACCGACCCAAAGCGATTCCAGTGAGGAAAAAAGGGAAGGGGAGGTTCATTCGCCGGAGAGGTAGTCGTAGAGGAACGCAGCGACTACGGCACCGACGATGGGGCCGATGATGTAGATGGGGAAGAACGTCCAGAGGTTCGACCCGCCAAGCAGCCAGTCCCCGAGATACGGCCCGAACGTACGGGCAGGGTTCAACGAAGCGCCGGTCAGGTTCCCGGTCGTCGTGATGATGCCCGCGACGGCAAGGCCCACTGCGAGGCCGGAAAAGCCCGGCGTGGCCCGCTCGTCGACGGCGGCGCCCATGATGACGAACATCAGGAGGAACGTACCGATAGTCTCGATGACGATCGCCTGCAGGTAGCCGATACCGGGGAAGGGGGTCGTTGCCCCGAGGCCCCCGATGGTGACGGCGTCCGGGCCGACCGCCCAGGCAAAGAGGAGACTTGCGGCCGCCGCGCCGATGAACTGGGCGACGACGTACGCACCCGTATCGAGCGCAGGAAACCGCCGGGTAGCGAAGAGGGCTATCGTCACCGCCGGATTGATGTGGCATCCCGATATCCTCCCGAACGCGTAGATCGACCCGGTGATGGCGATACCGAAGGCAAGCCCGATGGCGAGCCAGTCGCCGAGGCCCCCGAGCGCCCCGATCCCGATGTTGAACGGAGTCGACGGGGTGGTCCCTGAAGCAAGCATAAGGGTGACGACGGCTGCACCGGCTCCGAAGAAGACCAAGATGAATGTACCGACGGCCTCGGCGATGCACCGTTTTCCTAGAGTAACAGTCATGGTTTCACCAGATTGGTATAGGTTTTACGAGGAGCCGACCAAAAAGGTCGGTGGTGTGTGCCTCACTTCCCCTTCTCGTACAGGGCAGCATAACACTCGGGACAGAGAATCCTCGGCAACGGCGCCTTCACGCGCTTGCTGGGAAGGGGATAGCCCCCCTCCCAGAGATCGATATCTTTCCTGATGGCGTGATCCATGCAGAGCCCCATCCCGCAGACGATGCAGATTGCCACCGCCTCGCTCTCCTTCCCCTCAAGGGCGCAGTAGTAGCACTTCATGGCAGTTCCTCCTCAGACCGCCTCTCTCCACTGGCAGTACCCGTGCCGCATGTCGATCAGGCACGCAGAGGCGCAGTTCTTGCAGGCCCGCACCGGGGCGGCTGCCGTCTCTTTCTCGAGAGCGATGATGTTCGTCATCATCGTCGCGGTCACGGGCTCGCTCGTCAGGAGGCACGGGTAGTCGGCAAGGCTCATCAGGGCGGCGAACCGGACAGATATCGCACAGGCCGCGTAGACATACCGTTGCGGGTTCATCAGCACCTCGTTCTTGCGAATGGGCGAGAGGTCGACGGGATACTTGCCGATCATGGGGACCGGTTCCTCACCGGAACCGTTCGCGTTCCGTTGTGCCTTGTCGAGGAGTTTCCATCCGCGATAGATCATGTCCATGAAGTCGCAGTTATGGAGTTCCGCCGCCGCTCCCCGAGACGGGTAGATCTGGACGTAGTTGTGGAATCTCTTCGTGAGCAGGTCGACGATCATGGGTGCGTTGAACCCGTCGAGCTGGAGGATATACTCGGTTGCGGCGGCAGACGACCCGGTCGCGACCGAGAGGACGTCCCAGTAATTCTTGTAGGAGTCGAACGATCTCCGGAGCGAGGACTCCATTACCTCGGTGACCGCCTCGATCGTCGCCATGACGACATCGTCCTTGCACATGTTAAAGGTCGTCTGCGCGATGTGGTGGGAGACGTCGCCGACGCTGTAGGCCGGGACGGTCAGGATGTTGCCGTAGTGAACATCGTCGTCGATGGCGGCCTTGATCGTCCTTTCCATGCGGCGCCGGTACTCACTCATATACTTCCGCTGGTCAAAGGAGGTCATCCCGGCCTCATCCATCAGTTCCGCCTGGGCTTCGACCGGTTCGCGGTAAATCTTCTGCATCGTCGCAATCTCTTTTGCCGTCGCCTCGGTGGGGGTGGCTCCTGCCTCGAGGGCGTGGGCGAAGGCGTCGCCGAAACCGTAGGAGGTGTTCATGCCCCACGATTTGGCGGCGAGGATCGCCCGCTTGTGCTCGACCGGAATCTCGGTCTTTTGCAGCACCTGGTTCACCACGTTGCTCGTGCTCCCCGGGATCAGTGCAAAGTCGACGACGCAGGTAGGGCCGTAGAACCCACCGTAGTGCCGCACCGCCTCGAGACCGATCCGGGCCTCCGCATCAGCGATCGCCTGGACGAAGGCGTCGACGCTTTTTGCGAACGCTTCGTCCTGGCCTTTCAGGATCTCGAGTACCACGGGTGTCTGGTAGTGCTCGACGAACGGGTCGTCTTCGGGACGGACAGTCGTCGTAAGGCCCTTGAGGGACTCGTAGTGCGCGACCACCGAGTCCTTGTGCAGGTCGATGACTGCCTGGCTCTGGTCGCCGATCGCCGTCATCTTCTTTGCTACGTCGACGTAGGGTTTCGTGTCCTCGATGACGAATTTCTGACCGCGTTTTGCCTTTACCGTATCCACGTCCGCCCGCTGGGCGGCCATGGCCTCGTTTATCATCTTCTCGTAGAGTTCTCTCATATCTGTCGCCTCTCGATGTCGTTTGACGGCGATCCCACAGGGACCGCCGGAGTTAGCAGAACGGCTCTGAGCGACGGAGGGTGGCGTGGTCCCGGGAAGGGGGCCGGATGAATGTGGAGAGCGAAAGGTCGATGATGGTCAGGGATCTTGAACGGTGGTTCTTGCTGTTTGCTGTCAGTCTCTGCACCCCCCATCCTGCCATGATGGCCTGGTGGAGATTCGTCAACTGGCATATTTGGCCGTCTCGCATATATCAGTTGTGTCGTCCTCCGGAGCAGTTGTCCCGGAAAAAAGGTAGATTTTTAGTCGTTTCGCGTATCAAAACCAGGCATCCAGCGTCTTCTGCGTCGCCTTCACCGAGACCCTGGCGAGTGAGCTCCGGACCCGCTCTTCCGAGAAGTCGTAGCGCCCACAGAGCATCTCTATGACCCCGTCGACGTCAGGCGGCTTCCACTCGAGCGTGTAATCGTCGGTGACCGGCGGATCGAGGAAGAAGTCCCGGATGGGTCCGGGGTCGAAGTCGGGCAGTCTCTCTGCAATCATCGACTCAAACTCACCGTTTCGCACGGCCTTCAAGGCTGTCTTGCCGCCGACGCCCCGGATGCCCGGATTGAAGTCCGTGCCCACCAGGATGCCGATCTCGACGAGTTGCTCTCGTGTGACACCCAGGCAGTTGAGGAGGGGGGAGAGGACGATCCTCTCAGGGTTCACCGTGATCGTCCGCCCCCGCATCTTTCGCCTGCCGCTGATCGTGAGGTTCCGGACCAGCACCGGGGAGCCGAAGAGGAGCGAGTCGTAGTCCTGCGAGACCGCGTAGGTGACCATCCCCCTCCGCGCCATATGGGCCGCCTGTGCCTCGCCTTCGCTCGGCGCCTGCACCCGGGGAATGCCGAGCAGGTCGAGGAGTTCGTGGGACGACGCTATGATCTGACCGTCGATACGGGTGGACGCGCTCGCCTGCCTGTACGCCTCCTCCGTATCTCCCTCTTTCAGCGCTGTCTTCCAGGCCTCGTCGGCCCTTGTCCGGACTGCCCGCCGCTCCCGGATCGTCTCCTGTTTGAACTCCGGCGGCTTCCCGTCAAAGACGAAGACCGGTTTTATGCCTTTCTCCAGGAAGTTGACCGTCCGGAAGAGGATGCCCGAGAGGTGTGAGGTGACCCTTCCTGAGCTGTTCATCAGCGGCGTGCCGTCAGGCTGCCGGATGATCGAGAGAAACTGGTAGAGCGCGTTATGGGCGTCCACTGCGGCGGTGCCGGTGAGGGCGTCCCAGGTCAACGTCTCTTTACAGTCTGCCAGGATATCTCGGATCGCAACGCCCATGCTACTTATTCATGAGGGGGAAAGGCCATTAAGATGGCGGTTCTCCTCACCGGTACATCCGCCGGGAGAGCCCGTCAACAATCTCCTCGATGTGGCTCACGGTGTTGTCGTACTTGGCGCTCATCGTCTTCCCCATCTCTTCCATGTTCACGCGCATGGTGCGCTCCCGCTGTGCGACGCTCTGCTCGAGGCTCACAATCTTTATACCGAGAGAGATGAGCAGCCCCCCGAGAGAGAGCATCATGAACGTCGCAGCAACTGCTATAGTCAGGTCCTGCCAGAATCGCATCACCAGCACGACGGTGGAGACCACCATCACGATGGTGAGAACGATGTCGCCGATGAGTTCGCGAATCTCCATATTTTAAAGTAATGAGGATGCATTAATTAACCTACCTATAGTGAATGGAGATTTGTGATGCAGATACGCGACTGGCTGCCACTTCTTGGAATGCCCCTTATGCTCCTGTTTGTCCAGGTGATTGCCGTCATCCTCGTCCTCCCCATGCAGGCAGCGGGGCTTGTGGCATTTGAGGATCCCGAATCGGTTGCAAATCCACTCCTCTTCATCGGGATATTGCTCGCCTTCACGCTGGTCCTGCTCCTCCTGATCCGGGTGGGAGGTCGACGGCTCATCTCCGTCTTCATCGGGATTTCCATATTCATGACGTTCCTCTACATATTCGGGGCGCTCTTCAGCCTCGCGCTCGGGGCGACCGGCGTCGCCGCCGCCGGGACGCTCATCGCTGCCGGGGCGGCGACAGCGCTCCTCTACCTCTACCCGGAGTGGTACGTCATCGACACCCTCGGCGTGCTGATCTCCGCGGGCATCGCCTCAATCTTCGGTATATCCCTTGCCATCCTGCCGGTGCTCGTGCTGCTTGTGCTGCTCGCGGTCTACGATGCCATATCGGTCTATCGGACAAAACATATGATCACGCTTGCCGAGGGCGTCCTTGAGACGAAAGCCCCCATCATGGTCGTGGTCCCGAAGAGAATGGACTACTCATTCCGGCGGGAGGGTCTCAGGATCGAGGAGGGGGAGGAGCGCGGCGCGTTCGTCATGGGTATGGGCGACCTGATCATGCCTTCCATCCTCGTGATATCGTCGCACGTCTTTGTGGATGCGCCTGCGGTCCTCTGGGTCCTCTCCGCCCCGACGATCGGCGCGATGGCGGGATCGCTTGCAGGCCTCGCCGCGCTCCTATACTTCGTCAACAGAGGCAAGCCCCAGGCGGGGCTCCCTCCCTTAAACGGCGGGGCTATTCTTGGGTTTCTGGTTGGGGCGGCTCTCGCAGGCTCGTTTTCGTGGCTTCCTTTCTGAATGTGAGCAGGAGGTCGAGCACCTCTTCCACCCCTTCCCCGGTGAGCGTGGACATCGCCGGGTAGCCTTCGATCCCCCGGATATCTGCCTTATTGACGACGGTCACCACCGGGACGTCGACGAGCCGGCGTATCTCATCGAGGAGCCGGACCTGGTCGTCGAGCGAGTAGCCGCAGTGCTCGCTTGCGTCCAGGATGAAGAGGACGATGTCGGCCGTGTTGATGATGGCGCTTACTGCTTGCCGCTCGATGGGGTTCCTCTCGTTTGCAGGCCGTTCGAGGACGCCCGGTGTGTCGATGAACTGGATGCGGTCGCGCTTTCCGATCTTGCGGTGACCGACGATGACCCCCTTTGTGGTGAAGGGGTAGGCGGCGATCTCGGGGTCCGCCGTTGAGACGAGCCTGATGAACGAAGATTTCCCTACGTTCGGGAACCCGGCCACCACCACCGTGAACTCGTCCTCGCTCACGTGCGGAAGTTTCCGCAGGAGGTTTCGCGCTTCATTGAGGTATATGAGGTCGTCCTCTATCTGGTGGACGATGGAGGCGATGCGGGCGACGGCCTGTCGCCGTTTTGGGCCTGTATCTTCCGCAGACCGCATACTACGGGTGTAACCGGAGCCGATAACCCAGACCTGGTCGGCCGCCCAGGTGACGGCGCCGAGGGACTTCTTCAGCCGGTCGAGCGAGACCAGGATCTCGGCCACCTCCTGGTAGAAGGGAGGGAGGCGCTCAAAGCTCGGGAACGAGCTGACCACGCTCTTTAATTTATCATGGATGGCTTTCGCGACGGCTCTCACGAACTCCTCGTTTGCCCGATCGACGTTGATCTTTAGTTTCCTCTTGGCTGCCGCCCTGCGAAGACTGCGGTCGAGCACTTCGTCCGCCGTCGGAACGGTCGGGATAGTTTCAAACTCCACTGTACGCACAACCTAATGTATTTAAACAACGTATTATGACTGATAATTATGGATCTCTCTCCAATTCAGAAGGACATCCTGATAACCCTGATTACTCTATATCATCAGTCCTCCCACTCTATAAAAGGTGAGGAGATCGCGGATGTGCTGAAGCGCAACCCCGGCACGGTCCGCAACCAGATGCAGGCATTGAAGGCGCTCGGGCTCGTAGACGGCGTGCCCGGTCCAAAGGGCGGGTATAGCCCGACCGCCAATGCATACAAGGAGCTGAATCTCGGCGACCTCGAGCACCAGTCCGAGGTGCCGATCTTCCGCGACGGCGAGAAGGTGAAGGGCGTGCGGGTCGCGGAGCTCGGGTTCACCACCCTCTGTCACCCGGACCTCTGTCACGCGATGGTCAGGATCATCGGGAGCGTGAAACTCTTCAAAGTCGGCGACATGGTCTCGATCGGGCCCACGCCGGTGAACAAACTGCTCGTCCGCGGTGAGATCTTCGGGATGGACGAAAACCAGCAGGCGCTCCTGATCAGTGTCGCTGAGATGATATCCCTCCCGAAACAGACGATCAAGCACTACATGAGCACTCCGCTCCTGACCCTGCCGCTCTCCGCCACCCTCCGTGATGCGGTCCACCTCTTCAATTGTCACCACATTCACGGGGCACCGGTGATGAGCGAGGGTGACGACCTTGCGGGCATCGTGACGTTGAGCGATGTTGCTCGGGGCCTGGACGAGGGCCTGATGCTGGATGCGCCGGTTTCAAAGGTCATGACCCGCAGTGTGGTTCAGGTGTCGTCGTCGATCCGGCTCTATGAGCTTGTGCGGCGATTCAAGGAACGGGAAGTAGGGAGACTGATTGTGGTCGAGGACGGTAAGCCCGTCGGCATTGTTACTCAGACCGATATAATTCGGGTCTTTCCCTCACTTTGATCCCCTCCCCGTTCTGAATTTGGCGCTTCAACCCCTCAGGAGACGGATAACTATTTATATGAGAATACCTATGGTGCTTCTGTCAAACGAGTTCTGTGTGAGAGCACATTTCACAGAACTCAATGAAAAGGGGGAAATGAGATCATGACAGATATACCTCTGGCACCAGTTGGCAGAATCGTGAAGAAGTCCGGCGCGGAACGCGTGAGTTCCGATGCCAATGAAGAGCTCGCAAAATTGATGGAACAGTACGCATCACGGATCGCGAAAGAAGCAATTAAACTGGCTGGTCACGCGGGCAGAAAGACGGTCAAGGCAACGGATGTCCGGATGGCAGCCGAGACTGTGAGATGAACTAACCCTAACTCCTATTTTATGGTACAGGAACGCTCCCTGCCGGTTGACCCGGAAGGGCGTTCGCTGCGGAGCAGACGAATCTTCGCGTGCGAAACGAGTAAAACCCGCCGCACTTCAGGATCGCGGCGAAGCGTTGCGATACGCTGATGGTGTGAGGAGGGTGAAGACCTTCGTTTGCGGCTGGTTTGAGAGCGAGACCCCCTGTCCTTGAAATCCCACCCGTTCCCCGACGGGCAACGGTCGACGGCAACGCTTCCGGATAAAGAACCTGTAATGCGGTTTTTCTGTGATTTTGAGGAATTTAAAAGATTTAAATAGTACAAACGCCCCACGGTTCTGTATGAGCAAAACCTTCTGCCGTGCCCTTGCCAGGAAGAGAGTGATGAGTAACGATGGCATGCTCATCGGGACCATCAAGAACATCATGGTCGACCTCAATACGGGGCAGGTGGTCGACCTGATCGTCAAACCTGACGAGACATTCAGAACCGATGGTTACCGGACCGATGGGGACAAGATGCTCGTGCCGTTTGAGGCAGTGAAAGATATAAAAGACTATGTTGTGGTCGACCGCTACCTGCTGAAGAAGTAGGGATAATACTTTTTCACCGCTTCTACGAATCCATCCCCATACGCTCCCGGGGATACCCAGTCTGCCGCCGCTCGTGTCGGGGCCGTGGCGTTTCTCACCGCGACGCCGATGCCGGCAGCCTCAAGCATCTCGATGTCGTTCTCTGAGTCCCCGATAGCCATCATCTCGTCCGGAAGGATACCCATATCTCCGGCGAGTTCCGCGAGCGCCGTCCCCTTGTTCACGCCGAGAACCTGGAGATGAATGGCAAACCCGGTGTCGAGCACCCGGACGGGAAGGTGGCGGTCGCGAATGACCGCCCGCGCTTCATCCGGGTCGACGGTCCGGGCAAAGGCCACATCGGCGAACCGGTAATGCGCGCCGAAGAGTTCGAGCTCAGTGCCCTTCCCGGCAAAATACTCCCTCAAGATTTCAAACGCCTCAAGGCAGGTCTTCCGGTCGCCAGGGACCTGGAGGATGCCTGCAAACCCCCTCCGGTAAACGCCGCCGTTCTCCCCGATGATGGTCCCGTCCGTCCCGACCATCTTGCAGAGCCCGTCCATGAAGCAGACGGTGTTGCCGCTTGCGAGCACCACTTCTATGCCGGCATCGACGAGCGTGCGGATGGTCTCGACGGCGGCGGTGTTGATCCGCCGCCGCCGGTCGGTGATGGTGCCGTCGACGTCCGTGACGAGCGCCTTCAACACTGTTTGAGCCCTGCCTGTTCGACCATGAACGCCGCCTCGCCCTCAGGGAGGTTGGGGCTGTCCACCAGGCGGGCGACCCTCTTACCGCCCTTGCTCTTTCGGAGGTAGAGCCGGAAGGTTGCCGTGTGTCCGACGATGTTGCCGCCGATCGGTTTTGTGGGGTCGCCGAAGAGGACGGCGGGGTTCGACATCACCTGGTTGGTCACGAGACCGACGGCGTTGTGGTCGTCGATCAGTTTCAGGAGGTCGTGCATGTGACGGTTCAACTTCTGTTGCCGGGCCGCGAGGGTGCCTCTTCCTGCGTACTCCGACCGGAAGAGGGACGTCAACGAGTCGATGACGAAGAGCCTGATCGGGTAGTCGGAGTTCCGCAGTTCGTTTGCAAGTTCTCGTGCGGTCTCAAGAAGCAGCATCTGGTGGTCGGAGCTGTGCGCCCGGGCGACGTGGATCCGTTCGAGGATCTCCTCGATCGGTCCGAGGTCCGCTTCCTCCGGGAGCCCGTTGACCATCTGCTCGATCCGCTCCGGGCGGAAGGTGTTCTCGGTATCGACGTAGATGACCCCGCCGGCGAGGCCGCCGAGGTCTTCGGGGAGCTGGGCGTTGACGGCCATCTGGTGGACGAGCTGGCTCTTACCCGACCCAAATTCCCCGTAGACCTCCGTTATCGCCTGTGTCTCAAGGCCCCCGCCGACCAGTTCGTCGAACTCGGGGACCAGGGTCTTGAGTTTCTTGATATCCTTTCTCTTGTCCAGGATGTCCCGGCCGGTCTTGAATCCGCCGATATCCGCCATCTTCCGGGCGGCGAGGATCACCTTCTTTGCGGTTCCCTCACCGATCTCGGCCGCCTCGGCAAGATCCGATGTGGTGGCCGTTGCTATGCTCTCGACGGTCCCGTATCCGGCCTCGCGGAGTTTGTCGGCAGTGGTGGTTCCGACGCCCGGTAAATCTTCAAGATCAATCTCTGACATCTCATTCCTCACTTGATCTCTAGGTGTGTTCTACTAAGGTACACTTAGAGTCTATAGCGTGAGACATAAAGGTCGCTCGCCGTGCGGGGTGAAAGTGAAGATAGAGATCAGGATACCCTGGAGAGCCGATCCAGGCGGCGCCGCAACTCTTCCTGATCGGGAAATACGGTCTTGAGAGAGTGGAGGCTGATCACGCCCCGGTGCACCGTGCCTCTCGCGCGCACAACATACCCGACGGGCAGCTGCCTGTCGAGGAGGTAGCAGGCGTCGCCGGTATCGATGCAGATCCCCTGCCCGGTGGCGATGATCGTCCCAACGACTTCCACCTCCTTCTCCTCCTCTGCGAGGAGAACGAGGGCGCTCCCCCACGAGAGGTGGAGTTCGACATCCCCGTAGCGCCCGCGTTTGGCGATCGCGTTGTAGGCCTCTATCCGGTCGCCGGGCACCAGGCGATCCTCCGCTTTCTCGCCCCAGATGACGACCGGGATCTCGTTCGTCCCGTCAGTGAGGACCAGGTTCCGGACCGAGGACCGCCTCCCGCTCCGCGTGACAAACGAGTGAGGTGGCTGCACGCGCACAACCGTTCCGGTAAACGAGTAGGACCTTCCTTCCTCTACATCTGCAAGGGTGTCGAGCGGGAGGACGATCTCCCGATCAGAGCGGGAGACGGACGCCGCTTCGCCGAGGCTGTACTCGATGCCCCGCTCGCCATCGCGTTCCGTGGCCCCACGGATGACGACGTTTTCTCCCGCTTCCACTCCGAGGAGGACGGCCGGGGCCCAGGCGACGAGCCGGAAGACACCGTCCTCGTTTCCCACCACCGCCTCGACCATCTCTCCCTCGCCCCCGTCGCGCCGCTTGAACGTCCGCGGGTTCCCGACTGATATCAGCCTGACCTCGAGGTCTCCTGCCGGGCCGAGGGAAGCGGCGGAGGCCTCCGTCACCTCCGGGCAGGCGATCTCGCAGGCCGCCTTCTGGACGGCGGCGGCGGTGACGTCGGGAACTTTCCCGCCGCCCTTCGGCCGGCCGAGGATCTCGAGCACGTCGCCTGCCTCGATCTCGCGGACACCGCCGGCCTTCTCGTCCCAGAGGGTCAGCCGGGCCCTCCCGGTCTCGTCGCCCACCGTCACGTTCGCGACGATCCCGGTCGTGCCGTCCTGCCGCTCGAACTCCTTCGGCTCGCCGACCTCGAGGACCTTTGCGAAGAAGCAGACGAGGCTTGAGGCCCCGCCGATCTCGCGGACCCGGACGTGCGAACGGCCGAGGTCTTTGACGACCAGCATCGCCGCGGTCTGCTCGTCGAGGAGGTCTCCCGCCTCCGCCACCTTCTCCTCCACCCGGCGGTCGAACTCCTCTTTTGAGAGGAGGTCGTCGACCAGGAGGTAGTGGAAGTTCACGGCGATCTCATTCCTGCCAGGGCGGCGTCACCATCGGGGCGGTCAGGTCCTCGACTGTCTCGGCCCGGCGCATCAGGGCGGCCTTATTGCCTGCGAGGAGGACCTCGGCGCACCGGGGGCGGCTGTTGTACTGCGACGACATCGCGAACCCGTAGGCCCCGGCGTCCAGCACCGCGATGATGTCGCCTGCCTCGAGGGCGGGGAGCATCCGGTCCTTTGCGAGAATATCGCCCGTCTCGCAGATCGGCCCGGTGACCGAGTACTCCTGCACAGCAGGGGCGTCGGCCTTGTTCGCCGCCACGACCGTGTGGTAGGAGTCGTACATCGTCGGCCGGACCAGGAGGTTGAACCCGGCATCGACGTTCGCAAACGCTTTGTGGGCGGTCTTGACGGAGTTGACCCTGGTGAGGAGGAGCGTCGAGTCGGCGACGAGCCACCGGCCGGGCTCGACCCAGAGTTCAGGCTCGATCCCGAGTTCCCTGATGCCGCGGAGGAAGACCGGCATGACCGCGCCGGCATACTCCTCCGGTGTCGGGGCCCGGTCGGTCTCGCGGTGGTAGGGGATACCGAGGCCGCCCCCGATATCGATGAACTTCGGGTCGACCCCGATCTCGATAAGGTCGCGGGCGACGCCGATCAGGACCTCGACCTCGCGGGCGAACGGCTCCACGTCCAGGATCTGCGAGCCGATGTGGCAGTGGATCCCGATGGGGTTGACGTGCTCGAGGGCGAGGGCTTCGCGGTAGGCGTCGAGGATCTGCCCGGCCGGGATACCGAACTTGCTCGTGGCGAGTCCCGTCGCGATCTTCGGGTGGGTGGGGACCTCGATCGCCGGGTTGACGCGGAAGGCGATATCGACGGTCTTGCCCGCCTTCCCGGCCGCGGCGTCGAGCTGCCGGAGTTCGTCGGGCGAGTCGACCGAGACCCGGATCCCCTTCTCGACGGCGAGGACGAGGTCGGACGGGGTCTTAGAACTCCCGTTGAAGAGGAGGGAGGCCGGGCGCATACCGGAGGCGAGGGCGAGCGCGACCTCTCCCGCGGAGAAGACGTCCGCTCCCGCACCCATCGACGCGAGGGTCCGGAATACCGCGAGGTTCCCGTTCGCCTTTGCGGCGTAGAGGACCCGGACCTTCGGGTAGTGGGCGGTGAGCGCCCCGGAGAGCCTCTGGAAGTTCTCGCGGATCCGGTCCTCGCTCGTGACGTAAAGCGGGGTACCGAACTGCCGGGCGAGGTCGACCGTGTCGTGCTCGCCGATCGCGAGGCGGCCGTCCCGAACCGAGAGGTGGGAGGGGAGGATCACAGGTCAAGCCCCCGCATCCGCTCGACCGCCTCGTTGATCCGCTCGATCGACCGGGTGATCGCGAACCGGACGAACCCTTCGCCGTTCTTCCCGAACCCGACTCCGGGCGTCGCGACGATCCCCGCCTGGTCGAGAAGCTTCGCGGAGAAGGCCATGCAGTCGTCGACCGGCGCCCAGACGTAGAAGGTCGCCTTCGGTGCCCGGACATCGAGGCCGATATCGGTGAGGCCTTTCACGAGGGCGTCCCGCCGCTCCTGGTAGATGCCGCAGGCCTCTCTGACGCAGTCCTGGGGGCCGGTGAGCGCCGTGATCGCGGCGTGCTGGATGGCGTCAAACGCGCCCGAGTCGACGTTGGTCTTGACCCGGCCGAGCCCGGCGACGATCTCGGGGTTCCCGCAGGCCATCCCGATCCGCCACCCGGTCATGTTGTAGGTCTTCGAGAGCGAGTGCATCTCGATACCGACCTCCATCGCGCCGTCGACCTCGAGGAACGAGGGCGCCTTGTAGCCGTCGAAGGTGATCTCGGAGTAGGCGTTGTCGTGGACGACGACGATGTTATGCTCCCGCGCGAACTCGACGACCTCCTCGAAGAACGAGAGGGGGGCTATTGCGGCCGTGGGGTTGTTCGGGTAGTTGATGAACATCAGTTTCGCCTGCTTCACGACGTCGGCGGGGATATCCTCGAGCACCGGGAGGAAGTTGTTCTCCGCCCGGATGGGGAGTTCATGGACTTTCCCCTCGGCAAAGAGCGTGGAGGTCTTGTAGACCGGGTAGCCGGGGTCGGAGGCAAGGACGACCTCGCCCGGGTTGACGAAGGCCTCGGCGATGTGCGCAATGCCCTCCTTGGACCCGATGAGGGCGAGGACCTCTTTCTTCGCGTCCAGGTCGACGCCGAACCGGCCCCGGTACCAGTCGGCCACTGCCTCGCGGTAGGCAAGCATGCCGGTGTAGGAGGGGTAGTGGTGGTTCTTCGGGTCCCGGGCCGCGGTGCAGAGCGCCTCCACGATGTGCGGCGGGGTGGGGAGATCGGGGTCGCCGACCCCGAGGTCGATGACATCGACACCCTGGCGCCGTTTCTCCTCTTTCATCTCGTCAATGCGTGCAAAAAGGTATGGGGGAAGGTGATCCATGCGTCTTGCGTACATCACCAGATATTGCGCATGGAACCCTATTTATCTTCGTACTCGCGTTCGGGGAGGTCGCCTGCTCTCTCACGACCGGTAATGCTGATACACTCCCGGATCCAACGTTTTAGCGGACATGAACGATCAGGCAGAGCGTCCCGTGTACATGGACCACGCGGCGACGACATTCATAAAACCCGAGGTCATCGCGGCGATGGCCCCGTACTTCTCCCAATACTTCGGGAACCCCTCCTCCCTCTACCGGTTCGCCGGCGAGCCCCGGAAGGGCGTCGATGCGGCGCGGGAACAGGTGGCGGCGGCCCTCGGCGCGACACCCGCGGAGGTCTTCTTCTGCGCCGGCGGGAGCGAGGCCGACAACTGGGCGATCAAGGGCGTCGCCCTCGCGAACCACAAACGTGGCGACCATATCGTCACGACCGCAATCGAGCACCACGCGGTCCTCCATACCTGCGAGTGGCTCGAGAAGCACGGGTTCTCCGTCACCTACCTGCCCGTGGATAAGTTCGGCCGGGTGGACCCTGGCGACGTCGAGGAGGCGATCACGGGCCGGACAGTCCTCGTCTCGGTGATGACGGCAAATAACGAGATCGGTACGATCCAGCCGGTTGCCCGGATCGGCAGGATCGCGCACGACCACGACGTCCTCTTTCATACCGACGCCGTCCAGGCGATCGGGGCGGTCCCGATCGACGTGGAGAGCATGAACATCGACCTCCTCTCGCTCTCCGGCCACAAGTTCTACGGCCCGAAGGGGACCGGAGCGCTCTACGTCCGGCGGGGGACCCGGCTTGAGAACCTTGTCCACGGGGGCGGGCAGGAGCGCGGCCGGCGGGCCGGGACCGAGAACGTCCCCGGCATCGTCGGGCTCGGGAAGGCGATAGAGGTTGCGACCGCCGATATCGAGGGGCACAACCGCCGGCTTGTAGCGATGCGGGACCGCCTGATCCGCGAGGTCCTCTCCACGATCCCGGACTCGCGGCTGAACGGTCACCCGACCGAGCGGCTCGCGAACAACGCGAACTTCAGTTTCCGTTACGTCGAGGGAGAGTCGATCCTCCTCATGCTCGACGCCCGCGGGATCTGCGCGTCCACCGGGAGCGCCTGCTCCTCGGCGTCGCTTGAGCCCTCGCACGTGCTGCTCGCGACCGGGCTTGCCCACGAGGAGGCGCACGGCTCGCTCCGGCTCACCCTCGGCGACGCGAACACCCCTGACGATGTCGAGTATGTCCTGTCGGTGCTGCCGGAGGTGATCGGGCGGCTGCGGCAGATATCGCCGTTGACGCCGCCTGCAGGGAAAAGGGTCCCGGAGGCTGAGTGATGTATACGGAAAAAGTGATGGAAGAGTTCACGAACCCCAAAAACGTCGGCGAACTCGCGGATGCCGACGGTTTCGGCGAGGTGGGGAGCCCGTCCTGCGGGGATACTATGAAGCTCTACCTGAAGGTCGAGGAAGACCGGATAACCGATGTCCGGTTCCGGACCTTCGGATGCGCCGCGGCGATCGCGTCGAGCTCGATGGCGACCACGATGATCCGGGGGATGACCCTCGCCGAGGCGTGGGACCTCTCGAACGCCGACGTGGTGGCGGCCCTCGGCGGCCTTCCGCCGGCGAAGATCCACTGCTCGGTCCTCGCCGAGGCCGCTATCCGGACCGCCATCAACGATTACCGGGCCCGCCGGGGGCTTTCTCCGTGGAAGACCTGTTCCTCGTGCTCCTGCGGCGGGGACGGGTGCGGCCCCCACTGCGAGAACGGTTAAATACGGACGCTACGAAGGTAACACCATGGTTCTCCCGGAATATGTTGTGGTCTTCTGCACGGCCCCTGCCGGCGAGGCGGAGGCAATTGCAAAAGCGCTCGTCGATGCCCGGCTGGCGGCCTGCGTGAACGTCACCGGCGTGCAGTCCAGTTACCGCTGGGAGGGGGCGGTTCAGAACGAGCCCGAGCAGCTCCTGATCATCAAGACGCAGCAGAGCCTCCTTGATACGCTCATCGCGAGGATCAAGGGGCTCCACAGCTACGAGACCCCCGAGATCATCGCGATGCCGATCGTCGGCGGCTACACCCCCTACCTCGAGTGGATGCGGGAGGAGACGGGATGATGGAGATCGTCTGCCGCGCCGGGATCCAGGCGACGGAGGAGGGTGTGCGCGACGTCCATGACGATATCATCGTCGAGGACCGCGTCAGGCTCTTCCTGAACGGCGAACCCCTGACGACCCTGGTGGCGAGTGCCGACCGTCTCGAGGATCTCGGTGCCGGGTTCGTCATCAGCGAGGGATTGGCCGACAGGGTCGATTCGGTAGAGGTCCGCGGAAAAGAGATCCATATCACCGCCCCATCGCGGAAGGACGTCGAGCTCGTGACGGAGTCCTCAGGGGGCTCCTCTGCGGCCGGCGAGCCGAAGTCGGTCACGTCCCTCCTCACCGTCACGGCGGAAACCATCCGTGCGGTCACGGCATCGATCGAGTCCGATACCTGGCGGAGAACCGGCGCGGTCCACTGTTCGGTTCTCTTCTGCAACGGGGAGTTCGTCACCCGGGCCTGCGATGTGGGGAGGCACAACACCGTCGATAAGGTCGTGGGCTACGCGGCCTTAAAGGGGCTCGACCGGTCGAGGTGCATCCTCGGCTGTACGGGGAGACAACCGTCGGGGATGGTGGCAAAGGCGGCGAACGCGGG